>Ga0134121_10000357_pt1 | contig 53578 bp, 41 predicted proteins | sample KB301_FD_96463 | JGI IMG/M metagenome (GOLD analysis project Ga0134121, IMG submission 96463) | Terrestrial soil microbial communities without Nitrogen fertilizer from Kellogg Biological Station, Michigan, USA - KB3-0-1 | ecosystem: Environmental > Terrestrial > Soil > Unclassified ...
GGAGGACCTCCGCGGTCATCCCCTCCATGACCGTCCGCAGGAGGAAGTCGAGGTCCACGGGCTCGCAGTGGAGATCGACGTGGATGAGCCCGCCGTAGGTCAGGAGGTCGCGGATCAGCGCGTCCATCCGCCACGCCGACGCGGCGACGCGCCGGGCGAACTCCAGGCACTTGGGCTCCATCTGCGAGCCGTAGTCGTCGATCATCGCCTGGCTGAAGCCGCTCATCGCGCGCAGCGGCGCGCGGAGATCGTGGGCGATCGTGTGGGTGAAGGAGGACATCTCGCGGACGGCCGACGCGAGCTGCTCGGTCCGCTCCGTGACGCGGCGCTCCAGCCCCTCGTTGAGCCGCCGCACTTCGGCCTCCACGTTCTTCCGCTCGATGCGATAGCGGATGATCAGGTCCTCCGCGGTCTCCGCGAAGCGGTGGAATTTCTGCATGCTCTCCTTGAGGGATTCCTCGACCCGGCCGCGCTCGGCCGCGATCGACAGCGCCTGCTCGCGCAGCCGCTCCTCCCCCGCCGCCGCCTCGATCCCCGTCGCGATGATGTGGCGGACCGAGCCGTCGATCCTCGTCAGGAGCGTGAAATACCAGGAGATCCGGAGGACGCGGCCGTGCCTCGTCTTCCATCCCGCCTCGAGCCGGGTGGGAAAGCGGCCCCGGTCGATCTCGGCCACGCCGGCCATGAGGCGGCCGACATCCTCGCCCTCGGGCGCCAGCTCCCACAGGCGCTTCCCCCGCACTTCCCGGAAGGAGCAGCCCGTGGCCTCCTCGCAGGCCTTGTTGAAGAACGCGATCCGTCCCTCGTGGTCGAGGACGAGCAGCAGCGACCCCGCCGAATCGAGCAGCGCCCGGATGAACTCGCGGTCGTCGGAGAGCTTGTCGGCCGCGCGGCGGCGCCGGGCCACCTGGACGAGCGAATGGCGGCGGCCCGCGACGCTCGTCCGGCTCACCCGGAGGTGGAACGGCTCCGACGAGCCGCCCTTCACCCTCAGCTTCGCGTCGAACGCGAGGATGGCCTCCGACTGGAACTTCTCCAGCAACCGACCCGCCTCGGCCGCCTCGGACGAATCGGCCAGGTCGTCGAGCGACTGCGCCAGGAGATCCTCGCGCGTGTATCCCATCAGGTCGCACGCCGATCGCGTGGCCTCGATGATGCGGTTTTCCTCGTCGACCACGATGATGGCGTCGGACGAAGTGCGGACAGAGTGAGAACTTTCGATGGACATGGAGTGGCCTTTCGAGCTTGATCCCTTTTCCCCCACCAGCGCCGGATGTTTAAAAGACTACAAACCTGCTAAAGCCGAAACAACGACATTCCAGTACGAAAATTGGAAAAAATATTGCCGGCGGTCAGGAGTGCTTTCCGGCGGCCTGGAAGCGGATCCAGAACCGGCTCCCTGCTCCGCGCTCCGACTCCACCCCGATGGTTCCGCTCATCCGCTCGACCGACCGGCGGGCGATCGCGAGGCCCAGTCCCGACCCCGGATACTCGTCCTGCGGATGGAGCCGCTCGAAGACCTTGAAGATCCGCTCGAAGTTCTCCGGGTCGATGCCGATCCCGTTGTCCTCCACCCAGAGGCGGACGGCGTCGGCCCCCTCGGCCTCCGCGCGGATCCGCACGCGGCCGGGCTTTCCGGAGACGTGGAACTTGACCGCGTTGGAGACCAGGTTCGCGAGCACCTGGGACAGCAGCCCTTCATTCCCCAGGATCCGTGGGAGCGGACGGTCGACCGACACCTCGGCGTCGGCCGCCCGCAGTTCGTCCCACATGTCGCTCACCACGCCGTCGACGACCGTCTCGAGATCCACCTCGTGGATCGGCACGGCTTGTCGGGCGAGCCGGCTGTAGGAGAGAAGGTCTTCGACCAGGACCGTCATCCGGTCGCTCGCCCGGTCGATCTTCCGCGCATACTCCTGCCCGACCACGTCCAGGATCCTTCCCGAGTAGTCCTCGACCAGGATCTCGCTGAACGCCTTCATCACCCGCAGGGGCGAACGGAGGTCGTGGGCCACCGTGGACGCGAAGGCGTCGAGCTCCTTCGTGATCTCCTCCAGCTCGGACGTTCGCTCCCGGACCCGCTGCTCCAGGTGGTCGTTCAGGTCGCGGAGCGCGTCGACGGCGTGGCGGTGATCCTCGTTCTCCCGGCGCGCCGCCCGGTAGAGCCGCGCGTTTTCCATCGCCAGCGCGACGCGGCGGGCGAGCTCTTCGGCGAACGCCAGGTCCTCCAGGGTGAACCGGCGGTCCGACTCCGACGTCGCCAGCGTCAGCGCGGCGAGCGTGCGGCCGGCGGCGACGAGCGGAACGGTCAGGACCGACCGGAATCCGAAGCCGCGCAGGAGCCGCAGGTTCTCGTCGTCCGGCGCGGCGGCCCGGAGATGCTCCTCGGTGAGCTCCGGGACGAGATCCCAGACGCCCGTCCGGATCACCTTCGGATAGGCGAAGGACAGCTCCAGCGACAGGGGAAAGCGGCCCAGCATCGACTTCAGCCGGTCGACCCGGGCGGGATCCTGGTGAGCGATCACCAGAGGCCGGATCCGGCCGTCCTTCTCGATGCAGACGGCGCACCAGTCGGCGACTCTCGGCACGGCGAGGCGGGCGATGCTGGCGAGAGTCGTCTCGTAGTCGAGCGAAGAAAGCAGGAGTCCCGTGGCTTCCGACAGGAACTCCCAGCCCTCCTCCGTCTTCTTCCGCGCCGAGATGTCGTTGGCCAGGACGAAGACCCCCGCGACTTTGCCGTCGGGGCCCACGTCGGGTGTGTAGCTCGCGGCGACCCAGCGGGAGCCTCGGTCCTTGAACGGGATGAGCGCTTCGAACGCCAGCCGTTCGCCGGCGAACGCCCGGGCGGCGTAGGGACGGATGGCTTCGAAAGCCGCGTTCCCCATCACCTCCCAGATCCGCTTGCCCCGGATCTCGGCGGGCGAGAGGCCGAACCAGTGATGGTACGCCTCGTTGGCGAACAGGTACTTCCACTCCGGATCGACGTAGGAGATCAACGCGGGGAGGCCGTCGGCGAGCAGCCGGAGCTGATGCTCGGCCCGCTCCTGATCGTGATGGTGCGACGCCTCTTCCAGCGCCCGGTGGACGGCGGGCCCCAGGCGAACCAGGTGGTCCTTCAGGACGTAGTCCGTCGCGCCTTCGCGCATGGACTCGACGGCCTTCTCTTCCCCGATCGTGCTCGAAACATAGATGACCGGAACGTCGGGATACTTATCCCGCGCGATTCGCAGCGCGTCGGAATTCTGGAAGTCGCAGAGCGCGAGATCCGCAAGGATCACGTCGGGACGTCGCGTGTCGAGCGCGCGGACGTAGCCGTCCCGGCAGTCCACCTGCCGGACGATTGCTGCGATCCCGGCCTGCCGGAGCGCCTGTCGGATGCGCTCCGCGTCGGAGGCGACGTCTTCGATCAGCAGGACCTGGACCTCGGACTCGGATTTGCCGGCGATCATGGCCAACCGCCCGGGGCGATGGAGCACCCCAAAGTTAAAACGCGCGGAACAATCTTCTCCTCCCTAAGAATCGATTCCCTGGCCTTGCTTTCGCGACGCGGGAATTTTTTTGGACGGATCGGAAGGCCGCGCGCCGGTGTTAAAACCCTGTGATCAGGCGAGCCGCCGCGATCCTCCTGGCCCTCATGGCGATGCTCCTCCCGGCCGCCGGGCAGGCCTCCCGCCCGCCCAACATCGTCGTCATCTTCATGGATGACATGGGTTATGCCGACATCGGCCCGTTCGGCGCCAAGGGGTACGCGACGCCGAACCTCGACCGCCTGGCCAAGGAAGGTCGGATCTTCACCGACTTCTACGTCTCCCAGGCGGTCTGCTCCGCGTCGCGGGCCTCCCTCCTGACGGGCTGCTATAACGGCCGGGTCGGGATCTACGGCGCCCTCGGACCAAAGTCGAAGGTCGGTATCAGCGACTCGGAGGTCACGCTCGCCGAGATCTGCCGGCAGAAGAACTACGCCACGGCCTGTTACGGGAAATGGCACCTGGGCGACCATCGGAAGTTCCTGCCCCTTCAGCACGGGTTCGACGACTACTTCGGCCTCCCCTACTCCAACGATATGTGGCCGCTCCATCCGACCGCGAAGAACTTCCCCGATCTCCCGCTGATCGAGAAGAACGAGGTGCTCAAGGCCGCCGTCACCCACGAGGACCAGAACCAGCTCACGACCTGGTACACGGAGCGGGCGGTCGCGTTCATCGAGAAGAACCGCGAGCGGCCGTTTTTCCTCTACGTGCCCCACAGCATGGTCCACGTGCCCCTTCATGTCTCCGACAAGTTCCGCGGCAAGAGCGACGCGGGCCTCTTCGGCGATGTCATGATGGAGGTCGACTGGTCGGTGGGCCGCATCGTCGACGCGATCCGGAAGAACGGGCTGGAGAAGGACACGCTGCTGCTGTTCACGTCGGACAACGGTCCCTGGCTGAGCTACGGCGAGCATGCCGGATCGGCCGGTCCGCTGCGGGAAGGCAAAGGAACCATGTTCGAGGGCGGGTGCCGCGAGTCGACGATCTTCTGGGGTCCGGGCCGCGTCCCGGCCGGCTCGGTCTGCAAGGAGCCGGCGATGACCATCGACATCCTGCCCACGGTGGCTCGCCTGATCGGCGCTGCGCTTCCCGACCACAAGATCGACGGCCGGGACATCTGGCCGCTGATCGCCGGCGAGACGGGCGCCCGCAGCCCGCAGGAGGCGTACTACTTCTACTATGGTCGGGAACTTCAGGCGGTCCGCGCCGGGAAATGGAAGCTTCACTTCCCCCACGGCTATGCGACGCTGGGCGGCCGCAAGGGCGGCACCGGCGGCACTCCGGCGAGGTACGACCAGGCGCGGATCGAGCTGGCGCTCTACGACCTGGACAAGGACGCCGGGGAGGCGACCGATGTGAAGGACGCGAACCCCGAGGTGGTCGCCAGGCTCCAGGCGCTCGGCGCCGCGATGAGGAAGGATCTGGGCGACGCCGCGACCAAGGAAACGGGCACCGGCGCCCGCGAGGCCGGAAAGGTAAAGGACTGATCCATGCGCTTCGCTCCGCTTCTGCTGCTTCTTCTCGGAGTTCCCGCTTCCGCGCGGCAGGAGTCGGCGGCCGCCCCGTGGAACGTGGTCCTCATCCTGGCGGACGATCTCGGCTGGCGCGACCTGGGCTGCACGGGCAGCACGTTCTACGAGACGCCGGCGATCGACCGCCTCGCGTCCCAGGGCATGAGGTTCACGTGCGCGTACTCGGCCTGCAACGTCTGCTCGCCCACGCGGGCCAGCATCATGACGGGAAAGTATCCCGCCCGGCTCCACACGACGAACTTCTTCGGCGGGAACCGTCGGGGACACCTGATCCCGCCGGTCTATCGGCAGTCGCTGCCGGCCGAAGAAACGACGCTCGCCGAAGCGTTCCAGCAGTCGGGACGCCGCACCGCGTTCGCCGGCAAGTGGCATCTCGGAGGCAAGGGGTCCCTCCCGTCGGATCACGGCTTCGACGTCGTGATCGCTTTGAACTCGAAGCCCGCCGGCGGCCCGGCCGACGATCCCCACTTCGCGACGACGATCTCGACCCAGGCCGCGGCCTTCGTCGAGGAAACGAAGGACAAGCCCTTCTTTCTCTATATGCCGCTCCACTCGCCCCACGTCGGCCTCAAGACCCGTCCCGAGCTGCAGGAGAAGTACAAAGCGAAAGCCGCGGCCCTGGCGCCGTCGACCGCCCCCCGCGAGGTGCCGGCGGGCCCGGGCTTCAAGGCGCGCGCGATCCAGGACCACGCCGTCTACGCCGGCATGCTTCAGGAGATGGACGAGGCCGTCGGACGCGTGCTGAAGAAGCTGGACGACCTGAAGCTCGCCGACCGCACGATCGTCGTCTTCACGTCCGACAACGGCGGGCTGAGCACCGCCGAGGGTTCTCCGACCTCGAACCTGCCGCTGCGGGCGGGCAAGGGCTGGAACTACGAGGGCGGACATCGCGTGCCGTGGATCGTCCGCATGCCCGGCCGGGTGGCGGCCGGGAGCGAGTGCGACACGCCGGTCATCAGCCAGGATCTCTATCCCACGCTGCTCGAACTGGCGGGGGCGGCGGTGCCGAAGGACCAGGCGATCGACGCGGTCAGCCTGGTTCCGCTCCTCGACCGGAAGGGCGCCCTTCCCGAGAGGCCCCTCTTCTGGCACTACCCCCACTACAGCAATCAGGGCGGCTATCCGGGCGGCGCGATCCGCACGGGCAAGTACAAGCTCATCGAGTTCTTCGAGGATTCGCGGATCGAGCTGTTCGATCTGTCGAAGGATCCCGGCGAGACGAACGACCTGGCCAAGAATGAGCCGGAGCGGGCCGAAGAGATGCGGAAGCAGCTGACCGAGTGGCGGAAGTCGGTCGGCGCCCAGATGCCGACGCCCAACCCGGAACCGGTCGAACCGTTCGGTCCGAAGGGCAATCCCAAGTAGCGAGGCGTCAGTCTTCGGTCGACCCTCGCGATCGTTCGAGGGCCTCGCGAAGCATCGGGAGATAATGCTTCGCCTTCACCTGCCCGTACTTGAAGTGCCCCTCCGTGAACAGATCGCCCAGCGCCGCTCCTCCGGGCTGCGGATTCAGCAGCGTCTCGCCGTCGCTCGCCAGCACCACGCTTCGAAGGAAGAAGCCCTGGCTGAAGGACCCCTGCACACGTCCGTCGGAGTTCACCTCGACGTTGTGCAGCACCTGCTCCATGCAGGCGATGTCGGGGACCGGCGTGGTGCGGACGTTGATCCAGACGGGGATGAACTCCTCGTTGACGAGCGCGATGACCTCAGGATCGGACAACGCTCCGTCCCGGAGCATCGAGCCGCCGATTCAGCACTTGTCCTTCAGCTCGCCCGCGACGAGGACGGCAAGGATGGGACGGCCGCTGGAGGCCGCGGTCGACCGGGCGGTCTCGTAGTCTTCCAGCCAGCGGATGTTCAGGCTGCCGGAATCCTCTCTGGCGGACATGTGGGCGAGGCCGCAGCCGGAAAGGACGAACGCCAGCATCGCCGGAAGCGCCGGGGCGAGTCGGCTCATGGGGAAACCTCCGCGGAACCGTACGCGGAGCGGGGCCGTTCCTCCCCGGAAATCGAGAACGCCTAGCCGGGGAGCGGCGCCTCTTGGGGCAATTCGATCCAGAAGCGGCTCCCCTTGCCCGGCTGAGATTCGACGCCGACCGACCCGCCGACGCGCTCGACCGCGCGCTGGACGATGGCCAGGCCGATGCCGTGGCCGGCGTACGCGTCCTGCGTGTGGAGCCGCTCGAACGGACGGAAGATGCGCTCGAGGTCCTCCGCCTCGATGCCGATCCCGTTGTCCTCCACCCAGAGGCGACGGCGATTCCCCCGGGCCTCGGAGCGGATGATCAGCACGGGCCGGACGGAAGGCGGCGTGAACTTGTTGGCGTTGGAGAGCAGATTCGCGATCGCCTGGACGAGGCTCGTCCGGTGGGCGACGGCCGCGTCCAGCGGGCCTTCGATCTTCACCTCGGCGCCGCGGCTCTCGAGATCGCCTTTCAAGGCGGCCAACGCCTCGGCCACGATCTCGTCGAGATTCACCCGCTCGACGGTGATGTCGGCGCGCGACACCTTGGCGTAGTTGAGCAGGCTCTGGATGAGCCCGTCCATGCGGTCGCCCGCCTCGAGGATGCGCTGCAGCGTCGCCTGAGCTTCGGCATCGAGCGTCTTTCCGCGGTAATCCTCCAGCATCACCTGCGACCACGACCGGATCGCGCGCAGCGGAGCCTTGAGGTCGTGCGAGACCGTGCTCGAGAAGGCCTCCAGCTCCCGGTTGAGGGCGATCAGGTGCTCGGCCTGACGCCGCAGAAGCTCGCCCTTCTCGTACAGCTCGAGGAAGAACGACACCTTTGCCCGGAGAATCTCGGGCACGATCGGCTTGGGGAGATAGTCCACGGCGCCCGATTCGTAGCCCCGCAGCACCGAGACGGGATCGTCGCCGTGGGCGGTCAGGAAGACGATCGGCGTCGCGCGCGAGCGCTTGCGTCGATGGACCAGCTGAGCCGTCTCGAAGCCGTCCATTTCGGGCATGCGGACGTCCATGAGGATCAGCGCGAAGTCCTCCTCGAGCAGCCGCCGGAGCGCTTCCGGGCCGGAGGCGGCGCGGACGGTAGCGGCGCCGCATCCTTCGAGGAGGGCTTCCAGCGCGCTGAGGTTCTCCGGCCGGTCGTCGACGAGCAGGACCCGAGGAAGCCCCGCCGGCCGCACCGTCGCGCCGCCGGGCTCGGGAGCCGCGCGGGAGGCGCGGTCGAGCTTGAACTTCAGCTCCGCCACCGTCTTCTCCAGCGTCGCGATCTGCTCGGCGAGCTTCGCGCGCTCCGACGGATCGGCTTCGGCGACCGGCTCGCGGGGCGGCGGCGGAGGAGGCGACGACTTGGCGCGCAGGATCTTTTCGACGGCCGGCAGGAAGCTTTCGAGGTTGTCCTTCGACACCACGCCGGCGGCGCCTTCCGCTTCGAGCTTCTTGGCGATGCTTGCGGGAATGGTGCCCGAGACGAAGATGAAGGGCAGCGCCGGATCCTTGGCCTTGATGAGCTTGAGCGCGTCGGCGCCGGAGAAGCCGGGCATGCTGTAGTCGCAGAGAGCGAGGTCCCACGTCCCGTAGAGGAGGGCCCGCGAGAGCGCGTGGGCGTTTTCCACCCGCACCGAGACCGGCTCGTACCCGCCCGAGGAGAGCTTTCGGAGCAGCCGCTCCGTGTCCGCCTCGGAGTCGTCGATCATCAACAGCCGTAGACGCTTGCGATCCATAGCCCTTTCCAGGGGGAGTGTCCCACCCCGCTAGACCATGAACCTCAAGGGGTTCCCCGCGTTACGCTAAAAATGGAATGAACGGATCCCGGAATCCCCCGAATGTGACGCGGGATTCACAATATCTACAACTTTTCCCGGAGAAACTCCCGCTCGACGGGGTCCAGGTCGCCCGCGAAATAATCCACGACGTCGATCAGCCGCTGGGGTTCCGCCGTCTTCTCCACCAGGAATCGAGCGCCGTGCTGATGGCCCTCGTAGTACGCCTCGTCGGAATCGAGCGCGGTGAGGAAGACGACGGGGACCGTGTCGTGCGAGGCCTCGCGAATCCTCTCCGCGAGCTCGAGGCCGCCCTGGCCCGGCATCATGATGTCGACCAGCGCCATGGCCGGCTTCGCCGAGGACATCGCCTCGAGCGCCTCCTCGGGATCCTCGAACGCGAGCACCTGATAGCCGCGGCGGCCGAGCATCCTCGACATGGACTTCAGGAACTTCGGGTCGTCGTCGATGCAGAGGACCGTCCCCCGCTTCGGCGACGGGGCCTCGCGCAGCCGGTGCCCGATGGCTCCCAGCGCCAGCGACAGGAGCGTGTCGGGCGAGATCGGCCTCGGGCCGGAGCAGAAGAGCGGGCCGCCGTCGCGCTTTCCGGGCGCGGATTCCCGCGATTCCAGCAACACGAAGCTGGCGCCGGGCAGCGCGGACTGGAAGACGTCCGCCAGGTCCAAGTCTCCGCGGCCGGTCAGATCGTCGTCCAGGACGACGAGATCGGGCGGAGCCGTCGCGGCCTGATGGAGCGCCTCGTCGACGGTGGTCGCCATGGCGACCCTCGCTCCGCGGCGTCGGAGCTCCGTGCGGACCGAGCGGCTCCAGGACAGGTCCCGGTCCGCGAACAGGATGATCGGCGGGGGAAGCATCACGCGGCACCTCCCAGAGGATCGGGTTCACCTTCCGGATTCCATCCGCGCTCCTCGAGGAGCCGTCGGGTCTGGTTCCGGAGCTCCTGGTCGTTCCAGGGCTTGACGATCAGCAGATCCACGCGCTGCTGAAAGCTTCGGTAGCTGACGGCCATGTTGGGGTAGCCCGTGACGAGCACCATCGCGGTCTCCGGCGAATGGATCCGCGCCGCCTCCATCAGCTCCGTTCCGAGCATGGCCGGCATGAATTCATCGCTGATCACCAGATCGATGTCGCGGCCCTTGATCCAATCGAGAGCCGCGAACGGATCATCGGTGACGATCAGTTCGTACGGCTCGTTGCGGAAGGTCCGCTGGAGCGCGGCAAGCGCCTGCGGATCGTCGTCGACGACCAGCACGGTCGGAGGCAGGACTTTGGGACGCGCGTCCTCTTTCGACTGCGTCGCGAGCGTCATGAGTCACCTCCACGGTCCTCGGACGGACTAGCCCCCTTCGCCGCCGACGTCGAACTCTTCCTTCTCCGGCCCGGCGTGCCGCCGCCGGTCCCGGATCCGTTCGACCTCGCGGAAGAGCCGCCCGATGGTCTTCCTCAACGCGTCGTCGTCCCAGGGCTTGTAGAGGAGGAAATCGACGCGCGACTCGAGACTGCGGATCATGATGTTCTGGCCCGGGTAGCCGGTCAGGATGACCCGGCCCATCCAGGGCCACCGTCGGTGGACTTCCGCCAGGAGCTCCGATCCGTTCATCCGCGGCATCCGCTCGTCGGCGATGACGACCTCGATCGGAAGGCGGTCCAGACAGTCCAGCGCGAGCGTCGGATCCGCGGCCGTCACCACCTCGTACGGCTCGTGACGGAGGGCCCGCTGGAGCGCCGAGAGCACCTGGGGCTCGTCGTCCACGCAGAGGACGGCCCCGTGCTTGGACCTCGTCGCGTCGTGAGGAACGGAAGACGATTCCATCCGCACCTCCTTCGGAGCAGCGCCGGGCAAAGGCGGGAAGGGAGGGAAGTCGGGAGGATCAGGACTCCGCCCATCCCCGACCGAGGGTGCGACTGCGCCGTTCACGGTCGGCCATCCGGTCGACCGCACCCTATCTACGACATAAAAAATAGTTTGTTACATCTCCCGTCGGGCCGGCTTGACACGGGGCGTTTTACATCGTGAAATGCTCGAATCACCATGCGAAACACGACATGACCGTCCGCGTCCTCCGGAAGGCCGTCGCGGTGCTCGAAACCCTGAGCGCCGCCGGCCGGCCCGTCGGGCTCGCCGAGCTCTGCCGGCGGATGAAATACCCCAAGCCCACCGTCTACCGGATCCTGCGGTCGTTCGAGGAACTCGGTTATCTCGCCCGGGACCGGGCCACCGGGTTCTACGCGCCGACGTCGCGGCTCGCGCAGCTGGGCCGCCACGGCCAGGCGCTCGATCTCCGCCGCCGCGCTCTTCCCGCCATGGAGGCGCTCCACCAGGAGTTCAACGAGACGGTCAACCTGGGGGTCCTCGAAGGCGATCAGATCAGCTACGCCGCCTGCCTGGAAACGACGCGCCCGCTGCGCCTCATGGTCCGGCCGGGCACCAAGGACCCGTTCTACTGCACCGCGCTCGGCCGCGCGATCGCCGCGTTCCTGCCGGATCGCGAGCGCGAGGAGCTCGTCGCCGCGGCGAGGTTCGATTCCCGCACGCCGAAGACGGTGCGGACCCGGCCCGCGCTCCGGAAGATTCTGCGGGAAACCCGGCGGCGGGGGTGGGCGATCGACGACGAGGAGTGCGACCTCGGGGTCATCTGCGTGGGCGCTCCCCTGCTCGACCAGGGAAGCCCCATCGGCGCGGTCAGCATCACCATCCCGAGGATCCGGTACACCCCGGCCCGCGAGCGCGACATCCTCAAGCAGCTGCTGTTCGTGCAGCTGACGCCCTGATTCACGGCAGCGGATCGAGTGGAAAGATCGGCCGCCGCAGCCGGCGGTAGGGGAAGGATTTCAGATTGCTGGAGCAGGGCCCCGGCGTGTCGACGGTCACGCTCCCCTTCGCGATCGGATCGTACGCGCGTCGATGGGCGACGGCAGCCTTGATCGCGATGACCGAGCACTCCGTCGGCTCGATCCCCTGACTGCGCAGCTGGCCCAGGTCCCAGGGGGGCGTATTGCGCGTCATGAGCAGGAGCCGGGTCCCCCGATGGCGCACCACCGCGCAGGGACCCATGTCGACCCGGCGCCCGCCCATCGAGGCGAGGTGACTCTCGGGATCTTCGAGCTCGAACTTTCCATCGCTGGTCGAGACGAGCTCCACCTCCAGATCGAGCGGCCCCGGCCCGTGCGTCCATTTCTTCCCGCCGATCGCGAGCCGGAAGCGCTCGCCCGGACGTCGACGGGCCGCCTCCCGGACGGCGTCGCCGTCGCAGATCATCGCCACCGAGCCGGGAATGCCGCGGTCGATCATCGCCCGCGCGAGCGCGGTGGCGTCGCCCGGCGCGCCGCCGCCCACGTTGTCGGAAGGCTCGACGATCAGGAGCGGACCGCGCTCGGGAAAAGATAGCTGAGGGAAGACGGTGTCGAGCGGCGGGGGAATCACGTTTCCCTGGTCGCGGAGTTCCATCGCCGCGCGCGACAGGCGAGCGAGCTCGGCTCGGGCCGCGCGGGGATCGCCGACGGTGACGGCCGTGAAGCTCACGCCGGTGTCGGGCGTGTCGGCGAACGCAAAGCCGCCGAAGACGTTCACCGCGAGAATCTCCGGGTGGGACCGCTCGATCTCGCGCGCCATCGCCTCCAGCGTCTTCATCGGATCCTGGGCGGTTCCCGTGCCCGGCGGCGGCCAGACGATCGGCGGATGGTCCCAGACCGTGACGGGCCGCTCCCCCGCGGTCATCAGGCGGTCCAGCAGACGGGCGCCGTCGAGCGCGGCCGCGCGGGCGTCGGCATGGGGATTCTCGCGGTAGGCGATCAGGCCGTTCGCCGCCTCCGCCATCCGGGGCGTCGTGTTGGCGTGGAGGTCGAGGACGCCGGTCAGCGGCGTCGTCTCGAAGCCTTCCAGCCGGCGGATCCGCCCGAGCAGTTCGCCTTCGACGTCGACGAACGACTCCGACACCATCGCGCCGTGGAGGATCAGGCAGATGCCGTCCACGCCGCGGGGCCGTTCGCGGAGCGCGACGCGGCGGAATTCCTCCCAGAAGACCTCGACGACCCGATCTTCGACCGTCCCCGACGGCACCGCGCGGAGATCGATCGCCGGCAGCAGCTCCCATCCCGCCGACGCGGCAAACTCCACGATGCCCCCCAGCGGCGAGGCGTCTCCCCGTGCGGAGAGCAGCTCCGCCTCCCGGAGGACCTCGAACTGCTCCAGCCGCGTGCGGTCTTCCAGGAACGTGTGCGTTTCGTGGAAGATCCCCGCGAGCAGCACCCGCTTCTTCACGCGCGTTTCATCCCGTCGAGCACCTCGCGGACGACCTGGAGGCAGCGGTCGACGTCGGCCTCCGTGTGCGCCGCCGAAACATACCACAATCCGCGTCCGATGAGCCGCACGCCGCGGTCCTGAAGCGCGGCGACGAACGCGGCGTACTTGGGGCGGTCGGTGGCGAAGAGATCGCGGTATTCCTTCGCGCGGCCGAGCGTCGTGAACCCGGCGTGGAACATCGGGCCCGGACCCTGGACCAGCATCGCGTGGCCGGTCGCGCGCGCCGCGGCCCGAAGGCCGTCCATCAGCCGCGCCCCGAGCCGGTAGAGGCGGGCATGGACCCGATCCCGTTCCAGCACGCCGAGCGTGGCGAGCGAGGCCGCGACGCCGGTCACCCCCGAGTTGAGCGTTCCCGCGTGGATGACCTTCCCGTCGGCGATCGGCTGCATCAGGGTTTTCCGTCCGGCCAGCACGCTGATCGGGTGACCGCTGCCGAGCGCCTTCCCGAACACGGCCAGGTCGGGCACCACGCCGAAGTGCTCCTGCGCGCCGCCCATCGCCAGACGGAAGCCGGTGATGACTTCGTCGAAGATGAGGACGATCCCGAGCTCGTCGCACAGGCGGCGGAGCCCCTCGAGGTAGCCGGGCTCGGGCGGAAGGCAGCCGCTGTTGCACATCACCGGCTCGGTGATGATCGCGGCGATCTCCGCCACGCGCTTCCGGACGACGCTCTCGAGCAGCGGAAGGTCGTTCCACGGCAGCACCAGGGACTCTCCCGCCGAACTGCGCGGCAGGCCCTGGGACCAGGGAAGCGACGCGGGCGACGTCCGGTCGCCGAGCGCGTCCAGCGACGGCGCGGCGATGCCCCACGCCACGTTGTCGAACCACCCGTGGTACTGCCCCTCGAAGCGGACGAACTTCTCGCGCCCCGTCACCGCCCGCGCCAGCCGCAGCGCCGCATGGTCGGCCTCCGAGCCCGAGAGACTGAACCGGAGCCGCTCGGCGCAGGGGATCGTCTTCTGGAGCTTCTCGGCCAGCTCCAGCTCCGCGAGATGCTGCCCCGCGAACGCCTGCCCCCGACGCGACGCGACCGCGACCGCCTCCTCCACCTCGGGATGGCGGTGGCCGAGGATCAGGGGCCCCTGGCTGAGGGTGAAGTCCAGGTACTCGTTCCCGTCCACGTCCCACACGCGCGCCCCCGCCCCTTCCCGGTAGAAGAGCGGATGGGGCGCCGAGGACTTGCGGAACTCGCTCGACACGCCGCCCGCGAGCACCCCCAGGGCCCGCTCATGGAGCTCGCGCGACTTCGCGTACCGCCCGGCCGTCGTCATGATCGTTCTCCCCGGTGTTTCACAATATGATACGAAGCGTTTTACAATATGAAACGCTTTTCGGACCGTCCGCGGGGCCGCGGAACGGAACTCCGGGCCCTTCCGGCGGCGCGGCCCATCCGATATAATCCCGCCCATGCCCAAGCGCCCGGAGGCGACCTCGGCCGCGGACCTCGACCTCCTCAAGATGATCGAAACCCTCGAGGCGATCATCGCGGATCCCACGCTCTCCGCGGGCCTCTCCCAGGAGGACCACGTGCGGCTGATGGCCGCGGCGGGACGGCTGTCGCGCCCGGCGAAACTGGAGCGGCTGCGGGTCTCGCGGACCATCCGGAAGGAACGGCACCGGCGCGACCTGAAGGCCGACCGGGCCGCCGTCGCGTCCACGGGAATCCGCGAGGCGCGCCGATCCGACGTCTTCACCGCTCCCGACCGGCTCCTCCCCGCCCCGGGCGGCCCCGTCGAGGAGCTCCGGAAGCCGCGGGCGTGCTACGTCTGCAAGGCGCCGTACACCCGCGTCCACCACTTCTACGACGGAATGTGCACCGCGTGCGCGGACCTGAATTACGCGCGCCGGTTCCAGTCGGCGGACCTGACGGGCCGCACGGCGCTCATCACGGGCGCGCGGCTCAAGATCGGGTACCAGGCGGGGCTCAAGCTCCTCCGCGCCGGGGCCCGGGTCCTCGTCACGACCCGCTTCCCGCACGACGCGGCCCGGCGCTACGCGGCCGAGCCCGACTTTTTCTCCTGGGGCGGCCGGCTCCGGATCCACGGCCTCGACCTGCGCCACTCGCCGTCGGTCGAAGTCTTCGCGCGCTTTCTCAACCACTCGGAACGGCGGCTCGACGCGCTCGTCAACAACGCCGCCCAGACCGTGCGCCGTCCCGTCGCGTTCTACCGCCACCTCCTCGACGTGGAAGCCCTCCCCTGGAAAGGGCTCTCCGCCGCGGAGCGGTCGGTCCTCGAAGGCCACTACGAATGCCGCGCCCTCCTCGAGAAGCCGGCGCCCGAGGACGCGGGCGCGTCGCGCGGGCTGACGATCCTCGATAACGGCAAGGTCGGCATGGGCATCCTCGACTCGGCGCTGCTCTCCCAGGTCCGGATGACCTACGACGACCGGACCTGCGGGCGCGACGTCTTCCCCGCCGGGAAGCTCGACGCCGACCTGCAGCAGATCGACCTGCGGACGCAGAACTCGTGGCGGATGGCGCTCGCGGAAGTGCCGACGGCCGAGCTGCTCGAGGTCCTCCTGATCAACGCGGTCGCGCCCTTCGTGCTCGCCGCGCGGCTGAAGCCGCTGATGCTCCAGGCCCGGACCCGCGAGATCCATGTGGTCAACGTCTCGGCCATGGAGGGCATCTTCTCGCGCGGCACGAAGACCGACAAACATCCCCACACGAACATGGCCAAGGCCGCGATCAACATGATGACGCGGACGTCGGCGCCCGACTACGCGCGCGACGGCATCCACATGAACGCGGTGGACACCGGCTGGGTCACCGACGAGGATCCCGCCGTCCACGCCCAGCGCAAGCGGGAGATCCACGACTTCCAGCCGCCGCTCGATATCGTCGACGGCGCGGCCCGCATCCTCGATCCGCTCTTCACCGGCCTCAACACCGGCATCCATGCGTCGGGGGTTTTCTTCAAGGACTACCAGCCGTCGTCCTGGTGAGATGACGTTCGACTGGACCGGCTTCTTCGGGCGGACGGCACCGCGGGTGGTGGACGTCGGATGCGGCGACGGCGGCTACCTCCTCGCCTCCGCCGCGTCGCGGCCCGACCGCGACCATCTGGGGATCGACACCGTCGCCCCGCTCGTCGACAAGGCGTCGCGCGAAGCCCTGCGCCGCGGACTCTCCAACGCGCGCTTCGTCGCGGGAGATGCGTCGGCCTGGCTCGCCGACCGGTTCGCCGCCGCGTCGATCGACGAGATCCACATCTACCATCCGCAGCCGTACTACGACCCGGGGCAGCAGCCGCTGGAATTGCTCACGCCGGAGTTCTTCGAGCACGCCTGGACCGCGCTCCGACCGGCGGGAATCCTGGTCCTGCAGACGGACAACCGGAGGTACGGACGCCACCTGCTGGAGACGTTGCGGATCCGGTTCGACCCCGACGTGCAGCCCGGGCCGTGGCCCGACGCGCCGCTCGGCCGGACGCAGCGCGAACGCGTGGCGCGCGGCAAAGGGCTCCCGATCCTGCGGGTCGTCGCCCGCCGACGCGAGGAGCCGCTGAACGCGGCCCCGCCGCCGCCCTACTTCGATCCGTCCCGGCCCGGACTCCGGAAACGCCGGACGAAGCGGTCGTAGGCCCCGCGTTACTTCTTCATGGGCGGCAGGCCGTCGTCGTCATCGGCGCCCTTGGCGTCCTTCGGCACGGGCAGGCCCATGACGAACTGCTTCCACTCCTCTTCCATCTTCTTGAGGTCGACGCCGCCGAGCACCTTGTCGGTCGCCTTCTCCCAGTTGCCGGACGACTTGAGCTCGTCCATCATCCGCTGGGGGATGGTGTTGTAGCCCTTCTTCTTCGCGACGTCGCTCATCTGGAAGAAGTAGTTGATCGACCAGCCTTCCGCGTAGCAGAGACCGGGCGTCCGGTAGTAGTCCATCTGCTCGTACCGGAAGATCTTGTCGAACGGAACATGCTCGTTCTTCTTCACGGCGTTCGAGATCGTCTTGATGCGCCAGTCGTTGAGGCCGATCGTGAACTTGTTGCGGCCCTTGTTCCAGTCGCCGCCGAAGAAGTAGTCGCCCATGCCTTCGTTCAGCCACGACGGGACGTAGATGTTGCGCGCGCGGCCCATGTAGAAGTGCATGTACTGGTGGAAGCCTTCGTGATAGAGGACCTTGAAGGTCACGTCCTCGGGATTCTTCTCCTCGGCGATCGTGAACGACTCCTTGGAATCCAGTTGCAGCTTGTCGCCCTCGAACCGGTAGGCGACGATCTCTTCCTGCATCGGGCTCCAGTAGGCCGCCGCGCCGGAGGCGAGACTGTAATCCTGGAATTCCTCTTCCCGGTCGAAGATCTTGATCCGGCACGGCGGGATCGGCTTCTGCGTCGGGATGACGTGGCGATAGAGCGCCTGGATCTGCTCCATCTCCTCCGCCGCCCGTTTGGCGAAATCCGGGCGCGTCGCATACTCGATGATGTAATTGCCCCTCGACGACACCAGCGTGTTCCAGTCGCTGCACAGGGCGCCCATCTTGAGGTCGACGCGCTTGCCGGCGCGGGCGGCGGCGTCGTAGATCCAGAAGGTCTTCCCGACCTGGTCGAAGACCTTCAGGGCGGACGAGAAGTCGGCCTCGGAGACCGGCACGTCGTGGGTCTTGCGCGTGCTGCTCACGCCCGACGACGAGGAGCTCATCGAGATGATGCTCCAGCCCTCGCCGCCGGCGCGCCAGACGCCCACCACGGCGATGCCTTTGCGGTCGCCGTAATAGTAGTAGCAGGCGATGCGGTCGACCGCGTTGCTGACGTAGGTCTTCCGGACGCCCTGCATCTTGCCGACGACCGGCATCGGCTTGCCGTCTTCCTTGAGCCCCTTGAATCGCGACTCGAGCTCTCCCGTCACCTTCGCCTCGAGGTTGTCGATGCTGGTGCAGGCGAACGTCTTGAGGATCACGATGTACAGCTTGTCCAGGTAGGGCGAGTTGTAGCGGGCGATCTGGTAGGTCCGGCCCTTGTAGAAGCTCTCGTCGTTGTCCTGCTCGCCCACGAGGTTGGGCTGCGACGGGACGCCCTTCCAGCCCTCCGGCGGAACGACCTCGAAGCTCCACCACGAATCCATGTGGGGCCGCTTGTAATAGGTGGTCTTCACGAGCGCCGCGGCGGCGACCTTCTGGCCCAGCTCGTTGATCTTGTCGGTGGTCTCGATCAGCTTGTCGAAGTACACCCGCGTGGAACGGTAGCGGCTGCGCAGCTCGCGAAGCTTGTCCTGCGCTTCGGAGAACTTGTTCTCCTTCTCGAGCTTCTGCGCGAGGTCCCACAGCGCCTGGGCGCGCGCCTCGCGCTGTTCCTTCGCGGGATCGCCGCCCGGCTTCGCCTTCCCCTCCGGGGCGGGCTTGGCCGCCGGGGCTTCCGGCTTGGCCGGTCCGGGCGCGGGCGCGGGCGGGGGCTCGGCCTTCTCCGGCGCGGGCTCGGGCTTCGGCTCCGGCTCCTTCTCGGGCTTCGGCTCGGGCTCGGTCACCTTGGCGACGGGGTTGGGCGTCGGGTCGGGGACGACGGGCGCGGGCGCCGCATTCTTGTCGAACTTCGGGACGACGAACGTCGGCGCGGCGGGCGGGGGCGCCGGAGCGGCCGCGGCCGGCTCTTCCTTCGGCACGAACGAATTCACCGGCGCCTTCTTGGGCTTGATCTCCGTCTTCGCGACCGCTTCGGGCGGCGCATCATGGACCTTGCCCGACTTCATGACCAGAATGACGAGCGCGGCGACAAACAGCACTCCCGCCGAGCCGATGCCGATCCAGAACGTCACCTTCGGCGGGAGCGGCTTCTTCGGCTTGGGAGGCTCTTCGGGCTTCTGCTCGCGAGCGCCGGCGCTCTTGAGCCCGCCCACCGGCGGATGCTTCGCGCCGGGAAGCGGCAGGTGTTTTGCGCCCAGGACCGGCGACGGCTTCGGGGGCGCCGCTCCGAACGGCTTCTTCGTCAGGCCCGGCTTCTTCGGCTCCGGGGCCGTGGAGGCGGGCGGAGGCGCGGGCTCTTCGACGAGCAGCGGCGCTTCCGGGAGCAGGTCGTCGGTCGTGATCTCGTCCGCCGCGGCGTCGGAGCTGACCTCCGACATCTTCACCGTGAGCGGCTCGCCGGCGGTCGCGCCCGGACCGGCGGGCACGTGGTAGCCCTTCGCGATCAGGACGTCCGAGACCTTCAGGACGATGCCGAGCTTGGCGGCTTCCTCCTGGATCTGGCGGCATTCGATGACCTGCGTCGCGCCCTCGGGACTCTTCTGGACGAGCTCGCCCTGGAGCTTGAGGTCCTCCTCCGCCGTCGTTTCCGCGATCACCGGGCGGGGAATCGTGATCTGCCACTTCGTCCGGATGTCCGCCAGCACGGATGCCAATTTTTCCGAGGTCATCAGCCCGAGCCGGACGGTGATCTCCTCGAGTCCCTTCGAGATCCCGAGTTCGCGCAGCGTGTGCTGCACGTTCTTACATTTTTTTAACTGTTCGGGCGTGAGCAGCGACAGGCCATGCACATATTTTTCAAACGTGCCCATGGCGTTCAGATCGGACATTGGACTCCCTCCCCTAATCCCTGGTCAGGGAATGCCTGAATTATCCCCTGTTAGACGAAGAAATGGGGAAGGTGAACGCGAAAAATCTGGTTTGAACGGCTATTTTCGGAGCGCGGCCACGACGGCGTCGCGCCGGGCGGCCCAGTCGGCGGAAGGGGAGGCCTCCCAGATCTTCATGCCCTTGACCAGGCTGGACTTTCCGCCGACCTCGAAGCCGATCGAGTTCTTGGCGGGGTGATCGAGCCCCGGAGACTTGAGATATCCCGCGGGCTTTCCGTCGATGCTCATCAGCATCTCGTCGCCGACGATCTCGACCCGGATCGTGTGCCACTGCGAGAGATCGGCCTCGGCCTTGAACCCGGCGCCCTTGTCCTTGATGCTCTCGCGCAGCTTCTTCTTCTCCTCGTCGGTCGTCTTCGGATCCTTCATCTTCTCGTAGTAGTCGTTGTTCATGTTCCCGAACTTCTGATCCGCAAGATCCACCCGTCCGGGGTAGAGCGAGGCCCGCAGGATGTGGCCGGCGTGGGACTCCTTGTACGTGGTGTCGTTCACCATGAGGTTGCACGACCGGCTGCCCTCGAGTTTCGCCGCGTACTCGACCACGATGTCCTTGAACTGGAAGACGGGCCGGACGTAGGCGTACGCGCCGTGCTTGTCGTCCGGATTCTCGCTGATGGTCACCACGCCGTCCTTCACCTCGAAGAAGCCTTTCCCGACCTTCCATTTCGGCGCCAGGTCGGCCCGGGAGAAGTCGTCCTCGAAGAGCACCTTGCCGGGAGTGCCGGGGCCGGACTGCGCGAAGGCCAGGACGATCGAGAGCAGGGCGAGGCGGACCATCGGAATCTCTCCTTTATTTGCAGGACACCACGCCGGTCGCGTTCACCTGGCGCTTGTAGATCTTCCCCTGGGTCAGCACGAACAACCAGTTGAGCCCCGGCCCCGACAGCGTGACGCTCGTCACGGCCGCGGGCGTCGGCGCCAGGATCAGTCCGATCGGACGGCCGTTCGGGTCGTAGACCTGGACGCCCGCCTGGGTGCTGACGTACCAGCGTCCCATCGTGTCGCTCGTCATGCCGTCGCCCTTGGACTCCACGGTGTTGCCGAAGTCCCGGTAGGGGAAGACCGGCATGCGGGCCTTGAGATCGCCGTCGGCCTCGATGCGGAACGCCCAGGCCGCCGCGCCGGCGTAGTCGGAGACCGCGAGCGTTCCCTGATCGGGCGAGAGCGCCAGGCCGTTGGGCGCGGTGATGCCCGTATCGACGACGCGGTTCTTTCCCGGCCCTTCGATGAGGACGACCTGTTTTTTTCCCGTCTCGGTCACGTACACGTGTCCCTTGGAGGTGACGACCAGGTCGTTGCAGCCGATGTCGGTCATCAGGACCTCGACCTCGCCGGACGGCGAGATCGCGATGATCCGCTTCTCCTTGTTGTGGCACGCGATCAGACGGCCGTCGGGGCCGAATTTCATGCCGCTGATCCCCGTGGCCTTGGCGTTGAACACGCTTGCGGCGCCGTCGACCGCGATCTTGTGCACGCCGGTCCCGCCGCCGAGATCGCTGTAGTAGAAGTTCCCCGCCGCGTCGCTGCAGGGAGCGTCGACGAACTTCTTGTCCTCGACGACCGCCTCCCAGCCCTTCCCCGGAACCAGCAGGCCCGAGAGCGCGAGGTCCCCCTTCGCCTCGGGCGTCGGCGCGGGCAGCGCGTCGTCCTTCCGCCAGAGCCAGCGGAGGGCGTCGGGGAGGATCGCGCCCAGGTGCTTCCCGCCGTGGCCGTCGGTGCCGAAGACCGCCTTGTGGTCGTAGCCGGCGAACGCGAGCGCCGCGACCATGTCGTGGTTGCTGAGCGGCCAGTTGCCGTGGACGTTGTCGAGGTCCTTCTCGCCTTCCTGGAGGAAGACGCGGATCGGCTTGCGCTCGGTCTTGCGGATGGCCGCGGGATACCACACGCCGCCGCGGATGTTGGTGAAGCTGCCGATGCCGGTGATCACCTTGCGGAAGGCGTCGGGGCGGAACCACGCGACCGTGAAGGCGCAGATGCCGCCGCTCGAGATGCCGACGACCGCGCGCTGCTCCGGCGCGGGGCTGATCTTCGCATGCTTCGCGACTTCGGGAAGCATCTCGTCGATCAGGAACTTCGCGTAGATGCCGTCGGGGGTGTCGTACTCGTAGCTGCGGGTGGACCGGCTCTTCAGGCCGGGCCCGGCTCCGGGCACGGTCCCCGGATTGATGAAGAGCGCGACCATCGCGGGAATCTCGCCCTTCTGGGTGAGGTTGTCGAGCACGATCGGGGCGCGGAACTGTCCCTTGGGACTCATGGCGCCGCCGCCGTCCTGGAACACGATCAGCGGATACTCCTTCGCGGCGTCGTGGCCGGGCGGCAGATAGATCCAGCACTGCCGCTCGGTCCCGGGATAGACCTTGCTCTCTTTCCAGGAGAACTCCTGGACGGTGCCCTTGGGAACGCCGGCCTGCTCCTGCGAATCGGGTCCGAGCGCGTAGTCCTGGGCGGCGACCGGCGACGCGAGCAACAGGATCGCGGCCAGGAGCGGAAGCTGGTTCATGAGGGTCCTCACGATCGGAGTCATTCTAACAGTACGGGAGCCGGCGGGGTTTCGGGGAACCCGGAAGGTCAGGAATTCAGGCCCACCGACCGCCGCATCGCCGCGGTGATCGACTGCCGCACCTGGAAGAATCCCTTCCACGGATCTTCGCCCAGGCGGGCGGGAACGTTCGCGAGCGTGAACTGGTCTCCGGATTTCACCCGCGGCAGCTCCTCCCACGAGACCGGGGTCGCCACCGGCGCGCCGGGACGCGCCCGCGTCGAGTATGCCGCGACCGCGGTCGCGCCGCGCGTATTGCGGAAGAAGTCGAGGAAGATCTTCCCCGTCCGCTTGGACTTCGTCATCGTCGCGACGAACCACTGGGGCGCCGCCCGCACGAACTCTTCCGCGATCGCCCGCGAGAACTCCTTCAGGTCGTCCCAGGTCTGACGGGCCTGGAGCGGAACGACGACGTGGAGCCCCTTCCCTCCCGTCGTCTTGACGAAGCTCTCGAGCCCGAGCTCCCGGAGCCTTCCCCGGAGCGTGAGCGCCGTCTCGATCATGCGCGACCACGGCACGTCCGGAGCGGGGTCGAGGTCGATCGTCATCCGGTCGGGCTTCTCCAGGCTGTCGACCCGCGAGCCCCACGGGTGGATTTCCAGCACGCCCATCTGGACGAGCGCGAGAAGTCCGGAGAGGTCCTCGATGTACAGATAGGTGCCGACCCCCTCGACGGTCCCCGTTCCTTCCTGGATCTGCACGCGCCGCAGGACGTCCGGCGTTCCCTGATGGGCATGCTTCTGGTAGAAGCACGGCTTGCCCTGACCCTGGGGACAGCGGAAGAGGCTGAGCGGACGGCCGACGAGATGAGGAAGGATCCGCTCCGCGATCGACTCGTAATAGCGGGCCAGGTCGCGCTTCGTGAGGCCCTGATCGGGATAGAGGATCCGCTCGGGATGGGTCAGTTTCACGCCGGGGACCTCCGTTGGCGATGACTTGGGCGGCGCAGGGCGCTCGAGGACGACTTCCGCCGAGGGCTTGTCCTCCCGGAGCCCTTCGAATCGCGCGTGGCGGAGGATGCCCTCGTCGGTCCATCCCGTGAAGGCGACTTCCGCCACGAGGGTCGGCTCGATCCAATGAACGCCTCGCGCGGCCCGTCCCGTCGGCGGCCGCTCGAACGGACTGGACGTCCGCTCGATCCGCTTCATCCGCGCGTGGAGATCCTCGAGCGTCGCCGCGCTGAAGCCGGTGCCCACGCGGCCGACGTGGCGCAGCGCGCCGCCTTTTTCGTGAACGCCGAGGACCAGCGCGCCGAACCCCGAGCGCCCCCCTTCAGGATCGGTGAACCCGGCGACGACGAACTCCTGCCGGTTGAGACACTTCACCTTGAGCCAGTCCTTCGTCCGGCCGGAACGGTAGGGAGCGTCGCACCGCTTCGACACGATGCCCTCGAGCGACAACCGGCAGGCCTGCGCGAAGAAGGTCGGCCCGTCGCCCTCCACGTGGTCGGTGTACCGGATCATCGGCGGCGCCTTCGCCAGGACGTCCGCCAGCATCGCCTTCCGTTCCAGCAGCGGGAGCTCGCGGAGATCCCGACCGTCGAGGAAGAGAAGATCGAAGGCGAAATAGACCACGTCCTTCTCCCGACCGCGTCCGAGCGCGTTCTGGAGCGACTGGAAGCTGGAGAGGCCGCCGGAGTCGAGGACCACCACCTCGCCGTCGATCAGGGCGTCGCGCACGTGAAGCTGACGGGCGGCTCGGGCGAGCGTCGGGAAGCTCGCGGTCCAGTCGTTCGCGCGCCGGGTGGTCAGCTGAACGTCCGGCCCGTCGATGCGGCAGAGGACTCGGTAGCCGTCGAGCTTGATCTCGTGGATCCACGCGTCGCCGTCGGGCGCCTCTTCGACCAGCGTGGCGAGCTGGGGCGCCGGGTTGTCCGGCAGGGGCGCGCGGCTTTTCGGCCGGCGTCGCGATCGCGAGCGCGGCTCCGCGACGCGGTTGGATTCCCAGACGCGCGGAGGCCCCTCGACGCCCAGGACGCTCTCGGGACGCTCGCTCGTGATGTCCCCGCGGCCCGCGGCCTCGTCCTTCTCCTTGATGAGGAGCCAGTTCTTCTCGTCCATGCGGACGAGATTCCATCCGCCGTGGAGCTTCACGCCGTCGAGGCGGAACTTGAGATGCCCCTTGCGGTAGCCTTCGACCGGATCTCCCGCGGGAATCCAGGTGCCGCGGTCCCAGACGAGGACCTTTCCGCCTCCGTACTGGCCCTGCGGGATCACGCCCTCGAAGCCGCCGTATTCGATCGGATGGTCCTCGACGTGGACCGCGAGCCGCTTGTCCCGGGGATCGAGCGACGGACCCTTCGGCACGGCCCAGCTCTTGAGGACGCCCTCCAGCTCCAGGCGGAAATCATAGTGAAGCCGCCGGGCGTGGTGCTTCTGGACCACGAACGAGAAACCGGGCGCGGCATGGACGCGGCCGGCGGGCTCCGGCGTGCGCTGGAAGTCGCGCTTCTCCTGGTAGCGGTCGAGGCTCCGGGCCTGCTCGCGTCGTCGCTTCACTCGGAACCTCCGCGGAGAAAGTCGAACGGCGGGTCGGCGACCGCCGCCGGGCCGAGCTGCTCGAAGGTGCACGCGCGCGGATCCTTGTCCGGGCGCCATCGCAGGAACCTGGTGCCGTGGCGGAACCGGTCGCCGGAGAAGTGGTCGAACCTCACCTCGCAGACCAGCGTGGGACGGAGCGGCTCCCACTCCATCGAGCGCTTCGTGCTCCACCGGCTGAGTCCCCCGGGCGCCTTTCCGGTGAAGCCGGTCGGTCCGCGGAGGGGGAGGATGACGCTCTTCAGCGCCCGCCGCGCGTCGTCCGAGAAACTGGAGGTGAACCCGACATGGTCGAGCGCCCCTTCTCTATTATAGAGACCCAGGAGCAGCGACCCGATTTCCCGGCCGTGCTGGTCGTACCGGAACCCGCCGACGACGCAGTCGGCCGTCCGCATCCGTTTGATCTTCACCATGCCGGTCCGGTCGCCCGACCGGTAGTCCGCGTCGAGCCGCTTGGCGATCACGCCGTCGAATCCGCTCGGCGCCAGCTCCTTCATCCAGCGCACGGCGGTGCGGCGATCCTCGTCGGCGGGCGACAGATGAAGGTTGCCGCCGGCGCGGGTCTGCTCGAAGAAGGCGCCGAGCCGCTCCCGCCGGCGGGAGAGCGGACGACCGACCAGCGACCGCCCGCGGGGGTCCACCAGCAGGTCGAAGACGAGATAGTCCGACGGCGTCTCGCGCGACAGCTTCGCGACGCGGCTCTCCGCGGGATGGATGCGCTGGAGCAGGTCGTCGAACGCCAGCCGACCGTCGCGCGCGATGACGATCTCGCCGTCCAGGACGAAGCGGGGCGCGCGGACCGACCCGACGGACCGGACGAGCTCCGGAAAATACCGGCCGAGCGGCTGTCCGCTCTTGGACTGGAGGACGACGCGGTTTCCGTCCTTGAAGGCCAGGCAGCGGAACCCGTCCCACTTGGGTTCGAACAGCCAGCCGTCCCCGTCGGGGATGTCCTCGACCAGCTCCGCTTCCATCGGCGGAAAGGGAGGCCGGATCGGGAGGGAGAGACGGGGAAAGGGCTGCCGGAGCGCTTCGGCGGGCACGGCTCCCGCGTCGATGTCGCCCGACCGCCGCGGCGCTTCTCGAGCCATCGATAGGATCCCCGCTCGAGTGAGCCCGATCGGACGCCGCCGTTATTGAGGCGCCGGCTACTTCTTCGACCAGCGGTCGACCGAGGCGACGTCGAGGGATCGCGTGGCCCGCTTGAGAAAGAGGATCGCGAAGCAGGTGTCCCAGACGGCCTGCGCGTCCTCCCCGCCCCGGATCGCCCCTCCGGCACGCCACGACCCGTCGGCGGTCTGGGCGCCCAGGAGATAGTTCGCGCCCTCGCGGTACCAATCGTGGCTGCCGATCATGACGGTGCTCGTCAGCATGCCGACCCGCTCGAGGGCATAGAGATAGTAGTACTGGAACTCCGGATACTTCTGGGGATTGGTGGTGACCGAGAAGTTCTCGTCGAGCCACGAGAGGCCCGACTGAACCACGGGATCGGGCTTCCATTCCCGCTTGAGGAGATAATCGTAGATGACTATCGCCGACACGGCGCCGGCGGTCATCGAGCCGAACGGCTTCTCGTTCGCCGTGGCGGCCTTGGAGTAGTCCCAGCCCCGCGCGGGAGCCGAACTCTTGGGGCCCGTCGCGACGTCCGCCTTCTCCCCCGGCTTCGCGCCCTGCTGATTCGTCTCCCACCACTTCCGGGCCAGTTCGAGCACCTCCTGCGGGACGATCACGCCGGCATCATAGGCCGCGCGAAGTCCGAGCGCCGCATACTGCGAGTTGGAGTTGTCGCCGCGATCGGAGGCGCCGAACCTGGTCCGCTGGAGCGTGATCTGCCGCAGGACCGGCGGCTTTGCTTTGGTCCCGGACGCGGGAGCAGTCTTCGGCCCCGGCTTCGCGCCGCTCTGCACCGGATGCGAGATCGGAACGCCGGTGGGAATGGACAGCAGCGCCTCGCTGGAGCACTCGTAGTTCCATTGTCCGTGCTTGAGCTGGCTGTCGATGAGCGCCTGGGCGCATTGCGCGATCCGGCCCTGATGGGTGACTCGGTCCATCTCCTCCAGCACCATCGCCTGGAGCGCGACCTTGTACGTGTGGGTGAACTTCGACTGCATCATGCGGTCGAAAAGCTCCTTGAATTTCGGATCCGACGCCGGCACGTCGCCGTGGACCATCGCGAGCAGGATCAGTTCGTCGGAGTTCGCGATCGCCTTGTGGCTCGAGGGCGAGGGAGATTTCCTCAGGTAGTCCAGTCCCTTCCGGATCGCCTCGTCGACCCGCTTCGAATCGACGCCGGGGTGGCCCGCCGGGGCCGCGTCTTTCTTCCGATCCTGAGCCGCGGCGATCGAGCCGACCCCTTCGACGCGGCTCAGGGCAAGCAGGAGCGCCAGTCCGAGCACGAGGCGGTTCATGAGACCTCCCTTCGCTGCCGGGGTGAACCCGGAAGGAGGCCGTTCCTTCGGTCAAAACGGACGGCGGGAGAGAAGAAGGGCCAGGAGCGCCCCGAGCGTGATCGCGATCGCCGCCGCGGCCAGCAGACGCGCTCTCCGCGGGGTCCGGCTTCCGCTCGCGGCGATGCGCTCCGAGCATCGCCCGCAGTAGGCGCGCTTCATCACCATGACGGCGCGCCCCCGTTCCAGGTCGGACAGGGAGACGGTGGTGTCGCAGGTTTCACAGGGACGGCGGTGGGCATCCATGGGCGGTGGCCCGTCGGAGGGCTCCGGAGTTTCCTCCGGAGCCCCCGAACCGGACCTTAGAACTTCTCGAGCTCGCCCGCGTCGAGCGGCAGCCGCTTCGTCGGGCTGTCGCCGTTCTTCGCCGAAGCCCCGTTGCCGTTGCGAGGGGCGGCGACGCCGGCGGCCTCCAGCTCCCGGGGGGGCCGAGGGGCCTGGAGCCGCTCGGGCAGCGGCTTGAGCCGTCGGGGCGACCCGGCCCGGAGGATCGACGGACCGGACCAGGGTCCGTCGGCCATGTCCAGCCGGCCGCCCGACGAGCCGTGGACGACCTCGAGGAGCGATCCGACATACTGATTGAGCTCGCGGGATTGCGCTTCCAGCTCTTCGCCCGCCGACGCCGACTCCTCGGCCGTGGCGGCGTTGGACTGCGTCACGTTCTCGAGCTGCGACACGGCCACGTTGATCTGGTCGACGCCCTTCGACTGCTCCTCGCTCGCCGACGAGACGTCCGACACCAGCTGGGCCATCTTCTGCATGTGCTCGGCGACCTTCTTCAGGACCTCCTCGGTCTCCTTGACCGTCGCGACGCCGTTCTCGGCATTCTTCTGCGAGTCGCCGATGAGGGAGGCGGTCGTCTTGGCCGCTTCGGCGCTGCGGCGCGCCAGGTTCCGCACTTCCTCGGCGACGACGGCGAAGCCCTTCCCCGCCTCGCCCGCCCGGGCGGCCTCGACCGCGGCGTTCAGGGCGAGCAGGTTGGTCTGGAACGCGATCTCGTCGATCGTCTTGACGATTTTCGCGGTCTCATCCGACGACTGGCGGATGACCGAGATCGCCTGCGACATCCGGGACATCGAGGTCATGCCCTTCTCCGTGGCGCCCCTGGCCTCCGCGGCCATCGTGTTGGCCTGGCGGGCGTTGTTGGCGTTCTGGCGCGTGATCGACGACATCTCCTCCAGCGACGAGGAGATCTCCTCCAGGGTGGAGGCCTGCTCGCTGGCGCCCGCGGCGAGCGTCTGGCCGGAGGACGCCACCTGGGACGCGGACGAGGACACCTGCTCCGAGCCCTTGCTCAGGCCGTCGATGACTCCGCCGAGCGTCTTGTTCACCTTCCACAGCACGAGGAACGCGAGCAGTGCGCCCAGGCCGATGCCGATCGAGCTGCCCGTGAACATCGCGGTACGGGCGCCCGAGTAGACCGACTGGCACTCCGCCTGGTCCGCCTGCATGACTTCCATACTCCGCTGGATGACGGCGTCCAGGGTCGACTTCACCTTCTCCAGCAGCGTCTTGCCCGACGTGTTGGACAGCGTCGTGGCCTGATAGGCGTCCTTCATGATCACGGCTTCCTGCTGGAAGATCGCGAGCCACGCGTCCATGCCGTCGCTCGCCCGGCGGATATTGCCCCGCTCTTTCTCGGGGAGCAGGTCCTCCGCCTGGCGCAGCTTTTCCTTGGCCGTCGCGATCCTCTCGGCCGGCTGCTTGGCGAACTTCTCGATGTCCTCAATCTTCACCGACAGCAGCATGTTCTTTTCGCCGCGGATCATCCCTCGAAACTGGTTGAGGGCACTCTCGAGGAAGAAGGCGATGCGGGCCGACTCCAGCTCCTTGCCGTTCTTCTCCTCCATGTGGTGGGCGTACTGCAGGGCGAGCGGCTCCAGGAAGCCCTCCACCGAATAGTACAGGTCTCGGGCCGAGGTGCGTGAGAGCTCCTCGGCGCGGAACCGGGGGCTCTTCTTCGCCAGCGTGATGATCTGCTGGGCGATGTCGTCGAGCGCCGCGAAGGAGGACTTCACCTCCTGGATGTCGTGCCGCTCCTGATCGCTCGCGATCTTGCTCCAGTCGCCGATTTCCTGTTCGATCTCCTTCTTCAGCTGGTCCATCTTCCGGATCCGGATATCCCACTCCATCCCCCGGTCGAGCATGAACCGCTGCTGCTCGGCGTCGAAGGCGTGCAGGTCTTCCTTGATCTGGTTGACGTAGATGACCCGCTTGGCGGAATACTCCGCGAGCGAGTGCATCCGATCGTTGATCAGCGACATCTTGGCGCTCGCCAGGATGGCGATCCCGATGGCCACCGCCGCGATCAACCCGATCACGGCTCCCATCTTCAGGCTCAGACTCAGGTTCTTCACGGGCATCCTCCTCTATCGGTTGAAGTTCTAAAAAACGAAGTTCAGGCCAGCTCCAGGATCGACTCCGCCATCCTCGAAAGCGGCACGATCCGATCCGCCGCCCCGATCGCCGCCGCCTCGCGGGGCATCCCGTAGACCACGCTGCTCTCCTCGTCCTGCGCGACCGTCGACGCGCCGGCGCGCCTCATCTCGAGGAGCCCCCGCGCCCCGTCCTTGCCCATGCCGGTGAGCAGCACGCCCACGGCGTTGCGGCCCGCCCATCGGGCCGCCGACTTGAACAGAAGGTCGACCGAGGGACGATGGCCCGACACCAGCGGGCCGTTCTTCACGTCCACCCGGAACCGCGAACCGCTCCGCCGAAGCAGCAGGTGGCGGTCGCCCGCGGCGATCAGCACCCGACCGGGCTGGAGGACATCCTGGTCCGCCGCCTCCTTCACCTCGACCTCGCAGAGCTCGTTGAGCCGCCCGGCGAACGACTTGGTGAATCCTTCCGGCATGTGCTGGACCACCGCGATCCCCGGCGCGGTTTTCGGAAGCGACGTCAGGATCTGCTGCAGCGCCTGGGTGCCTCCGGTGGAGGCGCCCATGACGACGATCTTCTGGGCCGCCCGGTTCGGCGCCGTCAAGCGGGCCGGAGTCGGGGCGCCTTGGAGCGCGACGCGCGCGCCCGCGGCGCCCTTGACGATGGCCACCAGCTTGGCAAGGGTGCGCTCCGCCGCAGGCGTGGAACGCGGCTTGGCGACGACCTCCACCGCGCCCGCCTCGAGCGCCCGAAGGGCCAGGTCGCTGCCCGCGGGAGTCAGCGAAGAAACCACGACGACCGGAAGCGGACGGAACCGGAGCAGCCGCTCGAGGAAGGAGATCCCGTTCATTCCGGGCATCTCCAGGTCGAGCGTGATCACGTCGGGCCGGACCCGGTCGATCAGCCGCCACGCCGCGAACGCGTCGGGCGCGGCGCCGACGACCTCGATCCCGGGATCGCTGGAGAGGCCGCGGGACAGCACGTCGCGGACCACCGCGGAATCGTCGACGACCAGGACGCGCGTGGGCGTCATGTCGACGCTCCCTCGCGGTTGAACTCGAAGCGGAACAGCACCGGGTGGCCGTTCATGGCGAAGCAAAGGGTCGCGGCATCGATCCGGAGCCGCTCCCACGCCGGATCGTCCAGCGGCCGGAGCTCGGGAGGAGAGAGCGTGACGTCCGCACCGGTTCCCGCGAACGTCGTGGCCAGGTGGCCGCCCATCACGCTGGCGACTTCCATGAGCGCGTCCGAGGCCTTGTCCGGGACCTGCGGATCCGCGGGATCGACGCCGAGCGTGTTGGCGGCGATCTCGCGGGCGAGCCCCTCCGGGACGCCGATGGCGATGCTCCCCAGGATCTGGCCGCCGAACGGCAGCGAGGCCAGCCAGGCCGGACCGTCGCGGCGCGGCAGCTCGTCGGGAGACACCGGGTCCCCGAAGAGGAACGCGAAGTCCGCGAAGACTTCCGAGAAGACGCGCAGCGCCTCCACGCTAACCGCGGGGTTCATGGCTCGCTCCCATCACGTCGTTCACGAGAAGGCGCAGCTTCTCCGGCCGCAGCGGCTTGCGCAGGTATCCCCGAACCCCCTTGCTCCTCAGGGCCTCGATGTCGGCGTCGGTGCCGAGGCTCGAGACGATGACGATCGCGACCGAGTCGATCAGGCCGTCCCGCCGGAGCGCCTCGACCAGCTCGTAGCCGGTCATGCCCGGCATGTTCAGATCGCAGAACACGAGGTCGAATCCGCCGTCGCGGAGCATCCGCAGGGCCTCGTCGCCGCTGGACGCTTCGTCGAACCGGGAGACGTCGACCCCCGAGAGCTTGAGCGTCTTGGCGATGATCGCCCGGACCGTCGCGGAATCGTCGACCGCGAGCACGCTGTACGCCATCGTCGCTACCTCCCCTCCACGGCCACGGCCGAGGTTCGAACGCCGTCGAGCCGCGCGATCGACCGTGCCCGCGCGCGCTCGAGGGAGCGGAACGGCAGACTCCACCGTGCCGCGGAATCCGGCGGGACGCGGTCCTGGACGAGCGCGTCCGCCAGATGGACGAGATCCGTGATCAGGAACGACGGGTCCGCCGCGTCATGGTGCGAGCGCACGGCCGTCACGAGCCAGTACGGCAGCTTCCAGTGCTCGAGGAGCGCGGCGCCGGCCTCGGCATGGTCGATCCCCGCCGCGCGCCGCTCGGCCTCCACCGCGGCGGCGGGATCGGCGCCGGCCGCCGCGGCGGCCGACTCCGGATCGGACTCCAGGACGGAGCCGAGGACGAGCTTGCCGACGTCATGGAGGATCGCCGCGCTGAAAGCTTCCTCGCTCGGCTTGAGCCCCTTCTCGAGCAGGATCTCGCGCGTGGCGACCGCCACCGCGACGGAATGGTTCCACAGCTCGCCGGCGGCGAGGCCGTAGCCGGGGACGGCCGCTCTCAGGAGCGGGCCGACCGCGGCCGCGGCCAAGACCTGGTGGAAGCGGCGCAGGCCGAGCAGGCCGACCGCCTCATGGACGTCCTCCGGCTCGGTCCTCAGGGACCACAGGGGCGAGCGGGCCTCCGTCACGATCTCGGCCGCCCAGCCGGGATCGGACTCCACGAGGCGCACCAGCCGGGACGGCTCGACGTTGCAGTGCTGGAGCATCTGCAGCGTCCGGGCCGCCTCCGGCGGAAGCGCCGGCATGGTGAACACGCGGGATCTCTTTCTGGTCACAGTTCCACCTGCTCCGTTCCGAATCGAAGAATCACGCGGCCCGTGGCGACCGAAACGTACATCGTCCGGGCCTTCGTGCCGCCCACGTCCTCGGCGGCAATGAGGATGTCGTTCCTCCAGAGGACTTTCCGGAGGGTCGCGTAGTTCCGCTCGCCGATCCGGAACATGCCCCGGTCGTCGAACACGTTGGCCCCGCCCGCGACTTTCGCGACGAGGCTGCGTCGGCTCGCCCCCATCGAGATCAGGCCGTCCACCAGCGTCTGCACGCCCAGGTCCACGAACATCCCGGGCTTGCGGCGGGCCTTCTCGGGATCGAGCGACGCCTGCGGCAGCATGCAGTGGAGCAGCCCCGCGGCGCCGATCGACGGCGCGTAGAGGCTGAGCCCGAGGCAGGAGCCCAGAGAGTAGGTCACCAGGACCTCGTCCCGCGACGTCGATACGACCATGTCGGAGAGGCCGACCGTCCTCAGCATTTCGCGACCCGTCTGCGACAGCGAGCTGATCATGATTTCACGTAGATCGAGGCCTGGACGCTCTTGAGCCCCGCGGTGAGCCCCGACAGGCTTTCGGAATGGCCCACGAAGAGGCAGCCGCCCGGCCGGAGCAGGTCGTGGATCTGGGCCAGCAGCCGGCGGCGGACCTCGGCGTCGAAGTAGATCATCACGTTCCGGCAGAAGACGGCGTCGAAGGGGCCCGACATCGGGAACGGCGGCTCCGCCAGATTGAGCCGGGCGAACGTGATCGTCCTCCGCAGTTCCGCGCCGGCGCGGTAGGCCGACGGATGCTTCGCGTCCCGGTCGAAGTATTTCGAGCGGAGGTCGCGCGGGACCGCGGCGATCTTCTCGGGTCCGTAGAGCCCGGCGCGTGCCCGGTCGAGCGCCCGCGTCGACAGATCGGTCGCCAGGATCTTGAGGTCGGGCAGCCCGCCCTCGGTGGATTCGAGCAGCGTCATCGCCATCGTGCAGGGCTCCTCGCCGGTGGAGCAGGCCGCCGACCACAGCCGCAGCCGGCTCCGCCGTTCCGCCGCCCAGCGCCGCGCGAGCGTGGCCAGGTAGTCGAAGTGGCTGTCCTCGCGAAAGAAGCTCGTCACGTTCGTCGAGATCACGTCGAGGAGATGGATGATCTCGTCGCCCGAGGCGTCCGCCTCGAGCCGGTCGAGATAGTCGTCGTAGTCCGCGAGCCCGAGCGCGCGCATCCGCTTGCCCACCCGCGCCCGGACGAGGCCTTCCTTCCCCTCGCTGAGCGCGATGCCGCTCATCCGGTAGATGAGCGCGCGGAACCGGCCGAACGTCCTCCGGGAAAGCGCTCGTCCCAATCTTCCTGCCATCGGCGCGTCTGCGTGCATCGTCGATCCCTACCCCGCGGTCCGAACCACGACCGAGCCCCCGACGACCTCGGCCCCGCGCTCCGCGAGCGACGTCGTGCGGGCCAGCAGCCCCGGAACGTCGAGGATCAGCCCGACCTGGCCGTCCGCCAGGATGACCCCTCCGGAGATTCCGGCAACGCCTTCGAGGCTGATGCCGAGGCCCTTGATGACGATCTGCTGCTGTCCGAGGACTTCGTCGGCGAGCAGCGCGGCGCGTCTCCCGCCGTCCTCGACCACCACGGCGACTTCGGATCCGGTGGGCTCGGCGGCAGCGGTCACGTCGAGCAGGCGTCCGAGGCGGAAGAGCGGCACCAGCTCGTCCTGGAGGAGCAGCATCTCGCCCCGGCCCAGGGAGGTCGCCAGCTGGTCCGCGCCGGGCCGGACAAGCCGCGTGATCGACAGCGTCGGCACGACGAAGCGCTCGCCGCCGGAGCGGATCACCATGCCGTCGATGAGGGCGAGCGTCAGCGGCAACCGCAGCCGGAACGTCGTGCCGCGGCCCCGGCGCGACTGGACTTCGATGCGGCCCCGAAGGGCCTCCACGCTGGTCCGGACGACGTCGAGCCCGACGCCGCGGCCCGAGAGCTGGGTCACGACCGTCGCGGTCGAGAAGGCCGGCAGGAAGATCAGCTGGAACACCTCCTGCTCGCCGGGCCGCTCCCCTTTCTGGAAGATCCCCTTTTCGATCCCCTTGGCGAGGATCGCCTCGTAATCGAGCCCGCGGCCGTCGTCCTCCACCTCGATGAGGATGGACCCCTCGCGGTGGCTGGCACGAAGTTCAAGCCTCCCCGCGGCGGGCTTTCCCGCCCGGAGACGCTCGTCGGCGCCGGCTTCGATGCCGTGATCGAGCGCGTTGCGGAGGATGTGGACGAGCGCGTCGGTCACGCAGTTGAGGATGGCCTTGTCGATCTCGATCTCCTCGCCCGTCGTGACGAACTCGATCGGCTTGCCGAGCTTGTGGGAGACGTCGCGCGCCAGGCGCGCCATCTTGCGGAAGAGCGGGCGCACCGGGACCATGCGGAGCGACATCCCCATCTCCTGCAGCTCGCGCGTGATCTTGTCGAGCTGGCTGAGCGACCGGCCCAGCGTGCCGCCCGCGGCGAGGCCGCGAAGCTCGTTCGACTGGCTCACCATCGACTCGGCGATCACCAGCTCCCCGATCAGGTTCACGAGCCGGTCGAGGCGATCCGCGTCCACCCGCACGGGCTCCTTCACCGGGACTTTTTCCTCGGCGGGGGCGGCGACCGGCGACGGCGCTTCGGGATCGAGATTCGCGATCGCGATCGGCTCGAGGTCCGCGGGCTTCGGCAGGCCGACGCCGGCCCGGATCCGGACGAGGAGAGCGTCCATCGCCGGATCCGGCGCGGGCATCGTCCCCGACGTCATGAGCGTCTCCACGTCCGTCACGAGGCGCTTCATCGCGTCGACGGCGTCGAAGACGAGGTCCGTCGCGACGCCCGACATCGGGATCGCGCCCTTGCGGGCGAGATCCAGCAGGTTTTCCGTCTCGTGGGCCAGCGCCTGGAGCGTGGCCAGGTCCAGGCAGCTCGCCGCGCCCTTGATCGTGTGGAACGCTCGGAAGACCGTGTGGATCGCCTCGACCTGCGAGGGATCGGCCTCGAGGGCGAGCAGCTGCGCCTCCGCGGCTTCGAGATGCTCCCGCGCCTCGACGACGAATCCTCCGAAGAGGTCCGCGTCGATCTCGGGCGGCGCCCCCGCGGGGACCTGCGCCAGGCCTTGAAGGACGAGGAGCGTCTCCTCCACCGATTTCCACGAGCCGTCCGGATCCGGATCGGCGCCGGCGAGAAGCCGGTCCAGCGTCCGTCCCAGCCCGGTCAGCGCCTCGACCATCCGCGCGTCGACGGCGTCCTGGAGGACGTCGTCCACGCGATGGCGGAGCGCCCGGAGAGCCGGCCGATCGCCGACCTCGGCCATCACGAAGGCTTCGCAGAGCCCGTCGAGCTTGTCCTTCATCAGCTTTCCTGTTCCAGCGGAAGCGGTCCGCCGACCGACGCGGGCATCGACCAGAGCTCGGTCGACGAGAGGATCTGGTCGACGTCGAGGAGCATGACGACGCGCTGGGCGATCTTGGCCATGCCCAGCAGGAAGCCGGTCTCGACGTCCTTGCTGAACCGGGGCACGGCCTCCAGCTGGTTCTCGGCGATGGCCAGCACTTCGCGGACGTCGTCCACGATCAGGCCGACGGTGTGATCCTGCCCGTCGCGCCGGACGCGCACGACGACGATGCACGTGCGCTCGGTGTCCGCCTTGGACTCCATGCTGAACTTGCGGCGCAGGTCGACGACGGGGATCACCTTGCCGCGCAGGTTGACGACGCCGCGGATCACCGCGGGCAGCCCGGGGACCCGCGTCACCTGCATCAGTCCGATGATCTCCTGCACCTTCAGGATCTCGAGGCCGTAGACCTCCTCGCCGAGGCCGAAGGTGAGGTACTTGCCGGGAGCCGCGCCCTGGCTCAGGTCGCGGGGCCGTGCGTTCGTGTCGCTCATCGAAGGTTCCTCCACGATTCCGATTTGGGTTCAGGACGGCCGGTTCGGGCTCTCGCTCCGCGCCCGCTCCGCTTCGCGCAGGAGCGACTCCGTCTTCTGGAGCAGAAGCGCCGGCGTGTACGGCTTGGTCAGGAACAGGTTCGCCCCCGCCTCGAGGGCGGCCTGGCGATCCTCGTCGCGCCCTTCGGTCGTGAGCAGGATCACCGGCAGCCGGCGGAGCTTCTCGTCGGCGCGGATCGCCCGGACGAGCTCGATGCCGTCCATCCGCGGCATGTTGAGGTCGACGAAGGCCAGGTCGACCTCTTCCAGACGCAGCATCTCGAGCGCATGAACGCCGTCGGCCGCATGGAGGGTCCGGAGGCCGGCGGGCTTGAGGGTCCAGTCGAGCATGCGGCGGACCGTCTTGCAGTCGTCCACCAGCAGGACCACCTTCCCGGAAATGCTCACGAGTTCTCCTTTCGCGACTCGACCATGCTCGACAGACCGGCCTTGATTTCGGTCGCCAGCGGCGCGCCGCACCGCCCCTGGAGGCGCTCGAGGATCGGGACCGCCTGCGGGAGACGGAGCGTGAAGGCCGCCCGGACTGCCGCGCGTTGCACCAGGTCCTCGCCGCTCTCGAGCAGCCGGAGGACGGGCGCGGCTTCGCCGGCGACGCCGAGCTCGCCGAGCAGGTCGAGGGCGGCGACGGTGAGGTCCATGTTCAGGCCGTTCTCCTCGAGCGTGCGGGAAAGCGCGCGGGCGACGGTGACGCGTTCGCCGTCGGTCGCACGGTCGGGGACGTGGGCGGCCAGCGACCCGACCAGGATGCCCACGATGGCGGCCCGGAACGGGGACGATTCCCGAAGCATCCGCAGGAGCGGCGCGATCGCGTCGGGCGACGCCTGCCGGCCCAGGGCGTCGAGGACCGGCTCCTGGAGCTCGGAGGGCACGCGGTCGAGCAGGCGCAGCAGCGCGCGGACGGCGTCGGGATCCGGGATCTGGCTGAGCGCGTCGATCGCGGAGAACCGGATCCAGGAGCTCCCGTTCAGGGAGAATTCCTCCAGCCGATGGATCGCCTCGGGGGCGCCGAGCAGGCCCAGGCCGTTGATGGCGGCGTCCCGGACGTTCTCGTCCGCGTCGTCGAGCAGCCGGAGCAGCGGCGAGGCGAACTCGTGGTCGCCGGTTTCCGACATGATGTTCGCGGCGAAGATGCGCATCCGGACGTCCGGATCGCGGGCGAGGTCGTCGAGAGTCTCGGGCGCCGCGTTGGCGAGGCGCTGGAGGACGAGGCGCGCCGAGTTCCGCACCGCGGGCTGGGAGCTCCGGAGGAGCGGGACCAGCTTCCGGACCGTGCGGGCGTCGCCGATCTCGAGCAGCGTGTCGGCGGCAGCCTCGCGGATGCCGCGATGGGGGGACTGGAGCGCGTCGATCAGGGCCGCGACGACCTGGTCGTCGCTCCACCGTCCCAGCACGCGGGCGGCGCGGTGCTGGAGCTCCGGAGTCCCCTTGCTCAGCTCTCTGAGCGCCGTTTCTCGATCCATGGGCAAGCTCCTCAGGTCGTCAGTCTTGGGAGATCCGGTACCGCTCGGCGATCGGCGCCAGGGAGGTCGTCCGCAGGCGCGAGAAGAATCCCACCGCGTCGACGGCCAGCCCGTTGCGATGGGCGAGGATGCCGAGCGCCAGGAGATCGGCGTCGTCCGGATCCTGAAGGATGGCGCGGAGGACGTCGATCAGTTCCACCGGTCCGAGGCTCTCCCAGGCCACCTGCTCTTCGCGGCCGTCGCGGGAGACGCGGACGCCGGCGGCGTCGGCGCCGAGGAGACGTCCGCCGGCCGCGGCGCCGCGACGAAGGCAGTGGGCGGGACAGTCGACCGGTCGAACGGCCAGGCGCTCCGCCGCGCGATTCAGGAGCCGGGAGACCCAGGTCGCTTCCTCTTCAAGCCACGTCGCGCGCGCTTCACGGGCGTCTCCCTTCGACTCGATCCGGAGACGGCTCGCGAGCGCCTGGGCGTGCCGCGGATGGAAGGTCGTGATGGCCCGGACCACCTCGCTCTCCCGCGCGTCGAACGAGCCGGGCGCCGCCGGCGCGGGCAGGGAGAAATGGACCAGGGCGCTCCCGACCGCCAGGATCGCCGCGCTGAGGGTGATCAGCACCGCGACCATGCGGGAAGGACGGGAGCGCCCCGGCCGACCGGGGAGGAGTGTCGGCGTGGAAGCCTCAGGCGCAGGGGACGCGGCGCCGGCCTCGAGGGCCGCGGCGACTTCGTCCATCGACTGGGGCCGTTCGGACTGGTTCTTGCGGAGGCAGCGCAGGCAGAGTTCCTCCAGGGCGCGGGGAATCGGAGGGAGCTCGCGCGCGACGCCGGCGGCCTTGGCCTTCATCTGCGTGGCGCGGACGGTATCGCTGGGACGGTCGGGCTCGTCGCCGATCGTCTGGCCCAGGACCTCGATGGCTCCGCCGACGAACGGCGGACGGCCCGTGAGCAGCTCGTAGAGGACCGCGCCGAACGCGTACACGTCGGTGCGCCGGTCGATCTTGTGCGACTCGCCCGAGGCCTGCTCGGGCGCCATGTACGACGGCGTGCCGCTGATCTCGCCCTGCTCGGGCTTGTCGAGCTCGAGGTTGCGCGCGAGGCCGAAATCGAGCACGTGCGCATGCCGGTCGCGGTCGATCAGGATGTTGGCGGGCTTCAGGTCGCAGTGGACGATGGGCGACGGCCGGCTGTGGGCATATTGGATGGCGCGGGCGATCTCGACGAGCTGGCTCAGCGTCGTGCCCGCATCCACATAGTAGGGCGACGGCGCGCCTGCCTGCCGCGCCGCCTGGAACTTTTCGGCGAGCGTCTCGCCTTCCAGGTATTCCATCGCGACGTAGTACTCGCGGCCCACGCGACCGACGTCGAACACCGAGACGACGCCCGGATGGCGGAGCCGGATGCAGTTGCGCGCCTCCTTGAGCAGGCTCTGGACGTGCTCGTTGGGCGTGTCCTGCGGACTGAGCGGCCGCGCGGTGCGAAGCCGCTTGAGGGCGACGTACTGGCTGAGATAGGTGTCCCAGGCCAGGTAGACGATGCCGATGCCCCCCTGCCCCAGCTTCCGGAGGAGCACGTACTTTCCGAATCGGGCTTCCGGGCTCCGGAGCGCTTCGTTGACCTCGGGAGGAACCGGATCCTTGCTGACGAGGATGAACTCCTCGTCGACGGCGTCGAGCGGCGGGCGGCCCGTCGGCGGCTTCAGGGGTCCGTTGCAGCGACCGCACCGATAGCCGTCGGCATCTCCCCGCGTGGCGACATTGATCTGGATGCCGCAGCGCGGGCAGGTGCGGATCTCCTTCTTCTGGGCAGCCAGGGCTTCGGCCACCTGGTGCGGCGTGAGGATGCCGCGCGCGACCAGGATCTCGCCGAGCCGGGGCGGCGACTTCCCGGCGACCTGGGAGGCGCGCTGGATCTTGAGGCAGGAGTCGATCTCCTCGGCGGTCGCCAGGCCCTTGCGGATGCACCACTCGCCCAGCGCCTCGACCACCGGCGTCGGCGAGATCACGGTCGCGGTTTCCGCAGGAGATTTCCCTACGCTCACGGCAGCTCCCTCTTGCTCTGGTGCGACGTTCGCCCCGGCGGGCGGAGAGGATTTCGAATCTGCATGTCGAGCTCCCCGTTCCCCACGCGGCGTTCTCCTCGCATCTGTCGGGAGAAGCAAACGCAACGTTCATGCCAGAGTTCGTTGGCGCGGGAACCCGGGCCGAACGTATTGAATTCCACCCACTTATCGCGATGATGCCAATTTTCACGGTCCAGCCGAGCGGCTCGGAAGTGTTAAAACACCTTAACAGGTGAACAAACAATGTTAAGCGCTTCCGGCCGGAATCGACGTCCTCCAGCCCGCCATCGAACTTTCCCGTCGGGACCCCCCAAACCAGCGCAGAGGATAATATGTCGGAAGTTGTTACTTACAAAGCACTTACATTACATAGCCATTTCCACCCCTCGCCGACCCCGGGAGGGGCCGTTTCACAATGGATGGAACCGATGTTCAATCCGGGCCTTGACAGGGTGTTCACCAAGAGGTATGAGACTTGCATAGTCGGGGGGTGTACGGGAGCTTCAGCATGACCGATAGTGCAGCTTCGATCGACCCCCTTCGTCGGCGCATCGCCGAGCTGGAAGAGATCCTGGCCCGCGAAACCCGCGTTCAGGACACTCTCCGGGGCAGCCGCCTCTCGCCGGGATTCTCCTTCTTCGAGCTGACCTGCCTCGAGCTGGCCTACGCCACCGGCGCCGACATCGCCCTGATCGGCGGACTGATGCCGGATCACCAGAACATCCGGACGCTCGGACTGTGCGTCGACGGCGCTATCGCTCCCGGGTTCGACTACGGCCTGAAGGGCACGCCCTGCGACAACGTCGTCGGCAAGGACGTCTGCAGCTACCCCCAAGGAATCGCGAAGCTGTTCCCCGACGACCTTCTCCTGGCCCAGATGGGGATCGAGGGCTACTGCGGCGTGCCCCTCTTCGACACGAACCACCGCGCCCTGGGACTCATCGTGCTGCTCACGCGCCGTCCCTTCCAGGAAACGGCCCGGGCGGAATCGCTCCTTCGCACCGCCGCGGTCCGGGTCTCCGCGGAGCTGGAGCGCAGCCAGTCCGAGGCTCGACTCAAGAGCGTGTTCGACGCCAACATGGTCGGCATCGTGTTCTGGAACTCGACGGGCCAGATCACCTCCGCGAACGACGCCTTCCTCGAAACGGTCCGCTACACGAGAGAGGATCTCGATTCGGGCAAGGTGCGGTGGAAGGAGATGACGCCGCCGGAGTACGACAAGCTGGACGCCGTCGCGATGTCGGAGCTGGCCGACCGCGGCGTCTGCACGCCCTTCGAGAAGGAGTACTTCCGGAAAGACGGAAGCCGGGTCCCGGTGCTGATCAGCGGCTCGCGGGTCACGGAGACGCCGCTCGCCGGCGTCGCGTTCGTGCTGGACCTGAGCGCGCGCAAGACGGCCGAGAAGGCGGCCCGCGAGACCGACGAGCTCAACCGCCAGGTCCTCTTGAGCATGAAGGAAGGGATCTGCGTCCACGACCGCGACCTTCGATACCTCCACTTCAACCCGGTCATGGAACGGATCACCGGAGTGGCGGCGAAGGACGTCATCGGAAAGCATCCGCTGGACGTCTTCCCCGTCCTGAAGGAGATGGGCATCTACGACGACCTCGAGAAGGCGCTGCGCGGGGAAACGCGGACGTCGCCGGACCTTCCCTACCATCCCAAAGGAGCCGCGCGGGACCGATGGACGAGAACGGAAGCCTGTCCGCTGCGCGACTCTTCCGGCGGGATCGTCGGTGTCATCGCGATGATCCGCGACATCACCGACCTCAAGTGCACGGAGGACGCGCTGCGCGAAAGTGAGCGGCGGCTCTCCGAGGCGCTGAAGCTCACCCAGGACCGGGTCGTCCAGCTCGAGGAGCAGGTCCAGACCCGCTCGTCGCTCGCCAGCATGGTGGGGAAAGGGACGGCGATGCAGGAGGTCTACCGCCGCCTGAGGCTCGCCGCCGAGAGCGACGTCACGGTGCTCCTGACGGGCGAGTCGGGCACGGGCAAAGAGCTCGCGGCGTCCGCCATCCATACGCTGAGCCATCGCCGCGACGGCCCGTTCGTCGGGGTCAACTGCTCCGCCATTCCGGAAGGGATCCTCGAAAGCGAGCTGTTCGGCCACGTGAAGGGCGCGTTCACGGGAGCGACCCGGAACAAGGTCGGGCTGTTCCAGGCGGCCGAGGGCGGAACGCTCTTCCTCGACGAAGTCGGCGACATGAGCCCGGTCCTGCAGGTCAAGGTGCTCCGCGCGCTCCAGGAGCGCGAGATCCGCCGGGTCGGCGACGACCAGGCGATCCGCGTGAACGTCCGCGTGGTGACCGCGACCAACCGCAACCTGATGGAGCTCATCCGCCAGGGCGCGCTCCGGGAGGATTTCTACTACCGCATCCGCGTCTTCGAGATCCAGTTGCCGCCGCTGCGCGAGCGCAAGGAGGACCTGCCGCTCATCGTCGGACACTTCATCCAGGAGCTGTCGCGTTCCACGGGCAAGGAGGTCCGCGACATCGAGCCCGACGCGATGAAGGCGCTCCTCGACTGCCGCTGGCAGGGCAACGTCCGGGAGCTCAAGAACGCCATCGAGCACGCGTTCGTGACCGTGAAGGGCGATCGCCTGCGCGCCGCGGACCTGCCGGTCGAGATCCGCGCCGACTCGCCGGCGCCCGTGGTTCCCGCCGCGCTTCGCGCCGAGCAGTCGGACGAGCGGGCGAGGGTGCTCGAGGCGCTCCACCGGTCCTCCGGAAACCGGACCGACGCCGCCCGGCGGCTGGGCATCAGTCGGGTCACGCTCTGGCACCGGATGAGGACCCTGGGGATCGAGTTCGTGGAAGGAAGCGCCGCGCAAAAGCGCCGCGAGGCCCGCCGGCCATGACGGACCGCCCCGCCGACACCGACGCGTTGCGCGCGCGCGTGGCCGAGCTGGAGTCGGCGCTCGCGAAGGAGCGGGCCGAAGGCCTCGAGACCCGGAACGCCCTGGAGCGCGTCACCGACGCGTTCGTCTCCCTGAACGACCTGTGGCAATACACCTACGTCAGCCCCCGCGCGGCCGAGATGTTCGGCCGCCGGCCGGAGGATCTCCTCGGACAGCATCTGTGGTCGGTGAATCCCGAAGGCGTCGGCCCGCAGTCGCGTCAGGCCTACTACAAGGCGCTCGCGGACCAGACGCCGATCTTCCTCGAGGAATATGTCCCGTCGCAGAACCGGTGGCTGGAGAACCGCATCTATCCGTCCCGGAACGGCCTGTCGATCTTCTTCACCGACATCACGGAACGGAAGAAGTCCGCGGAGAACCAGGCGCGGCTCGCGGCGGTGATGGAAGCCACGCCGGACCTCGTCGCCTTCGTCGATCCCGCCGGAGCGCTGATCCATCTCAATCCCGCCGGCCGCCGGATGCTGGCCGTGCCCGAGGGAGCGGCGCCGCCCGCGCAGCTCGTCCGGTGCCTTCCCGAGCGGCTCCACCGGCGCCTCGCCGACGAATGGCTCCCCGCCGCGCAGGGAACGGGCGTCTGGCGCGGCGACGTGGAGCTTCGGACCGTCGACGGCCGCGAGCTCCCCGTTTCGTTCGCCCTCTGCGTCCACCGGAAGCCGGACGGCTCCGTCGACTTCCTGTCGGCGCTCGCCCGCGACCTGTCGGGCGTGAAGCGGCATGAATCGCAGCTCCAGGTGAGCGAGGCGCGCTACCGATCCATCGTGGCGAACGCGCCGGAGGCGATCGTCGTCCTCGACGTCGACACCGGCCGGTTCGTGGACTTCAACGAGAATGCCCTTCGCCTGTTCGGCCTGACCCGCGAGCAGCTGCTGGCCGTGGGGCCTGCGGACCTGAGTCCGCCGACGCAGCCCGACGGCCGGCCCACGTCGGACGTCGCGAAGGAGCGGCTCGCCGAGGCGGTGAACGGCGGCTGTCCCGTCTTCGAATGGACCCACCGGACGAGCCGGGGCGTGGAGTTCCCGTGCGAGATCCGCCTGGTCCGCGTCCCGAGCGGCGACGCGGTCCTGATCCGGGGCAGCATCCTCGACATCTCGGAGCGGAAACGCGCCGAAGAAGCGCTGAAGGAGAGCGAAGCGCGGTTCCGCCAGATCGCGGAGACGATCCGCGACGTCTTCTGGATCGGCGCGCCGGACCTGGGCGAGTATCTCTACGTCAGCCCGGCGTTCGAGGAGATCTGGGGCCGTCCCCGAAAGGAGCTCTACCGCTCGACGGGCGTGTGGAACGAAGCCATCCACCCGGACGACGGCGGACCCGCGCTGCGGGTGCCGTCGGGTGGCGGCCGCATGGACAACACCTACCGGATCGTCCGGCCCGATGGCGCGATCCGCTGGATCCGCGAGCGGGGATTCCCGATCCTCGACGGAACGGGCCGGCCCGTCCGGATGGTCGGCGTCGCGGAGGACGTCACCGAGCTCAAGGAGACCGAGACGGCGCTGCTCGAAAGCCGGCGCCGGCTGGAGGAGGCGCTCCGCCACACGCAGGACCGCGTCGTCCAGCTCGAGGAGCAGATGCGGGGCCGATCCCGGTTCGGCACGCTGGTCGGCCAGAGCCCCTCCATGCAGGACGTCTACCGCCGGCTGCGCCTCGCGGGGCAGAGTCCCGTCAACGTGCTGATCACCGGGGAATCCGGCACCGGCAAGGAAATGTGCGCGCGGACGATCCACGATCAGGGCGTCCGGAAGAGCCGGCCGTTCATCGCCGTGAACTGCTCGGCGATCCCCGAGTCGCTGCTGGAAAGCGAGCTCTTCGGCCACGTGAAGGGGGCGTTCACCGGCGCGGTCCGGGACCGGATCGGCCTGTTCCAGAGCGCCGAAGGGGGCACGCTGTTCCTCGACGAGGTCGGCGACATGCCCCCGTCGCTGCAGGTCAAGGTGCTCCGCGCGCTCCAGGAACGGGAGATCCGCCGGGTCGGCGACGAGCTGGCCGTCAAGGTCGACGTCCACCTCATCACCGCGACCAACCGGAATCTCCGGGAGCTCCTCTCGTCGGGCGCCATGCGGGAGGACTTCTACTACCGCATCCGGGTGTTCGAGATCCGGCTGCCGGCCCTTCGCGAGCGGAAGGACGACATCCCCCTGCTCGTCGCCCACCTGATCGAGGAATTCTCGGTCGCGAAGAAGAAGAAGGTCCGGGGCATTTCGGCGGACGCGATGCGCTTCCTCATGAACTACTCCTGGCCGGGCAACATCCGCGAACTGAGGAACGCGGTGGAACACGCCTTCGTCACGGTCTCGGGCGATTCCATCCGGCTGTCCGACTTCCCGTCGACGCTGCGCCATCCCTCCCCCGAGACGACCCGGGCGTCCGCCGGCGCCGTCGACCCGGCCGGGACCCCGCCGAACGACCCGCTGCGCCGGCGGATCGAGGACGCTCTCCGGAAAACCGGCGGCCACCGCGGGAACGCCGCGAAGCTGCTGGGGTGCAGCCGCGTGACGCTCTGGAATCACATGCGCCGTCTGGGGCTGTGACGACCCGAGCGCGGACGGTCGCGGCCTGGATCGCTGCCTTGTGCTCCGGGGGGTCGCTGCTTTTCTAGGTTAACAATGGAACTCACCTATCGAGACGAACGCCGGTTCCTCTGGGTCCGCATCGCCGGCCCTTGGAAGATCGAGGAGATCTGCGCCGCGCCCGAGCCCGTCCTGGCGGAGTGCCAGGCCCGAAAGCAGGACCTCCTGCTGGTCGATCTCATGGACATCGGCCGTCAACCGGTCTCGACCCTGGACCGGTATCGGCTGGGCTCCAGCATCATCCTGTTTTCGGGCAAGCTCCGGAAGGTCGCCTGTGCCGCCCAGCCGGACTTCATTGATCCGGAGAGATTAGGCGAGCAGGTCGCGCGCAACCGGGGGGTCAACCTCCGGGTGTTCAGCGACCTGGGCGAGGCGCAGCGCTGGCTGCTCGAGAAGGATCCCCCTCCGAGCTGACGCCCTCAGGGGCGCAGGCCCATCCCCCACGCGGCGGCGATCCCGGCCGCCACCATTCCCCCGAGCGCCACGACCACGCGCCAGCCGAACGACCAGCCGCCGAGCACGACCGCGATGCCGGCCTTCACCAGCGTGTTGGACGCGCACGCCAGGAAGATGCCGAGCGCGGCTTCCGAAGGAGCGAGCTCGCCGGGCTCCATCCGAGACAGCGAGATCGAGATCGCGTCCACGTCGACCGTCCCGGCCAGCAGCGCGGCGGCGTATCCGCCCCGCTGTCCCCACTGCTGAGTCGCGACCTTCACGACCAGGAGGATGACCGTGAAGAGGACGCCGAACTTGAACGCGCTCGCCAGCTCGAACGGATTCGAGAACTTCACGTGCTCCGCCCCCAGGCCGTCGGACCGCTTCCGGAGATAGAGGATCCCGCCCGCCGCGAATCCGGCGAGCGCGAGCGCGCCCAGCGGAACCGCGATCAGGCGCACCAGCGCCGGACGGGTGAACGCGATCACGCCGATGACGCGGAGTCCCATGATCGAGGAGGCCAGGATGATGCCCAGCGCGCAGGCGGACGCGGCCTTGGGCTCCGCCTTCGCCCGGGTCGAGAACGAGAGAGCGATCGCCGTCGAGGAGATGAACCCTCCGATCAGTCCCGTCACGCCGAGCCCCCTTCCCGGGCCGAGGAAGCGCACGGCGACGTAGCCCAGGAAGCTCAGCCCGGCGACCAGCACCACGAAGAGGCCGATCTTCGCGGGATTGAGCGCCTGGTAGGGACCGTAGCCTTTGTCGGGCAGGAGCGGCAGGACGACCAGCGCCAGGATCCCGAACTTGACCGTGGCGTAGAGGTCGTCCCTCGAGAGCCGAGACGCCAGCGCATGAAGCGGGTCCTTGTAGGATAGGAGCGCCGTGACGGCGACCGCCGTGCCCGCGCAGAGCAGCAGCCGCTCCTTGAGCGATCCCGCAATGCCGTCCGCGGTCGTGACGCATCCGAGCAGGTACGTCAGGAGGAAGGCGACTTCGGACGTGATCCCGCGGTCGCGCTCCCGGCGGAGATCGTCCGCGTAGGCCAGGCCGAGCGGGATGAGGAACCAGAGGAAGCCGATCCCCACGAGCCAGGCGCCGAAACGCGGCGCCAGCAGCACCGCCAGGGCGCCGGAGAGCGCAACCAGCGGGTAGGTGCGGACGCCGCCGAGCAGCGACCGCTGCGAGTCTTCGATCGACGCCGTCTGCTCCCGCTGCACCCCGATGAGGAATCCCACGCCGAGCGCGACGAGCAGCGAGAGAAATCGGCCCTCTTCCACTCTTATAGGGTCGGTGACCCGACGGCCGACGGCAAGGAGAGCCGGGCAGGCTCAGCGGTAGAGGCGCTCTTCGCGGGGCAGGTCGTCGATGCGCCAGGGGCCGTAGAAGACCCGTAGATATCGCTTCGGACGGTACCCTTCGAGCAGCGGGTTGGGCTTGAACGTCACCTGCACGCCCGAGCTGCCGGGCACGGGGGGGACGGACTTGATCTCGAGGACATCGCCGCGGCGCGTGTCGTTGTTCTGATCGTAGGTCCGCAAGGACTCCTCCGCGACGGACGCCCCGACCCCGTCCTTGACCTTGAACTCCTTGATCAGCGACGGATCGGCGGCGTCGAAGAACGTCACCGTGACCGTTCCCGCCTTGTTGTCCACCGCGTCGATCCAGCAGCCGAGCCCGTGCTCGCGCTGCCAGAGCTTGTGGACTTCGAGCTGCCGCTGACGGGCCAGCGCGCGGCTCTCGTCGTCGAGCCAGAGATCCGTGCAGCGGCCCGGCCCCTTGAGCGTGCAGACCGTGAGGTTCGCCAGGATCTTCATCCCGGGCGCGAGGTCCTTCAGCGTGCCGGCGCCGTTCCCCTTCCACACGCGCGTGGCCGGGCCGATCTGGAACACCGTCGGCTTCGCGTCGGCCGCGTCGTTCTCGCCCACGCCGGTGACGGTCAGCTTGTGCTTGTCGATCTCCACGGCGTCGACCCGCCAGAACTTCTTCAGGCGGGTGAAGCGGCTGAAGTCGTCCTCGAGCTGGAGCGCGCGGTTGAAGACCGGCTTCTGGTTCTTCCCGGGCGCGTCGCTGACGAAGAACTGCCCGTGCAGGTGGGTTCCGATCGGGACGTCGCGAATCTCCGCGTACGACCCGTGGAACATCGTCTTCGCGTACGGCAGCAGCGCGAAGGGCATCGCGATGTCGTAGTCGTCCGTCCGCTGAGAATCATTGCGGTCGGGACGGAGCGTCCCCGTGCGGTTCACGTGGTCGAGGCCGATCAGCTCGCCCGAGATCTCCCGCGCGGTGCCCGCGGCGGGAAACTCGCCGGGGACCGCCTTGGTCCAGGCGGGCGGATCGTCGGCGACCAGAAGCAGAACGGCCGCAAGTAGCCGCATCTACGCCGTCAGCTCCGAGATCGGGCCCAGGCTGTCGACGAACGACTCCGTCTTCACGTCCATCTTCTGCATCATCGTGAGCAGCAGGTTGCTCAGGCGCGCCTTGCCGTCGACCGGCTTGTGGCAGAGGTTGTAATGCTCGCCGGCCTTCGCGACGTCGTACGCCTTGATGATCGGCAGATTGTAATCGACGTGCTTTCCGTGCTTGAATCCCAGGGCGGTCCCGCCCGCCACGATCGTGGGCAGGTTGGCGTTCCCGTGGCTGTGGCCGTAGCTCATGCCGCTGCCGAAGAGCACCATCGTGCGGTCGAGCAGCGCCTCGTCGCCGTCCTTCACCGACAGCAGCTGGTCGAGGAAGTACGAAAACTGCTGCGCGAGGAAGGCGTCGCTGCGGCTCAGCCGCGCCATGACTTCGGGATCGCCGTTGTGATGCGAGAGCTCGTGGCGGCTCTGGCTGATGCCGAGCTCCGGCAGCGGGAGGCCGTTGCCTTCCGTCCCGCTCATGTAGCTCACCACGCGCGTCATGTCGGTGCGCAGCGCCAGGACGATCAGGTCGTACATGGTCCGGTAGTACTCGCCGGCCTGCTGGCGCGGGACGTTCTTCGTGACCCGCTCGGTGGTCGCGGCGTCGACCTGCGGCTTCGGCACGTTGAGCCAGGCGTCGAGCCGCTCGGTGCGGATCTCCACCTCGCGGACCGAGTGGAGATACTCGTCGAGCTTGCCGCGGTCCGTGTTCCCCAGCGACGTCTTGAGCGTCTTCGCGTCGCCGAGGACGGCGTCGAGGACGCTGTGACGGCGGTCGAGCTTCCGCCGGCGCTGCACGATGCCGCCCGGCTCCTCGCCGAAGAGGCGCTGAAAGACCGTGCGGGGATTGTCCTCCGCGGGAAGCGGGATGCCGTCGCGGGAGAACGACAGCGTGTTCGAGTTGTTCGGCTGGCCGACGCCCCCGGAGATCGACAGCTCCAGCGACGTGAACCGCGTGTGGGGCGACGTGACCTCGGCGATCACCTGGTCGCACGAGACGGTGTTCTTGTAGCTGCCGCCGTCCTGGCCGATCCTCGCGCCGGTGAGCCAGGTGTCGGCGCAGACGTGGGCCTGGCCGATGCCGTTCGGATGGTGGAGGCCGCTGATCGGCGTGATCAGCGCGCGGTGCTTCTCGAGCGGCTTCATCGGCTCGGGAAACGCGTAATCCGCGCCCGGCTTGGTGATCTGCCAGGTGAGGACGTTGACGCCGTTCGGGATGTAGACGAAGACGGCGCGACGGGGTTTGACCGCGGCGGCTTGAGCGTGGAGCGGCCGCATGCAGTCGAGAAGCGGCAGCGCCACGGCGGCGCCCGCGCCCCGGAGGAAGGTCCGCCGATCCAGGATCTTGCTCACGCGTCGTCTCCTCTTATTGCTTCTGGAACAGCTCGGACAGCGCCAGCGCTTCAACGATCGCGCCAAGACGGTAGTCGGCCGCCTTGCTCCGCCGCGCCAGCTCTCCGAGCGCGGCGCGGTCGTCCACCGCCATGCCCCGCCGGAGCGCGTACGTCGCCAGCTTCTCGATGAAGGCGGCGTTGAACTTGTCGAGGTCCGCCAGGAGCAGCTTCTTGAACTCCGCCGCGTCGGCGAACTTGCGGCCGTCGGGCAGCTCGCCGCTCGCGTCCACCTTGGGATTGTCGCCCGCGCCGTCGCGGACGACCTCCACCGTGCGCCAGCGGCCGATCGCGTCGTAGGCGTCGAACGCGAAGCCCAGCGGATCGATCTTCCGGTGGCAGGCGGCGCAGTTGGGATCGCTCTTGTGGGCGTCGAGCTTCATCCGGAGCGTCGCCTTGGGCGACTTGGCCGGCGTCGGCTCGATCGGCGGGACGTTGGCGGGCGGCGGAGGCGGCGAGCGGCCGAAGATCGACTCGCTCACCCAGACGCCGCGGTGCACCGGACGGTGGCGCGTGCCGTCGGAGGTCAGGCTGAGGATCGACGCCTGCGTCAGGAGGCCGCCGCGGCGGGCGTCGGCCGCGAGCGGAACGCGGCGGAGCTCGTCGCCCTCCACGCCGGCGATGCCGTAGTGCTCGGCGAGCCGCGCGTTGAGCATCGTCCAGTCGGAGTCGAGGAACTCGCGGAGGCTGAGCTCCTTCGTCAGGACCTCGCGGAAGAACGCCGTCGTTTCGAGGACCAGGCTCTTCTGCAGGTGGTCGTCCCACATAGGATAGAGCTTCTTGTCGGGCGGGAACATGCCGACCTTGCCGAGCCGCAGCCACTGCCGCGGGAACCCCGAGGCGAACCGCTCGATCCGCGGATCGCGCAGCATCCGCTGGACCTGGGCGCGGAGGACGTCGGGCTTCCGAAGCGAGCCGTCGCGCGCGGCGTCGAGCAGCGGCGCGTCGGGAGGCGTGCTCCAGAGGAAATAGGCGAGCCGCGAGGCGAGCTCCCACTCGGTGATGCGGGGCTCCTTCCGGTCGGGCGTCCCTTCGACGATGTAGAAGAAGTCCTTCGAGCAGAGCACCGCGAGCAGGCCGGTCTTCAGCGCGGACGAGGCGTTTTCGCCCTTCTTCTGCTCGCTCTCGACGAGCGCGACCAGGCGGTCGAGCTCCGCGGGACGCGCGGGACGCCGGAACGCGCGCGTCGCGAACCGCTCGAGGATCTCGCGGGCCTCGCCTGTGCCGAGCTCGTGCGGCGTCCCCGCGATCGGTCCCTCCCACTCCACCCAGTCGACCAGCAGGACCGGCCAGAGCGGCAGGCCCTGGTCGTCGGTCAGCTTCCACTGCCACGGCTCGCGGCCGTCCTTGATGCTGACGAACGGCCGGCTGCCGTGGCGTCCGCCGCGGTCGAGGTTGTTCCCGGGCCCGGGCGCCTCGTTCGAGATCCGGATCATGTGCCGTCCGGCCGACAGGTGGACGGAGAATTCGACGACGGTCGGCTTGTCTTCGGACGCGACGACGTCCTGCTCGCCCAGGAGGCGGTCGAGGTCCGCGGCGTAGACGGTCAGGCGCGGCGCGCGGCCGCCGGCCGGCTTGAGGCCGCTGAGCTTGATGCGGAGCCGGTACTCGCCGGCCGCGGGGGCGTTGAAGTCCTTCACCGATCCGGGATGGCCGCCGATGGGGATGCCGGGCCAGACGTCGAGCCGGACCTTGTCGGCCAGGCCCTGCTCTTCCATCTTCTTCCGGTTCCAGCCGCGGCAGTCGTACGGCGTCCAGCGCACGGTCTTCTTCTCCGGCGCCTTCTCGGGATAGGCCTCGGCGAGGATGGACTCGGCCGCGGCGAAGTATTTCTCGACGTGGGCCGGAGAGAGCGACAGCACCGAGCCGATCCGCTCGAAGCCGTGCCAGTTCGGGTCCTCCGGGAGGCCGGTCGGATCGGCGGCGTCGTAGCGGACGCCGAGCAGGTCGTGGACGGTGTTCGCGTACTCTTCGCGGGTGAGCTTGTGGAACGTGACCCGGTCGCGCTTCGCGGTGCGGGTCGCCTCGCCTTCCTTCAGGCGGGCGGTGACCCACTCGACGACGCGCGCCGACTCCTCGGCCTTGGGCTTCGGCTCTCCCTTCGGCGGCATCTCGCCGGTGTTGAGCCGCTCGAGGACGTCCCCCCACCGCACGGCGGCCGGGCTGGCGAAATCGCGCGAGAGGTTGTCGACCCGGAACTCGCCCTTCTGCTTGGCGGGACCGTGGCAGCGGACGCAGTGGGCGTCCAGGAAGGGCCGGACGGCCTTGTCGTAGTCCTCGCCGTCGGGGGCCGCGCCGAAGGAGACTCCGAGCAGGGGAAGGACCAGGGGGAAAAAGCGCCGGAGCATGAATTACTATAGCGGCAGAGGCCTATTTATTATGGAAGATCCGCGATCCAGATTCGAGAATGGACCGCGCCTTATGGAGGAGCCCGAGATGATGAACCGTCGCGATTTCCTGGCCGCCGGAACCGCCGCCGCGTTGTCCTCCCTCGCTATCGGCCAGGACCCCGTCTTCAAGAAGAAGATCCGGAAGTCCATCATCGGCGGGCCCGACGAGGGGTCGTTCAAGCGGGCGAAGGACAACGGGTTCGACGGCGTCCAGCTCGGATCCTGGAACCACAAGCCCGAGGACGCGCGCAAGGCCCGCGAGACGGCCGAGAAGGTCGGCGTCCGCATCTGCTCGCTGATCCGCGCCTGGGTGCCGCTCGACAGTCCCAAGGCCGACGAGGTCGACAAGATCGTCGCGAGCATCGAGACGGCGCTCCTCGCGGCCGAAGGCTTCGGCTGCAGCAACATCCTGCTCGTCCCCGCGCTCAGCCCCAAGGTCGCGATCCCGCCCGCCCACGAATTCGACCTCGAGATGGACGACAAGGGCATCGTGAGCCGCGTGGTGAAGGGCGACAACGAGAAGTACCAGCCGTACATCGAGGCGCAGAACCGCGCGACGAAGTCCTCCTGGGAGGTGCTCAAGCGCCTGACGCCGATCGCGGAGAAGACGAAGGTCGCGATCGCGCTGGAGAACGTCTGGAACAACCTCTGGGTCCGCCCGGAGCTCTTCAAGAAGTTCATCGACGGCCACCAGCACCCGATGATCCGCGCGTTCTTCGACTGCGCCAACAACGTCAAGTACGGCATCCCGCCGGAGACCTGGATCCGGACGCTGGGCGCCTCGACGATCGAGCTGCACATCAAGGAGTACCGGAACAATCCCGACAACAAGAGCGGCGTCTGGACCAACCTCCGCGAGAACGGCATCAACTGGCCCGAGGTGCGGAAGGCGCTCGACGAGGTCGGCTTCGACGGCTTCGCCACGATCGAGGAGTCGGGGGCCAGGCCGCGGATCCCGCTGGAGGAGCAGTCGAAGCAGCTCGACCTGATTCTCGCGGGAAAATAGCAGGCAGTTGCTATACTCCCCACCGACTTCGGGGGATCACATGAGCAAGATTCTGCAGGCGCTTCCCGTCGGCGAGCCCGTCGGCATCGCCTTCTCCGGCGGCCTCGACACCAGCGCCGCGATCTACTGGATGCGCCAGAAGGGCGCCAAGCCCTACTGCTACACGGCGAACCTCGGGCAGCCGGACGAGCCCGACTACGAAGATATTCCCCGGCGCGCGATGGAGTACGGCGCCGAGAAGGCGCGGCTCATCGACTGCCGCCGGCAGCTGGTCCGCGAGGGATTCGCCGCGCTCCAGTGCGGCGCGTTCCACATCACGACGGCCGGCGTGCCCTACTTCAACACCACGCCGCTCGGCCGCGCGGTCACCGGCACGATGCTCGTGGGCGCGATGAAGGAGGACAACGTCCACATCTGGGGCGACGGGTCCACGTACAAGGGCAACGACATCGAGCGGTTCTACCGCTACGGCCTGATGGTCAACCCGTCGCTGAAGATCTACAAGCCCTGGCTCGACGCGCTCTTCATCAAGGAGCTCGGCGGCCGCAAGGAGATGTCGGAGCTCCTCGAGAAGGCCAACCTGAAGTACAAGATGAGCAAGGAGAAGGCGTACTCCACGGACTCCAACATCTGGGGCGCGACCCACGAGGCGAAGGACCTGGAGTTCCTGAACAAGGGGATCAAGATCGTGGCGCCCATCATGGGCGTCGCGTTCTGGCGGGACGACGTCGCGGTCAAGGCGGAGACGGTGA
>Ga0134121_10000358_pt1 | contig 53470 bp, 53 predicted proteins | sample KB301_FD_96463 | JGI IMG/M metagenome (GOLD analysis project Ga0134121, IMG submission 96463) | Terrestrial soil microbial communities without Nitrogen fertilizer from Kellogg Biological Station, Michigan, USA - KB3-0-1 | ecosystem: Environmental > Terrestrial > Soil > Unclassified ...
CCGAGTGGCTGCGCGTCACGGTCTTGAAGTTCTGGTAGCGCACCTTGATGGTGATGGTGCGGGCGCGCAGGCCCTTGCGCTTCAGCTGCTCGGCGACGTCCTCGGCGAGCGCCTGGAGCTCGCGGTTCATCTCCCGCCAGTCCGTAAGGTCTTTGGCGAAAGTCGTCTCCGACGAGACCGACTTCGTCTCCCGGTTCGGCTCGACGCTGCGCTCGTCGATGCCGTGCGAGAGCTGCACCAGCCACTCCGCAAGGCTGCCGACGGTCTTTTCCAGCAGCTCGGACGGGGCGCTCCGCACATCGACCAGGCGCTCGATGCCGATCGCGCGGAGCTTCTTCGCCGTCACCGGGCCCACGCCCCAGAGGGCTTCCACCGGCAGCTTCTGCAGGAACGCCTCCATGCGCTCGGGCGCGATCACCGTGAGGCCATCGGGCTTCTGCCAGCCGGAGGCGATCTTGGCGAGGAACTTGTTCGGCGCGACGCCCGCCGACGCCGTCAGCTGGAGCTCGTCCTTGATCCGGTCTTTGATCCGTTTCGCCACGTTCATGGCGAGCGGCTCGCCCCACTGGTTCTCGGTGACGTCGAGGTAGGCCTCGTCGAGCGACAGCGGCTCGACGAGTGGCGTCGCCGAGTGCAGGATCGCCATGACCTGGTCGGAGACCGAGCGGTAGAGCTGGAAGTTCGGTCTTACGATCACGAGCTCGGGGCACAGCCGCACCGCCCGCGACATCGGCATCGCCGAGCGCACGCCGAACGTGCGCGCCTCGTAGCTCGCCGCGGCCACCACGCCGCGCGATTCCGGCGAGCCGCCGACGGCGACGGGCCTGCCGCGCAGCTGCGGGTTGTCGCGGCTTTCCACGGACGCGTAGAACGCGTCCATGTCGATGTGGATGATGCGTCGCTGCGTGGCTAGAGTCGCGCCGTGAGGAACCTCAGACGGCTGGCGAGCGAGGAGAGCATCGTGGCGCCGAACTGCGGGCTCACCTTGACGAGCTGCAGGAACGCTTTCTTGCTGATCGCCTGCACGGTGCAATCGGTGTCGGCGGTCGCGTCCGCGATGCGCGTCGCCGTCGCATCGACCAGCGCCGCCTCGCCGAAGGCGCCGCCGGGCCCGAGGAGCTCCACCACTCTGCCCTGGATCGTGATGCGCACGCGGCCTTCGACGATCGCGTACATGCGCAGGCCCTTCTGTCCCTCGGTGACGATCGACGCGCCCTCCTGGTAGAAGATCGGCGGGTCGTCGGCCAGCCCCTCGACCAGGTGGCCGAGCACCTCCGGGTCGAAGGCGCGGGCTTCCTTCACCCGCGCGTCCTCGGACAGGGCATTGCGGCTCTTCAGCTGCGCGATGGTGTGGCGCAGGCGAAGGATCATCACGCTCATCAGCATCACGGCGAAATCGGGATGCCTGGCGAGCGCCGCCTCGAACGCCTGGTCGTCGAGCGCGATCACGCGGCATTCGGTCTTTGCCACCGCGGCCGCGCTGCGCGGCGCATCCGAGATCACCGCCATCTCGCCGAAGATCTCGCCGGCGCGCACGCGCCCGATGGTCTTCTTGCCGCTGACGAGCGCCACCTCGCCTTTCAGGAGCAGGTACATCTTCTGCCGGCGCAGGAGCGGGATCGCGCGCTCGTTCTCGCCGAAGATCGTCTCGCCTTCGCCGATGGTCGCGGGCTTGCCGGCCGACTTGAAGAATTTCAGCGCGACCGCGGGGTCGTACGTCGCGTCGGCGGTCGAACCGGGTTGTTCTTGCGGGCTCATCGATCCTCCTTGGGCATTAACATGCCACCGGAGGAGACGACCATGCAAGGCAAGATTGGGCTCGAAGAGCACTTCGCCATTCCCGAGACGCTTGCGGACTCGAAGGGTTTCCTCGCGGACAATGTCTGGAGCGAGCTCGAATCACGTTTGATGGATATCCAGGAGCGCCGCATCGCCGAGATGGATCGGCACGGCATGCAGATGATGATCCTGTCGCTCAACGCGCCCGCCATTCAGGCGATCCCGGATGGCCGGAAAGCCACCGACACGGCGCGCCGCGCCAACGATTTCCTCGCACGCGAGGTGGCGAGGCGCCCCGAGCGCTTCCAGGGCCTCGCCGCGCTCGCCATGCAGGATCCCGACGCCGCCACGCGCGAGCTCGTGCGCTGCGTCCGCGAGCTGGGTTTTCGCGGCGCCCTGGTGAACGGCTTCTCGCAGATCGGCAAGCCCGATTCGATGGTCTACCTCGACGACCCGCGCTACGCCGGCTTCTGGGCCGAGTGCGCGAAGCTCGACGTGCCGTTCTACCTGCACCCGCGCAATCCGCTGCCGAGCGCGTCGCAGATCTACGACGGCCACCCGTGGCTGATGGGGCCGACGTGGGCCTTCGGCCAGGAGACGGCGGTGCATGCGCTGCGCCTCATGGCGAGCGGGCTGTTCGACCGGCATCCGACGCTGAGAATCATCCTCGGCCATCTCGGCGAGGGGTTGCCCTACAGCATCTGGCGCTGCGACCACCGCAACGCCTGGACCAAGGCGCCGCCAAGCTATCCGGCCAAGCGCAAGCTCGCCGAATACCTGCAGGAGAACTTCTACCTCACCACCTCGGGCAACTTCCGCACGCAGACCCTGATCGACGCGATGCTCGAAGTCGGCGCGGACCGCATCATGTTCTCGACCGACTGGCCGTTCGAGAACGTCGACCACGCCGCGCTCTGGTTCGACGCCTGCCCGATAGCCGAGGACGACCGGAAAAAGATCGGGCGGTCCAATGCGGAACGCCTCTTCAAGCTCGGCGGCTGATCATTTCTTCTGCGCCTTGAGGCTCTCGAGCCACGGTTTCCAGTCGATCGGGCCGTCGGTAAAGCGCTTCTGCAGGTTGGCGAGGACGCGGCCCCAGGCGCTGTCGAAGTAGTCGTAAGCCTTGTCCCACTCGCCGCCGTCGCCCCAGCCGGTGTGGGTAAGGCGCAGGCGTGTTTCGTGTTCACCCGCGGGCTCCATACGAACGATCACCACCGTGCGCTGGGTGCGCGCCTCGGCCAGGTGCGGCGGCGCGTTCCAGGTGAAGGAGAGGAGGCGATCCTTCTGCAGCGAGAGGAAGCGCATGTTGTCGGCGCCCTTCAGGCCCGGCGTTGCGTACGGATTGAAATGGGGCTCGAAGGCGCCATCGGGCTTGGCATCGACCACCGCCTCGGGCGCGAAGAACGATTCGATGCCGGCCTTCGTGGTCCACGCGTTCCAGACGTCGGCGACTGGAGCGCGCACGATCGCATCCTTGCGGATCTCCCGTTCTTTCATGGGAGATGCCACCGGACCGGGACGCCACGGCTGCGGGAAGCTCGCCGGGCTCGCGTTGCCGTCGCGGTCGAGCGCCATGATGCCGAAGACGTAGTCGTCCTTCGAGATGGGAAGCGTGAGGCGCGTGACGTTGCCCGCGTCGCGCGAGCGCTGCCAGAGCGGCGCGCCGAACGGGCGCCAGACGACGCGGTAGCCGGCGAGGTCGGGCTCGTCGTTCGCCGCCCACCTGAGCGTCGTGTCGTTCTCGAGCTGCACCACCTCGATGCCGGCATCGCGCGGCGCCGCGGGCGCGAGCGCGAGCGAGGCGAGGCCGGCGGCATTGATGCGCGCCACGTTGGCGACGAACTGGAAATCGACGTACTCGGGCAGGTCGCCGTACTGCACGCCGTTCTCCATGCGCACGAACTGATGCTGGTGGCGGTAGTTCTCCGAGGGCTCGGTGAAGCGCACCGCGGCATAGCCGCGCTCGAGGAACGGCAGGTGGTCGCCGCCGCGCAGGAACCGGTCGGGCCGCGGGATCAGCTCCACGGTGAAGCCCGGCACGTAGCGCTCCCCCATTTCCTTCAGATGCCGGCCGAGCTCGTGGGTCGGCGTGTCGGCTTCGCCGCCCGAGCGCGCGATCTGCTCCAGCGCCGCGCCGCGCGCGTTGATGAGCGTCGGCAGGCCGCTCGCGAAGAGCCGCAGCGTCTTCTCGTGGCGGCTGCCGTCGGCGCCGGTCGAGCTGCCGACGATGTCGTTCGTGATCATGCCGGCGATGTTGAGATTCCTCTTCTTCGCCTCTTCCGCCCAGTGCGCCGAGCCGAGCAGGCCCTGCTCCTCGCCCGCCACCGTCATGAAGACCAGCGTCGCGTCGAAGCGGTGCGCGGCCATCGCGCAGGCGAGCTCCATCGACACCGCCGTGCCCGAGGCGTCATCGTTCGCGCCGGGCGCCTGCGCCTGCGTATCGCTGTAATCGCCGCCGGGGATGGAGTCGTAATGGCCGCTCACGACGTAAATGCGCTCCGGCGACTGCGTGCCGGGCAGGGTGGCGACCACGTTCACGATCTCGACGGGCTTCGGCACGCGGCGCTGCGGCTGCTGCATGAAGGAGTCGAGCTCGACCTTCAGGCGGCCGCCGCCGGCCTTGCTGCAGGCCTCGAGCTCTGCTTTGATCCAGCGGCGCGCGGCGCCGATGCCCTGGGTGTCCGAGTCCGTCCGGGAGAGCGTGTGCCGCGTGTGGAACGAAACCAGCCTGCGAATGCGCGCCTCGATGCGCGCCGGCTGGATGGCGCCGACGATGGCTTCGATCTGCGGGTTCTTCTGCTGCGCGGAGGCGGGCCATGCCGCCGCCAGGAAAAGCAGGGCGGCGCTAGCCGTCGTGCGGGCTCGCCGGCTTGGTGCCGAGCGCCCCGGCGCCATGGGGTCGGGGTCGCAGCTTGCGGTCGAGCGCATCCAGGTAAGTGTAGATGACCGGGACCACCACGAGGGTGAGCAGGGTCGAAGTGATCACCCCGCCGATGATCGCGCGGCCCATCGGCGCCTGCTGCTCGGCGCCTTCGCCCAGGCCGAGCGCGAGCGGCAGCATGCCGAAGATCATCGCGGTGGTGGTCATCAGGATCGGCCGCAGGCGGATCTGGCCCGCCTGCAGGAGCGCGTCGTTGCGGCTGAGGCCGCTGCGCTGCCCCTGGTTGGCGAAGTCCACGAGGAGAATCGCGTTCTTCGTCACGAGGCCCATCAGGAACACGATGCCGATCATCGAGAAGATGTTGAGCGTCGTGCCGGTGAAGAGCAGCGCCAGCATCACGCCGACCACCGACAGCGGCAGCGACACCATGATGGCGAACGGCTGGATGAAGCTGCCGAACTGCGAGGCGAGCACGATGTAGATGAAGATGATCGCCATGGCGAGGGCGCCGACCATCGCCTTGTTGACCTCGTCCTGGTCCTCGATCTGGCCGCCGATCGACAGGCGCAGCCCCGGCGGCAGCGAGGGCGAGTACGACTTCACCAGCGCCTTCACTTCCTCGCCGACGTCGCCGGTGGGACGGCCTTCGACGTTGGCGAAGAGCGCGATGCGGCGCTGCAGGTCCTGGCGCCGGATGTTCTCCGGGTTGAACACGCGCTCGATGGTGGCGATCGAGCGCAGCGGCACCACCTCTGGAGATCCATCGGCGAGCGCGCGCCCGGTGGAGATGTTCAGGTTGGCGATGTCCTCGATCGCGGTGCGGCTCGCGCGCGGCAGCTGCGTGATCACCTCGTAGTTCTGGCCGTCGGGCGCCAGCCAGTAGCCCGAGTTCTCCCCGGCGATGAAGGCGCGCAGCGACGTGCCGAGCTGCGCGTTGGTCATGCCGACCTCGGCGGCGAGCTCGGGCTTCAGGCGCACCGAGAGCGCGGGCGTGCCTTCCTTGAGCGACACGTCGATGTCGGTGACGCCCTTGATCGCGGCGATCTTCTGGCGGAAGTCGGCGATCACCCGCTGCATCTCCAGGTCGTCGTTGCCGAGGAGCGCCACGTAGATCGCCGGCTGGAAGCCGACCGAGAGCTGCACCCCGGGCAGCGCGTCTAGCTTCTTGCGGATCGCGCGCTCGATTTCCTTCTGCGACAGCTTGCGCTCGGCGCGCGGCACGAGCCGCACGTTGATGCGGCCGGTGTTCTTGCCGCCCTCGGTGCCGATCGAGGTATCGATCACCTCGATCTCCTTGAACGTGCGCAGCGCTTCCTCGACGCGCTGCACGCGCTCGTCGGCGTACTCGAGGCTCGCGCCCACCGGCATGGTGAGCTTGAGGCTGGTAAAGCTCTCGTCCGCCTGCGGCATCATCTCCGTGCCGACGATCTTGGCGAGCGGCACCGCCACGCCGAGGCTCGCCAGCGCGATGACGATGGTGACGATGCGGTGGGCGAGCGCCGCGCGCAGCAGCGTGTCGTAGACCTTGTGCACCCACTCGAGCAGCACGTCGAAGCGCCGCAGGATGCCGCCGACCACCGGCAGGCCGCGCGCGCCCTCCGGCGGATCGCGCCAGATCGCCGAGAGCATCGGGTCGAGCGTGAACGAGACGAAGAGCGACACCAGCACCGCCGCGGCGACCGTGATGCCGAACGGATAGAAGAACTGGCCGATGATGCCGGTCATGAACGCGATCGGCGTGAACACCGCGACGATCGAGAAAGTCGTCGCCAGCACCGCGAGGCCGATCTCCTCGGTGCCCTCGCGCGCCGCGGCGTAGTGGTTCTTGCCGAGGTGGATGTGGCGCACGATGTTCTCGCGCACCACGATCGCGTCGTCGATCAGGAGGCCGATGCAGAGCGAGAGCGCCATCAGCGTCATGTAGTTCAGCGTGAAGTTGAGGGCGTACAGGGCGACGAACGTGGTAATCACCGAGATCGGCAGCGCGAGGCCGGTGATGATGGTGCTGCGCCACGAGCCGAGGAACAGGAACACGATCAGCACGGTGAGGAGCGCGCCCTCGATGATGGTGTGCTTCACGTTGTCGGCCGAGCGCTCGACGAAGTCGGAGTTCGCGCGCAGGAGCTTGAGCTCGACGCCCTGCGGCAATTGCTTGCGCACGCCCTCCGCGGCGCGCTTCAGCGCCTCGCCGACCTCGACGATGTTCGCGTCCTGCGCCTTGTAGATCTGGAAGCTGATGGACGGCTGGCCGTTGATGCGCGCCATCGTGGTGCGCTCCTGCTCGCCGTCGACCACCTCGGCGATCTGCGACAGAAGGATCGGCGCGCCATTGCGCCGCGCGACGATGATCCGGCCGAAGTCCTTCGGCTGGCTGATGCGGCCGTCGACCCGCACGATCGCTTCGGCGCTGCGGTTCGACACCGCGCCGACGGCGACCGACACGTTGGCCGCTTTGAGCGCCGCCACCACCTGGTCCACGGTGAGGCCGAGCGCAATGAGCCGCGCGGCATCGACGCGCACCTGGATCTGGCGCGTGACCTTGCCGCCGAGCGTGACCCGCCCGACGCCGTTCACGCGCTCGAGCCCCTTCTGCACCACCTGCTCGGCGAGCGCGGTGAGCTCGCGCGGGCTGAGGCCCTCGCCGACGAGCGCGTAGAAGGCGACCGGCTGGTCGTTCTCGTCGCCGCCGCGCGTGACGACCGGGTCCTTGACGTCGCGCGGGAAGGTGGCGCGGATCTGCGCGATCTTGTCGCGCGTTTCCTGGACCACGCGGTCCTGGTCGACGTTCAGGCGGAACTCGACCCAGGTCCAGCCGAAGCCTTCGTAGGAGGCGGAGAGCAGGCGCTTCACGCCCGCGACCTGGTTCACCGCGTTCTCGATCGGCTTGGCGACGTCGTTCTCGATCTGCTCGGGCGAGGCGCCCGGATAGGCGACGTAGATGGAGACGAACGGGAACTGGATCTCGGGCATCGCCTCGACGCGCAGGCGCTGGTACGAAAAGATGCCGAGCACCGAAAGCGCGACCATCACCATCGTGGCGAACACGGGGTGGTTGATCGCGACCCGCGTCATCCACATGGGGCTAGCCCGGGGTGGTGGTGCTGGGAGTGAGGGGCTCCACGATCTGCGCGCCGCCGAGGCCCTTGATGCGCGCCGCCTGGCCGTGCTGCAGGTTGTCGAACTTCGTGGCGAGCACGTCCTCCGACGGCTGGATGCCCGACAGGACCTCGATCAGGTGGGCGCGATCGTCGCGCGTGCCGATGGTCACCGGCCGGCGCTCGAGCCGGTTGCCGGCGATGATCCAGACGAAGGTCTGCGTGCCTTCGCCGCGCACCGCGGAGACGGGCAGCGCCGTGGCGTCGCGCTCCGATTCCATGGTGAGCCGGACGCGGGCGAACATGCCTGCCTTGAGGATCGAGTCTTCGTTGGCGAGCGACACGTAGACGTTGATCGAACGGGTGCCGGCCTCGGCGCTCGGGTTGATGCGCTCGACTCTTCCCTCGAAGGTGCGGTCGGGCAGGCCCTCGATCTGCACGCGTGCCGGCATTCCCGGCGTGATCTTGGCGATGTCGGCGAGCGAGGCCTGCGCCGATACCTCGAGCTGCGAGAGATCCACGATGCCGATCATCATCGCGTCGAAGCCGACTTTCTCGCCGGGCTGCACCCAGCGCTTGGAGACCACGCCGCCGATCGGCGCGCGCACGATGGCGTCGTTCAGCATGATCTGCGTCTGCTCGAGCTGCGCCTTGGCGAGCTCGACCGCCGCGAGCTTCGTCTGGTAGGCGCCCTCGGTGAGGTCGTAGGCGTTCTGCGAGATGAAGTTCTGCCTGAGGAGCTTCTCGTTGGCGTCGCGCGTGCGCTTGGTGGTCGCCGCGTCGGCCTTCGCCGACTGCAGCGCCGCGGAGCGCTCGGCGAGCTGTGCCTTGAGCGTCGCGGTGTCGAATTCGGCGAGCTGCTGGCCGAGCTCGACCTTGTCGCCCTCGCGCACCAGCACCCGCTTCACTTCCGCCGCGACCTTGGCGCGCACGGTGGCCTGCGACACGGCCTGCAGGGTGCCCGGCAGCTCGGCCTCCACGGTGAGCTTGCGGCGCTGCAGGCGCACGACGTCGGACGCGGCGAATTCGAGCGCGGGCTTGGCCCCTTGCCGCTCGGCCTGTTCCTGCGCCTGCCGGCGCTGCACGGTGACGGCCCCGGCGCCCACGATCGCCGCCAGCCCCACGATCGCCCCCGCGACCACCCACTTGGCTTTTCGATTCATCTTGAGGGCGCGATTATCCGCCCGAAAAAGGGGCTTTTCCCGGCCATGGCGACGAAGTGCCGAAATGGCGGCATGAAACGCATCCGGCGCCGATGAATGAGGCCTCGAGGAGGGTCAACCGAAATACAGCTTCTTGTACGCCCGGTACCAGTCGCTCTGGAAAATTTCCGTCGGATCGTGCCTGCGTTTCAGGCGCAGGAAGTCGCCGAACCTCGGGTAGCACGCGTCGATCTGCCGGCGCAGCGCGTAGCGGTGGTAGGCGAGCGAATAGCTGCCGCCGTACTTGAGGCCGATGTCGATCATGGCGCGCAGCGCGTCGGAGACGCGGATCAGGCCGGTGCTCGTGCGATCGACGTGCACGTTGAACGTGACGCAGGCATAGGGCTGCCGCGCCCACGGCAGGTAGGTCTCGGTGTCGGCCTCGATCAGGCGCACGCTCGCCGCGATGAGGTCGGTGCGCGCGCGCAGCGCGTAGTTGCGCACCTCGGCGAGGAAGGCCTCGAGTGCCTCGCGCGTGCAGTAGATCTCGGTGAGGATGTCGCTGCCGCGCCCGCTCACCCGCCGGTCGATGTCGCGGTGGTAGTTCTCCGGGTAATGCGACATCTGCACGTCGTCGGACCAGTAGAGCTGGCCGCTCGAGGCGATGCAGAAGTCGGCGTAGCGCCGGAAGGCGTTGCTCTTCTCGGTGTGCGCGAGGAAAAGATGCTGCCGCCAGTCGGCCTCGCCCAGCTCGCGCGGCACCTCCGGCATCGGGCGCTCGTCGCCGACCGGCCGGCAGCCAACGAAGACGCCGCGGCGCAGGAAGTCGGGCGATAGCTCGTCCGGGTTCAGGTGGAACTCGCCGGCAACGAAGCCGTCGCGCACCCGGTCGATGAAGTTGGACGCCAGTCCGTCTACGGTCCGCAGCTCGGCGATGCGCTCGAGCTTGCGCCGCTGCACGAGCCGCAAGGTCACGGAGTAGACGAAGCCGAAGACGCCGTAGCCGCCGATCGCCAGGCGGAAGAGCTCGGCGTTCTCCGTGCGGCTGCAGTTGACGAGCGCGCCCTTGGCGGTGAGGAGCGTGAACGACTCGATGTCGGAGACGAACGGCGCGGAAGCGAGCTCCGCGCCATGCATGTTCGCCGAGAGCGATCCGCCGATCGTGACGCGATCGACCCCGCTCTGCTTCTGGCGGAAGGCCCACGGCGTCTTGTGCAGCGCCTCCAGGAGCGCCGGCCACTGCATGCCAGCCTCCACCTCCACCAGGCCTTTCTCGCTGTCGAGCGCGAGCACTCTTGCGAGCTTGCGCGTATCGACCAGCACGCCGTCGGCGGCGAAGGCCTGCGAGCCCATCGAGTGGCGCCCGCCGCTGATGCAGAGCGGGCGTTCCTCGCCGGTCGCGAGCTTCATCGCCTCCTGCACGCCGTCGATCGTGTCGGGGGTGACGATCTTGTAGACGAGCGTGCCCGAGAGCTGGCCCTGCATGTCGTTGACGCTGATGCCCTCGGGCTTCTTCGCCTGGCCCCAGGCAAGCGCCGGCCAGGCAAGTGCGGTGAGACGCAGGAAGTCGCGGCGGCGGCCCATGGAGTTGCGTCCATTCTAGAATGGACGCATGCAGGCCGAAATCACCTACACCCGGGACACCGGCGAGAAGCTTGTGAATGAGACGTTCGGGCCGAACAACATCCGCCGGCGCACGAGCGGCGCGGAAGAGCCGCACCGCGTCGAGATTTCAAACGGGCGCGAGGCCCGCGATCTCGCGCTGGATGCGAACGGCTTCATTCTCGTCGGGCATCGCACTGCGATGCGTGACTTTTTCGACGGAAGCGAGCTGAAGCAGGTCTATTACCCGGAGGTCGAGGCGCTCATCAAGCGCATCGCCGGGGCGCGCCGCGTCATCGTCTTCGACCACACGCTGCGCTCGGGCAGCGAATCAGAGCGTGAAGCGAAGCTGATACGCGAGCCGGTGCTCTCGGCGCACAACGACTACACCGAATGGTCCGGTCCGCAGCGCGTGCGCGACCTGATGGGCGAAGAAGCCGAGACGCTGCTCGAGCGCCGCTTCGCCATCATCCAGGTCTGGCGCGCCATCGCGGATCCGATCCGCGCCAATCCGCTGGCGATGACCGATGCGCGCTCGGTTGCGCCCGAGGACCTGCTGGTGGCCGAGCGTCGCTATCCCAATCGAGTGGGGCAGACGTACCGCCTCAGGTACAACCCGGCGCACCGCTGGTTCTATTTCCCGGAGATGCGGCGCGACGAGGCGATCGTCTTCAAGGTGTTCGATTCGCTGAAGGACGGGCGCGCGCGCTTCACGCCTCACACTTCCTTCGACGATCCGACGACGCCGGCCGGGGCGCCGCCGCGGCAAAGCATCGAGGCACGCGCGCTGGCGTTCTTCTAGCGCAGCGGCCGCTCGGGCTTCCTCGCCAGCACGAAGAAGAGCGAGCCGAGCCCGGCGAGGAGCGCGAGGATGGTGAAGCCGACGCGGTAGTTGCCGGTGTGGTCGGCGAGGATGCCGGCGATCATCGGCCCGCCGATCTGGCCCACCACCACGATCATCAGCGAGAGACCGAGGATCATGCCGATCGCGCTGCGTCCGAAATAGTCGGCGCGCAATGCCTGCATGAACGGGCCGCGCAGGCCCCACGCCGCGCCGTGCAGCACGGCGAAGGCGAGGACCATCGGCACGCTGATCGCGTAGGTGAGGAGCAGGAGTCCCGTCATGTGCATCAGCATGCAGGTCGCGGCGATCAGTCGCTTGTCGTAGCGATCGCCGATCAGCCAGCCGATGCCGACGCCGCCCATCTGCGACACGGTGAGCAGCGTATAGACGAGCGAGGCGCGCTCGACCGAATAGCCAAGGCCCTGGTTCATGTGGGTGATCGAGTGAACGCTCACCGCGTGCACCACGAGGAGCGCGAAGCCGTGCCCGAGCGAAAGCAGCCAGAACGCGGGCGTGCGCACTGCCTCCGGCGCAGTGAAATCACGGCGGAGGTCGGGCGCTATTGGCGCTCCCTCGACGTACGCGTGCGGCGGCAAGCCGTCGACCGTCTCGCCGGAGTCTTCGGGCCGGCGGCGGATCACCATCGCGAGCGGCAGGCCGACGACGATGGCGATGACGCCCGAGGCGAACGCGGTGGAGCGCCAGCCGAACGTCTGCAGCGACCAGGCGATGAGCGGAACGGAAACCCCGCCCAGGGCGAGGCCGATCGACATGGAGGAGAGCGCGCGGGCCCGCCAGCGCTCGAACCAATGGATGAGCGCGGTGTTGATCGGGAACATGCCGCAGAAGCTCGCGCCGAGCGCGATGACGAGGAACGCGGCGTAGAAGCTCGTGAGCGTGTCGGTCAGGCTGAGGAGCATCAGGCCGAGCCCGAAGACGACCACGCCGACGCGGATCATTCCCTGCGGGCCGAAGCGGTCGATGAACCAGCCGAGGAACGGCCCGAGGATCGCGGATTCCATCTGCTGCAGCGCCGCCGCGCCGGAGAGCGCCGTCTTGCTCCAGCCGCGCTCGGCCTGCAGCACCGCGACGTAGGCGCCGAACGATTGCGTCATGAGGCCGGCCTGGAGAAACTGCAGCGCAGAGCCGGCGCCGACCATGTACCAGCCGTAAAATAAGCGCATGACTATCTCAATGTATCAGGCCTCCGCGCCGCGCTTTGCCAACATCCTGCGCAACCTCTCGGCGATCCTCGAGAAGGCCGAGGCGCACTGCGCGGCGAAGAAGATCGAGCCAAGCGCGCTGACGAGCTATCGCCTTTTCCCGGACATGTTTCCGCTGACGCGACAGGTGCAGATCGCGAGCGACACGGCGAAGGGCGCCGTGGCGCGCCTCGCGGGAATCGAGATCCCGAAGTACGAGGACAACGAGCAGACGTTCGCCGAGCTGAAAGCGCGCATCGCGAGGACCATCGACTTCGTCGAGTCGGTAAGTGCCGCCAGGATCGACGGCAGCGACGACAAGGAAATCGTCCTGCAGATGCGAAGCGGCGAGCGCCGCTTCACGGGGATGCAATACCTACTCGGCCACGCCTATCCGAACTTCTACTTCCACGTCACGACCGCCTACAACATCCTGCGCCACAACGGCGTCGACGTCGGCAAGGCCGACTTCATCGGCAAGCCGTAATTCACTTCTTGAAGGGCGAGCCCATGCGCTCGCATTGCTCGCGCGCGTAGGTGGCGCCGATGACGTTGTCGTCGACGCCGCCGTTCGCGGCGACAATCTTCTCGTTCCTCAGGACGAAGCTCATCGGATAGAAGCCGTCGTAGGCGCCGGCCTTGTTCCTGTCGTTGATGAACACGCACACGCCCCAGCCGTATTGCTCGCCGCGCACCGGCGTGCCGCGCTGGTAAAGCTGCTTGGGCTCGTTGCGGAACTCGACGACTGCGTCCTTCGGCGAGTTGAGGCGCAGGCTGAGATAGCTCTTGATCTCGTCCTGGTACGCGACCGGCGCCGGGCCGTAGTCGGCGGTCGCCATCTCTTCCTTGGTCACGGGCGTGACGCAGCCGGTCAGGATGGCGAGCACGGCGATGCTGATGCGCTTCATGGATCCTCCTACGAGTAATTCAGCAGCACGCCGGCTGTTTCCAGCGGCATCGAAACGTGAGGATAGTGGTGCGTCGGCAGCTCGTGATAGCGCCACGCCGGATCGTTTCGCGCGCGCTCGGCGAAGGGCGTGAAGCTCGTCGGCGAGTAGCCGGTGCACAAGACGTAGGCGCGCGGCCCGCGGTAGCGGCCCTCGAGCGTGAGCGGCTGCGTGAAGGTCTTGATCGGCTGCGCATCGCGGCGGCCGTCGAGCCACGCGATCTCCTTCGGATCCTTCATGCCCTGGACGTGCGGCGGCAGCGGCGGCACCGCGGTCGCATCCTTCGGGAAATGCGCACGCACCTCGGGACGCAGCAGGTCGATGAGCGCCTGGCCCGACTGCGGCACGAACGCGTCGAGGTACACCAGCGTCTTGACCGCCTCCGGCGCCCGATCGGCGACACCCGTCACCACCATGCCGCCATAGCTGTGGCCAATGAGCACGAGCTGCTCGACGCGCTCGTAGCGGATGGCGCCGAGGACGTCTGCAATGTGCGCGTTGAGATCGACCGAGGGAGAGGCGAGATGCGCACGCTCGCCGATGCCGGTGAGCGATGGCGCGAGGACTTCGTGGCCTGCCTTGCGCAGCACGGGCGCGAGGCGCTGCCACATCCAGCTCCCGCCCCACGCGCCATGAACCAGTACGAAAGTCAGATTACTTCTTGGCGGGCTCGGCTGGCGCCGCTGCCGCCGGCTTGGTTGTCGGCTTGAACATGGCCGACATGTCGATCTCGTCGAGCTTCACGCCGGCCTTCAGCTTGGCTTCGTACTCGGCTCTCTTGCGCGGCGTCTCGATGGTCGCCTGCTCGAACGCATCGACGAGCTTGAAGCAGAAGAGGGCGAGCGCCTTGGGGTCGGGCTTCTTGGCGTCGCCGCCCGCGAGCGTGCCGTACACGCGCGCAGCAAGGTTGACGTAGATGCGCTCTGCCATCTCGACGTAGGGGTCCTTCGCCGGCACCGCGGGACCTCCCCCCGCCGGCTTGTGTGGTGCTTCTCCGCCTCCACCGCTCATGGCGCGAGTTTACCCCGAACTTGGCTGTCGTCCTCCTGCAGCGTGCGCTTTAGTTGATCGCGCAGCTCGTTCGACACCGTGATGTGCGCGTCCGGCGCGCCCTTGTGGACCGCATAGAGCTTCGCCTGCACCACATGGTCGTGCTCGGCGAAGGCGCGCGCCGCGCGCTGCGCCTTCTCCGGGTCCTGCGTGGCGACGGCGAGGGCGGTCTCGCCGAGCTTGAGCGCCGAGAGCCAGGTCTCGCGCTCGATCATCTCGACCGCCATGTCGCGCAGCTCGAACATGTGCCGCATGTCGTGCGCGCGGGCGATGATGCGCAGCTTCGGGAAATGCATGCGTGCGATGCGCGCAAGGCGCGTGATCGACTCGCGCTCGTCGAGCGCGATCACCAGCAGGTCGGCGCTGTCGGCGCCGGCCGCGTGCAGCAGGTCGAGCCGCGTCGCGTCGCCGTAGAACACGCGGAAGCCGAACTGGCGCGACTGCTCGACGTGGTCGGGGTCGTCGTCGAGCACCGTCGGCTGCACGCCGCTTGCGTTGAGCAGGCGCGCCACCACCTGCCCGACGCGGCCGAGGCCGGCGACGATGACCTTGCTCGGCTCGGGCGCTTCGGCGGGGCGGACCTTGGTGTCGGTGAAGCGTGGCGCGATGAAGCGGTCGTGCGCGACCAGCAGGAACGGCGTGAGGAGCATGGAGAGCGCCACCGCCAGCGTGAGGGCCTGCGCCGTCTGCTCGGGAATCGCCTCGTTCGTCACGGCGAGCCCGAGGATGACGAAGGCGAACTCACCGCCCTGCGCAAGGAGCAGGATGAAGAGCGGCTGCTCGCTCGTCGTCAGCTTCGCCCGCGCGCCGATGATCCAGAGCACTGCCCCCTTCAGGAGGAAGAGTCCCACGATGAGCGCAGCCACGACGAAAGGCCGCTGCAGCAGCACCGCGAAGTCGACGCTCATGCCGACCGAGATGAAGAACAGGCCGAGCAGCAGGCCCTTGAACGGATCGATCGCCGCTTCGATCTCGTGGCGGTATTCCGATTCCGCGAGGAGCACCCCGGCGAGGAAGGCGCCGAGCGCCATCGACAGGCCCGCCTGCTCGAACAGAAATGCGATGCCGATCACGAGGAGGAGGGCGAAGGCGGTAAAAATTTCACGCAGCCGCGTGCGCGCGATGTGGCGGAATATCGGCCGCGCGATGAAGTGGCCGAGCACCAGCGTGCCGACGACTACCGCGAGGGCGAAGCCGATGCCTTGCCAGGAAAAGCCGGACCAGCCGCCCGATTCGGAGAGAAACGGCATCGCCGCGAGCATCGGGATCACGGCGAGGTCCTGGAAGAGAAGGATGGCGAACGTCCCCTGGCCGCCCTGCGTGCCGAGCGCGCCGCGCTCGTTCAGCGGCTGCAGCGCGAGCGCAGTCGAGGAGAGCGAGAGCGCCATCCCGGCGATCAGCGCCACGCGATAGTCGACGCGGAATATGAGCGCGACGCCGGCGATGACCGCGATGGTTCCCAGCACCTGCGACAGGCCGAGCGCGATCAGCCGGTGGCGCAGGCTCCAGAGGCGATGCGGCTCGAGCTCGAGGCCGATCACGAAGAGGAGGAACACCACGCCGAGCTCGGCGAAGGCGTGGATCGCCTCGGGCTGCTGCACGAGCTTCAGGCCCCACGGCCCGATCGCGATGCCGGCGAGGAGGTAGCCCGCCACCGAGCCGAGGCCCAGGCGGTGCGCCGCCATGACGGCGATCACCGCGGCTGCGAAATAAACCGCAGCCTGCAGGAGAAATGGGTTGCCGTGCTCCACGCGCGAAGTATAGTTGCCGCGGGGGAAGAAAAATTCAGGGAGGCAGCATGCGATCGGTCGAGGAGCGCGTCTATCAGCGCATCGAGAGCGTGTTCGCGCGCTGTCCGGAGCTCTTCCGCTTCAGCGTGCGCGACCGCTCGGGACTGCCGGATCACATCGACCCGACCACGCTCGCCGGCGAGCTGTTCATCTTCGAGATCGCGCTCGCGCCGCGGCTCGGCAAAGTCCAGTACGACGAGGTCTACGACGCCATCTCGTGCGCCATCCACGCGGCGGTGTCGTCGTGGCCGCAGGCGAAGGACTTGCTCCGCGGCAAGACGTTCGTTCGCTATCTCCACTGAGCGGCGGCCTACACGGGCATGGTCCTTGCGGCACCGGGAACCATGAAGCCCGCTCAGCTAGGAAGCCTGAACGCCGAGCAACCGCCGATCGAGGAGGACCTCGCCGTGCGGCTCGAGACGATCTTCGACCATTGCCCGCAGCTGCATGGATTCACGGTGCAGGACTCGTCGGCGCTGCCCGAGGAATTGCGCTCGCTCGCGCTCGAGCGCGAGCTCGTCGTCACCGACATCGGCGTCTATCCGCTCATCAACGCCGAGCAGTGCGAGCAGATCTACAACGAGATCGCCGTCGCGTTGCTCGACTTCATGTACGAGCGGCCGTCCGCGAAGGACGTGCTGCGCGGCCGGACTTTCGTCCGCACGCTGCACTAGAAGTCGGCGGGCTAGAATGCCCGCGTGACGGTTGACCCCTTTGCGAGCGCCACCGAGCTCGCGGCAGCCATTCGCGCCCGCCGCACTTCATCGACGGAACTCGTCGAGCTCTATCTCGCGCGCATCGCGCGCCACAACCCGTCGCTGAACGCGATCTGCACGCTGGACGCCGCCGGCGCGCAGCGCCGCGCGCGCGAGGCCGATACGGCGCTTGCGCGAGGCGAGCCGTGGGGTCCGCTGCACGGCGTGCCGATGACGATCAAGGACGCGCTGGAGACGGCGGGCATGCGCACGACGGGCGGCCATCCGCCGCTCAAGGATTACGTTCCCACGAAGGACGCTCCCGCCGTCGCCCGGCTGCGCGCGGCGGGCGCGATTCTCCTCGGCAAGACCAACGTGCCGCCGCTCTCGGCCGACTACCGCGCCGACAACCCGATCTTCGGCCGCACGAACAATCCCTGGAATCTCGAGCGCACCCCGGGCGGCTCCACCGGCGGCGGCGCCGCCGCGGTCGCGGCCGGGCTGAGCGCTTTCGACGTCGGCAGCGATCTCGCCGGCTCGGTGCGCACGCCGGCGCATTTCTGCGGCCTGTTCGGCCTCAAGCCGACCGAGCGTCGCGTTCCGAACACCGGCCACATTCCCGAACCGCCGGGCGAGTCGCGTGCCGTGCGACACCAGAACGTGCTCGGGCCGCTCGCGCGGTCGGTAGAGGATCTCGCGTTGATTACCAAAACCATTTGCGGCCCGGACGATGCCGAGTGGGACCTGGCGCCCGTTCCCTGGCACGAGGCAGCCGAGCGGCCGCTCGCCTCTTGCCGGTTCGCCTGGAGCACGAACTTCGGTGGCGTCGCCATCACACGCGACACGCGCGATGGGATCCGCAAGCTCGCTGCGGAGCTGCGGCGCGCCGGCTGCACGGTCGAGGAGCGCAATCCGGACGGCTTCAGCTTCGACGAGGCGTGGGAGACCTGGGGCGAGATCGCCATCGCCGAGCGCGCCGCGACCGGCGGCGAGAGAAGCCGCGAGCGCGTGGCGGCGCTCAACGCGACGCTCGGCGAGAGCTGGGCCGTAGCGCGCGGCTCGGCGAAGGGGGTAAAAGCCAGCGTGGCCGATTACATGGCGTCGCTCACGCGGCGCGACCGGCTGATCACCACGCTTGAGAAGTTCTGGGCCTCGTGGGACGCCTTCATCTGCCCGGTCACCGTGAGCGCGGCGATTCCGCATGTGCCTTTCGGCACGCCGATCGAAGTCGACGGGACCCAGGTGCCTTACTTCATCGCCGGCACCGCCTACACCTGTCCTTTCAACCTCACCGGAAATCCTTCGGTGGTCGTGCCGCTTACCCGGTCTACGGACGGCCTGCCGATCGGCGTGCAGCTCGTGGGCAAGCGGTGGAGCGAGCCCGAGCTCCTTGCGCTCGCGCGGAAGGTTGCGCTGATCGCCGGTCCTTTCACGCCGCCGCCGAGCTACGAACAATGAAGATCGACTGGGACATCCCGATTCGCATGGACGACGGGCTCGAGCTGCGGGCCGACGTCTATCGCCCCGATGACGGAAGGCATCCCGCGATCCTCAGCTACGGCCCCTATGGGAAGGGGCTTGCGTTCCAGGAGGGCTACAAGACCGCGTGGGACATCATGGCGCGCGATTATCCCGACGCGCTCGCCGGCTCCTCGAACCGCTACCAGAACTGGGAGGTGGTGGATCCGGAGAAGTGGGTCCCCGCCGGCTACGCGTGCATCCGCGTCGATTCACGCGGCGCCGGCCGCTCGCCGGGCTATCTCTGCCACAACAACGCGCGCGAGACGCGCGACCTCTACGAATGCATCGAGTGGGCGGCGAGCCAGCCCTGGTGCAGCGGCAAGGTCGGGATGAACGGCATCTCCTACTACGCGAGCAACCAGTGGCGCGCCGCCGCGGCGCAGCCGCCGCACCTTGCCGCCATCTGTGTGTGGGAAGGCTGGAACGATCCCTACCGCGAGAGCGCGCGCCATGGCGGCATCATCTGCAGCTTCCGCAAGAACTGGCAGGACATGCAGGTGAAGACGGTGCAGCACGGCGTGGGCAGCCGCGGCAAGAAAAACCCGAACACCGGCGAGCTGGTGTGCGGCCCCGAGACGCTGGGCGAGGAAGAGCTCACGAAGAACCGCGAGAACATGTGGCAATCGTTCCTCGCGCGCGAGCTGCTCGACGACTATTACCTGGAGCGCACGGCCGATCTGGCGAAGGTCACAGTGCCCCTCCTCACGGCGGCGAACTGGGGCGGGCAGGGCTTGCACACCCGAGGCAACTTCGAGGGCTTCATGCGCGCGGCCTCGAACGAGAAGTGGCTCGAAGCGCACGGCGGCTCGCACTGGGCGCCGTTCTACACCGACTACGGCATCGACCTGCAGAAGCGCTTCTTCGATCATTTCCTGAAAGGCGAGCGCAACGGCTGGGACCGGCAGCCGCCGGTGCAGCTGAACGTGCGCCATCCCGGCGAGAAGTTCGAGCTGCGGCACGAGAACGAGTGGCCGCTCGCGCGGACCAAGTGGACGCGCTTCTATCTCGATGCCGATGGCATGCGCCTGGCGACCGAGGCGCCGCGCGCGGCCAGGCCGCTCGCCTACGATCCGATGGGCAACGGGGTTACGTTCTCCATGGTGTCGGAGCGCGAGACCGAGATCACCGGTCCTGCCGCATTCAAGGTGTGGATTTCGTCCGCGACGGCCGACGCGGATCTATTCATCGTGTTGCGCGTGTTCGACCGGGCAGGCAAAGAAGTCCTCTTCTACGGCGCGCTCGACCCGAAGACGCCGATCGGACAGGGCTGGCTGCGCGCCTCGCACCGCAAGCTCGACGCCGAGAAGAGCCTGCCGTATCGGCCGTGGCATACGCATGACGAGAAGCAGCCGCTCAAGCCCGGCCAGCCGGTTGAGCTCGACATCGAGATCTGGCCGACCTGCATCGTCGTGCCGAAGGGCTACCGTATCGCGCTCAGCATCCGCGGCCGCGACTACGAGCACGACGAGGCGCCGGCGAGCCTGTCCAACATGAAGAATCCGATGAAGGGCTGCGGCCCATTCACGCACGACGACGAGACGGACCGGCCGCCGCAGGTTTTCGGCGGCAAAGTTACACTGCAGCTCGACCGCGAGGCCTTTCTTCTCTTGCCGATCATTCCAAGCCGATGAAAAAGGCGACCGCCGCCATCCTCGGCTTGCTGCTCGCCGCCCTGGCGCACGCGCAATATCCGGGCAAGCCGGTGCGCATCGTCATTCCGTTTCCGCCCGGAAATACCACCGACATCATGACCCGCCTCATCGCACCGAAGATGAGCGAGCGCCTGGGGCAGCAGGTCATCGTCGAGAACCGCCCCGGGGCGAGCGGGATGCTCGGCCTCGAGTACGTCGCAAAGTCGCCCGCCGACGGCTACACGATCGCCTGCGTGCAGGGCGGCAACATGGTCGTGCTGCCGCATACGAGCAAGAGCATTCCCTACGATCCGCTGAAGGACTTTGCGCCGATCGCCGTCAGCACGACGAACTACCTTGCGATCGTCGCCGACCCGCATGCGCCTTTCAAGACCATCGGCGAGATGGTGCAGTACGCAAAGGCTCATCCGGGCAGGCTCACGGTCGCCACGAACGGCGAGGGCGGCTTTCCGCATCTCGCCTTCGAGCACCTGCGCACGATGGGCGGCCTTACCTACACGCACGTGCCCTACAAAGGCTCGGCGGCGATCGCCACCGACATCATGGGCGGCCAGGTGCAGGCGGGCATCGACGGCATCACCGGCATGACGCCGCATATCAAGTCCGGACGGCTGCGCCTCCTCGCCACGACCGGCAAGACGCGCGCGGTGCAGTGGCCTGATACGCCGGCGGCGGCCGAAGACGTCCCGGGCTACGAATCGGGTGGCTGGTTCGGCTATGCAGCGCCGGCCGCGACGCCGCGCGAGATCGTGCTCAAGCTGAACGCGGAGATCAATCGCGCGATGCGCGATCCGGACGTGGCGGACAAGCTCACGGGCGCCGGACTGATCGTCGTCAGCGAATCGCCCGAGTACTTCGGCGAGATCCTGAGGAACGATTACGCGAAGTACGGCGCGCTGGTGAAGGCGATCGGCTTCAAGCCGCAGTAAGGCTGACGCAGGCTTCTTCGTACTTGCCGCCGCCCATGTCGTTGCCCTCGAAGATGCCCCGCTCGCGGATCCACTTGAAGGATTCGTCGAACACTTCCTTCGTGTAGGGCTCGAACACGATGCGCTCGCCCGGGCCCCAGCGGCGCGTGTCCATCAGCGGCACGAAGCGCGCCGGGAATTCCTTCTTGTAGTAGTGCGTGTAGAGCTCGGGACGCAGATCGATGTCGCGCTGTGCCCTGCGGAGCGCGCGATAGTACTTCTTCACGTCCTCCGGGTCCGGCTCGTTGTTGAGCATGGCGGCCATCATGAAAGTGCTGTCGATGATCTTGCGGAAGCCCATCTGCTCGAGGAAGTAGTAGGGGCCCGAGAACACGGCGGCGGCGGGCACCTTGCGGTCGAAGAGCTTTTCCATCCGCGAAAAGAGGATGCCGTCGGCGAACGAGAGCTTGATGTCGGAAAGCGGCATGTACTGCTCGAGCGCCTGGATGGTCGAGTAGTGGCTGCCCGACTGGTGCCCGACCGAGATCGGCACGCCGCGCAGGTCTTCCGGGTTCTTGATCGGCGACTCCGGCGGCACGAAGACGGCAGACGGTGAGACGGAATAGGCATCGGCGTACATCTTGGCGTGGCCCTTCGAGGCGGCAACGTTGACCGTCCAATGGCACGCGCAGCTCACGTTGCTGTCGCGACCCGCCTCGATGTTCTGGAACGCGCCTACCTTGTTCGGCGTGGCGTGCGCTCTCGCGAGGTCCTTGCCCTTGAATGCCTCGCGAAATTCGTAATCGAGCCCTTCGGCCCTGAAATAGCCCTTCTCTTCGGCGACCCATTCGTGGAGCCGGAAGTGAGGCGTGATGAGGAATTTGGCCACTTGCTATGCCCCTCCTGAAAAGGATCGTAAAGATAACCGGCGAGTGCGTAATCCGTAAGCCACCGGTAAGCCGTTCCCGGCTAGCGTGGGTTCATGTCGCGCGTTCACGACAGCATTGTAGGGTGGTTGATTAGCCCGGGCGGCCCCGGGACGCGAAACCGCTCGCGCAATCTGCCGGGGATACGGTAGAGCCATGAAAATCCAGTCCCAGCTCGAGCAGCAGGTCGAGTGCCTTTTCGCGCGCTGCCCCGAGCTCAAGGGATTTTCGGTGCGCAGCGAGAACGACGAGCTGTTCGTATCCGACGTCGGCATCGCGCCGCGCCTGTCGGCCCAGCAATACGGCGAAATCTTCCAGGACATCGCCCGCACACTCGCTGACGTTCTCGAGGAGGAGCCCGAGGCCTGCGAATTTCTCAGGGGACGCACCTTCGCCCGCAACCTGCATTGAGCAAGCTTCCGCTGTAGCAGTTTTCACATTCGCGTAGCAATTCTCGTTCTCGGGTTTTAGCTGTCGTAGCGCTCGGGTAATCCCCGATGTCGCGTTTAATAAACCATCTGTAGTATTCACGGTGACACTGCGTTCACCGGAAGGCGCTACAGATGAAGACCCTCGAGTTCAAGCCCGGCCTCCCCGACAGCCTGCTCATCCGGCTGGAGTCCGACGTCAGGTCCAAGATCAACGCGCTCTTCTCGCGTTGCCCGACGCTCACCGGTTTCTCGGTCCAGGACCGCGCCATGCTGCCGCGCGAGCTCGACCAGACCCGCATTCCGGATGCGGATCTCTTTGTCACCGAGATCGGCGTGTTTCCGAAGCTCGATTCGCAGTACGACGAAATCTACGACGAGATCACGCTCGCGATCTCGGACCTGGTGAAGGACCAGCCGCACGCGTACGACTTCCTGCGCGGCAAGACCTTCGCCCGCTCACTCCACTGAAACGCGCACCGACTTCGTAGGACCCAAGGGGACGGGAAGCGCTCGCCGCTGCGGCCAGGCAGAAACTGGCCGCAGCGGCTGGAGCGCCGCTTTTCATTTGTAGCGGTAAACGACGACCTTGTCGGCGGCCGATTCCGGGGTCCACACCTCGCCGCGCCGGCCGTGGATCTGCCGCACGTTCGCGACCGGGCTCGAGGAGCGGAAGCTCTCGAACTTCCCGGTCTGCGGATCGAAGCGCAGCATCACCTGCGCCGTCCATTCCGACGCCCATACCCTGTCGGTCTCGTCGACGTAGACGGCGTAGACGTGCGGGTTGTCGCCGGGCGCTTTCCAGGTCGACCACCTGCCGATCGCTGGTTCGTAGCGGCTCAAGTTGCCGGAGCTCCACTCCGAGACCCAGAGGCTGCCTTTCGAGTCGGACCAGACGCGCCGCGCGCCCTGCGAGCGGGTCGGCGGCTGCAGCAGCGTTGTGCTGCCGTCGGCGTTGATCTTCCCGACGAACGATCCCGCCAGCGAGGCGTAATAGATCGCGCCATCCGGGGTCGCATGGATGCCGTACGGTCCGCGGCCCTTCGGTGCATCGAAGGTTTTCATCTCGCCGCTCCTTGGATCGAGCCGCCCGTAGATGCCGCTCTGGCCGGTGAACCAGACGACGCCGGCGCGATCGAAGATCGCCGTGTTCAGATTCGTGTAGCCGCTGTCCTCCGGCAGCTTGAAGACCTTGACCGCTCGCGTCTTCGGGTCCACGCGCACCATTGCGTTTTGCCCGCCGTCGGTGAGCCACGGCGCGCCGTCCGGCGCGGCGACCACGCCATGCGGCGACGAGCCGCTCCCCAGCGCGACGAAATCGATGCGGCCGCTTTTCGGGTCGAGGATGCCGAGGTGCCCGCTGCCCTGGGCCGAGATCCAGACCGGGCCGTTGGGCGCGGCGTCCGCCCAGACGTCGTGGATGCCGTGCCCGCGCGGCACCGTGTATTCCTGCACAGTGACCTGCGCAAAGGCGGGCGTCGCGAAAAGGATAGAGGCGACGACGCAGGGTTTGAGGTACATTGGGCCGAAAGCTAGCACGCCCGCATCCAACCCTGAGCCCGTGAGCGACAAACCGGCCGCATTCACGCTCGACCTTTCATTGCAGGTCGGCAAGTACGACATCCAGAAGCTGCTCGGCAAGGGCGCGACGGGGACCGTCTATCTTGCGCGCGACACGTTCACGGGCAAGGAAGTCGCGCTGAAGACCATCGAGCCCGAGGTGTTCCGTGATCCGGAGTTCGGCACCGTCTACCGCTCGCAACTCCTGAACGAAGCCTCGCTCGCCGGGAAGCTGCGCCATCCGCACATCGTCGCGATCCTCGACGCCGTCGTCGGCGAGGACTCCGGCCACATCGCGATGGAGCTCGTCACCGGCGGCGACCTCGCGGCGCATGCCACGCCCGAGAAGCTCCTGCCCGTGTCCGACGTGCTGCAGATCGGCTTCAAGTGCTGCGGCGCGCTCGAGTACGCGGCGAAGGAAGGCATCGTCCATCGCGACATCAAGCCGGCGAACATCATGGTCGCCTCCGGCACGGAGGTGAAGATCGCCGACTTCGGCGCGGCGATCCTGAAGAAGAGCCAGGTGGTGCAGACGGCGCAGATGGGCTCGCCCTACTACATGTCGCCTGAGCAGATCCAGAACAAGGAGCTCACCTACCACAGCGACATGTATTCGATGGGCGTCGTGCTCTACGAGCTCCTCGTGGGCAAGAAGCCGTTCATCGCCGCAAACCTCGAGCAGCTCCTCGAGAAGATCATCAAGTACGACCCGCTGCCGCCGTCGGAGGCGCGCAAGGACCTGCCGAAGGAGATCGACCCGATAGTGCTGCGCGCCCTGAAAAAGACGCCGGCCGAGCGCTACCCCACGTGGGCGGAATTCGCGCTCGAGATCTCGAAGATGGGGCAGAAGGTGCTCTCGCCCGGGGCGATTCCCGACAGCGAGAAGTACGTGGTCCTCAAGAAAGTGCCGATGCTCGCGTCGCTTTCCGACGCCGAGGTCTGGGAGCTCGCGCGCGCCGGCAAGTGGTCGCGCATCCCGAAGGCGAAGGCGATCGTCAAGGAGAAGGACAAGGGCACCAGCTTCTTCTTCCTCGCCGACGGGCAGGCCAAGGTGACGCGCGGCGGCCGTCTCCTGAACATGGTCGGCGCGGCGGAGTTCATCGGCGAGATGGCGTACATCGCCGGCGGCGAGGCGCGCCACGCGACCGTCGAGTCGCACACCGACATGCTGCTCGCCGAGTTCCTGCCCGCCGCGCTCGACAAGATGAGCCTCGGCGCGCAGCTCCAGCTCACGCGCGCGCTCGTGCGCAACGTTTCGGACCGGCTCGCGCTGGCGAATACCAGGATCGCGAAGTAAGCGCTGCGTGAAAGGCAAGCGGATCGCCGTTCTCGAGGCTCGCCTCGGCGAGCAGATGGCCGATCTCGTGGCGCAGCGCGGCGGCCTGCCGCTGCGTGCGCCGGCGCTCGCCGAAGTTCCCGACCTCGACCCGCGCGCCATCGCCGATCTCGTCGCGTCGCTCGAGCGAAAGCCGGCGAGCCTCGCCATCTTCCAGACCGGAACCGGCACGCGAGCGCTCTTCGCCGCGACCGATGGCCTGGGGGCGAGCGCGCGGTTTCTCGCGCTGCTGGAAAAAAGCACCGTCGTCGCGCGCGGACCCAAACCCGTCGGCGCGCTGCGCGCGCGCAACGTGCGCATCGATGCAAGCGCCGCCGATCCGTTCACCACCCGGGAAGTGCTGGCGGCGATCGGCGATCTGGCGCTCGAAGGTGCGCGCGTCATCGTGCAGCGTCACGGCAAGGCCAATGCCGAGCTCGACCGGGCGCTCGAGGCGCGCGGCGCGGAGGTGGTCGAGATTCCGACCTACCGCTGGTCGCTGCCGCCGGATACGAAGCCGCTCGCGGAGCTGATCGCCGCGCTCGAGCGCAGCGAAGTCGACGCCGTGGCGTTCACCAATGCCCAGCAGGTGCGCAATCTCTTCGCGGTCGCGAAAGATGGAGCGGAATCGCTGCGCAAAGCGCTGAACGCCACGGTGGTCGCATCGATCGGCCCGGTTGCATCGGCCGCGCTGCGCGACGCGGGCGTGAGCGTCAGCGTGGAGGCGAGCCCGCCGAAGCTCGGCGCGCTCTTCTCCGCGCTCGAGGCGAGACTCGCCTAGAGCTTCCTGCCGAGCACGGAGTCCATGTCTCCGCCCGACTTCATGCAGGTGGAGTAGAGGGGCTGCGCGCGCTGCGACGACGAGACGTCGTAGATGCGCGCCATGATGATGTCCGCCTTCTGCCGCTGGATCTGCTCGCGCGCGAGGGAATGCGCCACCACCGCCATGTCGGCGGCGATGCCGCATTCGAGCGCACTTTCTGCGCGGGTCGCGGCGCGCGCCGCGCCGGCCGCCGTCAACGCCGCCGCCGTCAACGTGACGACGGCGAGAAGCTCGGCGGCCCGGGTCCGCCCTGACACGGCTACTTGGTTGTGCTCGAAGTGCCACCGCCTTCGGGCTTGCCGCTGCCGGCAGAGCCGAGCGCGCGGTTGGCCGGTTCCTGGGCGCCGGGGCCCTTGCCCGGCGCCCCGGCTTTGCCGCTCATCGAGCCGGTGCCGGTCGCGCCGCGCGCGCTCGAATTCAACCCGGAGTACTCGTCACGCGAGAGCTTGCCGTCGTTGTTCGCGTCGAGCTCGCTGAAGCGCGTGTTCAGCTCCGAGGCATCCTTCGCCTCGTCGCGCGAGATGTAGCCGTCGTGATTCTTGTCGAGCGCCTCGAAGCGGCCGTGCTTGGCCGTTGCGCCCATCGCGCCTTTGCCGGTCGGGTTGGTGCGGCGCGCGGCGGCGGTGTCGCGGTCGATGCCGCTCGCCGAGGTGCGCGGCGCGCCGGGGGAAGCCTGTCCCGGGGGGGTGGCGCCTTCCTGGCGATCGCTCGCGCCGGTATCGCCGCCACCGCCTTGCGCCACCACGATGCTGTCGTTCGTTGCCGACGCCAGCGCCGCCACCGGCAGCGCGAAAGCTCCGGTCACCGCAATTGCCATCAGGGTCCTGAGCATCTCGAATTCTCCGCAGAGTGAAATGAAGACGCGTCGGCTCCCGCAAGCTGCATGCCGACGCGCGGTCATCGGGTACGATTGCCGCCTTCACGGAGGAGGACGCAAATGGGGAAATTGCTTTTCGCCGCCGTCTTTGGCTTGAGCTTCGCCAGCGCCTGGGCGCAGCATGGGTCGAGCGCGCAGAACATGGTGCTTCTCGGTCACGACGACCTGCAGGGCCGCAGCGCCTACCAGCCGCTGGTTCGCGAGAACAAGGGTCGCTGGATCGCCTATGTGGGGCACCACGGCGGCAAGGCGCTCAATCCGCTCACCGGGAAGCAGGAGGACAGCGGCACCTCGATCGTCGACGTGACCGATCCGCGCAAGCCGCGCTACCTCGCGCACATTCCGGGCGAGCCCGGCATGGCTGAATCGGGCGGCGCGCAGATGGTGCGCGTCTGCAACGGCTCCGAGCTGCCGAGGGGCGACAAGAGCAAGGTTTATCTCCTGCGTACCTTCGGCAACCTCGGCCACGAGGTGTGGGATGTCACGACGCCCGAGAAGCCGACGCGCGTCACCGTGGTCGTCGACAAGCTGAAGGGCACGCACAAGAGCTGGTGGGAGTGCGACTCGGGGATCGCCTACCTCGTCTCCGGCGTCGACGGCTGGCGCGTGCGGCGCATGACGCAGGTCTACGACCTGTCCGATCCGGCGCACCCGCGCTTCATCCGCAACTTCGGCCTGGCTGGCCAGCAGCCGGGCGCCACCGGCCCGGCGCCGATCGAGCTGCACGGGATGATCTCGACCGGCGAGAAAGGCAACCGCATCTACTTCGGCTACGGCACGAACAAATCGGGCGTGATGCAGATCGTCGACCGGCAGAAGCTGATTTCCGGTCCCGCAGAGCCCACAGCCGAGAATCTGCAGGCGCCCGAGGTCAGCCACCTCAACCTCAACATGAATAACGGCGCGCACACCGCGCTGCCGGTGTTCGGCATGCAGGTCGCCGAGTTCGCGAAGGACAAGGACCAGGGAAAGCGCGACATCATCGTGGTGGTGAATGAGGAGCTCGCCAACGAGTGCACCGAGCCGCGCCAGATGGTGTGGATGGTCGATGCCACGGACGAGAAGAGGCCGGTGGTGATCTCGACGTTCAACGTGCCCGAAGCAAGCGGCAATTTCTGCTCGCGCGGCGGGCGCTTCGGCTCCCACTCGTCGAACGAGAACCAGCCGCCGATGTACTACGGCAAGTACGTGTTCGTCGCCTGGTTCAACGCCGGCATCCGCGCGATCGACATCCGCGATCCGTACCACCCGCGCGAGGCGGGCTACTACATTCCCGCCACGACGGCGAAGACCGACAAGCGCTGCGTGAAGGACGCTGCCGGCGCCGAGCACTGCAAGATCGCGATCCAGACGAACAACCTCGACGTCGACGACCGCGGCTACATCTACGCGGTCGACCGCGCCGACACCGGCCTGCACATCGTGGAGTTCAAGCCCTAGTGGATCTCGGCATCGCCGGGAAATGCGCGCTCGTCACGGGCGCGAGCATGGGCATCGGCCGCGCCGTCGCCGTCGCGCTGGCGAAAGAGGGCGTGAAGCTCGCCGTCGCCGCGCGCCGCCGTAACCTGCTCGAGGAGCTCGAGCGGGAGACCGGCAAGCTCGTCATCCTCGGCGAGGACTTCCTCGCCGAGGAGGCACCGCAGCGCATCGCGGACGCGGCGCTGAAGGGCCTCGGCCGCGTCGACATCCTCATCAACAACGCCGGCGGCAGCCGCCGCTTCACGCTCGAGTCGACGAACGAGCAGTGGGAGGAGGCGCTCACGCTCAACTTCCGCCGCCACCGCCAGCTTACGCATCTCTTGATGGGGCAGATGATCGAGCGCGGATGGGGCCGCATCATCAACATCACCGGCAAGTCGGAGCCCGAGGGCCTGAACGGCGCGTTCGCCGCCAAGGCGGCGGTGCACTCGTGGGCAAAGGGGCTCTCGCGCGAGCTCGGCCGGCACGGCATCACCGTGAACTCGATCCCCCCGGGACGCATCGACAGCGAGCAGATCCGGCGCAACTACAGCCCCGAGCGCCGCGCGAAGGAGGAGCGCGAGGACATTCCGCTCGGCGAATACGGCAAGCCCGAGGACGTCGCAAACCTGGTCTGTTTCCTCGCCTCGCCGCGTGCGCGCTACATCACCGGCGCGGTGATTCCCGTCGACGGCGGCATGCGCCGCTACCAGTTCTAGAGCATGAAACGACTCGCTGCATCTTTCTTGATCTTCTGGTTTGCGCTCGCCCATGCGCAGGCGTATCCAACCAAGCCCATCCGCCTCGTCGTGCCGTTCGCCCCGGGCGGCTCGAGCAGCATCGTGGCGCGCAGCTTCGCCGTCGAGATGTCGAAGGCGCTCGGCCAGGAGCTCTACATCGAGAACAAGGGCGGCGGCGGCGGCAACCTCGCGATGAACGACGTCGCGCACTCGGATGCCGACGGCTACTCGCTCATCATCACGCACGTCGGCAGCCTCGCCATGACGCCGTTCATGGAAAAGAACCTCGGCTACGACGTGAACCGCGACTTCGCGCCCGTGTCGCTCCTCGCCAAGGTGCCGAACATCTTCGTCGTGCACGAGAGCGTGCCGGCGAAGAACCTGCAGGAGTTCATCGCGCTCGCGAAGCAACAGCCGGGCAAGCTCAACTACGGCTCGGCCGGCAACGGCAGCGCCGGACACCTGGCGATGGAGTACCTGAAGCTCGTGAGCGGCATCGACATCCAGCACGTGCCGTACAAGGGCACCGGGCCGAACCTCATCGACCTCGTTGCCGGTCGCACGCAGGCGACTTCAGCCGGCACGCCGCCGCTCATGCCTCATGTGAAGAGCGGGAAGCTCCGGGTCATCGCGGTCGGCACGCCGAAGCGGCTCGCGTCGCTGCCCGACGTAGGCACCGTGGCGGAGCAGGGCCTTCCCGGTTTCGAAACATCGCAGTGGTACGGCCTCAGCGCGCCGGCGAAGACGCCGCCCGCGATCATCCAGCGCCTGTCGCAGGAAGCGGGCAAGGCGGCGATGAACCCCGCAGTGCTCGCTCGCTTCGCCGCCGAGGACGCGGAGGCGGTCGGCTCGACGCCGCAGGAGTACGCGGACTTCATCGCGAAGGAGCAGGCGCGCTGGAAGAACGTGATCGAGAGAGCCGGAGTCAAGGTCGAGTGACCTACGAGGTCATCGTGGTGGGCGGCGGCAACGCGGCGCTCTGCGCGGCGCTCTCGGCTTCTGAAACCGTCAGGAAGATCCTGGTGCTCGAGCGCGCGCCGGAAGAAGAGGCTGGCGGCAATTCGCGGTTCACCGCCGGTCTTTTCCGCCTCGCCTATACCGGACCGCAGGACCTCAGGACGCTGATCCCCGATCTCTCGGCCGACGAGATCGCCAACACGGACTTCGGCACCTACACCGAGGAGCAGTTCCTCGATGACATGGCGCGCGTCACCGAGTACCGCTGCGATCCCGATCTCACCGAGATCCTGGTGAAGCAAAGCCTGCCCACCGCGCAGTGGATGCGTAAGCGCGGTGTGCGCTTCACCGCGGCCTGGGGCCGGCAAGCCTTCAAGATCGGCGGCAAGTTCAAGTTCTGGGGCGACCTCACGGTCGAGGCCGTGGGCGGCGGACCGGGCCTCGTCGAGTCAGAGACGCAGCTCGCGAAAAAGGCCGGCATCGAGATCTGGTACGGCGCTCGCGCCGTATCGCTCGTCGCCGACGATGCCGGCGTGCACGGCGTGGTGGTCAGGCACCAGGGCAAGACGAAGGAGCTCAAGGCGAGGGCCGTGGTGCTCGCGGCCGGCGGCTTCCAGGCGAATACCGAATGGCGCACGCGCTACATGGGCCCGGGTTGGGAGCTCGCCAAGGTGCGCGGCACGCGCTTCAACACCGGCGACGCGATCCGCATGGCGCTCGACATCGGCGCCGCGGCGCACGGCAACTGGTCCGGCTGCCACGCCGTGGCGTGGGACCGCTACGCGCCCGAGACCGGCGACCTCGCGGTGGGTGACGGCTTCCAGAAGCACTCCTACCCGTGGGGCGTCTACCTCAACGCCGAGGGCAAGCGCTTCGTCGACGAGGGCGCGGATTTTCGCAACTACACCTACGCCAAGTACGGCCGCGTGATCCTGCAGCAGCCGAAGCAGTTCGCCTGGCAGATCTTCGACGCCAAGGTGAAGGCGCAGCTGCGCGACGAGTACCGCATCCGCCAGGTCACCAAGATCACCGGCAGCACGCTCGAGGAGCTGGTCTCGAAGATGGACGACACCGACCAGAAGACCGCGCTCGAGACGCTGAGGAAGTACAACGCCGCGGTGCGCACCGATGTCCCGTTCAATCCCAACGTGAAGGACGGGCGCTGCACCGAGGGATTGGAAGTGAACAAGAGCAACTGGGCGAATACGCTGGACCAGGCACCGTTCGAGGCCTATGCGGTGACCTGCGGCATTACCTTCAGCTTCGGCGGGCTGAAGATCAACACCGCGGCGCAGGTGATCAACTCGGACGGCGAGCCCATCCGCGGCCTTTACGCCGCGGGCGAGCTCGTCGGGGGCATCTTCTGGTTCAACTATCCCGGCGGATCGGGACTCACCAACGGGGCGGTGTTCGGCAAGATCGCCGGCGCCAGCGCGGCGAAAATCGAATGAAACCGATCGCATCCAAGGGCATCAAGTTCGTCGGCCATTCGGACATGAATGGCCGCAGCGACGGCGTGCAGATCATGGTGCACCGCGGCCACGCGTACGTCGGCCACGGCTTCAGCAACGGCATCACCACGCTCGATGTGCGCGACCCGAAGAATCCAAAGGTGACCGACTTCATCGCCTGCCCGCCGGGCACGCGCGCTTTCCACCTGCAGACTCACGAGGACCTGCTGCTGGCGGTGAACGCGCCCAGCGTCTGGACCATGCAGCAGTTCCAGAGCAGCGACAAGAATTATTTCGGCGGCTCGCCGGCCGACCGGCTGAAGGGCACGGGAATCGAGTTCACCGCCGGCATCCGCGTGTACGACATCTCGCAGCCCGACAAGCCGCGCGAGATCGGCTTCATGCCGGTCGACGGCATCGGGCCGCATCGCATCTGGTACGTGGGCGGGCGCTACGCCTACGCCTCGATCCACTTTGCCGACGTCGCCGACCATGTCCTTGCGATCATCGACATGTCGGATGTCAAGAAACCCCAGGTGGTCGGGCGCTGCTGGATTCCGGGCATGGGGCCCGGCGAGAGACCGACCTGGGCGGCCGGCAAGCGCTTCGCCCTGCACCATGCGCTGGTCGACGGCGACATCGCCTACGCCGCCTGGCGCGACGGCGGCCTCACCGTGATCGACGTCGCCGACAAGACGAAGCCGAAAATCCTCGTGCATCGCCTGCCGCAGCCGGGCGGCGGCGGCACGCATTCGCCGCTGCCGCTGCCTGACCGCAAGCTGCTGGTGCTCGGCGACGAGCCGACTTTCGCCAAATGCGAGCAGGGCCGGCGGCACATCTGGACCTACGACATCCGCCAGCCTGCCGATCCGAAGCTCGTCGCGTCCTTCCCCGAGCCGGCCGAAGCCGACTATTGCGCCAAGGGCGGCTTCTTCGGTCCGCACAACCTGCACGAGAACCGGCCGGGCGCGCTGCAGAGCTCGCAGCTGATCTTCGCCACCTACTACAACGCCGGCGTGCGGGTCTACGACATCGCCGACCAGGCGCGGCCGAAGGAACTCGCGTACTACGTGCCGCCGAACCCGGCGAAGATGGTGGATCCGCGGCCGAACCGGCCGCAGGTGCTGCAGACGGCCGACTGCTATGTCGACCGCAACGGCGTCATGTACCTCACCGACCAGAACGCCGGGCTTAACATCCTGCAATACGAGGGCATCTAACGGAGGAGGGGACGTGAAAGCAAACTGGATTGGAGCCGCTCTGCTCTTCGGCGCGGTTGCCGCGCATGCGCAGGACACGGTCTTCATGCCGATCGTGATCGAGGTGTCGGGCAACGGCGCGGTGTCGGGCACGAACTTCCGCGACGGCGCGCTGATGGCGATCGACGAGATCAACGCCAGGGGCGGCATCCTGAAGCACAAGATCAACGCGCCGGTGAGCGACACGCAGAGCAACCCCGGCATCTCGCGCGCCCAGGTGCAGAAAGCGATCGATGGCAACCCGTACGTGATCCTCGGGCCGGTGTTCTCCGGCTCGGTGAAGGTCAACATGGTGCTTGCGCAGCAGGCCGAGATCCCGCAGATGACCGGCGCGGAGGCCGCCGAGATCACGCAGATGGGCAACGACTACATCTTCCGCACCTCGTTCGGCCAGCAGATGAGCATGCCGAAGATGGCGGCCTTCGTCGCCAACGGCATGAAGGCGAAGACCGTCGCCTTCCTCTGGGTGAACAACGACTACGGCAAAGGCGGGCGCGACGTGTTCTTCAAGGAAATGGCGGCGCGCAACATCAAGATCGCGGCCGACGTGTCGACCGAGTCCGGCCAGGTCGACTTCGCCGCCGACATCGTCAAGATGAAGGCGTCGAACGCGGACGTCATGTTCATCTACACCAACGAGGAGGAGTGCGCGCGCGTGCTGCGCGAGGCGCGCAAGCAGGGCGTGAAGACGCCGATCATCGGCGAGACCAACGTCATCAGCCAGAAGGTCATCGACCTCGCCGGCGACACCGCCGAAGGCGCCAAGGGACACGTAGGGCTCACCGCCGACGCGCCGATCCCGGCGGTGCAGGCATTCACCGAGAAGTTCCAGAAACGCTACAAGTACGTGCCGGACCACAACGGCATCAAGGGCTACACGGCGGTGTACGCGGTCAAGTACGCCACCGAGAGGCTCGGCAGGTTCGACCGCAAGGCGCTGGCGAAGAGCCTGCACGGCATGACCATCACGCCGGCGCAGGAGCCGGGGATACTCATCGAGACCACCTGGGATGCGCACGGCGACATCGACCGCATCAGCTTCCTCGTCGAGGTGGTCAAGGGAAGACAGAAGGTGGTCGAGATCCTGCCGAAGCTCGGCAAGTAGCGCCTGGCCGACTTCCTCCAGCTCCTGGTCGCGGGGATCGCGACGGGCGGCATCTACGCGCTCGTCGCGGTGGGATTCGTGCTCTTGTGGCAGACCTCGCAGACCATCAACTTCGCGCAGGGCGAATTCGTCATGCTGCCGGCTTTCTTCGTGCTGGCGGCGATGAAGTTCGGCGGCCTGCCGTTCGGGCTCGCGCTGCTGGTCGGGCTGGCTGCCGCGCTGCTGGTCCTCGGCTTCCTGTTCAAGCGCCTGGTGGTCGACCCGATCCTGCGCCACGGCGTGCTGCCACTCGTCATCTCGACGCTCGGGCTTGCCATCGTCTTCAAGGAAGGCGTCAAGGAGTTCTACGCCGCCGAGGCGCAGAGCTTTCCCTCGCCCTGGGGATCGGCGAACGTGCAGATCGCCGGCGCGGCGGTCGCGGTGCAGAGCCTCGCGATCATCGCGGTGGCGGTGATCACGGTTGGCCTGCTGCAATGGTTCCTGCATGGCACCCGCGCCGGGCGGCAGATGCAGGCCACGGCGCAGAACCCGACGCTCGCGCGGATCCTCGGCATCCCGGTCGAGCGCATGATCCTCTACACCTTCCTCGTCAACGCGGGGCTGGTGGCGCTCGCCTCGTTCCTGGTGAGCCCGATCTACCTCGCCAAGTTCACCAATGGCGAGCTGCTGGGGCTCGCGGCTTTCGTCGCCGCCATCGTCGGCGGGTTCAACCAGGTGCGCGGTGCGATCGTCGGCGGCGTGTTGCTCGGCGTGATCGACAACTTCGTCGCCGCCTACTGGTCGGCGCAGTACCGCGCGGCGATCCCGCTCTTCCTGCTGATCGCGGTGATCCTGTGGCGGCCCCAGGGCCTGCTCGGGCGCGCCGAAGAGCGCACGGTGTGAAGAGGCTTTGCCTCGCGTTGCTGGCGCTCGCGCTGGTCGGGGCGCCGTTCTTCCTGAAGCCCTATGGCATCTACCTGCTGAGCCTCTGGGTGGTGATGACCGTCGCGGCGATCGGCCTCAACCTCACGCTCGGCTACGCCGGCCAGATCTCGCTCGCGCAAGGCGCGTTCGTCGGCATCGGTGCCTACGCGGCGGCGCTGCTCACCACGCAGGGCTGGCCGCTCTGGCTCGCCTTTTTCCTCGCCGTTGCGCTCTCGCTCGCGATCGGCTGGGTGCTCGGCTACCCGGCGCTGCGCGTGCAGCACCATTACCTCGCTTTCGTCACGCTGTCGTTCGCCACGCTCGTCTTTCTCGTCCTGCGCAACGAGGAATGGCTCACCAAGGGCGTCTACGGCATCGCCGGCATCCCGCGGCCGGCGCCGCTCGGCTGGTCGACCAAGGGGCCGGTCGACTTCTATTTCTTCTGCCTCGGCGTCCTCGCCCTGGTATCGGCAGGCACCTGGTGGCTGGTGCGCTCGCCGTGGGGACGCGCGTTCACGGCGCTGCGCGAGAATGCGCTGCGCGCCGACTCCCTCGGCGTCGATACGCGACGCTACACGCTGATGGCGTTCGCCATCGGCTCGGCGATCGGCGGCGTCTCGGGCGCGCTCTATGCGCCGCTCGTGCAATTCATCGAGCCGACGGCGTTCAGCCTCAACCTGTCGCTCAACCTGCTCCTCATGGTGATGGTCGGCGGCTCGGGCTACTTCCTCGGCCCGTTCCTCGGCGCGGCGGTATCGGTGCTGCTGCCGGAATGGATGCGCTTCGGCAGTGACGCCCTCTACCTGATCCTGTACGGCACGGCGGTGATGGCGCTGATGGCGTTCTGCCCGTCTGGGCTCCTCGGGCTCGCCGAGCGGTTGCTGAAGCGATGAATTGCGTTCTGGAAGTGCGTGGCCTGGCCAAGGCTTTCGGCGGCATCAGCGCGGTGGACGGCGTCTCCTTCGACGTGCGCGAGGGCGAGATCCTCGGCCTGATCGGCCCGAACGGCTCGGGCAAGTCGACGCTGTTCAATTGCATCCTCGGCCAGCTCGCGCCATCGGCCGGCGAGGTGCGCATCGACGGCCGGCCGATCACCGGCATGCGGCCCTGCGAACTCAACCGCCTCGGCGTGGGCCGCACCTTCCAGCTGCTGCAGGTGTTCCCGCAACTCACGGTGCGCGAGAACCTGATCCTCGCCGGGCAGGAGCACCAGGGGTCGATGTGGTCGCGCCTCGTCGGGCGGCGCGACGCGGGGCAGGGCGCCGCGGCCGGGCGCATGATCGAGTTCTTCCGCCTGCAGAAGCTCGCGGACGAGAAGGCTGGCGCGCTCTCCTACGGCCAGCAGAAGCTGCTCGACGTGGCGATGGCGTTCATGGCCGGCCCACGCCTGGTGCTGCTCGACGAGCCCGCCGGCGGCGTCAACCCGACCATGCTTGCCGGGCTGCGCGAGCGGCTGCGCGAGATCAACGCGGAGAAGCGCGCCACGTTCGTGGTGATCGAGCACAACATGGAATTCGTCATGTCGCTTTGCACGCGCGTGCTGGTGCTCGACCAGGGCCGCATCATCGCCGAAGGCGAGCCTGCGGCGATCCGCGCCGATCCGCGCGTGATCGAGGCCTATCTTGGGCACTGACGCGCTCGTCCTCGAGGGCGTAGTCGCCGGCTACGGCGGGCTCACCGTGCTGAACGAGACCTCCTTCCGCGTGGCCGGCGGCGCGATCACCACCATCATCGGCCCGAACGGCGCCGGCAAGTCGACGATATTCAAAACCGTGTTCGGCCTGCTGCCGGCGCGCGCCGGGCGCGTGCTGTTCGAGGGGCGCGAGGTGACCCGCTTCACCCCGCGCCGGCTGCTCGAGCTCGGCATCTCCTATGTGCCGCAGGGACGCAACCTCTTTCCCCAGCTCTCCGTGCGCCACAATCTCGAGCTTGGCGCGACCGCCGCGCCGCCCGAGGTCGACGTTGCGGCACGGGTTGCCGCCGTGATGGAGCGCTTCCCGATGCTGCGAGAGCGCGCCGGCGCGCAGGCCTCGACGCTCTCCGGCGGGCAGCAGAAGCTCCTCGAGATCGCGCGCGCGCTCTTGCTCGAGCCGCGCCTGATGCTGATCGACGAGCCCTCGATCGGGCTCTCGCCGCGCCTCGTGCAGGAGACCTTCGCCATCCTGCAGGAGCTGCGCGCGAAGGGCATGACCATCCTGATGGTCGAGCAGAACGCCAAGCGCGCGCTCGAGGCGTCGGACTTCGGCATCGTCGTCGAGCTCGGGCGCACCCGCATGGCGGGCGAGGCGCGCGCGCTCCTCGCCGACCCGAAGGTCGGGCAGCTCTTCCTCGGCGGTGGCCTGGCAGTCGCCTAGGGCGCGCTGACCTGCACGCGCAGCGCCATGCCGCTCGCGTCCATCGTCAGGTTGACCGGCGCGCCGCGCACGAGCTGCGCGCGCTTGCCGGGAACCAGCATCGAGATCGAGGCGTCTTCCGGCACGACGATCTTCTGCGCGCCGCCGTCGTAATTGAGCGTCAGCTCCCGCCCTTTCGCTGCCTGCACCATGGCGCCGACGGTGGCGTTCGTCATCGTCTGGTCGTTGCGGCCGTCGAACGGACGGTGGCCGGGATTGACCGGCTTCGGGAAGCGCCGCACCTCGTAGGCGGTCAGCGACCCGTCGGTGGATTTGTTCGACGTGACGCCGAGGAAGTCGCCCGGCTTGATGTCGGCGAGCGCGATCGGCTGCGTGAAGACGATCTCGGTCTTGTCGCCGACGTGGACGCTGGTTCTCTGGTCGACTACGAATACGTCGCCCTGCACGTCGGTGATCTTGCCGCGCACGCGCGTCGGCGCCTGCGCCGCGACCGCGGCCGCGGCCAAGAGCAGGACGAAGGCGAGGCTACTGCGGGGGATTGACGCCATCTTTGCTCACCACGATGCGCTGCGTCATGAATTTGCCATCGTCGCCGACGCGCGCGCCGGTGAAGATCGTCGCGCCAGGCTTGAGGTCGGCGCGGCTGCCGGGTCCGAAGGTGTAGTACTCGGTCTCGGGCGTCACCAGGATCTTCTCCTCGCCGCCTTTGTACTTCATGGTGAGCTCGTTGCCAGCGCTCGTCTGCGCGACATTCTCTATGTTGGCGTTGGTCATCATCGAATTCGGGATCGAGTCCCAGTTGCCGTGCATCTGCGGCACCTGCGGCCCGAGGGCGTGCACGCGCTTCGCGACCAGGCGGCCATCGGGGCCCTTCACCGAGGTGATGCCTGCGTAGGTGCCGGGCTTGAAGTCGGCGGCGGTGCCTTTCTTCGGCACGGCGACCTGCGCGTCCGGCGCGAGCTGGAGGTTGACGTCCTTACCTTCGCGGGTCTTGACGCTCAGCACGTCGCCGTTCAGCGCCGTGATGGTGCCGCGCACGCGCACGTTGGTCTGAGCGAAGGCGCTGGCGGTGACGAATGCGAACAGAACAAAAGCGAGCCGTTTCATGGAATTCCCCGTTGAGTTTGCGACCAAGTGGTGAACACGCTTATTCTCTGCTGCATTCCATGCTGAATCCATTCCAGCCCGTGAAGAAGATCGAGGTGCGGCGCTTTAGCAGCCTGCCGGCCAAGTTCAGGAAGCGCCGGCGCACGGCGTGGTCCGACCCCAACCGGCAGGGCACGGCGCTGGACAGCTTTCTCGAGGGCCCGTCCTTCGACCGCCAGGGCAACCTCTGGTGCGTCGACATTCCATTCGGCCGCATCTTCCGCATCGATCGCAAGGGCGAGTGGGAGCTCGTCACGCAGTACGACGGCTGGCCGAACGGCCTCAAGTTCCATCGCGACGGGCGCGCCTTCATTTGCGACTACCGCCGCGGGCTCCTCGCCTTGCATCCGAAGACTGGAAAGGTGGAGGAAGTGCTCGGCACGGCGTTCAGCGAGAGCTTCAAGGGGCTGAACGACCTGCATTTCGCCGATAACGGCGACGTTTATTTCACCGACCAGGGACAGAGCGGCATCGGCGATCCCACCGGGCGCGTCTGGCGCCTGCGCGGCCCAGGGAAAAATGAGGGGGAGCTGCACAAGCTCATCGGCAATGCGCCGTCGCCGAACGGCATCACGCTCAACAAGAAGAATAGCCAGGTCTACGTCGCGATCACGCGCTCGCAGCAGATCTGGCGCCTGCCGCTCATGGCCGGCGGCACGCCGTCGAAGACCGGCGTCGCGATCCAGCTTTCCGGCGGACACGCCGGCCCTGACGGCATCGAAGTGGACGACGAGGATGGACTGGTCGTGTGCCACCTCGGCGTCGGTATCTGGCGCTTCGACTCGAACTGCCTGCCGACGCATCTCGTGCATGCGGGCAAAGGGCACCGCCTGATGACCAACATCGCGTTCCGCGGCAAGACGCTCTACATCACCGATTCGGCGAACGGCGAGATCCTGATGGCGGACATGCCGGTCGCCGGCAAGAAAATGTTCTCGATGAGGTAAACATGCGCCTGCTCCTCGCCCTGCTTTTCACGGTTTGCAATGCCTATGCGCAATACCCGGCGAAGCCGGTGCGCGTCGTCATCGGTTATGCCGCCGGAAGCTCGACCGACATCGTCGGGCGCGTGATGGCTGACCGGCTCTCGGCGTACTGGGGTCAGAGCGTGTACGTGGAGACGAAAGCCGGCGCGGCGGGAAATCTCGCGGCAGACGCCGTCGCCAAGGCGGCGGGCGACGGCTATACGCTCCTCTTCGCGCAGAATGGTCTCGCCATCAGCGCAGCGGCGCTGCCGAACCTGCCATATAACGCCGAGCGCGATCTCGTGGCGCTCGCGCCGGTCGCGGCGACCCCGCACATCCTCATCGTCGCGCCGGATTTTCCGGCGAAGACCGTCCCGGAGCTCGTCAAGCTCGCGCGCGCGGAGCCCGGCAAGCTCACCTATGCCTCGTCGGGCGTGGGCAATTCCGATCATCTGTGCGGCGAGCTGTTCAACGTGCTCGCCGGGATCAAGGCGATCCACGTGCCGTACAAGGGCGGCGCGCCCGCGGCGGTCGACGTGCTGGGCGGGCGTATCTCGTACTACTTCGCCGGCATGCCGGTCGGGCTGCCGCTCGCGAAGTCCGGCAAGGCGCGCGCGCTGGCGGTGACGAGCAAGGAGCGCTTCGCCGGCGCGCCGGACGTGCCCACCGTCGCGGAGCAGGGCCTCACCGACTACTCGGCGACCCTGTGGCAGGGCTTCTTCGCGCCGAGCTCGGTGCCGGCTGAGCTCGCGACGAAGATCGCCTCCGACATCGAGAAGGTGATGGCGCTGCCCGAGACCCGCGCAAAGCTCTCGGGCGCGAGCGTCACCGTCTGGGCCGGCAACCAGGCGGAGTTCAAGCGCTTCTTCCCGGGCGAGATCGTCAAGTGGCGCGACGTCGTGAAGCGGGCGAACCTGAAGCTCGAATAGTTACGGACGTCGTCCGGAATTCAGTCGATTTTTGCCCCGGACTTCCTGATCACTTCCGCCCACTTCGCCGAATCCTTGCGGATCAGCGCGGCGAAGTCCTCGGGCGTGCCGCCGCCGCCTTCGCTGCCCATCTGCTCGAGGCGCTCTTTCGTCCGCGGCTCGACGATGGTGTGGTTCACCGCGGCATTCAATTTATCGAGGATCGGGCGAGGCAACCCCGCCGGCGCGATGATCCCGCTCCACGCGGTGACTTCGTAGCCGGGCACGCCCGCTTCGATCATCGTCGGCACCCGCGGCAGGGCGTGCGCGCGCTTCGCGCCGGTCACCGCCAGCGCACGCACGCGGCCGTTCTGCACATGCGGCGCGATGGAGTTTGTGCTCTCGAACATGAGCTGCACGTTGCCGGCGATGAGATCCGCGATCGCGGGCGCGCCGCCCTTGTAGGGCACGTGGACGATCTCGGTGCCGGTCATGTACTTGAACAGCTCGCCGCTCACGTGCCCCGGTGAACCGTTGCTGGAGGAGGCGTTCGAGAGCTTGCCGGGATTCTTCTTGGCGTAGTCGATGAGCTCGCGCACCGTCGTGAACGGCGCCTTCGGCGAGCCGGCGAGCAGCATGTAGCCGGTGCTGATCAGCGCCACCGGCTGCAGGTCGCGCTCGATGTCGTAGGGCAGCTTCTCGACCATGTGACGAGTGATGGCGAGGGCGCCGACAGGCCCGACGCCGATGGTGTAGCCGTCGGGCGCGCTCTTCGCGACCGCGTCGATGCCGATGGTGAGCGCGCCGCCCGGACGATTGTCGACGACGACCGGCTGGCCGAGCTCCTTGGCGATTCCCGGCGCGACGACGCGCGCGATGTTGTCGGTCGCGCTGCCCGCGGCCTGCGGGACGACGAGGCGCAGCGGCCGCTCAGGGTATTGAGCGGCCGCCGTGCCTGCGAGGAGTAGAAGCGCTACCGCTGCAGCTGTGCGCGTATCTCGCCGCCCTTGTTCTTGTCGCTGTGCACGTTCACGTACAGGTTGCCGGCCTTGAGCGCGTCCATCTGCGCCGGCGTGAGCTTCTTGCCTTCCGGCACGCTGTAGGTGTCGCCGTTCTTGGTCAGCGGGACGATGACCGGGCCGTTCTGGCCCTTCGCCGCCTGGTGAATGTGCGCCATCGTGCCCTGCATGCCTTCGGTCGTAACGCTGCCGCTGACCGTGCCGTCGTCTGCGACGCGGAAGCTGCCGCTGCCTTTTGCCGCCGTCGATACCGCCGGAACTTCCTCGGCGCCGGTGAGACTCACCTTCATTGCACCGCTGCCGGGCATCCAGTCGGGCATGCTCGAGCAGCCGGCCAGACCCGCGATCGCTGCCGCTATGAGTAGCTTCTTCACGTTGTCGTCTCCTCTCCGAAGTGAACCAATCCGCAGGATGAACGAGGCGCGCAGCTAGAATATTCCCATGCCCCGCATCGCTGGTTCCTCTGCGCTTTCGCGCCTGCGCATTCTAGACCTGTCGCGCGTGCGGGCGGGGCCGACCTGCGTGCGCCAGTTCGCCGATTTCGGCGCCGACGTCATCAAGATCGAGTCGCCGCCCGGGGTCGACCCGAACGAGAACATGGGCGGGCCGCGCGACGGCCCGGACATGCAGAACCTGCATCGCAACAAGCGCGCGATGACGCTGAACCTCAAGCAGCCGGCGGCGCGCGAGGTGTTCGCACGCCTGGTGAAGACCGCCGACGTGGTGGTGGAGAACTTCCGTCCGGACGTGAAGTTCCGCCTCGGCATCGATTACGAATCGCTCGCCAAGGTGAACCCGCGCATCATCCTCGCGAGCATCTCGGGCTTCGGCCAGGACGGGCCGTACCGCGACCGGCCGGGGTTCGACCAGATCGCGCAGGGCATGAGCGGCATCATGTCGGTCACCGGCAGCCCGGGGCAGGGGCCGATGCGCGTCGGCGCCGCAGTCGCCGATGTCGGCGCAGGGTTGTACGCCGCCCTCGGCATCATGACGGCGCTTCTCGAGCGCGAGCACTCGGGCAAGGGCCAGTGGGTGCAGAGTTCGCTTCTCAACGCGGGCATCGGCTTGCTCGACTTCCAGGCGGCGCGCTATACGATGAAAAGCGAAGTGGCACCGCAGGTCGGCAACGACCACCCGACGAGCATGCCGACCTCGGCCTACAAGACGAAGGACGGCTACATCAACGTCGCCGCCTCGGGCGACGGCATGTGGAAGCGCATCTGCAAGCTCTTCGGCCGCGAGGACCTCGCGACCGACGATCGATTCAAGACCAACGAGCTCCGCGCGAAGAACCGCGGCGCGCTCAATGCCGAGATCAACAGGGCGCTTGCCACCCGTACGTCGAACGAATGGATCGAGGCGCTGAACGGCATCGGCGTGCCGTGCGGGCCGATCTACAAGATGGACGAGGTGTTCGCCGATCCGCAGGTGCAGCACATCAAGGCCGCGGTGGAGGTCGAGCATCCGCGCATCGGCCGCTTCAAGATCCTGAACCAGCCGGCGCGCCTGTCGCGCACGCCGGCCGAGATCAAGACCGCCACGCCCGATATCGGCCAGCACACCGACGAGATCCTCGGCGAGCTCGGCTACCAGCCGCAGGAGATCGCGGCGCTGCGCGCGGAGAAGGTCGTTTGACCGAAAAGATCCTGGCGAAGAAAGACGGCGCCATCGGCTGGCTCGTCTTCAACAATCCCGAGCGCCGCAACGCCGTCTCGCTCGAGATGTGGCAGGCGATCCCCGCGGTGCTGGCGGATTTCGGCGCCGATGCGGCGATCCGTGCCGTCGTGCTCACCGGGGCGGGCGACAAGGCGTTCGTATCCGGCGCCGACATCTCGCAGTTCGAGAAGGAGCGCTCGAGCGCCGAAGCCGTTGCGCACTACGACGCGGTCGGCGAGAAGGCGCAGACCGCGTTGAAGCACTGCGACAAGCCGGTGATCGCCATGATCCGGGGCTATTGCATCGGCGGCGGCCTCAACATCGCCAACCTCTGCGACCTGCGCATCGCCTCCGATGATGCGCGCTTCGGCATTCCGGCGGCGAAGATGGGCCTCGGCTATCGCGCGAGCTCGATGAAGCACTTGGTCGACATCGTCGGCGCCGCCTACGCCCGCGAGATCATGATCACCGCGCGCCACTTCAGCGCCGAAGAAGCCTTGCGCATGGGACTCGTGCACAAGGTCGTGAGCGTCGCGGAGCTGGAAAAGACCACGCGTGACTATTGCGAAATGGTCGCGGCGAACGCGCCGCTGACGATGCGCGCCGCGAAACGCATCATCCGCGAGGTGTCGGCGGCGAACTACGATGCCGAGGCGTGCACCGCGTGGGTGAAGGAGTGCTTCGACAGCGAGGATTATCGTGAAGGCCGCAGAGCCTTCATGGAAAAGCGAAAGCCCGTATTCAAGGGTAGATAACGAGGAGGATAAAGATGAAGCAACTCGCCGCAGTGATCGCGCTCGCCTTTTCCGTGGCGGCGTCCGCACAGAGTTTTCCGAGCAAGCCCATTACCACGGTTGTCGGCTTCGAGCCGGGCGGCGGCACCGACACCACGGCCCGCATCGTGGCGAAGACGCTCTCGGAGCAGATCGGCCAGCAGGTGGTGGTCGAGAACCGAGCCGGTGCCGGCGGCGACATCGCGGTGGACTACGTCGCGAAGAGCGCGCCGGATGGCTACACGCTGGTCCTCGCCAACGTCGGCGCGCTGACGGTGAACCCGCACATCCTGAAGACGCCCTACGATCCGCTGAAGGACCTGACGCCGATCACGATGGCGGTGGTGTTCGCCAATGTGCTCGTCGTGCAGCCGGACTTCCCGGGGAAGACGCTTGCCGACTATGTGAAGGTCGCCAAGCAGAAGCCTGGCAGTGTCACTTATGCCTCGTCGGGCATCGGTGGCGCGGGTCACCTGGCCGGCGAGCTCCTCAAGGTCATGGCGCACATCGACATCGTCCACGTGCCTTACAAGGGCGGCGGACCGGCCGCGCAGGGCTTTCTCGGCAAGCAGGTCGACTCGTTCTTCGCCACGCCAGTGTCCTCGATCAAGCAGATCCAGGCCGGGCGCGCGCGCGCCATCGCGACGACGGGCACGAAGCGCGCGAAGCTGATGCCGGACGTGCCTACGGTTGCCGAATCCGGGTATCCGGGCTACGAGGCGCTCAACTGGTACGCGTACCTCGGGCCGGCCAACCTGCCGAAGGAGGTGCTCGACACGCTGAACCAGGCCTTGGTCAAGGCGTTGAAGACGCCCGAAGTGCTCTCGGCTTTCGACAAGCAGGGACTCGAGGCGCAGCCGGGCACGCCGGCCGAGCTTGCCGCCTACATGAAGCGCGAGTACGAGACCTGGGGCAAGGTGGTGAAGAAGGCGAACATCAAGGCCCAGTGATCAGAGCTTGACGACGATCTTGCCGACGGCGGAGTTCGACTCCATGTGGTCCTTCGCCTTCGGCAACTCGTCGAACGCATAGACCTTGTCGACGAGCGGCTTCAACTTGCCGCTCGCGAAAAGCGGCAGGAAATCGCGCTTAAACCCCTCCACCGTCGCCGCGCGCTGCGGCGCGGTGCGCAGCTTGTTCGAGACGCCGAAGAGCTTCAGGCGCTTCGAGTGCAGCGCATCGAGGTCGATCTCGCTCTTCATGCTGCCGTCGAGGTAGCCGACCGTCGCGAGGCGCCCCTCGTAGGCCATCGAGCGAACGCACTCGGCGAACACGGTGCCGCCGACGTTGTTGACGACCAGGTTCACGCCCTTGCCGTCGGTTGCCTTCATCACCGCGTCGTGGAAGTCGGGCTTGCGCGTGTGGATTGGCACGTCGAGGCCCAGCACCTTCAGCTTTGCGAGCTTCTCGGCAGAGCCGGAGGTCCCGATCACCTTCGCGCCGAGCGCCTTGCCGGCCTGGAGCGCCGCCACGCCGACGCCGGCTGACACCCCGGTGACGAGCAGCCATTCGCCGGCCTTCAGGTTTCCCTGCTGCACGAGCATGTCGTAGACCACGAGGAAAGTGATCGGCACCGCCGCCGCCTCTTCGTAGCTGAGCGTGGACGGAATCGGCATCGCATCCTGCCTGTCCATCACGCCGTATTCGGCGAAGGCACCCGGCAGGCGCCCCATGACGCGTTCTCCCGAGCCGACCACTTCACCGGCGGCGTCCATGCCGGCGGGTTTCTCGGCGCCGGGCTTGATGAGGCCGTGGCCGGCGATGAGCTCGCCGCGGTTCAGGCTCGCGGCGCGGATCTTGACAAGCAGTTGCGAAGGCGAGGGCTGGGGCTGTGACTTTTCGCGCAGCTCGAGCGCCATGCCGTGAGTTTCGGCACGCAGGACGTAGGCTTTCATGCCGGCGAGTGTAGCGCAGCCGCTACGCGCGTCGTCGTCGGGCGGCATTAAAACCCGCGCGGTTTGGCTATAGTGGGACGCACGAAGAATACAACGGAGGTTCCATGACCCAGCGTATCCGCAATCGCCTGATCGAGATCGTGATGCTCTTCGTACTCGCCGCCGCGGGCGCCGCCGTCATGCCGCGCGCGCACGCCGCCGTAATCGGCACCGACCAGGTGGTGCAGTCGGAGCGCGAGCGGGTGAAGGCCGCGCTCGAGCGGCCGGACGTCGTGCAGGCGCTGAAAAAGGTGGGCGTGGACGCGGCCGCCGCCGAGAAGCGGGTCGATGCCATGAGCGACAGCGAAGTGGCCCAGCTCGCGAACCTGGTGGACCTGCTGCCCGCCGGCGGGCAGGCGCTCACGAATCAGCAGCTGATCATCATCCTGCTGATCGTGCTGATACTGGTTATCGCGCTCTAGGCGGCGAGCTCTACCGCTTCGTTCTTGTCGTTGGCGGTGGCGAGCTTCACCGGCCGCCGCCAGACCCGGTGCACGTAGTCGAGCACGCGCTTCGCGCGCGTGACGTCGAGGCCGCGGCCGTCGCTCGCGTGGTCGTGGACGAGCGTGAGCGAGCCGTCGTGCTTGAGCTCGGTGGCGGCAACGCGCGGCGAGCCGTAGTTGAACTTGGGCGCGAGGATCGCCTCGCGGATCGCGCTGATGTCCTTCGTCGCCACGCGGATCTCGTCGCCCGGCCGCGTCTCGTAGACGAAGAGCCCGGCCTGCTCGGCGAGTTCCTCGTCGAGGAAGTTGCGGACGAAGCCGAAGTCGTCCTCGTCGCGCCGCACCGCGCGCGCGCGCTCGAGGCCGTGCTTCGCGACGATGCGCTCCCAGATGGTGAAGCCCAGGTGGTAGGGGTTGATGGCGAGCGCCGTCTGCTGCCCGCTGGCGAAGGGGCGCACCACGTCCGAATGCGCCTTGATCGCGGAGAGGTAGAGAGGCTGCGGCAGGAAGTCGGCCTCGCGCAGAAGGCGCGCGTGCCAGTACGACGCCCAGCCTTCGTTCATGATCTGGCAGGCGAACACCGGGTAGAAGTAGAACGACTCGGTGCGCACCATGAGGAAGATGTCGCGCTCCCACTGCTCGAGCTCGGGCGCGTAGTGGGCGATGAACCAGAGGAGGTCGTACTCGGAGTGCGGCGGCACCGGCGCGCGCACCAGGGCGTTCTTTTGCGCCGCGGGCGCCTCGGCGCCCGGCAGCTGGCGGAAGCGGGACTGGAACTCGGTCTCGGGCACCTTTGCCTTCGCTTCCAGAAATTCGGGGTAGCGCGCGCGGTGCAGCTCGCCCGCGACGTCGATGTGCGCTTCGAGCGCGAGCGCCGCGTCGAGCACCGACTCGACCTTCTCGACGCCGTGGGCTTCGATCGCGAGCTGGATGCGGTGCGCATGCGCCGCGGCGGTCTCGACGATGTTGCCGCCCGCCATCGCATGGAAGCGCGCGAAGAGCTGGTTGTTCTTGCTGAAATCGGCGTGCCCCAGGACGTGCGCGGTGACGAGCGCGTTCTCGGCGGTGGAGTTGCCGTCCATCAGGAACGCGCGGCACGGGTCGCCGGGGAACATCACCTCGAAGATCTTCGAGTGCCCCATGCTCTGGCGCACGAGCTGGTGGATGTAGCGCACGCCGAACGACCAGTGTGGCATGCGCACCGGCAGCCCGTAGACCGCGATCTCGGTCATGAGGGAGGCGGGCGCCATCTCGAAGTCGACCGGGTAGTAGTCGAGCCCGAGCCGCTGCGCGAGCGCCTCGATGCGCCCGGCGTAGTCTTCGAGCTCGGTCATTCCTTGCTCTGCTCGGTGAAGAACGCGCGGATCGCGTTCCAGACGTCGTCCTGCGAGGCGAGGTGGCTCGTGCCGACGGCGAGCCCGGAAGTCTTGAGCTCGCTGAAGATCTCGGCGAGCTGCGTGTCGCGCGGCCGGAAAGTGGCGACGCCGCCGGTCTCGCAGTAGCCGCTGTAGTTCACCTGGCCGGCGATGTCGGCGAGCGTCGCGCGCGCCTCGTCGCGGTCCTCGGCGGCGTTCTCGCCGTCGGAGGCGTAGAAGAAGTACACGTTGTAGCGGCCCGGATCGTAGCGCTTCTCCATCACCTCGAGCGCAAGGCGCGCGACGCTCGAGGTGACCGTGCCGCCGCTCGAGGAGGCCTGGAAGAACTGGCTCTCGTCGAATTCCCACGCCTGCGCGGCGTGCGCGAGAAACACCGTTTCGACCTTGGCGTACTGCCGGCGGATGCCCTGGAGGGCGAAGAAGAAGAACTGCTTGGCGAGGCGGCGCTGCGCCTCGTCCATGGAGCCGGAGACGTCGAGCGCGAAGATCACCGCCGCGCTCGTCGCGGGCGAGGGACGCTTCACGAGCTGGCGGAAGCGCAGGTCGTCGTTGACGAGCGAGATCGGCTCGTCGTCGACCAGCGCGGTGCCGCCGCCCGCGGCATGCCCCTGGATCGCATGGCGCTTCACCGCTTCCTTCATCGTGCGACGGCGGTCGAGGCGCGAGCGCGCGCCGCGCTTGTCCCAGCCTTCGCGGGTGTAGTCGGCCTGGTCGATCGTCGCCGTGCGCCTGGGCTTGAGCTCCGGGAGCTTCAGCTCCTCCCACAGCCAGTCGACGATCTCGTCGAGCTTCAGCTCTACGACGAAGCGGATCTCGCCGTCGTGGGTGCCGCCGGCTTGCCCCGGTTCGCCGCCTTCCTCGCGGCCGGGCTGCAGCACGTCGCCGGGCTCGCCCCGACCTTGCCCCGCGCCCTGGTTGACCTGGGCTTCGGCGAGCCGCAGCCGCGCGTGCTCGAGGAATTTGACCGGCACCGCCACCGAGCGGCTGCCCGGTCCGGTCATCAGGTCGGAGCTCGCGAGGAGCTCGGGCAGCGTGTCCTTGACCGCGTCGCGGACTTTCTCGTTGTGCCGCAGCCAGTCCCTGGCGCCCCGGGAAAAGAGGTCGTACCAGGGCGTCTCGGCCGCGATGCGGATCACGTTACTCCTGCGCTAGCAGCGTCGTGACGTAATTGAGGGCTTCGCGGGCGCTGTGCGCGTCGTAGCCGTATTCGTCGACCAGCCGCTTCTCCACCACCGAGATCTTCTGGCGCGTCTCGTCGTCAGGCCGAGCGGCCGAGCTCACCAGGCGCAGCACGTCGCGCCGGCTCTCGAAGAGATATTGCTCTACCGCGTCGTGCAGCGGCGCGTGCGAGTCGAGGGTGAACTTCTCGCCGCGCTTGTACGCGCCCATCGCCTTCCTCACCACTTCCTGCCGGAAGGAAAGCTTGCCGGACTCGGAGATGCGGATCTTCTCTTCCACCGAGCGCAGGAACCGCTCGTCGGGCTTGCGCTCCTCCGACGTGATCGGATCGCGCAGCGTGCGATTGTCGAGGGTAGCTTCCACCTCGTCGAGGTACTTGTCGAGGAGCTGCTGCGCTTCCTGCTCGAAGGAGACGAAGAGCGCCTTGTGCACGTCTTCCTTGACCCAGCGGTTGTAGAAGTCCTTGCGCACCGCGACGAGGAAGTCGACCCACTTGCGCTTCTTCTTGCCGTCGATCCGCACGTCGGACTCGATCGAATCCTTCAGCGCGATGAGGACGTCCATGGTGGTCAGGCTCTTCGTCTGCGACTGGATGATGGCATTGGAGAGCGCATTAATGACGAAGCGCGGCGAGACGCCGGAGAGGCCCTCGTCCGGGTTCTTCTGCTTCATCTTCGCCGCATCGCCCGGCGCGACGCCCTCGACGTCCTCGCCGGCATAGAGGCGCACCTTCTTCACGTTGTCGGCGTCGCGCTCCTCGGATTCGCCGAGGCGCGAGAGCACCGCGAAGACGGAAGCCACGTGCAGCGCATGCGGGTCGAGATGCACCTCGCGGAATGCCTGGGTGGAGGAGCATAGCTTCCGGTAAATGCGCGCCTCCTCCTTGTAGTCCAGGGTGTAGGGCACCTGGATGATCACCATCCGGTCGAGCAGCGCCTCGTTCTCCGGCTCCTGCAGGAACTTGCGGAACTCGGCGAAGTTGGTGTGCGCGACGATCGTCTCGTCGAGATGGATCAGCGGGAAGCGCGACACCTTGACGTTCTTCTCCTGCGTGAGGGTGAGCAGCAGGTAGAGGAACTCGCGCTTCACCTTCAGGATCTCGATCATCTCGAGCAGCCCGCGGCTCGCGGCGAACACCGCGCCTGACCACGACCAGGCGCGCGGATCGCCTTCGTCGCCGAACTCCGAGACCTTCGACAGGTCGACCGAGCCGACGAGGTCGGCGATGTCCGCCGTCGTTGGATCGTGCGGCGCGTAGGTGCCGACGCCGATGCGGCCGGCCTCGGAGATGAAGATGCGCTCGACCGGCGTCTGCATGAAGTCGCCGCCGTACTCGTGCTGCAGGCGGCTCGCGCAGTGCGGGCAGAGCTCGCCCGTGATCTCGACGCCGTAGGTCTGGCGGAATTGCGGCCGCAGCGTGTGCGGGATGAGATGCAGCGGGGACTCGTGCACCGGGCAGCCGTGGATCGCATAGAGGGCGCCCGCCTCGGTCTGGCTGTAGGCCTCGAGGCCGCGCTTGAGCAGGATCACCATGCTCGACTTGCCGCCCGACGGCGGCCCGAGCAGCAGCAGCAATCGCCTGCCGACCTCGGAGCCGGCGCTCGCCGCCTTGAAGTAGTCGAGCACGCGACCGATCGTGTCGTCGATGCCGAAGAGCTCGTCCTCGAAGAGCTGGCAGCGGAATCTTCCGTCGGAGAAGCCCTCGTCGAAGCCGTTCGCGCGCAGCATGTCCCAGATGTACTGGTGGCTGGTGCGCACGATTCCCTTGGCGTCGTTGCGGAAGATGGTCTCGAGGAAATCGGACAGCGTTCCGCTCCAGCGCGCGGCGCGATGATCCTTGGTGAACTCGACGAGCGACTTGAGAAAATCGGAATGGCGCTCGCTCGCGGGCGTCTTCATCGTTGTCTCGGTGTTCACGATCATCACTCCTTCGTCAGAGCAAGATTCGACCCTGTATGCAGACGGCTTTTCAGGCAGTTACCTTTTGTCACACCTCGGCGCGCTTGTATTGCGTGCCCCTCATTCCCCGAACGCGCCGGACGGCGCAGAGTTGACCCGGTCGCTGGGCCGGCGACCGGATGTGGACTTTTGCCGACAAGGTGGACGAACCCGGACGGGCCTTCTACAGTCAAAGACCGCAGATGCTCAAAGAAATTCACGGGGTCGCCGACGACGGGACCGCGCGCAGGCGCTGGTTTCACGACGACTTTTTCGATCTCTTCGTCTGGCAGGCGGGCGGCGAGGTGACCCTGTTCCAGCTCTGTTACGGCATCGACTCGAGCGACCGCGCGCTCGTCTGGGACAAAAGTCGCGGTTTCTTCCACGACGGGCCGCCGGCGCCCGACGAGGTCGTGACGCAGTTCGATGACGCGGCCACCACCCTGCCGGAGGACATCCAGCGGGATATCCGCGAGAAGATCCACGAGTTCGCCGGCCGCCGCCTGGCGGTCACTTCCCGGCGCAAGCAGTTCCGGCGCGCGGCCTGGCAGCGCTGAGGGTTTTTCGGAGGGAAGCTTTCCTACGGCGGGCCTGACGGTCCGTTTTTTCCTGCGGGTCCTGCTCTTCGCGGCTCTATGAGTGGTCGCGATTATTCCCTTCCTAGTTACCGGCCCCATCTTGCTCCAGCTTGCGGCGGAAGTCCACCGCCGTAGAGGATCGGCGACAATTATTTCCTTACCTGGGGAAAGGGAAACGACATGAAACCGGAACTGACGCTGCTGATCTGGTCGGCGCTGCTGACGTTCGTTCAAATGTTAATTGCCGTCACGGGCGCCACGTTACAAGTCGGGCTACCCACGCTCGCCGGCAACCGCGAGGGGCTCGCGCCGTGCACCGGATGGGCGGGGCGCGCGGCGCGCGCGCACCACAACATGCTGGAGAGCCTGGTGCTCTTCGCCGTTCTCGTGCTCGTGGCGGTCGCTGCCGGCAAGACCAACGCGACGACCCTGCTCGGCGCGCAGCTCTTCTTCTGGGCGCGAGCCGCCTACGCTGCGGTGTATCTCGCCGGGATCCCGTGGCTGCGCACGGGCGTATGGTTCGTCTCGGTCGTCGGCCTGGCGCTCATTTTTTTCCAGATTGTGTAGGCACGCCGATCGCCACCGGCCGGATCGGCGATCCGGCCGCGCCCTTTTCGCGCAGCGGCAGGATCATGGCGCACGACAGCCAAGTGTGATCGGCCGCCATTTCGTCGAGCTTCATGTTCTCGACGAGGTGGATCCCGGCCTGCGTCAGCATGTGGTGGTGCACGGAGAAAGGCAGCGCCGGCGGGGTACCCTCCGCCGGCGGGTTCTTGCCCTCGAGCATGCCCTCCGGGACGGCGTCGACGAAGGGCGTATCGAGTCCGATCGCGACGATGCGCTTGTCCGCGAGATAACGCGCTGCGTCGTACGACAGGCCCGGAGCCTTCGTGTAGTAGAACTTCTCCGTATCCGGGTCGCGCCAGTAGTCGCCCCAGCCGGTATAGATGAAGACCACGTCGCCCGGCAGGATGCCGCGGAAAGTCAGGTTCTGCGCCTTGATCATTTCCTCGATGTGCTTGATCGTGATGACCTGACCCGCCTTCATCGGCTGCCCGCCGCCGGCCACGCTCTTCGCATCGAGCAGCACCGCGCTCGTCACGATCGGCGGCACCTTGTCGACGCCGAGCCGCTGCAGCGATGAGTCGACGGTGGGCTTCACCTCGCGCTGCGTGAAGCCGCCGTAGTAGATCGCGTTCTCCGACGGGAAGGCCGACTTGCCGTCCCACGGCTGTCGCAGCGAGGCGAAGTGACCCAGGGCGTCGAGCTGGGTTCCCTGTTGACCCGGATCCGCGCCCTCGTTGATCGAATCCAGGTTGAAGGCCTGCGCCGTCAGCGGCAGGCCGGCGGTCGGCTTTGCCTTGAGCGCGTACGCACCCGCAAAGGGCGAGAGCGGCATGGTGTTCGAGCGCAATTGCGAGAGCTCGTAGCTTTGCGCGCCCGGCTGCGTCATGTGCCACGCGCAGCGATTCCAGGTCGCCGTGCCGATCTGGTTGGCCATGCCGCGCTCGTCGCCCTGCGGCCAGGGCGGATTGGGCAGCGGCGCGCGCATCAGCTTGAGCGGCTCGGCCGAGTGAACCAGCAATGGGGCGGCAAGCAGAATCCAACTAATATGCGCGCGCATAAAGAAGAGGGATGGGGACCGAGGGTGCGTCAAGTCTACCGGTGGGTCTGGGCGCTTGCACTGTTAAATGCAGCACAGGCATTCGCATCGAGCGACCCATTCGTCGATGTTCTCGAGCCCGGCGGCGCGGCCGTGGGCTACCTTTTCCGCTGGGAGCACTCCACTTACCGCGGCGCCGAGGGCGGCGCGGACCAGGTCCCGCTCTACCTCTACGAGGGCGAGCACGCCTACCTGCACGCCACGCGCATCGGCCTCAAGTTCAGGCAGGACGACTGGCGCTTCGACGCCTTCATCCGCTACCGCTTCGAAGGCTACAACCGCGACCGGCGCCCGGACAGCACCGTGGATCTTCCGCTGCGCGAGCCGGGATACGACGGCGGCGTCAGCCTGCGCCGCAAGACGAGCTGGGGCACGCCTTACATCGAGCTGTTGCACGACGTCAGCAACGGCTCGGGCGGCAGCGAAGCGCGCCTCGGCTACTGGAACGAATGGCGGCACAACCGCCTCACGCTCAGGCCGCACGTCATGCTCGCCTGGCGCGACGAGAAGCTGAACGACTTCTATTACGGCACGCCGAACTACGCCGCGGGCGCCGGCGTCGATGCGCAGGCCGCCCTCTACGCGAGCTACGCGCTGAACGAGCGCTGGAACCTGCTCGCCGCGCTCA
>Ga0134121_10000359_pt1 | contig 53463 bp, 40 predicted proteins | sample KB301_FD_96463 | JGI IMG/M metagenome (GOLD analysis project Ga0134121, IMG submission 96463) | Terrestrial soil microbial communities without Nitrogen fertilizer from Kellogg Biological Station, Michigan, USA - KB3-0-1 | ecosystem: Environmental > Terrestrial > Soil > Unclassified ...
ACCATGCCCTCGAAGACTCCCGCCCAGGTCTTGCCGGCGTCGTCGCTGCGATAGGCGCGGCGCCAGGTGCCGGCGATGACGGTGTCCGGCTGGTCGGCGTCGACCAGCAGGCTGGTGACCTTCTGCACCTCGGGCAGGCCCGGCGTCAGGTAGCGCCAGGTCTTGCCTTCGTCCTCGGTGCCGTAGACGCCGGAGACGGTGCCCGCGAACACCCGCCCCGGATGCCCGGGAGTCAGGGCCAGGGCGTAGACGGGCTCGTTGGGGAGCCCCTCCCGGGCGCGCGAGATCCAGGTGCGTCCCAGATCGTCCGACGAGGCCACGTGGCCGCCGCCCCAGATGCCCCGCAACGCCGCCCACAGCCTTGGACGGCTGGAGTCGGAGTTGGGATCGAAGCGCAGGCTCGACACCACCCAGCCCGGGAACGGCAGGTAGGATCCAGCGTCGACCCAGGTGCGCCCGCCGTCGCGCGAGAGGTAGATCTGCCCGGCGGAGGTGCCGGCGAAGACCATGTCCGGGTCCTGCGGGTGGATGGCGAGGCTCCAGACGTCGCCGCCCCAGATGGGCAGCGAGCTCCAGGCCGGCCCCACTGTGCCGGAGGTGGTGATCGGGGACGCGCTGGCAGCGGGGATCGCGGGGGGCGGGGCCTGCGCGAAGCCGGGCGCCGCCAGCAAGGCCGCGGCGAGCAGCGCGACGAGCAACGGGTTACGAATTGACAACAGACTTCTCATACCGCTTTCCAATGACCTCCGCCAGAATGGAGATGGCGATTTCGCCCGGGCTGTCGCCGCCGAGGGGCAACCCGATCGGCGCATGCAGCTCGACGCCGCCCAGGGCCGACAGATCCAGATTTCGTGCCGTCAGCTCTTCGCGCACCCGGGCGATCTTGCGCCGGCTGCCCATGAGCCCCAGATAGCGTAGCGACTCCGGCGTCTGCCGCAGCACCGCGGCCAGGGCGGCCGTGTCCGTCTCCCAGCAGCGGGAGACGACGGCCACGTAGAGGTCGCGATGCTCAAGGGGACTCAGGAAATCCTGCTCGTAGTCCCGGTTCACCTCGGCGAGAAGGGTGCCGGCGGGATAGAGGTCCGGATCGCGGAACTCCGGCCGGTCGTCCACCATCAGAACCTCGAAGCCGGCCATCGAGCCTGCCCGCGCCAGAGCCTGCCCCACCGGGCCGCCGCCGCAGACCGCCAGCACGGGAGGGGCGACCATCACCTCCAGGAACACCTCGGCCATGCCGCCGCAGACCATGCCGGTGGGCTCGCCCCGGGTGGCCTCTTCCGTGAGGTAGTAGCGTTTGATCTCGGAGGCCTCGACGCCGGCGCGCGCGCGGAGCTTCGCCAGGGCGTCGGCCTTCACCAGCGCCTCGAAGGCGCCGCCCCCGAGGTTGCCCACGAACGACGCGTCCGGACGGGCGAGGAGCTTCCACCCCACCTTGCCGGGCGTCGAGCCCTCGGCGCGTATGATCTGACACAACACCACGCGGCCGAAAGTCTGCAAAGAGCGTTCCGTTTCGCTGAGCACCTCGGGGGGAACGGCGATCATCATAGGAGGTCAGGATACACAAAAAGCCCTCAACCCGGCCGCGGCACCCACCATGCCGCCGCACCGGCGAGAGCCAGGGCCGCCAGCAGGAGGCCCGCCATGAACGTCCCGGGCCGGTACAACAGGTCCACCTGCCGGTCGCCCGCCGGCAGCCAGGCACCCACCAGGGGTCCGTCGACAAGCACGTTGCGCCGCACCTTGCCCCCCACCAGCACGATCCAGCGGCCGTCCTGGAGCACGCTGGAGGCGAGGAGGCGGGGCTCGGTGAGGTGCGCCCGGGCCTGCAGATGCTCAGGCTCCGGCAGGAAGACCTCCAGGCTCGAAGCCTCCGGCTGGCTCGCCTGCCAGTCCTCGGCGCCGCCGGGGATGTCCTGCACCAGCGAACGCTTGGCGAAGTCGCGGTTCGCCTCCAGCCAGTCCCACCAGACGTCTCCCTGGTAGGCGACGGTCCGCTCGGGCAGGAAGAGCCTTGGCAGCGGCCTGGGGCGTTCGTAGATCCAGCCCGCCGGGTCCTGGAAAACCAGCCTCAGCGGCCATTGCAGCACGACGTTCGGCTCCGTCATCACGTAGCGCACTCCCAGCAGGTCGTACAGGGCATGCCGGGGACGGGCCAGGCGGTGCGCCGGGTCCTCACGCCGCAAGGGCCAGGTGAGCTGCGAGTAGCTGAAGGGCACGGAAGGATTGTCGATGCGGGTGTCGGCGAGCCCGTAGATCAAGTAGAAGTTGGGCGGCAGAACCCACTCTCCCAGACCCAGCATGCGCGAATCTCCAAGGTGCTCCTGTAGAAAACGCACGGGCGGCATCACCGGATACGCCAGCCGCCGCGGCGCCGGAGGAACGAACGGCCGATGCACCACCGCCAGCTCCCCGGCGACGACGACGCAGAACAGCCACGGCACGGCGCGCCCCCAACGCCCCTTCGGCCCTTTCGGCCCTACCGCGAGCAGGACCGTGGCGAGGGCGAGCGCCACCAGGTGAGCGGCCAGCATGTGGTCACGGAAGCCGGCGAGCAGGGACGGATCCTTCGGATTGGGATGGGTCCGGTAGCCCCAGATCACCAGCGCCGCGAGCGCCGCGGCGGCGGCGAGGACGGGCCAGCGGGAGCCCTCTCCCCGCGTCCGGCGGTCGACCTCGCAGGCGGCGAGGCCGGCGAGGCAGAAGGAGATGAGAAGCAGGATGCGGTGGCACTGGTGGACGAAGGTGGCCCCCACCACCGGCAGCCGCAGGAGCAGGCGGTCGAGGCCCGGGGGCTGGCCCACGAGGAAAAGCGCCAGCAGGAGCACGGCGAGGACCAGCCGCTCCTGCGGCGACCGCCGCCGGCCAGGCCACGGAATCAGGGCGGCCAGGGCCGCCAGCAGGGCGGCGAGGCCCACGAAGCCGGCGCCGTCGTCGATGACGTTGCCGTCGCCCCAGTAGTAGTTGAAGTCGCCGTAGGCCCGGGGCGCCACGACCGGCAGCAGGCGCTCGACGGCGCGCTTTTGCCATTGCTCCAGGACTTCGGGCTTCCGCAGCTCCCGCCACAGCTCGCCCAGCGAGATCGGCGGCATGGTGGCGAGGACCGTGGCGGCGCGATCCGTCTCCGGCAGGTACTCCATGGCGGGCAGCAGCATGGGGGAGGCCAAAAGCCCCGCCAGCGCCATCGCCCCACCGCACCGCGCGAGGAGCCGGCCGCCGCCGGAGCGCCCGCGCCGCCGGGCCCGAGCCAGCAGGAAGACCCCCGCGAACGCCAGCGCGTAGACCATCACCTCCGGATGACCGGCGAGGAAGAGCGCCGTCGTCGTCAGGAAAAGCAGAATGAGATCCCGCCTGTCCCTGCCGCCCCTTCCCTCCGCGTCCGTCTCCTCCCAGCGGTCACAGCGGACGATGCCGTACAGCACCGCCGGCAGCAGCGGCGCGCAGTTCGCCATCGGCCAGCCCAGCCAGAGCAGGGTGAAGCCGCCGAGTCCGAAGGCGACGGCGCCGCAGAGGGCCGCCGCCTCGCTCAGGGCCAGCCGGCGCAGCACCAGGAAGGTGAAGACCAGGGCGACGAGCACGCGCAGGGCGTCCGTGATCCCCACCGCCGCCGGCAGCGGGAACGGGTAGGCCAAGAGGACGAGCGGCTGCAACACCTGCGACTGCGGATCGGCCAGCAGCGGCATGCCGGGGCCCGCGCCGGCGTTCCACAGCGGCCAGTGCCCGTTCCCGAACGCCCGGCGCACCTCTTGCGACCAGGGCGTGATCTGGTGGACGAGGTCCCCCTGAAGGACCACCGTGGGAGGATCGGGCGGCGGCAGGCCGTGGAACGGGTGGTAGCCCACCAGATTGCCGAGCGGCAGGAGGACGTCGCCCGCGAAGAGCACCGTGCCGAAGAGGATGAGGAGAAGGAGGCCGAAGACGGCCAGGATCCGCCACGGCACCGGATCGAACCACCGCCGCAGAACGGCGGCCAGGCCGGCGCCCAGGAGGATGACGTAGAGGCCGGGGAGGAGATCGGCGACCGTCCAGCCGCTCATTCGGCGGCCTCGGTGGCCCCGGTAACCTCTGAGGGGTCGGCCAGGCCCACCCGGGCCTTGAGCCGGAACCACACGTTGCGCAGCTTCCAGAAGCGGCTGGCCCGCATGGCGGCGAGGCGATCCACGAGCGCCCGCTTCTCCGCCGCGGCGCGGGCCCGCTCCTCGGCGAGCACGGCCTCGTTGTGACGGAGCCAGCCGCGGAGCTGCTCGCTTTCGAGGCGGGAGGCGGCGAGGAGCAGCTCGGCGATCGAGCCGGCCCAGAGGACATGCCCGCCGCCGCCGCCGTCCACCACCCGCAGGCGCAGCACCGCCGCCGAGCGGGACACGCCCGCCGGCAGCCGGCAGGAGCCGCCCCAACCCGCAAGGACGTCGGGGGAACCGCCGAAGAAGCCGCGGACGTCGCCGCGCTCGCCTTCGACCCGCGCCGAGCCGAGCCGCTCCTCGTCCAGCCAGAGCTCCACGTCCCGGACGCTGCCGTTGCGCACGGCGGCCCACCCCTCGAGCTCCAGATTTCCCCCGGCGTCGAGCTCCGCCTTTTCGACGAAAAGCTGGGGCTCCCCCTGAAAGGCGAGGGACGAGAAGTCCACCCCCGGCTCCGGCGCGACGAGATAGAGATCCTGAAAGTTGCAGAGCGCGCGCTCGACGTGGTGCAGCGAGGCCCCCGGGGCTCCCTGCGCTCCCGGCGATATCGCCCGCTCCAGAGCCGAACGGACGAAGCCCTCGGTCACCCAGGTGGAGCCGTAGTCGCTGGTGTCGAGAGAGCCGCTCTCGCTGGTGGGCACGAAGAAGAAGCCGCTCGCCGGCATCTCGACGCCCAAGGGGAGCACCTCGGGGGAGTGGGCGCTGAAGGCCAGCAGGCCGCCGGGGTTGAGCAGGCCCAGGAGCACCCGCAGCCAGGCCACGAAACGCTCTTCGGGCAGATGAGTGAAAAGAGAGGTGACGAGGATGGCGTCGAACCGCTCGGCGCAGGCGAAGTCCTCGGGTCGGATGGACGAGACGACGGCGTGGACGCCGAAGCGCTCCGTCTGGAACCGCACCCCCTCGGCGTAGACGTCCGCCACCCAGACGCGCTCCGCCGGTACCTCGCGCACCAGGAACCGGGTGACCCGGCCGTAGCCGCTGGCGAAGTCCAGCAGACCGTGAATGCGTTCAAGACCCCCGAAGCGCCACCGCAGGATCTGGCTGAGGCAACGGGCGATGCTCTCGCCCGACTGGAAGTACTGGAACAGGGCGCTGTCGCGGTCGCCGCGGTGGGCCTCGCGGAGGAACGCGAGCATCTCGTCGCGGCCGTCAATGGCCAGATCGATGGCTCCCGGCGCCAGCCCCAGATCGGCCAGCAGGACGGAAACACGAGGGTTGGCTTCGTCGGGGCGGAAGGCGAGGGTCATGGGGAGCCGCAGTTTAGCAGGGTAAGATCGCTTCCATGCTCAAGCGATTCCTCCTGGGACTGCTCGTCCTCTGGTCGGGCGTTTCCCTCCTGGGCGAGGCGCGCCGCGCCCTGACCTCCTGGGACGCCCGGGCCGAGTGGGAAGCACAGCCGGATGCCTGGCGCTTCGGCTCCCCTCCGGTCGACCGTCTGGAGGCCTGTCTCGACGATGCGCGGCGCCTGGTGCCGCCGGGAGCCAGGATCGTCTTCGCGGCTCCGGGCGAGCCCCCGGACCGCGCCCTGTTCGCCACGCGCTGGGCGGCCTACCTGATGCCGGCGCGGAACGTCTTCCGGCCCGGCGAAGGCAAGGCGCGGTACGTCCTCTCGTGGCGCGTGCCGCTCGCCGGGCCGGACCTCACAGGCGTCCGGCCCGTCCGCCAGCTCCCGGGGTGCTTCCTGTATGAGGCCAAGAGTGAGGCGAAGCCTTGAGCCTGTGGGCCGTGGCGGCCGCCGCCGCTCTCTTCGTCCTGCTGGGGTTGCTGGGAAGCCGCTTCGCCTCCGCGCTCGCATCTCCCGCCGACGGCCTTCTCTACCGCGGCGTGATCTACACGATGGCCGGTGCCGTCACCCTTCACCTCGTCCTCACCCTGCTGGACTTCGCTGGAGTGCGCTGGAGCCTGCCGGTGCTGGCCGTGGGTCTGGTGCTGATCGCGGGGGTTGCGGGGATTGCGACCAGCTTTGACGCCCCGGGGAGCGCCCCCGCCCAAGACCCTCACTCCCCCAGCCCCTCTCTCCCATCCTCCCCCCCACCGGCCGGGAGAGAGGGGAGCCGGAAGCCCAACAAAGGTGGAATTGTTCTTGGCTGTTCTCCCTCTTCTCCCGGCGGACGGGGGGGAGGATGGGAGAAGAGGGCCGGGGTGATGAGGGTCTTGGGCGGGGGAGCTCCCAGACACGTCAAGTTCGCGCCTAGGGGGTTAGGGGGTGAGGGTCTTGGGCGGGGGGAATTTGCCTGGGGGGACGCCCTGGCGCTCTTCGCCCTGGCCGTTTTCACGGCGTTCGCCCTCAGCGGCTGGATCGCCATGCCGGACTACGTCTATCACTGGGGGTTCAAGGGGTACCGCTTCTACCTGGCGGGAGGGGTGGACTATACGTTCCTGGCGCACGGCTGGAACTGGGCCATTCATCCGGACTATCCGAACCTGGTCCCCGAGATGTTCGCGGTGACGGCCCTGCTGGCCGGGTCCTTCGAGATGCCCGCGATGATGCTCGGCACCGCGGTGCTCTTCGCCTTCTTCGTGGCCGCCTGCCGCGAGGGCCTGCGCCAGGGGGGCGCCCCACCCTTCGTCCGGCAGGCCGGCACGGCCCTGGTGGCCCTGAGCAGCGCGGCCTTCGGCATTGGCTACATCATGGCGGGCGCGGCGGACTGGAACCTGGCCCTGGCGCTCGCCGCCGCCTTGCCGCCCCTGCTGCGTCCGCCGGACCGCACGGGGGACTACCAGATCGCGGTGATCGCCGCCTTTGCCGCCGCCTCCAAGATCGAGGGCGTGCCGCTGGCCGCCTTCCTCGTCGCCATACAGGTCTTCCGCCACGCCTGGAGCGAGTGGACCGAACGCCGGCTGAGCCTTGGAGCCGCGCCGGGAGCCGTAGTCGCGGCCGGGCTGCTGCCGGCGGCGGTGGTGATGCCCTGGCTGGGGCGGGCGGCCCACCACCACCTTTTCCAGGCCTTCAACTCGGGTGCCTTCGGCGTGGCCCGCGCCGGGGAGGTCTTCGCCGGTGTCGGCGAGGCGTTACAGCTCCCCGCCTGGCACGGCTTCCTGCCGGTCATGTTTCTGCCCCCGCTTCTCCTCGTTCCACGGCGGACCCGTGCCTTCGCCGCGGCGGCCACCCTGGAGCTGCTCTTCTACTTCTACGTCTACTTCACCACGCCGGTGGCGAACTACCGCTACTTCGTCCTCTCCAACTTCCCGCGTCTGGGGTTCCAGTTGGTGCCGGCCTGCATGGTGGCCGCGCTGGTGGCATGGGGAGCCGCCAAAAGCGAACGGCCGGCAGGAAGCTTCCCGCCGGCCGCCGCGCCGAAAGAGCCCGCCTGACGCTTGGAGCGTCAGTGCGGCACGACGACGTTCACCGCCGCGTAGGGGGAGAACTTGTTGTTGGGGCCCGCCGCGCGGACCCGGAAGGTGTAGGTCGTCCCCGGCGTCAAGTCCGTCACATCCGCCGAAATCGAGTCGGGGTCCAGTTGCAGGAGCTCCCGGTACTTGTTCTTCCCGATTTTGACCTCGACCCGGTAGCCGGTTTCACCCTTCGAACGGTCCCGCCAGGTCAGGGTCACCTCGGTGTTGGAGGTGGCAAGGCCCTTGAGGTTCTGGGGCGACAGCAGGGAGACGGGGCCGCCGACCGACCCGGTGCCGTAGAGCGAGGCGATGGCGGCCCGGTCGTCGTCGGACAGCCGGGCGCCCCGGCCGTCGGCGTGGGCGAAGGCGAACATCAGGGCCTCACGCACCGTGGAGTGGCCGAGGCCCAGCGTGTGGCCGAGCTCGTGCCCCCATACTTCCTGGGACGTCAAGGGATTGTTCAGGAAGCACTCCGTGCCTTTGTTGGTCTCGATGTCGGCCTCCACCGCCTCGTGATAGGCCTTGCCCTTGTAGATCCGGGTGGAGCTGAAGAAGTAGGGGCCGCCATGGGCGATGACGCCGCCGGTGTCGCAGTCGAAGACGCCGTCGAAGTCGTCGTTGGGGTCGCCGAAGACGATGGAGTTGGTGCCGTCCGAGCCCGCGAGCCCGCCGGTCGCGTCGGTGGTGCCCACGTAGACGTAGTTGATGTTGGTGGCGGCGTCGTTCGTCCAGACGTTGAGCGCGATCTGGAACTGCTGAATGGAAGCCGCCAGCCCCAGACCGAGCTGGCCGGCCGAGCCGATCCTCCACTCCACGCTCTGGCCGTTGTCGAAACGGAACCAGCGGATGGGGTTGCCGTCGCTGGGGGTCAGCAGGGTGAACTTGGTGTCGACGCCGGTGAGCATCGCCTTGGTCGGGCTCACGATGTATCCGCCCTCGTGGCGAAGCCCCGCGGCGCGGTCGGCGGCCCAATCGGCGAAGCGGTCGAAGTTGCGGACCGCGTCCTGCCCCTTGCCATTCACCTCGAGAGCCTCCGAGAGATCGCGCAGCGCCACCGCCTGGCCCTCGATCGTGCGGCGGTGGAAGGCGCCGAGCATCAGGTGAAGGATGTGGTAGGTGCCGTCCTTGGCAGGGTTGAGGAACAGGAGGGCGCTCTCCCCCTCGGTGAACTGGGGAGCGCCCCAGATCTTGAGGCCGAACCCCTGGGGGTTGACGCCTCCGGGTACCCGCACCACCAGGGTGCTGCCCGAGAGGTCGCCTTTGATCACCCGGTTGACTTCCACCAGGTAATCGGTCGCCGGCGGCCCATCCATGACGGGCGCCGAATCCACCCCGACGACCTTGACGTCGACCACGGCCCTGGCCTGATCCACGAGAGCGCTGTCGGGCATCATCTTATAGGTGGTCGCCCAGGCGGAGCCGGCGACCAGGGACAACGAAAGGGCGAGAAGCGGCAGGACGACGGGGCGGAATGACTTCATGATGCCTCCGAAAGCTCGTACGTCTTCTGAACACGGAGTTACAGGGACTCCAGGATGCGATTATAACATGCTCGGGGGCCGATTGATTTCCACGGCCCCCCTCTCCTCTCCCCATAGGCGCTGACTTAATGGGGTCTTGGAGCTCCCCCGCCCAAGACCCTCACCCCTGCCCCTCTCCCGACCACCCCATCCCCCACCCCGGGAGAGGGGTACTCGGTTGGGGCGTTCTGGCTGTTCTCCCTCTTCTCCCGGTGAGGGGGGTTGGGAGGGGGCGGGAGAAGAGGGCCGGGGTGATGAGGGTCTTGGGCGGGGGAAAGCTTCAGTTAAGTTGGCGCCTATGCCCCCTTCGCCTACTCCGCTCCGCTCGAGCCTCCGGAGCTCTTCGACTCCGCCCCGGCGGATTTTTCGCTCTTCTCGACCTTTTCCGCCTTCCCAGCGCTGCTCTCCCCGGAGTCGGAAGACTCACCCTTGCCGGATTTTTCGCCCTTCTCGCCGCCCCCTTCGCCCTTACCCTCCGATTTCGACTTCGACTCAGGGGGGCCGCCTCCCTTCTTGCCGGCGTAGTCGGTGACGTACCAGCCGGTCCCCTTGAACTGGAAGGCCGGCGAAGAGATGAGCTTCTTGACCTCCCCGCCGCAGGCCGGGCAGGCCGCGAGGGGAGCGTCCTCGAAACGTTGGATGACTTCGGTCTTCTTCCCGCAATTCAGGCATTGGTACTCGTAAAGCGGCATATCGACTCCAGTGCTTCGTCAGGCCTTGAACTTGTCGCCTTGTGTCTTGAAACGGATCTTGATCGCGCCGGTGGCGCCCGTCCCCTCCTCGCGCCGCGGCTCCGGCTGCGCCTCCACGGCCGCCGCCGGCACCAGGCAGCGCACGAGCTGGAGAATCTGGAAAGCGTACAGCACCTTGCCGTTCTCAGCCGCGCTGTGGGGACCCTGCGTGCAGATGTCGTACAGGGTCCGCCGGCCATCGACCAGGCTCAGCAGCTTGTACTCGTCCCCGTCGAGGGCGAGCTCGATCAACTGCTCCGTCTTGTAACACGGTTCGAAGACCGTCTCTTTCCGCCCCAGCCGCGCCACCAGGGTCTTGGCGTCGGGAGCGCGCTTGATGCCCTGGAGGATGACCTGCCGCATGGGGATCTGGATGCGCACCGAGTCCGGCTCGCGGAACTCGCCGATGCTGAAGATGACGCTGCCGTCGTGCCAGTAGAAGAGGCTCCAGACGACGGCCTCGATCTGCTTGCGGATGGCCTTGTAGACCTCCGCCGGGGAGAGCAGCCCGCCCTCGATGAGCAGCACGCCGTAGCGCCGCTGGGTGCGCTCACGCTCCCGCATCGTGGCAAGGTAGGCCTCGGGGGTGATGACGCCGCTACGCTGGAGGTAGGCGCCCAGGCTGTCGTTGCGGTCCGTCGAGATGGCGTGGACGACGTTGCCTTCCTTGATGTAGACCTGCTTGACGACGCCGTCCCGGCTGGCCTCGATGACGCCGGGAACCTGGAACCGGTCGATCGTGTACAGGATCTCCGGCAGGGCGGTCTCCGCGAGGTCGCCACGGTACTGAAAGCTGTTTTCCATCGATCCCACGGAGAGGACTACCTCCCACCAGAAGCTCAATCAACGCACGGAAAGCGGCGGAAGTATACCATTCCCCTACGGTTACGAACGGAGGTCCAGGAGATGGCGCCACTGCAACCCGACGAGGCGTGGAGACGGATCGAGGAGCGGCTGAGGCCGCTGCCCGAGGAGACGGTCGCGCGGCGGGCCGCCGGCGGCCGAGTCCTCACGAGGGCGCTGGCGGCCCAGGTGGACGTGCCGGCCGGGGACGTCTCGGCCATGGACGGCTATGCCCTGCCCGGCGAGGTGAGCCCGGGGGAGAGCCGGCCGGTCAGCGGCGCGGTGGCGGCCGGCGACCGGCCGGGGTACGAATTGGCGCCGGACGAGGTGGTCCGCATCATGACCGGCGCGCCGCTGCCCGCCGGCGCCGACCGCGTAGTGCCGGTCGAGGAGACGGACGCTGGTCGCGAGACCGTCATCTTCCTGCGGCCGTCGCTGCCGGGCCAGCACATTCGCCGCCAGGGGGAGATCCTGCAGATGGGCGATCCGCTGCTGCCCGCCGGCTCGCGGCTGACGCCCGGCGCCCTCTCCCTGCTCGCCGCCCACGGCCACGGCACGGTGCCCGTCCACCGGGCGCCCACGGTGGCGGTGCTCACCAGCGGCGACGAGGTCGTGCCGCCCGAGACGCAGCCGGCGCCCGGGCAGCTCCGGGACTCGCACACGGATTTCCTGCTGGCCGCGGGGAGCACTCTCGGGCTCCGCTTCGAGCCCCTGGGGATCGCGCCCGACCGGGTGGACGCCCTGCGCCCCCTCGTGGAGCGCGGCTTGCGCTCGGACGTCCTCCTGCTCTGCGGCGGCGTCTCGATGGGCGAGTTCGACCTCGCCGAGGGGGTGCTGGCGGATCTCGGCTGCGAGGCGGTCTTCGACGGCGTCAACATCCAGCCCGGCAAGCCGCTGGTCTTCGCCGTTCATCCCGGCGGCTGGGTCTTCGGCCTGCCGGGCAACCCGGCCTCGGTGATGGTGAGCTTCTGGCTCTTCGTCTACCCGGCCCTGCGTCGCCTGCTGGGGATGCCGGCCTCCTGGTGGGGGGGCGCCGTCACCGGGACGCTGGCCGCGCCGCTCCCGGGCTCCGGCCCGCGGGACCGCTTCATCCCGGTAGCCGTCGAGCCCCGCGACGGCGAGCTTCTCGTCACTCCTTTCCCCCCCAAGGGCTCCCACGACCTCGCCTCCTTCGGCCAGGGCAATGCCCTGGTGCGGGTGCGGCCGGGCACGGGGCCGGCGGGGGTGGGAGAGCGGTGCGAGGTCCTGCTGATTTTCTGATCGACCCCTTGCGGAAGGGAGATATACTCGCCCGCATCGTCCAGTCGCACTATTCTGACATTATGGCCTCGGGGAGGCCGATGACCGCAACGAACCTACGAATCAAGATCGCGTCGGAGTCCTGGGAGCTCGAGCAGGTCTACGGGCTCAACTATCGGACCTTCGTCGAGGAAATTCCCCAGCACTCTCCCAACGGGGAGCGGCGGCTGGTCGATCAACGGTTGGAGAACAGCGTTTGCTACGTCTGCCTGGATGGGCGGAGGTTGCGGGGCATGGTGGCGGTCTGCGGCCGGCGCCCCTTCTCGCTCGACGCCAAGATCCCCGATCTCGACTCCTACCTGCCTCCCCACGAACGGGCCTGCGAGGTGCGCCTTCTCGCCGTCGAGAAGGACGACCGTGGCGGCGTGGTCTTCACCGCCCTGATGGGAGCGGTGCTGCGCCATGCCCGGGAGCACGGCTACGACATCGGCCTCCTCTCGGGAGCCGAGAGCCAGTTTCAACTCTACCGCCACATGGGCTGCGTGCCCTTCGGGCCGCCCCTGGGAACCGAGGCGGCGCGCTACCAGGGGATGTATCTGTCGTGGGATCGTCTCAGCCCGGCTTTGTTGCGCCGGGCGCAGGAGGTACCGTGAAACCGTCCGGCCGCCCCATCAACTTCCTGCCCGGCCCCGTGGCCATCCACGACGCCGTGCGGCGGGCGCTGGCGCAGCCCCCCGTGTCGCACCGCGGCGCCGGCTTCATGGCCGAGGTGGCGGCCATCCGCCGCGACCTCTGCCGGATGACCAACACCCAGCACGTGGAGATCATGCTGGGCTCGGGGACGCTGGCGAACGAGGCCGTGGCGGCCCAGCTCTCGCTCCTCCCCGGCCGCGGCGTCGTCCTCGTCAACGGCGAGTTCGGGGCCCGGCTCGCGGCCCAGGCGAAGCGCTGGCGGCTGGCCTTCAGCGAGCTCGCCGCCGGCTGGGGGGAACCTCTGCCCCTCGCCGAGCTGCGCCGCGCGCTGGAGGCCGATCCGGAGATCCGCTGGATCTGGGCCGTCCATTGTGAGACCTCGACGGGCGTGCTCAACGACCTGGCGGGCCTCAAAGAGATCGCGGCCGAAAGGGATGTCGCCCTCTGCCTGGACGGCATCAGCTCGATTGGCAACGTACCGGTCGACCTCTCCGGAGTCCACCTGGGGACCGGCGTCTCGGGCAAGGGGCTCGCCTCGTTCCCCGGCCTCGCCCTCGTCTTCCACGCCGAGCCGATCGCGCCCGTCCCGCATCTCCCCCACTATCTGGATCTCGGCAGCTATGCGCACTCCGACAGCGTGCCCTTCACCACCTCGACCAACCTGGTCTCGGCGCTCGCCGCGAGCCTCGCCCGCTTCGCCAGGAAAGACGGCTTCGCCACCCGCCGAAAGCTCGCCGCCTGGCTGCGCCCCCACCTGGGAAAGCTGGGATTTTCCATCATGGCCCCCGAGACAATCGCGGCCCCGATGGTCCTGACCCTGCTGCCGCCCCCGGGAGTCGACGCGCTCGCCCTGGGGGAGGCCCTGGAGAATCAGGGACTCTGGCTGAGCTACCGCAGCGGCTACCTGGTGAAGCGAAACCTGATCCAGATCTGCCTCATGGGCGAGCATCACCGCTGGGAGGTGGAGGAGCTCCTGAAAGTTCTCACCGCCCTCGGCGCCGGAGCGCCGGCCGCGCAGCCGGCCACAGGGCCGCCGGTCGAGCCATCGCCGTCGGCGTCTCCGGTGTCGTAGCGACGCTCCCAGCGGCCCGGTCCAGCACTCGCAGTCGGGTCTCCTTTGGAAAGACGGTTCACGGAGGAGCCGCGCCGCTTGCGTCAGCTCCCTCCAAAGAAGAAGGTGCTCGCCATTCCCTTCCGGGAGCCGGATAGACCCGAGCTACGCTCGGATGTTAAATTTACGATTCTTCTTGTGTCCGCCACGGCGGACCTTCTGAAAGGAGCACCGAATGAAGAGAATGACCGGCTTTCTGTTCGCCCTCGCCCTCGCGGCCACGGCGATGCTCAGCGCCCCGGTGAAGGCGGCGACGACTTGCCATCCTCCGGCCTGCCTGCGCACGCCGAGCTGCTGCATCGCCAAGCAGTGCGGCGCCTGGTGCGAGTCCCACGGCGGCGGCACCCCGAGCTGCGGCGGCAACGGCAGCGGCGGCTGTTGCGCCTGCCTGTAGCTTGAGAAGGTGTCTCGAAAGTGCTGATTCCCGCCTGACCGCCCGGGGCCGAAACCTGGCTGAAGCCCCAGGCTACCCACGGTAGTCCCTACGGAACCCAGGAGAACGAAACCGCGATCCCGTAGGGAACACCGTCGGTAGCCCAGGATTTCAATCCCGGGCGGTAAGCGGAGTCGCTGCCCCAATCTTTCGATATCCTCTGACAACCGAATGGCGCTGGCGATAGAGCCGACCGCTTCGTATCTATACCGTGGCCTTCAACAGCCTCCGTACCAGTGATTGAGGAAGGCGAAGAGGTCGCCAACATCCTCACTCCCAGATTCGGTGACATGGCCGTCCCCATCGAAGTCCGTAGAGGGACTGTGGGTCACCCGGGCGTAGGCTTGGAGGAAGTAGTAGAGGTCGTCCAGACTCACAACGCCGTCATGATTGGCGTCCGCTCCCGGCGCGCCGACCTGGTAGAGAGCGAGGAAGGCGTAGACATCGTCCTCGTTCACCAGCCCGTCCTGATTGACGTCCGCCTCCACCGCGTCGTGCCAGATCTCCAGGAAGGCGTAGAGGTCGTCCTCGTTCACGAGATTATTGAGGTCATAGTCCGCGGGACAGGGGTCCTGGGCCGCCGCCGGCCGGCTTCCCAGAACGAACCCAAGCAAAAGGGTCAAGATGAAGGCACAACTGAGAATTCGCCGCATACGCAACCTCCTTTGGGAAGAGAAACATCTCTCTTCTTAGAAGGTGCGAGAGTACGTCCAGAGCGCGCCGCTTGAAGCCAATGCCGGAAGCGCGGGTCTTCCGTCATGGAGACCCGAACGCCGCTCCGCCACGATAAACTGTCGCGGATGAGAGCGACGAGCTCCCTACGGCCCAGAATCCACCGCAGCCGAACCCCATAGGGCGAACGTCCAGGTGAAAGTGCTAGCCTTTGTCGTCTTTGTACTCCTGCCGGCGATCGGTCTGCTGGCCTCGCTCAGGATTTGGCTTCTCCTCCGTAACGGGTTGCGGGTGACGGCCAGGATCGTCGGCTACAAAGAAGAGCGTTGGGAGGGCGGCATCGACACGGACAACTCCAGCTCTCTACCGATCGTCTCGTTCCGGGACGAACACGGCAGGCAGCATCGGGTGACCCTGCCGCACGAGCGGCCCGTCAAATGGAAGGGTCTCCGGGATGACGAGATCAAGCTCATCTATCGACGGGGCGACCCACAGCACCCGAAGATCGCGCACTGGAGTCTGCTGTGGATGGTTCCCCTCTTCCTGTTCGCCCCCGCAGTCATCCTGCTCATCGCGCTTGGCTGTCTGATCCTCGTCGCCAAACTGTCCGGCTAGACGTAGGCCCTGGAAGCGCTCAGAGGGTGTCTCGAAAGTGTTGACGACGACGCGCCTATGGTGCCAGGGATTGAAATCACCTGGCTACCCTCTGTAGTCCCTACGGGACATGGGGAGAACGAATTGCAGTCCCGGAGGGGACAAGCGTCGGTAGCCAGGCGATTTCAATCCCTGGCGACGCAGGCGTGTCTGACGCCTTCTTTCGAGACACCCTCTCAGAGGCTGGTATTCGGACATGAATTAAGTCATTTCGTGACGCTCCCTTAGGAGCTCGGGGGGGGTCCCTTCAGCCCCGCGGCTCGGAAACGAAGCTGCAGAGCACCAGTATATTAGGAGGCTCGAAATGCTTTGCGCCTCCTTCGAGGAGGAACGTTTATGAATAGGTTTTGGGTATGGTCGGTGGTCGGGCTGACAGCCCTGCTGGCGGTTCCGGCGTTTGCTGCCGACCGCGTGATCTACAACGGGATCGATCTGTGGCGTACGGCAGAAAATGGATACACCTACGCCAATTTCTCGCAAATCCCGATCCCCGCCGGCTTCTTCTGCAACCAGTCGGAGCCGTTCACGGGCCGGATCGACTTCAAGGGCGTTCCGGTCGCAACCAACGTCCCCGGGGCGCTGGGGAAGACCGATACCATCGTCCAGCGTCTCGACGACGCCGTATTCAACAAGAAGGGAGTGGCCCAAACCCGCCTGCAGGTCCGCTCGCTCAACTTTGAGAGCATCTCGCCGGTCAAGACGACCTGCGGGCAGTTCACTGCCAAGGTCAGTCTCTATGGCGAACAACCCATCACCCGCATGCGGATCATCCGAGAGAAATCCGGCGGCGGCCGGTTCCTGGCTCCGATTTCCGCCAATATAAAGATCTCGTTCACGCCCGTCGGCCGGCTCGCGACTGAACCGCTGGAGATCCGGAAGAGCCTGCGATTCCCACCGCCTCCGAGCCAACGGTGGGAGAGCCTGCCGGCACAGAGCGGCAACAAGATCCAGGGCTTCCTGCTCGTCGATACTGACGGCGACAGCATTCCGGATACGTACCTGCCCGGCACTTCTAACTTTGGCGTGGGTCAAATGCGCCGTTCCAAGGCAACGTGTGTCGACCCAGTTAACATGGTTTGCCACAATGAACCCGACGAGAGCCAGCATTGCGTTTGCTGATCGGCGTTACCTTATGCCGCTCAAAATACGCGGGATTTCTGGACAACGGGTTCGTCTACCCCGAGTTGCGGCGGCAGTGGCGGCTGCGCCTGCCTGTACCCTGAGAAGTGTCTCGAAAGTGCTGAGGCCCGCCTGACCGCCCGGGGCTGAAGACCCGGGCTACCCACGGTAGTCCCTACGGGACCCGGGAGAACGGAACCGCGATCCCGTAGGGAACACCGTCGGTAGCCCAGGATTTCAATCCCGGGCGGTAAGCGGAGTCGCTGCCCCAATCTTTCGATATCCTCTGACAACCGAATGGCGGAAGCGCGTGGGAATCGAACCCGTTCCGGACTGTATCCTTCCCTTGTCTTCCACCAAGTTGGTTCAGCGGCTTGACCTACGGCCCAAAATCCACCGCAGTCGAACCCATAGAACGAACGCCTAAGTGAAAGCGCTCGCCCTTGTCGTCTTTCTGGTCATGCTGGCGATTGGACTGCTGGTCTCGCTCAGACGCCGCAAAGGGCAAATGGGCCGCCGACGACGGGGCTGGTGCTACTTCACTTCAACCCAGCCTCGGCCGCTCAAGAGCAGCCGCCTGGGCAACCGGAGACGCAGTAGTTGTAACCGAAGATACATCCCCTGCACTGGATCGTCGTCTCACAATTATCAACACAGGCATCCCGATTCGCCGCGCACTGCTCACAACAGGTCAGCGCGCAGCAGCCCTGCTGGACACCATCGCAGGTAACGCAACGGTTGTTGGTCCCGCTGGTTGTACAGGTGCTGTTTCCGGAGCAGGAAACCACCGAGCTGTTGGAACACGCGACCTGGACGAAGCAGCTCGAGAGGAACAATGGCTCTGGGGTGCCGGTCCTCAGGGTGCCATGACCGGGTGGACCGAATATCGCGGTGATCGGATTTTCGGATTGCGCCCCATCCACAGCAGCGAGGCTGGGAGAGGCGAGGACGGTGATGGCGCAGCAGGCGACGGCGAGGACGAGGAGAAATTTCGGTCTCATGGTGTCTCCTTTGAAAAGAGCTTCCAAGTACCGGGCAGGAACAACGACGAACAATCGACGCATTGACTATAGCACGCAAAGTCTGAAGGGTCCAGTGTGAAGGACTCTGTACTACTTGGCGGAAGCGCATGGGAATCGAACCCACCCCCGACACCGCAACCGGCGCCGGACAACGGTTTTGAAGACCGGCTGGTTCCCATGCCTTCCGTCCTGTATCTGCTTGGTTCTTCATGGCTTAGCGGTTTGACCCGGGAAGGCTCCATGCTCTTGTGTCACTCCCGTGTCACTGCCCGCCAACAGCCTTCCGAAGGACCCCGGAGCAGGGCACGTGGCCACCATCTGCAAGCGTCTCACCAAGGACGGCAGAGTCCGCTACACGGCTTATATACGCCTCAAAGGGCACCCAAAGCAATCCCAGACCTTCGACCGGAAGGCGGATGCCATCCGATGGGCCAAGCAGCACGAAACCGCCGTCCAGACCGGGCGTTACCTACTCAGCACGGAAGCGTCGAAACGGACCTTGGCGGACCTGATTGACCGCTACACCGAGCATGTCCTGCCGGACCTTCCCGCCAGCGCAAGGGACTACGCCCGGCATCTCCGCTGGTGGAAGGACCAGCTTGGGTCCTACTACCTTTCCGACATCTCCCCCCGGCTGATTGACGACTGCAAGCACAAGCTACTCCGCGAACCAGGACCGAAGGGGAAGCGCAGCAACGCGACCGTCAACCGCTATCTGACGACTCTCAGTGCCGTGTACACCTACGGCATGAGCCCTGCTGTCAGTTGGGTCACTCAGCACGTGGTCAGGACGGTAGGCAGAAAGGAGGAGCCCAGGGGCAGAGTCCGCTTCCTCTCCAGGCCCGCAGACGAACAGGATTCCGAGTTGGAAAGGCTTCTTGCAGCCTGTAAGCAGAGCCGGAACCCGGACCTCTATGATCTGGTGGTGCTCGCACTCTATACAGGGATGCGGCAAGGGGAGTTGATGGCCATCCGCAGATCATGGATTCGTCTCGACATGGACAGCCCCGGCATCAGCCTTCCTGCCATGGCCACCAAGGGGAACGAGGATCGCTTCGTGCCTCTCGTAGGCGCAGCTCTCGCTCTGGTCAAGCGTCGCCTGTCGGTGACCTCCGACCATCTCTTCTCTCGTGCTCACTCCAGTAAGAAGCCTGCATTCCCACGCAAGAGTTGGGAAAGAACATTACAGGTTGCCAGAATCGCTGACTTCCGCTTTCATGATCTCCGCCACTCCCATGCTTCCTATCTGGCCATGGAGGGATCTACGGAGAGGGAGATCATGGGAGCCCTTGGGCATAAGTCAACTGCTATGGCCGCCCGTTACGCTCACATTGCCAATGTCCACAAGGTTAAAGTAGCTCAGAGACTCACTAACACTCTCGAAGTTCATGCACCATGAGTATAAATTCACATAAGCAGCCCATCACATCCGATTGCCAGATTAGGCCCTAGGTTCGATTCTATGACCTTCTATCCCTTAGCCAAGAGGGGAAGCATAGCCCTGCCCAAGATCGTGGCTATACGGGGCTATTAGCGCCATTCCTGAGCACTCATAGAACTCATCAGGAAGCTGACAGCCATACATGGTGACTTGTTCATACAATCGATAGAGTCTCACCCCCTCTCACCTTTCTCTATCATTGCTGAAGCATGAACTCTCTCGCTCACTCGGATAGAGCCTTCCCCTGAAGGTTACATAGTAGGCCAGAGGAGGAGAGTTAGTTTACTGGGGATGATCCCTTAACCTTCATTGGACCAGGACGTAGGCTTATGTACCATCTACTAGGTACCCGGAGCCTGGGATTTCCTCTTTTCGTAGCTTTGATCTAGTGGCATAGATCTTCTTGGATGGACACCGTTTTAGGTGGGAAACCTGCCCATAGAGTATACCGCCAACTCCTGTACACACCTAAGAACCGAAAGGGTACAGGCTCCATGATCTCAATATGGCTGCGACATGGTACAGCCTTCTTCCTACCACCTTCCCCACAGACACTGTGCAAGGCAATAGAAAGTAATCACTTCTGACTAGATTAGTCTACCACAGATTGAGCCAGATGGAGCATTCGAATGCCAGAGCCAATGAACAACCCATGGATTCGACAAGTATAACCGATGACCAAAACCTTGTCAATGTCAAGTGCTCACCTTTCCTTCTTATGGCCGGACTCACATGTCAAGGGTTGAGCGGAGCCCTTTAGCCCTCCCTAGAAGAGAAGCCTCTGGCCCTTGAGACCTTCAGATCACTCTTTTCTCTTTGAGAGCCCTAGAAACTCTGCGGAGCCTGCTTCTGATTAGCGAACTATTGACATTCTTCCCTCAATAGAGCGGACAGCACGCTAACACTCGTCCACCTCCGACAAGACATGTCAAGAGTTCAGCCCATTCAGGGAGTGAATAATCTTGCAGGTTCACGAAGCATAGCTCTCCGGCAAAATCTCCCCACATAGGAACGAAAAATTATTCTTCCATATACGCTGGAATTTTGTGGTCAGCCCCTGACAGCGCAGAGGTAGGCTCGTCGCATCCTTCCTAGGCCTGTCCTTACTATGCGAGAGAAGGAGTAGCAACCTTCCCTACACCACTGTCAAGCATTACGAATGCGACGTAAAGAGCCTGCATGGCTCCCCCATTCTACAAAATACGCCCGTTAAAACAACAAAGTGTCCAGGACGAATCCCGGAGGCCCAGATCGGCACACAACTGCCAGAACCCTGCAAACTGACAGGAAAAATACTGGGACTCTACTATCTGATTTCTCGAATGATTGCAAAGGATGCCAGGGCTCAATAGAGGGCAGGAATTTGAGAACCCCTACCAGACCTTTACCGCACCCCATAGACTCCATCACCATTAGACGAAGCATAACCTAGCCGGATCAATAGATTGGATAAATCACAGAGAACGGGCTCATGCATGGTCAACGATGAGAGTCCAATCATCACCTGGGTTTGGCAAGACTTCTGTCGCAGTCAAAATACCCCTCGACAGTTCAAAGGATGTAGGCGTTAATGCCCAGTACTTCGGGCTCCCGGACGTCCCAGCTTGCAGATCGAAAAAATATAACTTATTCCACTTAGCCGCCGAGGAGCCAAGAGCAGATGTCCAGATATTGTCCATAAATGTTACATCTGCGGCCAGCTCCGCCCACAATGACCTCTTTTCAGAAATTTTTTCAGTTTCTTGGTATGGTGGCCAAGATAAACTCAGAAATGCGCTCAGCCAAGCAACCGTCCTGGCAGGAATTGCGAACATCTCCTTCTCAAAATAACGAGGATCAAACGAACCAATATCCTCAATATCAACTATACCTGCCAACCATTCCTCTGCCGCAGATTCAAATCTCTTTACCAACGGATGGTCAGCATTCCAAAATAAGCCTTCTGGCTCCCCTGAGTATGGTCTTAATTCGACTCCCACTATCTCGCGCCATGACGGCGGAAAACGGCAACGCCTACCTCCCCAATATAGAGGCGCCGAAACAGTTGGTCGACGCTCCCAAAGCACAGTGGCATAAATCTCACTTGCAAATAGCGACTTAACCGCCAGGAGCCTATCTGGTTCCGAGTTATTGAGCGCACACCAAGAATAAGAGGATCTTTCTCCGCCCGTAGAGTAACTTCGGCCTTCACCCCTTGGCATCAGTTGAGGAGGCGGGATTGAAACGTGCTTGATCTCAGAAACTCGCCGCCCTCTCCAACGCAGCTTATAATTAGATCGCTCCCAAATTGATGAGTGGAAAAAGCTCTGATCTACAGCGGGAAAAGCAATTTCGCCAAGGCGCCCTGAAAAGGAAAAATCTGGCCTTAACGGCTTCTCAAATAGCCAGATATTTCGCTCGATTGCTTCTTGAGGCTGTCTCGCGAACACTGACCATAAAAACAGAAGCGACGGGGTTCTGTGATGAGTCAGGTCAAACTTATCATGCATCATCGCTTCAATTGTATCCGACATCTTTCTGACGCTTTCCACGGCTCCGGGAGTGAGCTTGATCTCTCCTCGGGAAACAGCCAATGTTGCCGCCGACCTGCTCCGCCAATCAATCTGGAGAACCCCGTAACAAGCTATAGAGGTGAGGAGGTCCATTTCTTCGCCAAAGTGCTTGCAGCCTTCAGATTCGACATACATACCATTCCAGCTCAAGCTAATTGTACGCTCTGGCCAGAAAAGAAAGTAACCCCAGGACATCTGCTGCACCGCAATGGCTCCTTTGGCTTCAGCCGGAACCGTATTAGCCCAGAAAAAGGCTGGGGATTCGCCCTGGGGATAATGAAAGATCGGTATTGATAACCGAAAGGCACCCAAGCCATCACCTATGTCACCTTCTACAAACTCCCACCCGCTCATGTCGGCCACATCCGAGATGCTTTTTCTATTATCCGCCTCATTAAGCGACGGCAAAGCTTTATCTAAGAATTCTTCACGAAAACTATATGCAAGCGGCCCCTGAGACCATCCCTGCCTTATCGTCACCTCCTTGCCATCTAACGGCTTTATATGCACCTGGCAAGGCGAAAAGGAAATCAGTCCCAGGATATAATCGACCAGCTTGGAGCTTACATTATTGGCCAGATTTTTCCGAATTCTTAGTCTTATTTTTGTGCCTTGTTGCCAACTTACATCTCGCCGGAGTTCGCCAAATGCAGAAATCCCTTCCGTTTCGAAAAACCAGCCATTCGCATCGCCACCTTCCGCAATACTGCTCCGCTTGGTGTAGATCTGGAGAAGATCCGCTATCATAAAATAGCTCATCGCTCCGATCCCAAATTGTGCCGTTCGTCCGACAGAGAAGCCTGACAATTTACAATTTCTTTCAAGCCTTACGATGTCTGATCGCTCTGTCTTGCCGCTAACTAAAAAATTGTCAGTCAGTATCGACTTTGACATGCCGACACCGTCGTCGTGACAGGAAAGCCACAGATCATCATTTATCTGCTCCAGCTCTACAAAAATGCAGTGAATGCCGCCAAGAACAGAAGCCCAGTTGCCGGAGCTTGGCTCAGGCCGAAGCATCCTTTCGTATGCTATCTGCTCCCTCACTGCATCAAAGGCATTTTGAATAAGTTCACGCACAGCTGCCATCACGTCTCCGTAGAGCTCTATGCCCGACAGAAGATCAAGTAAACGCCTGGTATCAGGTCTAAACGCTCCGTCAATGTACTCATAGGCAGACTGGTAAGGGCTAATATCAAGGCGGATATTAGGAGTAATGTCCCAACGATGAGGGAGTTCGTTGCTCTGAAACCTCGCGGAACTCAATCTCTTTTCATCAGCTAAGCGCCTGACAATCGCCAGCTCACGTTCCGTATCGCTAACCATTTCAAGTATTGCTCGGTGGATTCTTGCATTAGAAGGTCTGGCTGATAAACAAATTCTATTATCTTCTATTAAGATTGATAGCTCGTGATCCTTGTGCCAATAAATAATGCTGCCCGGATGGATATCTCTGTGCTGAAAGATAACTCTTGGCGTTCGCTCAGGGTCGAATTCTATGATGTCTGCAACCCTCAGGACACAAGCCAGGAAGCGAAGATTAACTATGTGGCCATGCCTGCCGACAGGGCGTGCGTCAAACTTTTCCAGGGCTAAGCTATCGTAACCTTCGTTGTGGCTTCTACACAGAATGCATAAATCACTTAGCCATTGGCTATATGAGCCGAGGGTTACACATGCCAAATTAGATTTAATCCAATCGACGCTCCAATCAGCATGCCTCTCTCGACAGTAGCGAGCGATAAGTAATTGTGCCTCTAGCAATATTTCCGGGTCATTTTTTCCTAGAGGGATCTCTCTGCCTTGTGCATCAAGCCACTCTTGAAAAACTGCAATCTCTGGTGCTGAAAGCTCATCCTGATTCCCTGATAGAAGGAGCCGCAGATGGCGCTGCACTATGCTTTGCTCAGGGGTCATTCCGATATCATGAAGATAGGAAGAGAGAAGTAGAAAAGCAATCTCATAGACCGATAGCTGCGACAGAACATCGGCAGGAATTATACTCGCCATGCATTGGGAAACCCTAAAGGCGTGCTGCGCATCATGGAGAGTAAAATCTGTAGGCGCGGTATTTGCCGCATACAAAACCGATTGAATATCAGGCATTGCCGTCTTCAGCGCAACTCTAATTTCTTCTACCTCATCGGCTTCGGAAGCTTCTAATAGATGCCAAAGGGGGCTATCTTGCCAGTCTTGAAAAGAGAGTCTCGTTATCTTGGTCATGTTATCAACCTATTCTCAGTCTGAAACCCTACTCTCGTTAGTCCTCAACCCTCGATTCCTAAGAAGGCGTGTAACGCTTCCCTTACTACCTCTGAAGCTGGCATCTCGCGATCAAGAGCAGCCTGCTTCAATGCTTTCCTCTCCTCTGGTGACAGGTAGATAACCACACGGATTAGACCGCCCTTGGTGACTGTCGTCTTGCCGCCTCTGGGTCCTGCGCTTGGTTTGGTCGCCATGGGAACAAGTGTACCTCAACCCCGAGAGACATGCTTGACATTTGGACCCAGATGATGTTAGAAGGGGGAAGAATCCAAGCAGCTCCGACGGAATGCTAGCGACACTCCGCCGGAGCCTAACCCGAGCAAAGGAGCAAGCCAATGCCCGAGCTAGTAGCGCATTCTACGCCCATCCCCAACATCCCACCGTCGCTGTACGCCATCCCTCCGGACAATGCTCCGTCTTCTCTAACACCGCCGCCTGCCACAACCCAGGGCGATATTCAAGGCGTCGCAATCCCGCCGGTCATCGATCCCGCTGTATGGGAGGACTTCCCCGTCTTCCGAGAGACGTTCCTGATGTACGTCACGGACCCTGCCTATAACGCCGCTCTACGGATCTTCGGTCGCCTGCTTCATGAACTGGTCTTGGAGTACTACCATCATTGGCCGAACTGGCTTGAGGGAGTCACGGCTACTGAGCTACGAGCCGCTGTTGCCGATCTCCGGCACTTGGAAGGCTATTTGGGAGCCGTGGGGAGGGAGCAAGAGGAAGCCTCTCTCACGGAGCCGGAGATGGCTCTCTCGCGGCTTGCAGCCCGTCAGGCAGGAGAGTTGACCCGCATCGCTGACGAGATCGAGCAGGCTCTCGGGGGAATCCAGTAGCCATGCCACGCTCAAGACCAACGGCTTACTCGGTCCGAGCCGACATCTTGCAGTCCCTCCGCTGGTCAACCATGGCAGAGCACCTTGGGTTCCGTTCCGTAGCAGCTTGGCTCACCTCGCTGGCAGAGAACGGAGTCCGGGACTTCGATGAGGCTCTGTACACGATGTCTCGCCGCCGGAAAGAGCTGTACGCCATCTCGGAAGAGGATGAGCACGAAAAGCCCCTCAAGGTCAACGTGAGGCGAGCCCTCCGAGTGGAGTTAGACCGGCTGTTTCAGCTCGCTCTCACCGTTCCCGAGCTACAGGCGAGCAACCAACGCGTCTTCATGGACAAAGGCGAGTTCAATAGGTGGCTCTTCGAGGTCATGAACACCGTGACCCTGGTTGCTGAGCGGCGGGGCCGCATCCTGGGCTTTCTGTATGCCACCCTGGAGGAGACTTCGGCCCGGATCGTATTTCTCGCCGTTCTCCCGGAGTACAGGCGGCGGGGGGTCGGTACGGCCCTGCATCAGGAACTCAAGGCTCATATCCCCAGGGAGGTGGCCTTTGTGGGCGGGTACGCGTTGCTTGACAGCCCGGTCATCCCCTTCCTGGAGAAGATCGGGTACATCCCAGGGAAGCAGTACCTCTGGTTCGATCGCTATGCCTGAAAACGAGAGCAGCAGAATCATCCCGGAAGCGCTCGGGGGCTGGTGCCTCCTGCGGTCTTCCTTGTGTCACTGCCGTGTCACTGAAGGCGCAGATTCGGGGGAAGCAGGAAGTCTGAGGCTGAAGGAAACTGGCGTCGAGAAGCTGTCGTAAACCCTTGAACCGAATGGCGGAAGCGCATGGGAATCGAACCCACCCCCGACGCCGCAACCGGCGCCGGACAACGGTTTTGAAGACCGCGGAAGGCACCAGCCCCCGAGCGCTCCCGGGGAGATTGTAGCCGATGCGGGCCGGATGGCGACGGTGATACGCTTGCCGCCTTGGCGGCTGGCCGCCGCCCATCCCCTACGGAGACCCGACATGCTTCGCCATATCCTGACTCTCTCTCTGCTGCTCGCCCTGGTCTGCGCCTGTAACAAGAACGCTCCGGCTCCGGATTCGGCCGCCGCCACACCAGCCGCGACCACCCCGACGGAGGCGGCGACCAGCCAGCCCGGCGGCGGTGACTCCGCCGTCCCGGCCCCCATCTCCTCCCATGGCGACGCCGTGGCCCAGGCTCCGGCCGGGGCTCCGGCGAGCTCGATCGAGATGGACCTGCCGAAGGCCTGGGAGAAGCAGGACCCGTCGTCGAGCATGCGGATCGCTCAGGCCGCCATTCCCGGCCCCGGCGGCCCCGGCGAGTTCGCCGTCTTCTTCTTCGGACCCGGCGGCGGCGGCTCGGTGGACGCCAACATCGAGCGCTGGGTGGGACAGATGGAGACCTCGGATCATCCGAAGCCCGAGACTTTCGAGTCCGGCGGCATGAAGGTAACCTGGGTGGACGTCAAGGGCACGATGAAGCCCAGCCAGATGGGCATGGCCCCATCCGCCCCCCTCACCGACGCGCGCCTCTACGGCGCCGTGGTCGAGGGACCGGGCGGCCCCTGGTTCTTCAAGGCGACAGGCTCGAACAAGACCCTGGCGCCGCAGCGGGACGCCTTCGTGGCGATGCTCAAGAGCGTCCGGGCCAAGGTGTAGCCGGAAGAAGGCACGAAAACGTCCCAGGGTGCTGTCAGCGGTTTCTCGCGGACGAGATCTCTCACAGCAGCAGCCGTTGGTGAAGCTTCACCAGTCATTGGTGAACGTTCACCAGTCGTTGGTGGAGCTTCACCAGCCATTGGTGGACGTTCACCGGTCATTGGTGAAGCTTCACCAGTCATTGGTGGACGTTCACCAGCCGTTGGTGAAGCTTCACCGGTCGTTGGTGGACCTTCACCGGCCGTTGGTGGAGCTTCACCGGTCATTGGTGGACGTTCACCAGCCGTCGGTGAAGCTTCACCAGCCATTGGTGGACGTTCACCGGTCGCTGGTGGACCTTCACCGGTCGTTGGTGAAGCTTCAGCAGTCGTTGGTGGAGCGGGTGGAGCGGTCCGGGAGAGAGGCCTCTTCGTCGCCTGTGCTAAAATCAACTGGCATTGAACGACGACCCTCCCAGTCCGCACGCCGCTTCCTTCTCGTACTCACGCGGCCCCTCTTCCAGCCAGCATCCCCTGCGCGGGCGGGGTGACCTCCCGTGATCCTCGCGCTGATCGCCGCGGTTCCCGACTCTACCCCCTCCATTCCTCCTCTCTGGGGAATGATCCTGGGCATCGTGCTGGTGGCGCTGAACGGCTTCTTCGTCGCCGCCGAGTTCGCCCTCGTCAAGGTGCGGCCGACGCAGATCGAGCCCCTCGCCGACGAGGGGAACCGCCGCGCCACGGTCGTGCGCCACATGCTGGGGCACCTGGACGCCTACCTCTCCGCCACCCAGCTCGGCATCACCCTCGCCAGCCTGGCCTTGGGCTGGGTCGGCGAGCCGGCGTTCGCCTGGGTCATTCACCCGCTGATCGGGCCGTTCGTGGGCAACAACACCCAGCTTCTCCACTCGATCAGCGTCACGATCTCGTTCCTGGTCATCACCGTGCTGCACATCGTGCTCGGCGAGCAGGCTCCCAAGACGATCGCCATCCGCAAGGCCGAGAGCGCCTCTCTGCTGATCGCCTTCCCCCTATTCGTCTTCTATAAGCTCACCTATCCCGCCATCTGGCTGCTCAACCACGCGGCCAACGCGCTCCTCAAGCTGATCGGCGTCGCCCCGGCCGACGAGGGCGAGATGGCTCATGACGAGGAGGAGCTGCGCCTCCTGCTCTCCTCGGGCAACGCCGCCCAGCTCTCCTCGCAGAAGCGGGAGCAACTGGACAACATCTTCGAGCTTTCCCACCGGCTGGCGCGGCAGATCATGCTCCCCCGGCAGGACGTGATCTACCTCTCCACCACCCGCACCCTGGCCGAGAACCTGCGCATCGCCCGCCGTAGCGGCCACACCCGGTTCCCGCTCTGCGAGGGCGATCTCGACCACGTCATCGGCCTCATCCACATCAAGGACATCTTCCACCGCGACCGCAACCTGCGCTCGCTCCAAGAGGTGGCGCGGGAGATCTCCTTCGTGCCCGAGACCCTGGAGCTCGACCGGCTGCTGAAGCGCATGCGCACCGAACGCTTCCACCTCGCCGCCGTGATCGACGAGTACGGCGGCGTGTCCGGCGTCGTCACCCTGGAGGACGTCATCGAGGAGATCGTCGGCTCGATTCAGGACGAGTTCGACGTCGAGAAGCCGGAGATCCAGCCGCTCGGCGACGGCGTCTACCAGGTTTCGGGCGGCATGCTGGTGGAGGATCTGGAGGCGGAACTGAAGGTGGAGCTCAGCGACCGCGACGAGGACACGATCGGCGGCGTCGTCCTCTCCGAGCTGGGGCGCAACCCCGCCGTGGGCGACAAGGTCGAAGTCGGCGGGGTTTTCATCGAAGTCCTGGAGGTCCAGCACAACCGCATCAACACGGTGACCGTCACGGTCCGGCAGCCGGAGACGGTGCCGCCGGAGGGTGAGGGGTAGAAGGAGGCGATTTCGACTCAGCCGAAGACCCCTCATCACCCCGGCCCTCTTCTCCCAGCCTCCCCCCCCGTCCGCCGGGAGAAGAGGGAGAAAGCCAAGACTGCGATACCGCGAGCCCGTAGGGCGGCAGTCCCGTAGCCCCGGGTGGGAGCCGGCGGAGCCGGTAGGAACCCGGGGATGGGGTGGCAAGGTCGGCCGATTCGCACAGCCCCCCGCCCAAGACCCTCACCCCTGCCCCTCTCCCGACCACCCCATCCCCCGCCCCGGGAGAGGGGTGCTCGGTTGGGGCGTTCTGGCTGTTCTCCCTCTTCTCCCGGCGGATGGGGGGGAGGCTGGGAGAAGAGGGCCGGGGTGATGAGGGTCTTGGGCGGGGGGAAGCTCCGGGGCGTCAAAGTCAGCGCATCACGGCACACGCCTTGCACTCTCTGAAAGCCAAGGGGCAGATCGTAGCGCCCCACTCATCACAAAGACTTCAAGGAGATACTCACCATGCCAACGACAACCCCCACCACCGATGTCACCGCCCTCAACAGCCTGTTGCGGGGTGAGATGTCCGCGATCGAGACCTACCGCCAGGCCCTGGAGAAGGCCGGCACCGAGCCGGGCGCCCAGGATCTTCATCGCTTCGCGAAGGACCACCGCGACGCTGCCGACCAGTTGTGGCACCACATCGAGCAGCACGGCGGCACGCCGTCCAAGGATTCCGGCGCCTGGGGCACCTGGGCCAAGACGGTGGAAGGTACCGCCAAGCTGTTTGGCAACGCCGCCGCTCTCAAGGCTCTCAAGGAGGGTGAGGAGCACGGCCTCAAGGACTACCAGAGCGCCCTGGAGAACAAGGATCTGGCCCCCGAGTGCCTTACCCTCATCCGCGGCCTGATCGAGAAGCAGCGCCAGCACATCCCGGTGCTCGACCGGCTGATCTCCCAGGCCTAAAGGCAGTCTAAGGCGCCGCGGGCTTCGCCCCGAGCGCCGTCAAATCGATCTCCCGGTTGACCGGCCGCTCCGCGGGAGCGGCCGCCAGCCGGGCGAGGATCGCCTCCCGCTGTGAATCCGTAAACTCGCCACGAAACGCCACCACCCGGCGGGGAGCCGTCCCGACCACCTTCCAGCCGTTCCCGAGCGCCGCCGCGGCGACTTGAAATTCCTGCTCGTCCGCTTCGGTATCCCACTCGCTGACCCACAGCAGCAGCCGGCTCCCCTTTTTCTCGCGATTTTCATAGACGGCGAAGCGATCGCCGCCCCAGCCTTCCGCCGCTTTCACGGCGCGCTCCCAATCGCTGTGCTCGCCATGCAGCAGGCTACGGATACCGAGCTCGCCAATGACGCCCTCGCCGGCCTTACCGTATCCCGGCAGCTCCGCCGCGAGGTCCGGAAGACGGATGACGACAGGGTCGTCCCGATGGGTGTGCCACTTCTCGGGATGCAAGATCTGCTCGGTCGAGCGGGGCGGATCGGTCTTGAAGGCGTAGTCGAGGAGCTTCTGGCCGCCGCGGCTCCGGGTGCTCATGCAGAACGTCATGCCCTGGAGATAGCCGAACATCAGGTTATCCCGCAGCCACTGCGGCGCCTTTTCGAACGAGTCCGCTCCCGGCAGATCGGGCAGCGCCTTCGCGAGCTTGTCGGGATCGCCGAGCAGCGAGGTGACCATCTGGCTGGCCCCGGGCGTGCTTTCGAGGCTCGCCTGGGCCTGGAAGTCGATCATCGTCAGCGTCGCGTCCCCCTCCACCAGCGCGGTCATGGCGGTGCCCGCGTCGGAGAGCGGATCGTCATCCTTCTCCAGCTTTTCGAGGTCGAAGCTCTGGTCCTGGAGGGCGTGGGTCAGCTCGTGAACGAGGACCATGTCGTCGTCATCTCGGGCAGCAGCTTCCTCCTTGCCCGCCGCGCCAGGCCGCCGCACCATGGCGAGATATTTCTTCTCCGTGTCGTAGTAGCCGGCCACCTGGCTGGTGAGCAGCTCGGGGAGGTACTTGTCCAGGCTCATGGACTCGGGGATGAGGCCGAAGGCCTTCAGGCTGACCTCCGTCGCCCGCAGCGACTCCACCGATATGTGCTGCCGCATCGACTCCAGCAGCTTCTTCCTGAGCCCCGCCTCTTCCAGGGTGCCGGCGGGAATGGGCGACCGCGCATGAAGGCCCCGGTACTTCTCCGCCGCTTCCAGCAGCGTCTGCATGTGCTTCGCGCCGGCGGCGGGAAGAGGGGCCACGCCCTCGGGCAGCGCGGCGGGTTTCGGCGCGGCGGCGGCCAGCAGGACCAGGAACGGAGTGAGAAGCGGGAGGGCGAGACGACGGAGCCGGCGAGACTTGCAATCCATCGCTGGGATTATAGCGGGAGGGGCAGAGCGGAACCGTTCGCGGGACAACCGGGGCCGACTTGAGGCAGAATCCCCATCCATGAGCACTGAATGGAAACCCCTGTTGCAAGGCGACCTCGCCGAGCAGGCCCGCTTGGCCGTCGAGGAGATCGCCTCCGCCCTGCAGTCCACTCCCGCCGGGGAGGCGCAGGCGTCCTCCCTCGCCGCCGGCATGACCGGCGAGGCGTTGTTCTACACCTATCTCGCCCTCCACACCGGCGACGACGACGCCGCCGAGCGGGCGGCGCAACTCGTCGAGCAGGCGGCGGAGACTCTGGCCGTCCAGCCGTTGCCGCCCAATCTTTACACCGGGTTTGCCGGGGTGGCCTGGGCCATGGAGCACCTCCGCGGCCGCCTGTTCGAAGAGGACAGCGACGAGGAAGATCCGGTCCAGGAGATCGACGAGGCCCTGTCCGTCCCGCTCCAGCGCTCCCCCTGGCTGGGCGACTACGACCTGATCACCGGCCTCTTGGGCCTCGCCGTCTACGCGCTCGAGCGTCTGCCGCGGCCGGCGGCGGTGGGCCTCCTCTCCAGCATCGTCGACCGCCTCTCCGAGCGGGCCGACATCAGCGAGGAGGGGGCAGCCTGGTTCACCCAGCCCGAAGAGCTGCCCGAGTGGCAGCGCGAGTTCCATCCGAGGGGTTCCTACAACCTCGGCGTGGCCCACGGTCTGCCGGCGGTCGTCGCCGTGCTGGCGGGTGCCGTCGCCGCCGGAATCGAGAAGGCGCGTCCGCTGCTCGAAGGCGCCACGAAGTTCCTGCTGGCCCGTCGGCAGGACCCCTTGTCGAAAACTGGCGCCTGCTTCAGCACCGCCTACGCCCCCTGGGAGGAGCCCACCGGCTCGCGCCTGGCCTGGTGCTACGGCGACCCCGGCGTGGCCGCGGCGCTGCTGGCCGCCGCCCGGGCCGCCGGCAAGCCCGAGTGGGAAAGGGTCGCCGTGGAAGTCGCCCTGTCGTGCACCGAACGCCCGGAGCCGGGCTCCGGCATCCGCGATGCCGGCCTTTGCCACGGTGCCGCGGGCCTCGGCCACCTCTTCAACCGCATGTACCACACCACCGGAGAGGAGCGGTTTGCCGACGCGGCCCGCTTCTGGTTCGAGCGCACTCTCGCCTACAAACAGACGGGGCAGGGCATCGGCGGCTTCCGCACCTGGGGGGTGATCGGCGAGCCCGACGAGCTCGGCTGGCGGGACGACGCCGGCTTTCTAGAAGGCACTGCGGGCGTGGGCCTCGCCCTCCTCGGCGCCCTCTCGAACGTCGAGCCCGCGTGGGACCGCGTGCTGGCGATCTCGGTGCGCACCGTCGAGGGCTGACCGCCGGCAAGCCGGGGAGGGAGCGGCATAGGCGCCAACTTAACGTGGTCTGGGAGGTTCCCCCGCCCAAGACCCTCATCACCCCGGCCCTCTTCTCCCGGGTGAACCGGCTGCTGGTGGAGTTCCTTGCCTGAGCCCGGTGCTATCTTGTCCTCCGCCCCGGTTGGCGCGAGGGCACAAAGGAGCTCTGCATGGCATCCGGTCTTTCCGGTCGTCTTTCCGCGATCGAGCACATCGTCGTCCTGATGATGGAGAACCGCTCCTTCGACAACCTCCTCGGCTGGCAGTTCGGCCTCGATCCCGACCTCAACAACCGTACCGACAGCGGCGAGCACATCTACGTCTGGGGCAACGAGGGCACCGACTACGGCACCATGAACCTGCCCGAGCCGGCCGGCGAGCGCTTCACCGACATCAACTACCAGCTCTTCGAGACCTACTTTCCCGATACGGCCCTCGGCGACGAGATCACCATGGGCGGCTTCGTCCGGAGCTACGTCAACCAGACCGTGGCAACCACCCAGGAGTATGACCCGCGGGCGATCATGCACTGCTTCCATCCGCACGAGGTGCCTTCCACCAGCGCCCTCGCCGCCCACTTCGGAGTCGCGGACCCGTGGTTCGCCTCGGCGCCGTGCCAGACCTGGCCCAACCGCCTCTTCGTGCACTGCGCCACGGCGAACGGCTACGTCAACAACCTGCCCATCCCGTCCTGGAAAGTCGTCGAGCGCTTCCCGTTCGACATGCCCACGATCTTCGACCAGATCCGGGAGCGCTTCCCGGCACCCGGGCAGGGGTGGCGCATCTACTTTCACGACTTCCCCCACTCCCTCCTGCTGTCGAACCTCTGGCCGCACCTGGACCACTTCCACGGCTACAGCCGTTTCCGCCAGGACGTCGCCGCGGGCGAGCTCCCCCCCTACTCGTTCATCGAGCCGCGCTACTTCCCCAACCTCAAGCGCGAGCTGATGCCCAACGACCAGCATCCGCCTCACGACGTCTCGCTGGGCGAGCAGCTCATCGCCGAGGTCTACAACACCCTGCGCGGCAGCAACCTGTGGGAGAAGACCCTGCTGGTCGTGCTGTGGGACGATCACGGCGGCTGCTACGACCACGTGCCGCCGCCGCAGGCGCAGGAGCCGGACGACGGCCGCTCCCCGAAGCCGGGGCAGGAGGGTTTCACCTTCGACCGCTACGGCGTGCGCGTGCCGGCCCTGTTGATCTCCCCCTTCATTTCGCCGGGGATCGTGCGTCCGCCGGGCGACGTCCCGTTCGACCACACCACCCTCATCAAGACCGTCCGTGAGGGGCTCGGCCTGCCGAACGTCCCCCTCACCAAGCGCGACGAAGCCGCCCCCAGCCTCGCCCACGCCCTGACTCTGGACCCGGGCAATCTCAACCTTGGGCCGGAGAGGCTGCCCATGCCGCTCTACACGCCCCCTGGAGAGGTCGTGGAAACCGCTGCCTGGGCGCCCCTCACCGGCTACCAGAAATCCCTCCTCTACGCCGCCGCCGCCCTGCCGCCGAGGGACAAAGTGCTGGCGCCCCTGCCCCAGGAGACCCCCGCCGAGGCCCTGCCCTTCATTCAGGAGAAGCTGTGGGCGTTTCTGGGGCGAAAGGTGGAGGAGTAGCAACTCTTTCTCGATCCGCCTCGTAGTATCGGCCGAAGAGCCCGGCCCATCCTTCCTTCGCCGGGCGGAAAGAGAAACCATCATGCGGCGTATCTTCGCCCTGTTGCTCGTTCTGCTTCCCCTACCTGGAGCAGCCCTCGAGATTCGTGTCCATCCCGCGGACGTCGTCTATGCCTACGAGGTCGATCCGGCCCGCGGCCTCTATACCGTCGTCCTCCAGAACGTGGCGGTCGTCCAGAAGGACGGAGGGCCGGTCACCGTCGACTCCCTGGAGATCCAGGCGGTCTCCGGCGGCCAGATCCTGCAGACCGTCGTTATCCCCGCGACGGATCTCGACAAGGGCGCCCAGCGCCTCGCCGCCATGGAAGGGCAGGGAATCCTCAAGTTCTATGACTTCCACTTCCAGACCAGCCGGTATCTGGCCGGCCTCCACATCTCCGGCAGCCGTTCGCTCGCTCCGGGGACGGCTCTCGTCGTCTTCGGCAAACCGCTCCTCCTGCTGGGGCTGCCCTCCGATGGGTTGACTCTCATTGCTCATGCGAAGGACGCCGCCGGCAAGACCCTCGAAGCCCGGGGCCACCTCAAGGTCGAGGACCGCCGCTCGCCCAACGAGTACATCTTCCCGCTCGCCGGCACCTGGTACGTGGCCGCCGCCCCGACTCTCCACAGCCACCACCGCTGGGCCGCCAACCAGGAGTTCGCCTTCGACCTCGTCGCCCTCGGGCCGAATGGACACACCCACAAGGGGGACGGCAGCCGTCTCGACGATTACTACGACTTTGGCCGGGACGTCCTCGCCGTGGCCGACGGCACCGTCGTGGAGATGGCGTCCGACGGCACCGAAGCCAACGACCGCCTGCGCCGGCCCGGCGAGAGCTCCGAGGATTTCCAGAAGCGAACCGTCCAGGCCCAGAACGAGTTGCTGATGAAAAGCCCCAAGGCGGTGATCGGCAACTACGTGGTCATCCGCCACGCGGGCGGCGAATTTTCCCAGTACGCCCACATGAAGCAGGGAAGCGTGCGGGTGAAGGTGGGAGACACCGTAACCCGCGGCCAGGTGATCGGCCAGCTCGGCCACACCGGCAATACCACAGAGCCCCACCTCCACTTCCAGCTCACCGACGGGCAGGACCCCATGTACTCGCGGGGCCTCCCCATCGTCTTCAAGAACACCTCCGTGGAGGGAGATGGCTTCGAAGGCCGGCCGCTACAGACGGGGTGGATTGTGACGACGGGGAAGTGAGGGTGATCCGGCCGCCGTGGCCGTCCGGCCCAAAGGGTCGGGAGAACGGAGCCCGGGGCTGAGGCCGAAGGCCGATGCCCTGGGAAAAAGGGCACCCCCATCCATGCGGCCTGAAGGGCCGCGAGACCGTTCTACCTCACCACACCCCGCCGGGGCGGGCAGAACCGGTCACGCAGCTTCCACACGGCTTGCATGTCCAACCGTTCGCCCTCGAAGACGATCTGGCGGCTGGTCTTGTCCTTCCGGTTCTTGAGATAGCGCGTTACGTTCATCCAGCGGATCGTCTCCTCGCCACGCCGCTCGTCCGTCTGGCGGATGACGAGATACACGTCCACGGGCTGGCTGATCCAATAGTCCAGATGGCGTAGATTCTTCACGTCGAAGACTTCGCGACCGTCGCGCTGGCGTGTCCGCAGGTAAGAATTGCCGCTCTTGAGTTGGACGTAGATCCTCTGGCCGCTGGCCTTACCATCGTTGTCCTTGAATTCCACCTCGCCATCGATACCGTGGTCGAACATCGTCACCGGGCGGAAGATCTGGTTGGCCTCGCCGCAGACGGCCATCATGTGGCCGATCAGGATTTGCTCCAGGGCCTGCGTGTCCAGCTCCCTCGTCGCAATCTCTTCCATGTGCAGAATCTTGCGGGCAACCGGATCACTCTTGAGCCGCTGCTCGATGAAGTCGATCAGCTCGACCTCCGTGCGGCACTTCTGGCAGATAACGGTCGTCTGCCCTTCGTCCAGTAGCTCGCGAATGAGATCGAAATCCTTGAAAGGGCGTCCGCATCCACAGCATACATACCGCCGGTCGCGCGTCACGTCACTGCCATATTTGGCCAGGTGCCGGTGGACATACTCGATGAAGATCACCTTGAGCTCGTCTGGCGTCTTCACGTCAAAGAACAGACTGATCGTCGCCTGGCCTTCTCCCTGCTGGTTGTCGATCTTCAGGCCCAGCAGTTGGTTCTTGCTAGATTGGAATTCCGCCGCGTTGCGCCACAACTCCTTGTGCTCGAACTCCTGGCTGTACCACAGGCGCACCACCAGGGTGGTCCAGACCGTCTGCCACTCGCCGCTGAAGGTGTAGGAGACGAAGACGCCGGGTTCCCACGGGATGTCCTTCTCACGCCGGTACTGGGAGGGAAACACCAAGTGCCGCCCCTGCGGCGTGTCTTCGGCGATGCACAGCGAGTGGTCGAGAAAGGTTTGGACAAGAGCTCGCAGCAGTAGCTCCTCGTCCGGGCGGTTCAGCCGGTCGACGCCGGTGAAGTCGAAGTCCGCCCCGTAGATGTCCGTCTCGGAGACACAGCCGATCTCGTCCCGGTGGGCGCGGGCCGCCCGGATGATCGCTCCGGCGTATCCGTTCAGCAGATCGGGCCGCAGGAGCACCAAGTCGCCGAATTTCAAGGGCCTGGCCAAGCCGTGATTGGCCAGCAGGGTGACCGCCGTGCGCACGTCGGATTCACCGAATCGCTCACCAGGCAGGGCCTGCTCCAGCCGCTGCGCCAACTCGGGGAAGCGCAGCAGACGGATGTCCGTCTTGTCACGGATCGTCATAACGGCGTTCTTCAACTCAGCGAGCAGACGCGGCGTGGCCGTCCACGGTAGAGAAGACCACGGGATGTGGTCCGCGATCATCTGCTTCAGCTTCGAGGGTTTGCCGCCGTTCTCCGCGTCAGAGCACTGCTCACCCGTCTTCGCGCTAGTGGCCAGCCAGCCGGCGAAGCTGTGCTGCTCGCGAAACCTTTCGATCTTGGCGTTGCCGATCTTCATCCCGCCCACGTCGATCTGGGAGAAAACAAGCAGTCGGGGCACGCGGCGTTCCGGCGCGGCAGTCTCCAAGGCCTTGAGCCAGTCGCCCGCCTCAGCAAAGGGATCGTCCTTCTGCGGATTGATCAGCAGCAGGGCCAACGCGGTTTCCTCAAGAAACAGCCGGTGGATCAGCCGGTAATCCTCCTGCCCGGCCAGATCCCAGAGCAGGGCCTCGCGCTGCAGCGTTGCATCGGGTGGCAGCGGCAAATCCAGTGGCCAAACGTTCATCCCGTGCGTGCGATCTTGGACGACGTAGCGATCTTCGATCAACCTGTGTGCCAGGGATGTTTTCCCCACCGTCCCCTCGCCGATCAACACGACCTTGGCGTTCACGTATCGGCGCGTAGCCTCGTCCGGCGGCGCGACATGGGCGCCGGCCAGTCGGTAGACGGAGATTGCATTCCCCGCGTCTCCCACCACGAGCCGCGAGCCCTCGGGACTAAAGCCGACGGAAATCGGCGTCCTCTCGTACGGGATCACTTGCAAGCACGCACCGGATCTCCAATCCCAGAGCCGGACCGTGCTATCTAGGGGTCCTACTGAGGCAATCCAATTGCCGTCAGGAGATATAGCAAGGGAATACACGTAACTCTGATGACCTTCCAGCGTCCCAACGCATCTCTCAGATTCCAGATCCCAGACCTTGATGGTTCTGTCGTCTGAACCCGAAACGGCAAACAGCCCATCGGGCGTGATCGGGACGGACCTCACGGAATCCGAATGGCCCCTTAGAAACGCCAGGCACTTGCAAGTTTTGAGATCCCATAACTGAACTCGCCCGTCGCCATGACCCGATAGTGCCCGAGCCCCCGCCGGATCGACGGCGGTGCTGAAGACATCCTGGGTATCGTCCGTCCCGCATTCTAGGGTCTCCAGGCACTTGCCAGAAGAAAGATCCCACAGCCTGAGCCCATCCCATCCCCCGGAAAGCACACGAGCGTTGTCCCACAACGCAGTCACAGACAAAACCGCGCCCCTGTGCTCATCCAGCTTTAACAATTCCCGGCCTGAGCTTGCATCCCAAACGCGAACGGACGTGTCGTCTGACGCCGACAGAATCCGCTTCCCATCCGGTGTGACGGCAACGGAGTTCACTTCACCTGCATGTCCCTTCAGCGTTGCCCGGCATGCGCCGGTCTCCAGATCCCAAATTTTGACCGTCTTGTCCTCCGAGCCGGTCGTCGCCCATGTCCCATCCGGGCTGACGGCCACGCTCTTGACCCAGCCCTCGTGCCCTGTGAGCTCACGTTCCAGGACGGCCAGCGGGTCGGCTTGCTCCGGCTGCGTGGACTTCTTAGCGGGTTTGACTTTCGGCGCGGGCGGGGCCGATTCCATCTCGGACCGGCAGGCGGCCAGCAGCTCCGCGAACGCCGACTTCGTTTTCCGGCGGTAATCCACGTATTTGTAGCGCCGTAATGCGTCGGGAAACTCGCAGTCGGCCAGCAACAAAGGGATGAAGCGCCGGCCGGCATTGGTCGGATCGCGGAAGATCACCGTGCTGCGTTCGAGTGTTACCCATTCCGACCCCAGCGCTGCCGGCGACAGGCATAACACCTGGACTCGCGCCGCCTCGAGCCCGCGTTCAATGGCCAGGTAGATGTCGTCGCCAGGCTTGATGACCCACTCGTCGAACCACACCCGCAAGTCCGCGTCGCGCAGCTCCTCCGCAAGCCTTCGCACCCGCGGCTTGTCTTGCGAGTTGTGGCTCAGGAAGACGTCGTAGGCGAAGTGATTGGGCATTGGAATCTATTCTGACAGAGAAGCCGCGTCGAAAGGGACGCCCGGGGCTGAAGACCCAGGCTACCGACGGTAGTCCCTACGGGACCCGGGAGAACTGCGATCCCGTAGGGAACACCGTCGGTAGCCCAGGATTTCAATCCCGGGCGTCATCGGGGTCGCTGCCGCCATTTTTTGTAGGGCCGGTCGTGGCGCCCGGTTTCGAGACAACTGTCAGACCGGGATTCGGTTCGCGATAGCGGACCGCTGGAAGCTGCTCGCCGTAGCCATCTCCCCTCAAAACCCCACCCGAAACTCCGCCCCCCCACCCTCTCCAGCCCCCAGGCTGAACTCGAAGCCATGGGCACTGAGGATCTCCTGCACCAGAGTCAGCCCCAGACCCCGGCCGTTCCGCTTGGTGGAGAAGAAGGGCGTAAAGAGGAGGGGACGCACGTCCTCCGGGATGCCCGCGCCGCTATCTTCTATCGATAAGTACGGTCTTCCCCGATCCCCAAGCCGGAGGGTGATCGCCCCGTCCTCCCCGATCGATTCCTGGGCGTTCTTCAGGACGTTCACCAGCACCTGCTCGACCTGATTACGGTCCAGCTCGATGGGCGGAATCGCCTCTGACGCCTCCCAGCGGACGGCGATCCGCCTGCGATCCAGCTCCGGGCGCAGCAGGATGAGGATCTCGTCCACGAGCTGCTTGACGTCCGTGGGCCGCCGGTCCGGAGGCGGCAGGCGCACCACCTCGGCGAAGCCGTTCATGAAGGCCTGCAGGTTTTCGAGGCGTGTTACCGACACGGTGATGGCCTGGAGGAAATCGTCCCGGTCCTCATTGCCCAGGTCGGGAGCGTAGCCGCGGAAGGAGTCGAGGAGCGAGCCCACCGCTCCCACCGAGTTGTTGATCTCGTGCGACATCATGCGGATCAGCTTGCCGTAGGCCGCCTTCTCGGAGGCCCGCAGCTCCTCCGTCAACTCCTCCAGCAGCAGGAAGCTGCGGGGGAAGCCACGATCGAAGAACTCCGCCCGCGAGGCCTTGAGTCGCCGGCCTCCCTGGAGCGACAGCACCTCGGACCCGCCGATGGGGATCGCCGCCAGGGCCGGCGCCAGCTCCGCGAGACTTTTTTCAGCCGCCTCGTCCGGCGCGATCCCAAGGAGCTTCCCGGCGACCGGGTTGAGCGAGGTCACCCGGCCGTCGAAGTCCAGGGTCACGATTCCTGCCGGCGAAGCGGCAAGGAGGCGGTCCAGCAGGTAGTGCTGCTCCTGGAGCTTGAGCCGCTCCTCCCGCAGCCGGCCGATCATCTGGTTGTAGATGCGGATCAGAGCGTCCATCTCCGGCTGGCCCACCTCGCGGAACTGGGAGGTGAAGTCCCGCTCGCCGATCAGCTCCGCCCCGGTGCGGATCAGGTCCAGGGGGACGAAGAACGCCCGCACCAGCAGCCCGCCCAGTACGATCGAAAGGACGAACAACCCTTCCACGGCTAAAAGCCATAGCCGGTTCTCGCGTAGAACGACGAACGAGATCGCCGCCAAAATCGCGTGGATCAGGACGAGATAGAGGAGAATCTTGGCCCGTAAGCTCATTCAGGAAAAGCTCAGTCCATACTTCTCGAAGCGCCGGTACAGCGCGGCGCGGGACAACCCCAAGGCCTCGGCGACCCGCGTGATGTTCCCCTCATAGTGGCGCATGCACTTGACGATCATGGCCTTCTCCATCTCGTCCAGCGTCATGGTCCCTGGGCTTGGGAGCGCCGTCGCGCCCCGGGACTCCCGCTCGGCGAGCCCGGAGAGGGCCACCAGATCCCCCACCTCCAGACGGTCGCCGTCGAGTACGAGCACCGCCCGCTCCAGGGTCTGCTTGAGCTGGCGGATGTTACCCGGCCACGGCTGGTCGCTCAACCAGTCCAGGGCCTTGCCGGTGATCTCGATCGGCCCCCGCCGGTAGGTCCGCGCGCTGGCGTCGAGGAAGTGGCGGGCCAGCAGCGGCACGTCCCCACGGCGCTCGCGCAGGGCGGGGAGGCGCACGGCGATCAGGTTCAGCCGGTAGAGGAGATCCTCGCGGAACTGCCCCTTCTCCACCAGTTCCCCCAGGTCGCGATTGGTGGCCGAAACCACCCGCACGTCCACCGTGCGCGTGACGCTCGACCCCAGCACCTCGTAGGAGCGGTCCTGAAGCACGCGCAGCAGCTTCACCTGCGCCGACGGATCGACCTCGCCGATCTCGTCGAGGAAGATGGTGCCGCCGTCGGCCATCTCGAAGCGCCCCTTGCGGTCCGCCCGCGCGTCGGTGAAGGCGCCTTTGACGTGGCCGAACATCTCGCTCTCGAAGAGGGTCGAGGAGATCCCCCCCAGGTTCACCTTGACGAACGGGCCGTCCGTTCGCCGGCTGTTGCGGTGGATGGCCTCGGCGATCAGCTCTTTGCCCGTGCCGCTCTCGCCCGTGACGAGCACCGAGGCGTCCGTCGGGGCGACCCGGCCGATCAGCTCGAGAATCTTCAGGAACCGCGGATCGGCGCCGGTCAGCCCGCGGAAGTCGGAGCGGCGGTCGAGCTCCTCGCGCGACACGGCGGCGGCCCGGCCGTCCCCCGGATGGGCGGCGAGCGACAGGGCCGTCTCCACCGCCTGCAGCAGTTGGGCGTTGTTCCACGGCTTGGTGACGAAGTCCGATGCGCCGGCCTTCATCCCCTCCACCGCCAGGCCGATCGATCCCCAGGCGGTGATGAGGATCACCGGCAACCGCGGGCGGAGGCGCCGGATTTCTCCCAGCAGCTCCAGCCCCTCCTGGCCGCCAGTACCGCGGGAGAAGTTCATATCCTGAATCACGAGATCGAGATCCTGCTCGCGCAACAGGGCGAGGGCCTCCTCCGGTGACCGGGCCCCCCGGGCGGGATGGCCGTGTCGCTTGAGGAGGAGGCTCAAGGAAGCCACCACCGACGAGTCGTCGTCAACTATCAGGATCATCGCAGGATCATTCGTACCGCAACGCCTCGGCCGGCTGCACCCGGGCCGCCAGGATGCTGGGATAGAGGGTGCAGAGGAAGGAGATCAGGTACATGGTCACCATGGCGAGCAGCAACCCGCTCGCGAAGACCCGGTTGGAGAGGACGCCGATCAGGTCGAGCACCGGAATCTGGACCACCAGGAGTGTCCCGAGGAGAACGCCCAGGCTGGTCACGACCAACTGTTCCAGCAGGACCAGGCGATGCACGGCCGTGCGTGAAGCCCCAGCCGCCCGCCGCAGACCGATCTCGCGGGTGCGCTGGAGTAGATTCTGCCACAGCACCCCGATCAGGCCGAGCCCAACCATCAGCAGCAGGAAGAAGCTCACCGTTCCAGCTACGATGAGCGGCGTGAGGAAGAAGTGGTACGACGTCGCCCGCACCTGGCTCAGTGGCCGCACCTCGAAGGACCATTCGGGGGCCACCGCCTGCATGCGCTTCACGAGTGTCTCCTCGAACTCAGCAGGCGTGCCCGGACGAACCCGGACCAGGAGGTTGTGCAAGGGCCGGGCCTCGGGCCCATCCATCCCCTTGAGCACGAACATGAAATTGCCATTCGGCATCAGCTCGCCGGTCTTCCGGAAATCGCTCACCACTCCGATCACGCGGCGCTGGCGCTCCTTGGCCTCCGCCTTGCCGAACGGCTTGCCGACGGCGTCCCCGGACCCGTAGACCTCGCGGGCCAGATCGCGGTCGATGACGATAGGGTCCCAGGAAAGCGCTGAATCCGCTTCCTGGAACCAGCGGCCGGCAACCATTTTGAGACCCATCGCCTCCGCGAATCCCGGTGTGACCTCGGCGAAGTCCATCTGTACGTCCTTGCCATCGATCGTCCAGGAGCCGGTCATCCCCCCCTGATCGAAGGGGATCACCGCCGTGCCGGCAGCGGCCTCCACGGCCCCGAATGACCGGATCTCCTTGAGCAGCCGCGCGAAGATCGCCGCCTGCTCGGGCGCCCCCCCGCCGAGATTGGCACCGGATTGGCCAATGTCGACGCGGACACTCCACACGTTCTTCCATTCGAATCCGAGCGGTTGCTGGTAGTTGTCGAGGAAGAACAGGCCCAGCGTCGCCACTCCGAAGACGACCAGGAACGAGACGCAGATCTCGAGGATCATCAGAGCGTTGGAGCGCTTGCGATTCCAGACCAGCTTGAAGAGATGACGGGTCATATCGACCTCCCACGGAGAGCGCGGACGGGGTGAAGCTTCGACATCCGCCAGGCCGGATAAACGCCCGAGAAGATACCGAAGAAGGCGGCAATCGCCAGACCGTAGAGGAAGATCCGGAAATTGAGCTGCAAGCTCGCGTGCTCGATGAGGCCGCTAGCGTTGAAGGCATGTAACACAAAGGCCGTGAGAACGAGGCCGATGGCGGCACCGATCAACGTCAGCACCAGGTTCTCGACCAGAAATTGGCCCACCAGGGTGCGGGAGGAGGCGCCGAACGCCCTGCGCACGCCGATCTCCGAGGCACGGTCAAGGATCCGGCTCAGGTTGATGTTGACCAGGTTGATCGTGGGCAGCAGCATGAAACCGATCATCAGCGCCAGCAGCACGGCGCGCAGCCGGCCTCCCGGATTCACCACCGCCTCGCCGGGCAGAAACATCCGCGCGGCCCCTTCGAACAGCGTATCGGCGCCGGCGACCAGAAACTTGAAGGTTTTGGGGTCGGGAAGCTGCTTTTCGGCGCCGCGCAGAATGGACTGAAACTCCGCCTTGATCTGCGGCAGGTCGGCGTGGCTGCGGGCGAGGATCAGGGCCGTGAAATGGCCCAGCCATTCCTGCTTGTAGGCGCTCGACTTGGCAGTCGTGATCGGTACCCAGAGGTCGGCCGAGGAGGAGTAGCGGAGGATGGGGACGTCCCGCACCACACCCGCCACGCGGAAGCGCTGGCCGTCCACTTCGATCGTCTTTCCTACCGCCGGCCGGCCGTCGAAAAAACGCTCCCGGGTCGTCTCGCTGATCACGGCGACCATCCTTCCATTCTCATTGTCCGCGACGGTGAACGGCCCCCCTTCCACGAAGTCGAAGGAGAGCACCCGCCAGAGATCCCCGTCCGCGCGCCGCATCAAGGACTGGATCTTGCAGCCGTTCAGAAAGGAAACGACGTCCTGCGCCTCGGTCACGAGCGCGATCCGCTCGACGCTCGGCAGCTTGGTCATCGGCCGCACGAAACGATCGAGAAAGGCGTAGCCGGGCTGGGAGTTCTGGATGTTCTCCGGCCCCTTCATCGTCAGTCGATAGATGCCGAGCATGCGGTTGGCATGGATCTCGGGCGTCTGTGCCGCGAAAACATGATCCAGCAGGGCGGTCGCCAGCAGGAGCACCAGCAGGGTGACGCTGATGCCGAACAGACTGATGAACGTAAAGAACTTCCGCCGGCCCAGGACCTTGAGCGCGACCTTCAAATAGTTTCTGATCATCGCATCCTCCTATTGCACCTGCCGGCCGTCGAACAGACGGACGATGCGGTGGGTCTTTTCGGCCATGCGGGGATCGTGCGTCACCATCACGATCGTCGTCTTCTCGTTGGCGTTGAGATCCTCGAGGATACCCATGATCTCATCGCCCATCTGGCTGTCGAGGTTCCCTGTAGGCTCGTCGGCGAGCAGGATTCCCGGCCGCCCCACGATGGCCCGCGCGATCGCCACGCGCTGCTGCTGGCCGCCCGAAAGCTGGGTCGGGAAGTGGTGGGTGCGCGAGGAGAGCCCCACACGGTCGAGCGCCGCCAGCGCCGCCTTGCGCCGCTCCTTGTTCGACATCTTGCGGTAGAGCAGCGGGATCTCGACGTTGTCCGCCACCGACAGGTCGGACACGAGGTGGAACTGCTGGAAGATGAAGCCCAGCCGCTCGTTGCGCACCTGCGCCAGTGCGCGGTCGCCATAGCGGTCGATCGACTTTCCGTCCAGCGCCACCTTGCCCCGGCTCGGTTCGTCGAGCAGCCCGATCAGGTTGAGCAGCGTGCTTTTGCCGCAACCTGACGGACCCATCACCGAAATGAACTCCCCTTTCCCGATCTCCAGGTTGATGTTGTCCAGCGCCGTCGTTTCGACGCGGTCCGTGCGATACAGCTTGCTGACCTGCTGCAGGTTGATCATGGGAATTGTCTCTCCGATCTATTTGAGTTTCACCCGTTCCAGGTGCTGGTAATCCTTCATGTCCGAGAGGACGACCTCGTCTCCCGGTGACAGTCCTTCGAGAACCTCGTACGAGTCGTAGCCCGCGATCCCGAAGCGCACCCTGCGGCGCACGGCGTGATCGCCCTGGACGACGAATACCGGTACCGCGGCTCCCCCTTGAGCGAACGGCCCCTTGGGCACGCGCACGGCATGGAGCCGGGAATCGGTCACCGCCAGCACGTCCACCCGCAGGCTGTTGCGCAGCTTGGGATTCCTGGCGTCGTCGAGGTCCACCTTGAACTTGACGGCACCGTTGTCGATCGTCGGATCGATCTGAGCCAGACGGCCGGTCAGAGGCTTGTCGTCCAGCATGATGCGGACGAGTTGGCCCGGATGGAGGCTGGAGGAGTGAATGTCCGAAACGGTAGCCTCGACGCGGAACGAATCGAGATCGGCGATCTTGGCGATGACGTCGCCGCGGCGCACCGTCGCCCCCTCCTGAGGCACCACCCAGGTTAGGACGCCCGAGCGGTCGGACCTCGTGGTAGCGAGCTCCAAGAGACGCCGGGCGTCGTCGCGCTCCTTGCGCAGAGTCGCGAGATCGAGCTCCACGCCCTGGAGTTGGGCATCGGTCGACCGGTGGGCGCTGGCGACGGAGGCCTCAAGCTGCTCCAGCTCAATCCTGGCCTTCTTGGCGTCGGCCTCCGACGCCCGCGCCGTCTGCTCGGAAACGAGGCCGTCCACCCGCAGCTTCCGGTTCTGCTCCGCGCGATAGGTGGCGCCCTCGGAGTCGAGCTTCTGCCGCTCGATCTGCCCCTTGAGATCGATGAGGCTCTTCTCCAGATTGATGCGGAGCTGCTGCTGCTCGTTGGCCTTCCTGGCGAGCTGAGCCTCAAGCTTTTCGAGGTCCAGCTTGGAAGCGGAGGTATCGAGCACGAGGATCGCCTCCCCCGCCTTCACCACCTCTCCCGGCCGCTTGAGCACCTTCTGGACCCGAGCTTCCACCGGGCTGGAGATCACCGACTCGAACGCCGGGATGACCGTCCCCGAAGCCTCGACGATCCCCTCCACTGGCCCGCGATCCACCTTCCCCGTCCGGATCTCGCCCCGGACCACCGAAGGCCGCAGCCATCCCGGCAGCAGCAGGAGAACGATCACGGCAAACGCGACCGTCCCCCCAACCCAAGCCGCCCGGCGTCCCAGGCGGAGATATTTCGTCCCTGCATCCAGCTCACGGTCCATATTCGCTCTCCTCGGTCAGGGACCGGAGAGAGCAAGCCGCGCGCCAGAAGCTAAGTCGTTGATTTCTCTAGATTTGTCTTGCTCAGAAGGGAGGTGGGGCCGTTCGGTGCTGAACGGAACTGTTCGGAAATGAACGGTAGCTAAATCAGACCCGGAACGACTTCCTGCTCCGCGTCCCATGGCGCCTTGTCGAAGCCCAGCCGCCGCGCCAGCTCGGCCTTGAGGGCGGGAATGCCTTCTCCCGTGACGGCCGACACCCAGAGAGCCTGGCCGTTGCGCGACTCATCCGCCGGTACGAGGTCGGTCTTGTTGTAGACGTTCACCACCCGCTCGCGGTCCACGCCCAGCTCGTCCATCACCTGCTCGGCCACGGCCGCCTGCTCTTCCCAGCGTGGGTGGCTGCGGTCGATGACGTGGAGCACGAGGTCCGCCGCCGTGACCTCTCCCAGGGTGCTGCGGAAGGAGGAGACGAGGTGGTGGGGCAGCTTGCGGATGAAGCCGACGGTATCGGCGAAGACCGCCGTCCTGGCTCCTTCGACCGAGCCCCGGCGCAGCTTGGCGTCCAGGGTGGCGAAGAGGCGATTCTCCGCCAGCGTGCCGGCCGCCGTGAGGCGGTTGAACAGGGTCGATTTGCCGGCGTTGGTGTAGCCGGTCAGCGCCACGGTGGGCGTGCCGGTGCGGCCGTGGCGCTGCACCTTGCGGGTCCGCTCGATCTTTTCGAGATCCTCTTCCAGATGACGGATGCGGGAGCGCAGCACCCGGCGGTCCTGCTCGAGCTGGCTCTCGCCCTCGCCACCGCGCAGGCCCACGCCGCCGCCCTGGCGCGAGAGATGGCTCCACTTCCGGGTCAGCCGGGGGAGCGAGTACTTGAGGCGCGCGAGCTCCACCTGGGTACGAGCCTCGCGGCTGCGCGCCCGCTGGTCGAAGATGTCCAGGATCAGCGAGCTGCGGTCCATGACCGAGAGCTTGGTCAGCTCTTCAAGGTTCTTCACCTGGCTGCCGGAGAGATCGTCGTCGAAGATCAGCAGGTCGGCGCCCAACTCGCGAGCGGCGGCGCTGATCTCCTCCGCCTTGCCGTGGCCGACGAAAGTCGCGGCGTCCGGCGCCTTACGGGCCTGCATGGCGCGGCCGGTGACTTTCGCGCCGGCGGTGTCGGCGAGCTGTGCCAGCTCGTCGAGATGCTCCTCGACGACATAGACGGGCTGGCCCGGCAGGATGAGGCCTACCAGGAAAGCCTGTCGGGGACCGGTGGGCCGGCGTTCTTCGGAGCTTTGCAAGGTTGTCGGGTCCGTGCGCTATTCTAAGGCAGCGAGAAGTTGGGCCTGTGGCTTGGCGCTGACTTTTCAACCTGGGAGCGACCTTATGAATTCCCCTTCGGATCTCAGCGTACCCGCGCCGGCCGAACCCACGACGGCCCCCGAGACAGTCCCCGCGAGCTCAGGGCTCGGCATGCCCGCCAAGCTGGGGCTCGCGGCCCTGGCCGTCTGCGCCCTGGCGGCGCTCTTCTGGCCCCGTGGCGAGTCCACCTTCAAGGAGCCGGGCGGCTTCCTCTACGACTCCACCGGCAAGGCGTCTACCATCGGCCCGCGCCTCGCTCCGGTCACCCTCGTCCATTTCTGGGCCACTTGGTGTCCGCCCTGCATTCAGGAGATCCCGGCCCTGCAGCGCCTGTCCCGGGACTTCGCCGGACACGAGGACTTCTCGGTCCTGATGGTCGCCGTGTCCGACTCCAATAGCAAGGTCCGGTCCTTCCTGGGTAGCGGCGCCGACATGGTGCTCTTCGATCCCAACTGGGAAGTGGCCAACCGCTACGGCACCGACAAGCTCCCCGAGACCTACCTCGTCGTCAAAGGACAAGTGGTGAAGAAGTTTGTCGGCACGACGAACTGGGACTCCGTCCCTCTGCGGCAGGAGATCGAGGCGAAGCTCAAGGGCGCGCGCCCATCGACGGCCGCCCTCCGAGCGCCGGGCAACTGACTCGAAGGACGGGCCGTTCCAGGATGGCCCTGTCGTGCCTCAGAAGTGGAGGGCGAAGCCCACGTGCCCCATGGCGAAGAACTGCTCGTCCCGGAAGTGGATGTAGTGTCCGGAGACCTCGGCGAGAAACCCGAGATGACGAGTGATCGGCAGCTCGCCGGTCGCTCCCAGGGCCAGTCCAACGGAGGTTTCATTCTTGTCGCGGCCTGTGGTGTTCTCGGTGCCGTTCAGCCGGTAGCCGCCCAGCGCCAGATAGAGGCCTGACTCCCATACGGACTGGCGGGCCCGGTACTCACCGCCGATGGTCACATACTCCAGGTCGGCGTCGCGCAGGGAGCCAAAGAGGCTGTCCTGATCCAGCGACAGCTTTCCAGCCCGTAGGATCAGGTGGGTGTGGGGCTCGGTGACCATTCCCAGGTTGAGCTGGAAGCTCTTGTTGGTGAAGCTGCCCCCGGGATCGGCGTCGAGAGAACCGCCGACGCCGCCGAGAACGCCCACGGTATAGGTATAAAGCTCCTGGGCTCCCGCGGCGGCGGGAAGCAGAAGAAGGCCTCCAATCAGCAGGAGCCTGCCCAGCAGGCGGTGGTGTCGCGTCAAGATCCCCTCCTTTGCGGCGATTGCCGTCTCGATGGCTGCGGCCCGGAGCCCGGCTCTCCCCTGGACCACCCGGTTGCTGAGAGTATAGCTTCTCGTTTCGCTCTCCCCGGAGGGACGTAGCAATCCCATGACTCACTCTGTATACGCACCAGAGCCCTCCGGCGTTGCGCCGCCGCCCATGAGCTGGCTCGATCGTCTGCTTCACGCCTTGTTGCCCGCCGCTTGCCTGGGCTGCGGGCAGCCGCTTCCCGCCAGGGGCACCGGTCTCGGGCTCTGCGTCGCGTGCCGGGGTCTGCTCTCGCGGCTTCCCGTTCAGGCCTGCGCGGTCTGCGCGCTACCGCTCGGCGAGGCGTATGCCCTGCCCGCCGGATACCGCTGCGGGAGCTGCCGCCAGACGCCTCCTGCCTACGACCGGATGCTGGCCCTATGGTGCTATGGCCCGCCTTTGGACGCGGTGGTGCAGGCGCTCAAGTTCCGCCGGCTGGACTACCTCGGCCGGCATCTGGCCGTAGCCCTGGCGACGGAGCTCGGACCGAGATTCGAAGGGCTCGCGCCGATCGACCGCGTGGTGCCCGTTCCCCTGCACTGGCGCCGGCGCCTGACCCGCGGCTACAACCAGGCGGAAAGGATCGCCCGGCCCCTCGCCGGCCTTCTCGGCCTGCCCTTCGACCCCAACCTTTCCCGCAGCCGCGCCACTCCGGCCCAGAGCCGCCTCGGCCGGATGCAGCGGCTGGCCAATCTGCGGCGGGCTTTCCGGGTGCCGCGGCCGCGAGCCATCCAGGGACTCCATCTCCTGCTGGTCGACGACGTCGCCACCACCGGCGCGACGCTCGACGCCGCGGCCGAGACCCTCAAACGAGCCGGAGCGTCCGCCGTCACCGCCCTGGTGGCGGCACGAACGCCGCTCCATCCCGCCGGCCCTAAGGCGTGAAGCGCCGTCCTTGGATCCCGCCGAGTGAGCCGTCCTGCCAAACCACGACAAAGTTCCCTTTGGTGCCGAGGTGAGCGACGGCCGGATTGGCCGGAGCCACGGCGTTCGGTGCGTCCGACGCCACCTCGACCTCAGGACCGGTGGGAACGCCTTTCACGGTATAGCGGCGGACGAAGACGCCGACCCTCGATCCCAGGTCGGATTGCCAGGCCACCACGAAGTTTCCCGACGGATCGTGGGAGATCGCGGGATTCCTCTGAAAGCCTGTCGTGGTGGAGTTGACCACGAACTTCGCTCCCGCCGGACGGCCCTGTTTGCTGAAGCGCAGACCGAGAATGTCCGAGTTGGCCACCGCCGGCGCCACGTCGCTGTGCCAGACCACGACGAAGGTGCTGCCGTTGCCGCAGGAGACGGCCGGACGGACCGATTGCGCCACCGGCGGGGCCACCACCGTCTCGGTGGTGCCCAGGGGTGCCCCCTTGGCTGACAGCAGCCGCAGAGAAACCCCGCTGAGGTTGGACTGGAAGGGCCGGAACGCATCCACGGTCGTCCAGACGATGACCGGCCGGCCGGAGGTGTCCACACACATCCCGGGACGATCGCCCTTGACCAGACCCAGGCTCACCTTGACCTGAGCCCCCGCCGGAGCTCCCGCGGCGGTGAAGCGGCGCGCCAGCACCTGGGGCGTCGTGCCCTGGGTGCTGACGCCGTCCGGCACCACGCTCGCCCACGCCACGATGAACCCGCCGTCGGCCATCGGCGCCACGGCCGGGTTGTAGTCCACCGGCACCGCGGGCGCCGCGGGATCGTCGACGTTCACCCGGAAAGCCGCACCCAGCGGCGTGCCGTTGGACTGGAACCTCTCCGCCATGATTTCGCTGTTGCCGTCCGCGACGGACGACCAGACGACGATGAAGTTTCCTTTCTTGTCGCGGGTCACCGCTCCGTCGTACTTGTCCGGACTCACCTCCTGGGCCATCGAGAAGTCGTCCCCCAGCGGGGCGCCCGTCGCATTGAAGAACCTGCCGTTGATACTCTGCGTGCCGGCAGCGTTCGGTCCCTCCCACACGGTAAGAAAACCGCCTGTCGCGAGACCGGCCACCGCCGGCACCGTCTGGCGGCAATCCGGGCACGAGCTGATCCGAAACGGCGGGACCTGCGGCACGGGCCCTGCCCAGGCCGCGGAACCGGCCAGGAAGAGCCCCACGAAAGCTCCCCTCTTGAAGCTTGCTGCTTTCACCATTGCTGCGTCCTTTCCCCAACCTGGGGACTTAGCACTGCGTCTGCTCTGTTGTACGCGCCAACCCACCCGGGCGTTGGAGCCTCGACGGTTTTCTTTGTCAATCCTGAAGTGTCCAAGAGAGACGAGGAGGACCTTCGCGATGAAAAACGCCCGAGCCTGGCTGCAGGACCCCCGCCTCTATCAGATCCTCGTCCTCACCTGTCTGCTGGTTTACGGCGTCGCCCGGCTGGACTTCGAGATCGGCGCCGGGCGGGCAATGCTCCTGCTGGGAACGGCTCTCCTCACCCAGCTTGCCTGCACCCGGCTGTGGCACCTCCCGGCTTTTGATCCGAAGAGCGCCCTGATCTCCGGCCTCTCCCTCTGCCTGCTGCTGCGTACAAGCTCCGCTCTGCTCGCCGTCCTGACCGCCGCGGTCACCATCGGCAGCAAATTCATCCTGCGCATTCACGGCAAGCACGTCTTCAATCCTACCAACTTCGGCATCGTGGCACTAATGCTCGTCACCGGCCGGGTGTGGGTCTCCCCCGGCCAGTGGGGAAACGCTGCGTTCCTCGGCTTCCTCGTCGCCTGCCTGGGAGGGCTGGTCGTCACCCGCGCCGCCCGCAGCGACGTCACCTATGCCTTCCTCGCCTTCTATCTCGCGATCCTTTTCGGGCGCGCCCTGTGGCTCGGCCAGCCCATGGCCATACCCCTCCACCAACTCGCGAGCGGCGGCTTCCTGATCTTCACCTTCTTCATGATTTCGGACCCGAAGACGACGCCCGATACCCGGGCCGGCCGCATCCTCTTCGCCCTGCTGGTGGCCCTCGGCGCGGGCTTCGTCCATTTCGTGCTCTTCCGGCCCAACGGCCTGATCCTGTCCCTGGCCTTCCTTTCCCCCCTGACGCCGCTGCTCGACCGGCTGCTGCCCGGAGCGCGGTACGCCTGGAGGGGAGCTCCCGCCGTGGCCACGGCCCCTGTCCAACCTCTCCTCGGAGAAAGGAGATTCGCATGAGACGCTTGCTCATCCCGTTTCTGACCGCGGCGGCCCTCGCCATCGCCGCCGGCACCTCCCTGGCTTTCTGCGGCTTCTACGTGGCGAAGGCCGACACCAAGCTCTTCAATCAGGCGTCCCAGGTGGTCCTGGTGCGGGACGCCGACCGTACGGTGCTCACGATGGCGAACGACTTCAAGGGCGATCCCAAGGAGTTCGCCATCGTCATACCCGTTCCCACGTTCCTCCAGCGCGAGCAGATCCACATCGCCGACCGGACGCTGCTCGATCATCTGGATGCTTACTCGGCCCCGCGCCTCGTCGAGTACTTCGACGAAAACCCCTGCCAGCGCTACCAGGAGCTCCAGGCGGTGCCGGCCCCGGCGATGAAAATGGAGGGGAATGCCAGAGCCGACCGCGCGCGCGACCGCAGCCTGGGCGTCACGGTGGAGGCTCGCTACACGGTCGGCGAGTACGACATCCTGATTCTCTCGGCCAAGGAGAGCAATGGGCTGGAGACCTGGCTGACCGAGAACGGCTACCGGGTTCCCGCTGGGGCCTCCCGCGTCCTCGGCGGCTATCTCAAGCAGGGAATGCGGTTCTTCGTCGCCAAGGTGAACCTCAAGGAGCAGTCGAAGCTCGGCTTCACCTACCTGCGGCCCATCCAGGTGGCCTACGAGAGCCCCAAGTTCATGCTCCCCATCCGCCTCGGAATGGTCAACGCCAACGGCCCCCAGGAACTCTTCGTCTACGCGCTGACCCGCAAAGGCCGGGTGGAGACCACCAACTACCGCACGGTCCGTCTCCCCTCGAACGCCGAGGTTCCCCTCTTCGTCAAAAACGAGTTCCCCGGCTTCTACAAATCCCTGTTCAGCCAGCAAGTGAAGCGGCAGGACATGCGCACCGTCTTCCTCGAATATGCCTGGGACATGGGCTGGTGCGACCCCTGCTCGGCCGATCCGCTCTCGGCGGACGAGCTGCGCCAGCTCGGGGTCTTCTGGCTGGAAAGCGGAGGAGACAATCCTTCCGGAGCTCGCAACGTCTTCCTCACCCGGCTACACCTGCGCTACGACTCGCTGCATTTTCCCGAGGACCTGGTGTTCCAGGAGACTGCCGACCGCGAGAACTTCCAGGGCCGCTTCATCCTGCGCCACCCCTGGACGGGCGGCGACCGTTGCGAGGCGGCGCAGTCGTACCGCCGGGAGCTGCCGAAGCGCTACGAGCAGGAGGCCCAGACCCTCGCCTCGTTGACCGCCTGGGACGTCAACAAGATCCGGCGCAAGATGAACCTCGCCGCCAACTCCACCGTTCCCGCGGAGGGCGATCCCTGGTGGAAAAAGATCTGGAACTAACGGATGTAACCTAGTGATCGCAACTCGCTGAGGAGATCGGCGTCCGCCGGCGAGGTGCGGGCGGCGCCCCCCTTCTGGCGCGTCCCCCAGGACTGGATCGTCCGCAGCGGATGGCTTCGGCGGAACTCGGCGTTGAAGAGCTCCGTCCGCGGCCGGCCGGCAAAATCCTCCGCCACCGGCAGCCCGAGGCCGTAAAGGATCGTCGGTGTCATGTCATGGACACGGATTTCCGAGAGGTCGGCCTTGGAGTCGATATCGGGACCGGCGGCGATGAGGATGCCGTGGGTGGAGGGTGTATGGGTTCCGGAGATCCGGGTCAGGCTGAGGAGCGCAGGCGGGAAAGGTTGGCCTCCGATCCGCAGGACCGGAGTCAGGCTCGCCAGATGAACGACCGCCACCAGATCCCCTTCGTCGCCACGTCGAGGATGAGCATCCCGAACCGTGAAGACCGGCTCCCCCCGGTCATTGGTGACGGTGGCGAGATCCGACTCGAACTTTTCGCGGATCCGGTCCCGCTCCTCCGGACGGATCCGTCCCCCGGCCTCCCGGCCGGCAAGGGCGAACCGTAGATCCTTTGCTCGCTGAAAATCCGGCGTCGCGTAGGTGTACAACACGGTCCGCGAGAAGTCGACCGCTCCGCCCTTGTGGCTCAGATAACCCAGCCGCTCGAGGATGGCGTCCATGTTCACTTGCGCCTTGATGCCCTCGCGAGGGGCGGCGTGGAAGCCGTGGTCCGAGACCACGAGAACATTGGCCGT
>Ga0134121_10000360_pt1 | contig 53406 bp, 42 predicted proteins | sample KB301_FD_96463 | JGI IMG/M metagenome (GOLD analysis project Ga0134121, IMG submission 96463) | Terrestrial soil microbial communities without Nitrogen fertilizer from Kellogg Biological Station, Michigan, USA - KB3-0-1 | ecosystem: Environmental > Terrestrial > Soil > Unclassified ...
CATCTTCGACCGTCGCAGCCGCGCGTGGTCGGATTCGGGCGTGCCGAGCAAGGAGCCGATCGACGGTCCGACGATCGAGATGTTCGACGGACTCACGGGCGCGCTGATCGCGACGTGGGGGGAGAAGACCTTCGCGCTTCCGCACGGCCTCACCATCGATGCACAGGACAATCTCTGGCTGACGGACGTCGCGCTGCACCAGGTTTTCAAATTCTCGCACGACGGCAAGATGCTGCTCACGGTCGGCGAGCGCGGCGTACCGGGCAACGACAACGCGCACTTCAATCAGCCGTCAGGTGTGGTCGCGGCGTCGGACGGATCGTTCTACGTGAGCGACGGCTACGGCAACAATCGTGTGGTGAAGTTCAGCGCCGACGGCAAGTACCTCGCCGCGTGGGGCACGAAAGGCACGGGTCCCGGAGATTTCGATCTTCCGCACGGCATCGCACGCGACCGTGACGGTCGTCTGTTCGTGTCGGATCGTTCGAACGGGCGCGTGCAGGTGTTCGATGCGAACGGGCGGTATATGAACGAGTGGAAAGGGGCGCCACTGGTGAGCCCGAACAACGTCGCGTTCGGCCCCGATGGCCGCGTCTACATCGTCGACGACGGCGGGCGCGAGCTCATTCCCGACAAGTCGGGGATTCTCGTCATGGACCGGAACGGCACCTTCATCGAGCGATTCGGCCGGTTCGGCAATTACGACGGGCAGTTCGTCGCGGTGCACAGCGTGGCCGTCGGCCGCGACGGCGCGGTGTACGTGGCGGACGCCGACGGCCGGCGCGTGCAGAAGTTCGTGCGGCGGACCCGCTGACGCCTAGCGTATTCTCCGAATCGTACCGGCGTTGTCGATCGAGTACAGCGGCCCGGTGCGGATGTCGCCGGGCATCTGCACTTTCACGACGCCCACGTCGCTGCGCAGCGCCGTCGCGATGTTGAATGGATCCGCTGCTGCGACGTTGACGGAGTAGCCAAGGTCCTGCAGCGAGCGGACGGTCAGCACGCTCAGGGGATTGATGGCGCCGCTGAGGAACCCCGTCATGAGCTCGTTGCCGAGCACGGACTCACGCCAGTGTGAGTTGATCGTGCCGGCGCCGCCCGTGTTCTCCACGGGCACTTTCTGGCCCGCCGTGTAATTCAGTCCGCCAATGGCGTTGAAGCCGATCACGGCATTCGTTCCCGAGAAGTACGTGTCCTGCGGCGTCCCGCCCTCGAGTGTCTGATTCTGCAGCCCATGATCGGGCCAGAACGTGCCGATGCCAAGCACGTGCCCCATTTCATGGAGCACGACTGAAGTGAAGGAGCCGTTTGCCTCCATCGATGCGACATCCGCTTCGTCGAATGTCATTTCACCGACGATCGGAAGGCCGCTGCTGCTCCGGACAAAACACGGACCTGCGGTGCCAAGGATTTTTCCGGCGCCGTCGATTGGTGCGATGGTCGCGAAAATGAGCACGTCGTCAACGCTCTGATTCATCGCCGGCGAATTGTCGCCGCACTGTCCCGCCGCAATGTTGATCGGGACGTCCGGAAGATCCGTCGTGATCACGGTGCTCCAGCGCGCCGCCGCCGTATTGAACGCCGTTTGCTGGCTGCCGCTCATGGTGCCCAGAAATTGCACGACGATGCTGAACGCCGACGTCGCCGTCGCAGTAAACGTGGCGCTCGCCGTTCCAGCCGTCGCGGTCACGTGCTGCGTTCCGCCGGTCGCGCCAAGCGTCCAGGTCACCGACGCCGTGCCATTCGCGTCGGTCTTCACGCTCGATTGCGACACGGATCCGCTTCCCGCTGCGGGCGTAAACGTTACGGTTTGACCGCCGATCGGGACTCCCAGGCGATCGAGCACTTTGACGCGCAGGAGATTCGGAAGAGCGGTACCGACGCTGCCGGTTTGCTGGTCGCCGGAAATGATCACGACCTGCGCGGGGATCGGAGCGACCGTGACGTTGACGCGCGTGCTCTTTCCACCCGACGTCGCGGTGACGACCGCAGTGCCGGCGGCCTGGGCAATGATGACGACGGCAGGACCCGTGACCGGTGCAGTAGCCGCTGCCGTGGCACGAACGGGCAGAACCTCGAGTCCACCGACGGCGGTCGGCAGCGCGAGCGAGACGACGGAGGAGTTCGATGTCCACGTGATCGCCGCGTCGGTGAGCGTGTTGCCGCTCGCGTCGAGCGCAACTGCGGTGTCGTTCCGGGTGGCGCCGATGGCGTCGAGTGTAATCGTGGGCAGCTTGAGCTGGATGCTCGCGGGCTTCGCCCCTGCCGACGTTGACGAACCGCCGTCGCTTCCGCATCCGGACGCAATCACGAGCGCGATCAGCGCACCGACGAATTGACGCATTGGCCTCACCCTGCGTGTGTTGATCGTCATACACGCAGGGATCGAAAGGGTGCTCCGTCCGCGCGAACTTCGGCGCCCCCTCTGGTGGGTTCCTGAAGCCCGCATAAGTTCCGACAATCGCCCTCAGGGAGCGTCGCATGCTGCGCCGTCTTTTCCTCGCCGCCGTCGTTGCCGCATCCACCCCTGCGTTGTCCGCGCAAGCACCGCAGACGTGGACCGTGGCGGATGCGCCGAGCGTGACGATTTCGCACGCGAGCACCGCGCCGTACACGGTGCAGACAGCCAGGCGCCTTTCGGACGGCAGGCTCGTCGTGCTCACCGCGGGCGAGCTCCACTTTTATGGCAGCGGCGGCGCGTTTCAGTACATGTCGGGGGGACGCGGCGTGAGCCGCAACGCCTACGAGTTCGTGCAGGACATGCTCGTGCTGCCCGGCGACACGATCCTCTCGATCAGCATCAACGTGGGCCCGCTCGAGACGCGTGAGATCGACTGGCTCCCCACGAACGGCCAGCGGCTTGCGGCTCGCAGCGTGACTGTCGACCAGAGGGACATGGACGCCGGGGGATGGTCGAGCTCGCTCAAATTCGGATCACTGCTGCCGAACGGCACGCTGCTGATCGAGCAGTGGCCACACCAGCGCGAGCAGTTTCCGCCAGACCAGCTGCATCGCGCCGTCAACCGGTACGCGATCTTCGATCCGAAGACCCGGGCGGTCTCGGTTCTGCAGAACGTGATGTCGTTCCGCGAGTCCGATAACGGGATTCAGCCTTTGAGTCCAGCCGAGCAATCGGCCGTTGGCTCCGACCGCATCTACATCGGAGACAACGACACCACGTTCATCAGCGCGTACGCCACCGATGGCCGGCCGCTCAGCACACTCACGGTATCCGAAGCTCCCGCGCGGGTAACCGCCGCGGATCTCGCCGCGTACCAGCGCTACATCACGAAGCGCATCGCCGGCGACACGGTGCGGCTCGCGCGATGGACGGAGCGCTACAACGCCATCCCGAAGCCGGAGCGGTATCCTCTGTGGGGTCCGCCGCTCGTCGCGCGCACGGGCGAGCTCTGGATCGCGCCCGCGCAGTTCAGCGTGAACCGTGAAATGGCCCTGATGGCCGCGGAGGCGGGCCACAGGAACGTCTGGCACGTTTTCTCGCAGGCGGGCGCGCGATTGGCATCCATCGTTCTTCCCGACGGATTCACGCCACTCGACATCGGTGCCGACTACGTGCTCGGCGTGAGTTACGACGACATGAGAAACGAGCGCGTCGAGATGTACGCGCTGACGCGACGGTAGAACGCGCCGCGAGACCTCACTATCCCCTCACGCAGTTGACGCTAGAGCTGACCGAGTATCTGCCTGTGGTGGTGAATCAGGTGCCCGGCGTAGTCCACTATGACGTGCTCGATTGGCTTGGGCTGGCCATCACCGATGACCGTGCTCACGTTCGCTGACGCGAGATCGAAGTTCTCGATGATGTGCACGACATGGCGGTTGAGTGCGATCCAGAGCTCGATGATCTCCTCCCACGTCCGCGACTGGTACGCCGCAGTCCGCACCCACTCGTCCTGCTCATAGCCGGGCGTCACGAGCATCCCGTTCGTGAGGTGCGCGGGAATCTGTGCACGAACGAAGCGCTGAACGTTGTTGGCAGCGCTGTCCACGAGATGTCCGAGGATTTCCTTGCGCGACCACTTGCCGAGCACGGTGGGTTGCGACGCATCGGCATCGCTCATTCCGCGCAGTCGTGTTTCATCCGCGAGCGCGCCGGAGATCGCGGCGGCCGCACCGGCAATGGTGGGGTCGGACAGGTTGTGCGAGTACGTGGTTGTGATGGGCATGGGGTAGAATAACCAACCTGTCCCGGTTGACGTAGCTTCATCAAATCACGTCTTCCGGAGAACGAACATGCGCGCTGCGCTGCTGAGCTTCGCCATCGGCGTTTTCGCGTTGCACACGACGGCCGTTCGCGCGCAATCATGGACGCTCGCCGCAAACGCCTCCGTGATCATCGGGTCGGAGGATCGCGGGCCGGAATACCAACTGAGTCAGGTCTCGTTGGTGCGGCGGCTGTCCGACGGTCGCATTCTCGTTGTGATGGGTCCCGACATGCGGTACTTCGACGCATCGGGGAAGTACACGGCGAAGGCCGGCGGTCGCGGTCAGGGTCCGGGTGAGTTCCAGTATGTCTCCGCGCTGTACGTGCTCGCGGGCGACACGCTCCTTGCGCAGAATTCCCGCGCGAAGGTCTGGCTGAGCAGGGACGGAAAGTTCATCCGGCAGGAAATACTGACCCTTGACCCGCTCATGAAGAACGGATGGTTCGCCGAAGGAGCGATGCTTCTTCCCAACGGCAACCTGCTTTCCCCGCAGTATCAGGAAGAAAGGCCGGGTTCGATCCCCACCGGACTGTATCGCCCGGTACTTCGTTACACGCTCCTCGACGTTTCCAAAGGCACCATCATCCCGCTCATCACGAGCGGCGGCCTTCGGCAGATCACGCATCCCGGCGGCCGCGGCGGTGGCGTGCAGCCGTTTACGCCGCACGCTCAACAGGCCATCGGCGCCGACCGCCTGTATGTCGGCGACAACGACACCACGTTCGTCAGCGTGTTTACCCTCGACGGCAAGCCGCTTGGAACCGTCACCGTTGCCGACAAGGCCGTGCCGGTCACGGCGCGTGATCTCGACGACTACAAGAAATCCACGCTCGAATCGATCGGGAACAACGCCGAGCGCCGCGCGCGTTTCGAGCAGAGCTGGAATGAAGTTCCCAAGCCCGCGCGCTTTCCATACTGGTCAACGGCTATGGTCGACAAGACCGGGAACCTCTGGGTCTCCATGCGCGCCACGCCCGCGCTCCCGACCGAATGGCGCGTGTTCGATCGCGCCGGAAAGCGAATCGCGACGCTCACGGCGCCCGCTCACTTCAGCATCAGGGAGATTGGTGCCGACTACGTCCTCGGCGTCGCGGTGGACGACGCCGGGATCGAAAGCGTTCGCATGTACGCACTGGTGAAGCGATAGCCGGTTCGGTTACGGCCACGGCACCGGTGTAACGACCAGCGTCTGCCCGGCCGTGATGACGATGCCGTTGAAGCTCTGCGCGGTCTGTCCAACCGCCGTTCCCGTGAGAATGACGTTGTACGTTCCGGGCGCGAGCCCCGTCAGCACAAAGCGACCGTTGTTGCCGATGCCGGACGTCGTGACGGCGCCGGTCACGGAGTTGGTCGCCGTCGCAGTCGCTCCACCGATGTATTGGCCGAGGGTCGACGTCACCAGTCCGCGGATCGTTCCCGCATCACCGAACGTGACCCAGCCGATGTCGCTCTGGCCGCCGGACGACGCGGTGACAAGCGCGCTCCCCCTGTAGCCGGCCACGGCCGACGGTACGACGGTCACGGCGCCGGTGGCGCTGATCGACACGTTGGGGTTGCCTGAGATCGCCCACGTGATCGGAGCACCGGCAATGGTAGCGCCAAGCGCATCCTTCGCGGACGCAAACGTTGAGAAGTCAAACGAGTTGTTCAGCGTGGAACTCGCAGCCAGGTAAATCGACACACTCAGCAGCACACTGGCCACGTTGAGCGGCGCTTGTGTCACCTGCATCCGTGCGAGCGCACTGATGTTCAATCCGCTGCTGCAGAAGGCGCGCAGCGTCGTCGTGCCTGCAGCCTTCCCGGTCGCTGTTGCCACGAGACCGCTGCTGGTGACGGACGCAATCGGCGACGCATCCATCAGGAACGACAGCGGGCAACCGTTCGCGGTGGGCGCGCCCGCCGCGTCGAGGAACGTCGCCGTCGTGGTCACCGTGCCGTTCACTCCCGTCGTGAGCGTCCAGGGTGTCAATACGATCGTCGCGGCAATGTTGCCGAGCGACACGCATTGGAGCGGCGCGTCAGCAGTGAGGTTGATGCCTTGAGCGGTCGCGGGACCGACTGCATGGACGTTCGACGTACCAATCGCATTGCACGTCGCGAGTCCGGTGGTTGCATTGATCGATGCGATCGTGATTCCCGTCGTGATGCTCCAGGCGGCGGTCGTGAACTGCGGCAGCACCGCGCCAGCCTGATTGCGAACTTCAATGCTGTATTGCCTCGTCGCGCCGATCCCAACGGTGCCCGTCGCGGGGACTGCGGTGAGGGTCATCGTGGCCGGAACGTTGCTGACCGCGTTGACGGTGACGGCGATCTGATTGCTCACAATGCCTTCCGCCGACACCGTGATCATCGCGGGCGTGTTCGCGGGAGTCGGGGCGAGACCGGTGATCTTGCCGGCAGCGTCGACTGAAAGGATGGTTGGGCTGGAGCTGAGCCACGCGTACGTTGGCGCGGTCTGCGGTCCCCCGGCGGCGAGCGTGGTCACCGGCGCGGCAAACGTGTGCTGGTCGCCGACGGTGACCGAAAACGATGTTGGCGTGAGTGCGATCTGATCAACGCGCGTCCGAATCGTGACTTTGACGCTGACGTCCGCGGCATCCTCGTCCTGCGCGACCGCCCAGACCGTGATCTCGACCGAGCTGGCGTTGCCCGGTATCGGAGTGAGCGCCGTCACCGCCCCGGTCGTGGGCTCGATCGAGGCGTACACATCATCATCGAACCCCAGCGTATACCTGATTTCACCGTCGATGACGTGTGGCGGAGTCTGCTTGTCCGTGATACGCGCGGTAAACGTGGCCGTCTGCCCTGCCCGCATGTCGGATGGGTGCGCCGTAAACTCGAGGAGCGTGTCTTCATTCCCGGTGGCGTCGGAATGCGAACCACACGCGGGCAAAATCATGGCGCAATTGACGACGATACCGATAAGTGAGAGTGCGAGGCGATGTTGCCTCGCAAACGCTCGAATGGACGAATGCATGAACGGACCACCGGAAGGAGAGGAATAGCGCACCCATCAAGCAGGCGTACCACGCATCAGCGGGGAATCACCCGAACGAACTAGTCCGAAGTGACCAGCGTTCCCGCGGGTGTGCTCGCGCTGAGAACGACGCATAGGTTGATGCAACACGCGGTGATTCTGTTTCGCCGCGATTCGATACCTGGAGCACATGGCGGATTCGTTTGTCTGGAACATCGATCCCGTGCTCCTGCGCATCGGACCGCTTTCGGTTCGCTACTACGGCATTTGCTTCGGGCTCGCGCTGGTTACCGGCTTTGCCATCTGGTACACGCGCGTGCAGCGCTTTGGTGAGTCGCGCGCGTTTGCCGAAGACTTCCTCTTTTTCGGCGTGCCCGGCGTCATCATTGGCGGGCGGCTCGGTTACTGCCTGTTCTACGCGCCGAAAGTCTTTCTTGCACATCCGTGGCGCATCTTCGCGATCTGGGAAGGCGGCATCGTCTCGCACGGTGTCGCCATAGGACTTGCCGCCGCCCTGTGGGCGTTCAGCCGCAGGCACCGTGTCACTGTCCTTCGCCTTGGCGACTATTTCGTACCAGCAGCCGCGCTGGCGGTCGGGTGGATCCGGGTCGGGAATTTCTTCAACTCCGAGGTCATCGGACAACCCGCGTCGGTTCCCTGGGCCGTGGTGTTCGCACGTCATGATCTCCGGCCGCGTCACCCCGCGCAACTCTACGATTTGTTGATCGGCCCCATCACCTGGCTCGTGCTCCATGCGCTCGAGAAACGCAACATTCGCCCCGTCGGCTCCGGCCTGATCGCCGGCACCTTCCTCACGTGCTACTTCGGCGTTCGCATCTTCGTCGAGCAGTACAAGGACTTCTATCTCGAACAAGTCCGCGCCCTCCCGCCATTCAGCAGCATCGAGCATTGGCTTGGCGTTCCCGTGCACACGGGACAGTGGCTCAGCATTGTGCCACTCGTTGCCGGCACGTGTCTCATCGCGCGCGCACTGCGATTACCGCACGCTCCCGCAATCCCCCGTCCGATAACGGAGACTCCGTGATTTCAACGCCGAACGACGACACCACACCCGGACGCGCCCACGCGGCACGGCTTCCGATCCTCGAGAACGAGATTGAGCGCACGCTCAACGCCGAACGCGCCGCACTCATGGCGGACGCGGGCCTCGGCGCGAACGCCGTGAGTCATTTCCGCCGCCCACGCGAGCGAGCGGTCACGCGATCCGAGCGCGGCCGTGTCACGCTCTGGTTCGGCGGGCTCACCATGCGGCACGAGCAACTCATTCTCGCCGCGCTCGAAGGCCTCGGGTACAACGCGGGTGTCATCGCCACGCCGGACAAGGCGGACTTTCAGGCGGGCAAGGAGTTCGGCAACAACGGCCAGTGCAATCCCACGTACTTCACGGTCGGCGCGCTGGTCAATCATCTGCGGCGCATGCGCGACGTCGACGGCGTGCCGCTCGACGACATTCTCGACAACCACGTCTTCATTACTGCCGGCGCGTGCGGACCGTGCCGGTTCGGCATGTACGAAGCCGAGTTCCGGCTTGCGCTGCGTAACTCGGGATTCGACGGATTCCGCGTCGTGCTCTTCGAGCAGAAAGGCGGCCTGGATCAGGCGAGCGTCGAGGCGGGCATCGAGTTCAACCTGAACTTTTTCATCTCGCTGCTCAACGGTTTGATGATGGGTGACCTGCTCAATGAAGTCGCGTACGCCATTCGTCCGTATGAAGTGCGTCCCGGTCAGACCGACGGCGTATTTGCGCGCTGCCTGCTGTCGAGTCAGGAGGCACTCCGCGAGAAGGACTACGACGCGATTCACGCCGGCGCGCTCGCGGCGCTGCTGTCCAGAGTCACGCCGGTCAACAGTGCCCTGGCCGCTGCCACGTTTGTCGATCAGCTGCGGGGCACCCATTACACGGACGTACTCGCCGGGTGCCGCTCGATGATCGACGATGAAATCGAGGTCGACTACCTCCGCCCGAAGCCGATCTGCAAGGTCACGGGCGAATTCTGGGCGCAGACGACGGAAGGTGACGGCAACTTCCACATGTTCCGTTTCCTCGAGGGCGAGGGCGCCGAAGTGCTCGTTGAGCCGGTCACGACGTGGATCATGTACATGCTCAACCAGTCCGTGAACGTCGCAAAAGACCGGGCCGGACTCGTGTACGACGGGGGCACGGCCCCGGCGAGCGGCATCCGCAACCGGGTCGGCGCCGAAGTGGCGTTCCGAAAGAAGATGTTCAAGCTGACCCTCGCGCAACGCCTGCTCACCCGTGAGTACGAACGGATGCGCAGTGCGCTCGGCGAAATGGCGCACGCGCTCGTCGATCAGCCTGAGCTCCAGCGCGTCGGCCACCCGTACTACAACAGCCGGGCGGGCGGTGGCGAAGGTCACCTCGAGGTGGCGAAGAACATCTACTACAGCAACAAGGAGCTCTGCCACATGGTGCTGAGCCTCAAGCCGTTTGGCTGCATGCCGAGCACACAGTCCGACGGTGCGCAGGCCGCGGTGACATCGCACTTCAAGGACATGATCTACATCCCCGTCGAAACATCCGGCGAGGGAGACATCAACGCGCACAGCCGTGTGCAGATGGCCCTGGGCGAGGCCAAGGGAAAATGCAAGGAAGAGTTTCGCCGTGCCGTGGGCGAGTCGGGGTATTCACTCGCGGAGTTGCGCGCGTTCGTCGCGACCCGGCGTGCGCTTCGCCGTCCCGTGCAGGACATTCCGCGTCGCGCGGGATACGTGGGACGGGCAGCGCATTTCGCGCTGCATGTCGGCTCGTTGATGCGAGGCGAGGGCATCGTGCCGGACGCGGCACGGGAACTGAACGCGGTCGCCTCGTGATCGCCCACGAGGACGATCGCGACGCAGTGGAGGCACCGGCGACACGTTCCTGCAGCAGCGGCGGCGGATGCGGGAGCAAGAGCGCGGCGCAGGAGCCGACGCTGATCCAACTGGAAATGTGCGCCCCAAGGCCAAAGGTGCGCATGCCTGGATCACGCACGGCGCCGCCGGTGTTCGCCGGGACGGCGCAATACCCGCAGGGATTGCTCATCGGGCTCGACGTCGGGAGCACCACGGTCAAGTTCGTCGTGGTCGACCCCGCGACTGACGAGATCCTGTGCAAGGACTACCAGCGGCACGAAACCCGGCAGCCCGAGAAGTGCGTTGAGATGCTGAACGTCATCACGACGCGTTTTGCCGGCGTGCCGACACATGCGTTTCGCGTGTTCGTGACGGGATCAGGCGGCGCGTCGATCGGCGCGCGCATCGGGGCCAAATTCGTGCAGGAGGTGAACGCCGTCAGCCTGGCGGTCGAGCGCCTCTACCCCGATGTCCAAAGCGTTGTGGAGCTCGGCGGGCAGGACGCCAAGATCATCGTCTTTCACACGGACCAGTCAACGGGGCGGAAGAAGAAGAGTCCCTCGATGAACGACAAGTGCGCCGGCGGCACCGGCGCGGTGATCGACAAAGTCACCGCCAAGCTCGGCATCGCCGCCGCGGATTTGTGCAGGATGGGATACGCCGGGCTCAAGTTGCACCCGGTTGCGGGCAAGTGCGGCGTGTTTGCGGAGACCGATATCAACGGTCTGCAGAAGCAGGGCGTGCCCGCCACCGAGCTGATGGCGTCGCTCTTTGAATCCATCGTGCAGCAGAACCTCGCGGTGCTCACGCGCGGGCACACTCTGCGTCCCCTCGTACTGCTGCTCGGCGGACCCAACTGCTACATCGCCGGTCTGCAGGAATGCTGGCGTCGCAATCTCGTCGCCGTATGGGATGAACGCGGCGTCGAGTACGACAGGAACACTCCGCTCGAAGAACTCGTTCTCGTGCCTGCGGACGCGCAGTATTTCGCGGCAATCGGCGCGGTCGAATTTGCCAAGGGTGAGCTCGCCGACACGCCCGACCTCGGCGTGTTTCGCGGCCTCGAAGAGCTCGAGTGGTACCTCACGGTGGGACGTGTCGAGGAAAAGCAGGCGGCCGGCGGAAAGGGATTGTGGTCCACGCGCGAGGAGCTCGAACTGTTTCGCGCACGCTACACGCCGACGCCGTGGGTTACTCCACGCGTCGAGCGGGGCGCAGTAGTGCGCGCGTTCATCGGCGTCGACGGCGGCAGCACGAGCACGAAGGCAGTGCTGGTCGACGAAGCAAAGAACGTCATCGCCACCTCCTACCGTCTTTCCAGGGGCAATCCCATCGAAGACACGATGGACGTTGTCGGCGATCTGCAGCGGGCGATCGAGGAACAGGGCGCGACGCTGGACGTGCTTGGCGTCGGCACGACGGGGTATGCAAAGGACGTGCTCAAGGACGTGCTGCGGGCCGACGTCGCACTCGTTGAGACCGTCGCGCACACGGAAGCTGGACTGCATTTCTACCCTGACACCGACGTGATCGTCGATGTCGGCGGACAGGACATCAAGCTCATCGTGCTGAAGAACGGTCAGGTCAAGGACTTCAAGCTCAACACCCAGTGCTCGGCGGGGAACGGGTACTTCCTCCAGAGCACCGCGCAGACGTTCGGTTACTCCGTCAAGGAATTCGCGGAGATTGCCTTCAGCGCGCAGTCCATGCCGACCTTCGGGTACGGGTGCGCGGTGTTCATGCAGTCGGATATCGTCGACTTTCAGCGACAGGGTTGGGCGCCGAACGAAATCATGGCCGCGCTGTGTGACGTGCTGCCGAAAAACATCTGGCTCTACGTGTCGCAGATTCCGAATCTCGCCAAATTGGGGCGCCGTTTCGTCCTGCAGGGCGGTACGCAACACAACCTCGCGGCGGTGAAGTCGCAGGTGGACTTCATCGAAAGCCGGTTCCGCGGATTGGCGGAACAGCCGGAAATCGTGGTGCACAAGTTCTGCGGCGAGGCGGGAGCCATAGGGTGCGCGGTCGAGGCGCATCGCCTGTACACCGAACGCGGTCACCGGACGTCATTCATCGGACTCGATCTGGTGCAGACGATTGCCTTTCGAAGCACGCGTTCCGAGGCAACGCGTTGTTTCTTCTGCAAGAACAAGTGCCTGCGGACCTTCATCGACGTGCGTACCGGTGGCGCTGCAACGGCGGCGGCGGTCGACGTCGCGCCCGATCAGCAGGACATTGCGCGGACAACCGTCGCCCGCGCCAAGGCCCGCGCGCCGTCGAAAGTGCCGCTGCAATCAGGCGAGCAGCGGTTGATCATCGCGACGTGCGAAAAGGGGACGGTCGAGGACATCGACGCCATGAAGGAGATCAAGGCGGGTATCGATGCCGTCGGCGAGGCCAATCCCAATTTTGCGGCCATTGCTGCGCGCGCGGCGTTTGCGCCGTCGGGCGTGGCAAGCGTTCGCGACGAGCCGCCGGCGGCCGCACGATCGTTCTGGCCACGTTCCAGGCACGGGGCCACGCGGGCCACGGCGATGGCGCGACGGGCAGCGCTGCGCGTGGGAATGCCGCGCGTGCTCAACATGTATTCGCTGGGACCGTGGTTCATGGCGTACTTCGAATCCCTCGGATTGCAGGCGCGGAATCTCGTGTGGAGCGATCACACGAGCGACGAGCTCTACAAGGCCGGCGCAAAGCGTGGCGCCATCGATCCCTGCTTTCCGAGCAAGATCGGTATTCCGCACGTCCACAACCTGCTCTACAGCAAGCATACGGTAGAGCGCCCGCTCGACGTCATCTTCTTCCCGATGATCGACAGCCTGCCGACGTTTCTCGAAGGCATCGTCGACAGTCGCTCGTGTCCAACGGTGACGACGACGCCCGAGGCCGTGAAGGCTGCGTTCACGAAGGAAAGTGACCTCTTCGCGGAGCGGAACATCCGGTACCTGGACACGTTTCTCAACTTCAGCGAGCCGGCGCTGCTCGCGCGTCAGATGTTCGGCGAGTTTCAGGAGATGCTGGGCCTCTCCGAAGGGGAGAACGCGCGCGCGTGCGCGTCGGCATGGAACTACCTGAACACCCTGGAGCAGAAACTGCGCGATCAGGCGCGCGACGCACTCGGCGTTCTCGAAGCAACCGATCAGGTCGGTGTGGTACTGCTCTCGCGACCGTACCACGAAGATCCCGGCGTGTGTCACGAGATTCCGGAGGAATTCCAGAAACTCGGCATTCCGGTGTTCACCGCCGAAGTGCTCCCGCGCGATCCGAAGATTCTCGACCGATTATTCGGCGACGAAGTGCGCGCAGGCGCGATGCGCAGCGCGCTCTCGATCGAGGATGCATGGAAGAATTCGTACAGCGAGAACACCAACCGCAAGGTCTGGGCCGCGAAGTACACCGCGCGTCATCCCAACCTCGTGGCGCTGGAGCTCTCCAGCTTCAAGTGCGGCCACGACGCGCCGATCTATTCCGTGGTCGAAGAGATTATCGAGCAGTCGGGAACGCCGTATTTCTGCTTCAAGGACATCGACGAGAACAAGCCGACGGGCGCCATTCGGCTTCGCGTGGAAACGATTGCGTATTTTCTTCGGCGTCACCGCGAGGGACTCGTGGACCGCGGCCGCAAGATCGCGGACATCGAGCGCACGATCGCACGCCGGCGCATCGAACTGGAATCACTCGGGCAAGCGACTAATCACCCTTCCTGCGCACCAGCGTGAGAATCGTGTAGACAGCCACGGGCTCGTCGTTCTGATTCCTGACCTCGACGTCCCACGCGATCACACCCTGCGGGGGCCCGTCCGCGGGCGTTTCTTTCACCGTCTTCTGCTTGACCGTAAGGCGTACGCGAATCGTGTCGCCGGGATACACCGGCTTCGTAAAACGGAGATTCTCGAGCCCGTAGTTCGCGAGCACCGGACCAAATGCGGGATCGACGAACAATCCCGCCGCGGCTGACACGATGAAGTACCCGTGCGCCACGCGCCGCTCGAAGATGCCCTTCTGCGCATCCGCGTCCGACATGTGCGCGTAGAACTTGTCGCCCGAGAGCTCCGCGAACTTCTCGACGTCGTCGAGCGTGATCGTGCGCGTGTCCGTGATCAGCGTGTCGCCGATCTCCAATTCCTCAAAGTACCGGCGGAACGGATGCACGCCACCCGTGTTCTGCGCGGCGCCCTGGAGATATTCGTGTACAACCCGCGTGAGCGTGGTCGGCGAGCCCTGCAGCGCGGTGCGCTGCATGTAATGGAGCACGCCGCGTGGTCCGCCCATCTCTTCGCCACCGCCTGCCCGGCCGGGCCCACCGTGCACGAGCTGCGGCATCGGCGAACCGTGTCCGGTTGATTCCTTCGCGCTGTGACGGTTGATCATGAGCAGCCGGCCGTGATACGCGGCGGTCCCCAGTGCCACGCTCCGCGCCACGGCGTCGTCGTTCGTGAAGAGCGACCCGCAGAGTGAGCCCCGGCCTTTCTTCGCGAGCTCGATCGCCTCGTCGAGCTTTCTGTACGGCATGACGGTGTTCACGGGCCCAAACGCTTCGACGTCGTGCGGCTCGCTCGACGCGAACGGATCCTTCTGATAGAAAAGCAACGTGGGGAAGAACGCACCCTTCCTTGCGTCGGCACCGACGACATCGAACGAATCGGGATTTCCGTACACGCGTTCGGTGACGCGCGCAATCCGGCTCACACTCTCGCGCACCGCCTCGACCTGCGCGCGACCGGCCAGGGGTCCCATCCTCACGCCGTCGACCGCGGGATCACCAAGCTTGATCGCGTCGAGTCGCTTCGTGATCGCCGACATCACGTCGCCGACGACGTTTTCCGGGACGAACGTACGCCTGATGGCCGTGCACTTCTGCCCGGCCTTGGTGGTCATCTCGTTGGCAACCTCCTTGATGAAGAGATCGAACTCTTCGGTACCCGGCACGGCATCGGGACCGAGCATCGAGTAGTTGAGCGAATCGGCTTCCTGGTTGAAGCGCACGCTGTTCTCGATGATAGACTTCGACGTCTTGAGCATCCGCCCCGTCGCGGCGGAGCCGGTGAACGCCACAGCGCACTGCTCGTCGAGATGATCGATGAGATCGCCCGCTGAACCGCACAGCAGCTGAATCGATCCTTCGGGGAAAATGCCGCTCGCGACCATCTCCGCGAAAACACTTTCGGTGAGATACGACGTGAGTGTCGCGGGTTTTACGATCGCGGGCACGCCGGCGAGGAGCGTCGGCGCGAGCTTCTCCAGCATTCCCCACACGGGGAAGTTGAACGCGTTGATGTGCACCGCGACGCCTTCGAGCGGTACGCAGATGTGCTTCGCGATGAACGTGCCGCCCTTTGAGAGCGGCTCGGTCACGCCATCGACGTGGAATGTCTCGTCGGGAAAATCGCGACGCCCACGCGATGCATACGCGAAGAGCGTGCCGATCCCGCCCTCGATGTCGATCCAGCCGTCGCGCTTCGTTGCGCCCGTCGCCGCGGACACCCGATAGAACTCGTCCTTCCTTTCCATCAGGTATTTCGCCATCGCCTTGAGCATCCGCGCGCGTTCGTGAAAGCGCATCGCGCGGAGCCGGGGCCCACCGACCGCGCGTGCGTACTGCACGGCCGCCTTGAAGTCGATGCCGCCGGTGGACGCTTCGGCAATCTTGTCGCCGGAGACGGCGTGGAAGAGGTCTGTTGCCTTGCCGGAGCCTTCCACCCACTGGCCGAAGACGTAGTTCCTGAGGCGGCGCGGAGGGCTGGATTTGTCCAGCGAAACGGGGAGCGGAGCCGTAGCGGTCATTGGAGCTGGAATATAGTTTCTCGCACCCTGTGCCTGATTCGCAGTTGACCCTTTCCACCAAGCACGTTGCGGCCGCGCTTCTGGCTGTCTCGATGGCGTGCCACTCGGCGCCTCCGCCATCGGCAGGCGTGACACTCGCGCCGGGCGCGGGAGTGGTCGGGGCGGGTTCGAAGGCCGCCATTGCCCAAGCCGAGCAGGAGGCGCGGAAGTTTGCGCCCGCCGACGTCGAGTTCATGCAGGGCATGATTCCGCACCACGCGCAGGCCGTGATCATGGCGCGCTGGGCCGCGACGCACGGCGCGCGCGCCGATGTGCGGACGCTCTGCCAGCGCATCATCATCGCGCAGACCGACGAGATTCGCTTGATGAGCCGCTGGCTCGCGGAACGAAATCAGGACGTGCCGGATTCGCTCTCGACGAAACACGTCATGAAGATGGGAGGCATGACGCACGAAATGCTCATGCCCGGCATGTTGACCGACGAACAGATGGCGGCCCTCGACAAGGCACGCGGCGCAGATTTCGACCGCTTGTTTCTCACCGGGATGATCGGCCACCATCAGGGCGCCATCGACATGGTGCGTGAGCTCTTCAGTCATGGCGACGCCGGCCACGACGAAACCGTGTTCCGTTTTGCGTCCGACGTCGAAGCAGATCAGTCCGCAGAGATTCACAAGATGCAGCTCATGCTGGACCAGCGGTGAGAGTGCGCGATTGCCCGATTACCCGATTACCCGATTACCCGAGTGGACGATTGAAATGAAAAAACCCGCATTCATGCTCCTCGCTCTCGTGGCCGCGTGCTCGCACGGTGGCACTTCGAGCGCGCCCGCTACTTCTTCGGCACCGGCGCCAAACGGCGTGGCTGTGACGATGTCGGGCGACGTTTCGCTCAACGCGTCGCCGGCGTTTCACTATCCCGCGAACGCGCCGGTTGCGAAACCGGATCCGCGCGTCGGACTCAAGCCCGGCGCGGCGGTCGGCGAAGCGGGAGAAGCCGCGTGGAACATGCGCACGATCTCCAACTCACCCGCGACGGAAGGCTTCGCGGGGCGCGGCGCCACGGGATCCGACCTCGCGTTCACGAGCCACTACGTCATCCAGGGCAACTACCGCGGCATCCAGATCTGGGATATCGCGAACCCGCGCGCGCCGAAGCTGGTCTCCGGGTTCCTATGCCCGGCCAGCCAGGGGGACCCGTCGGTCTACCGCAACCTCGTGTTCATCTCGGGTGAGTCCAACGGATCGCGCAACGATTGCGGCACGACGAACATCACCGACACGGTGAGCAAGGAACGCTTCCGCGGTGTCCGCATTCTCGACATCTCGGACATCGCGCATCCCAAACTCGTGACCAATGTGCAGACGTGCCGCGGGTCGCACACGCACACGGTCGTCACCGATCCGAAGGACAAGGAAAACATCTACGTCTACGTGTCGGGCTACGCGGGCATTCGCTCTGCGACCGAGATGGCAGGCTGCGTGCAGGCGCCTGCGGGCGATTCTTCCAGCGCGCAATTCCGGATCGAAGTCATCAAGGTTCCGCTCGCGCATCCGGAGCAGTCGAGAGTGGTGAACTCGCCACACCTGCTGGCCGATCTCACGGGCCGCCTGCGTCACGCAGATCCAGTGGACACGAACGCCGGCCGCGGTGGGCGTGGAGGCCGCGGCGGACGAGGCGGCCGCGGCGGCGCTGCTGGCGATACCACCGGTGGCGCGGGCGGTGCTGCGGGCGGTGCCGCCGGAGCCGCTGGTCGTGCGGGCGCCGGAGGCCGCGGCGGTGATACAACCGCCGCAGCCGGCGGACGCGGAGGACGGGGCGGGCGCGGCGGCGGCGGGGGTGGCGGCAACGGCATCGGCCAGAGCGGCTGCCACGACATCACGTCATACACGGCCATTGGGTACGCCGGCGGCGCGTGCGCGGGTTACGGACTCCTCTTTGACATTCGCGATGCGAAGAATCCCAAACGCCTCGTTTCCGTCGCCGACTCCAACATGTCGTTCTGGCACTCGGCCACATTCAGCAACGATGGAACGAAGCTCCTGTTCTCCGACGAGTGGGGCGGCGGCAGTGCGCCGCGCTGCCGCGCGTCGGATCCGCTCTACTGGGGTGGCAACGCGATTTTCACGCTCGAGAACGGCAAGCTCAATTTCAAGAGCTATTACAAGATGCCGGCGCCGCAGGCGGACAACGAAACGTGTACCGCGCACAACGGGTCGCTGATTCCCGTGCCGGGGCGCGACATCATGGTGCAGGCGTTTTACCAGGGCGGCGCAACGGTATTCGACTGGACCGACCCTTCGCACCCGATCGAAATCGCGTTCTTCGATCGCGGTCCGGGCGGCGGCTACTGGTCCACGTACTGGTACAACGGACTGATCATTTCATCCGACGAGCAGCGCGGCATGGACATCGCCGAGCTCGTCGCGAGTCCGTATCTGTCGCAGAACGAGCTCGACGCCGCGAAGACGGTCAAGTTCGATCAGTTCAACACGCAGGAGCAGGTCCATTACACGTTCCCGCCGAGCTTCGCGCTCGTGCGCGCGTACCTGGATCAGCTCGAGCGAAACAGCGGTCTCGCCGCGGCGGCGATCGCCTCGGCGCGCGCGGGCCTGACCAAAGCCGAAAGCGCGGATCCCGCCGGCAAGTCTCGCGAGCTCGGTGCGGTCGCCAGCGCGCTGAACGCGGCCGTGGCAACGTCGGCAGACAAAGGCCGCGTCACCCTCGCCGCGAAGGCGGCGCAGGATCTGGCGAAAGCCAGGTAGGACGCGGCGACGCAGGACAGAGAAGCGAGCGCGGCAACGCGCTCGCTTTTCTCTTTCTACGGAAAAATTGCGTGCGCGACCGCGGCTTCCGTCCGCGTGTAGATGAGCAGCACCGCTGTCACGTCGAACGCGATGTGTGCGACGATCGGCAGCCAGAGCTCGCGGCGGAATGCATACAGCGTACCAAACACGAGCCCCGTGATCAGCGCCTGCTCCGCGCCCGCAAGTCGCTGGTCAAAGAAATGCGCGAGCGCGAAGAGGAGGCTGGATCCGAACAGCGCCACCGTCGTGGCGCTGCGTGACTCGGTGATCACGGCGCGAACGCGATTGAACAGGAACGCGCGGTAGAACAGCTCTTCCCCGAACCCGGCGGCGAACACGATCGTCGCGAACATGCCCGGAAGCGCGGCGGCATTGCCCGCGAGATCGGAATACGCCGCGTTCTCCGCCGGCGCGCCGATGACCGGCATGATCAGACCCTTGAGCACGAGCTTGAGCGCAACGCCGATCGCAATGCCGGCGATCACGGTGAAAGTCCAGCTTCGCGGCCGGCCGAGCCCGAGCGCCTTGAGCGGCGTGCGCGACCACGCCGCCCAGACAAGCACCGCGAGCCCGGCGACGATCGGACCGCCGAGCGCCGCAACGACAACCAGCAGCGACGCGATCAGTGCGCGCTGATCAGCCACGGCCGCTACTTCTTGCCAAGTTTCTGCCGAAGCTCGGCGAAGAAATTGTCGACAACCACGAGCGGCGTGTCACCCGCGACAGCGCCTGCCTGCGAGCGAATCGCGATGAATCGCTGATCGTCGGGCGCGACGTCGTACGAACGATGGTTCTCGCCGCTGCGAATGCCCGCCATGGTGAACAGCACCTTCTCCTCGCTCATCGCGAACGCGACGCCGGGCAGGCGCTGCACCACGGCCATTCGATTCTGCGAATCGCGAAAGAACAACTCGTGGCCGCTGTGCGACCATACGGGTTCGCGCCCTCCCTTCCTCGACACCTGCCACTTCGCCGACGATGCGTCGGGGAACGGACGCACGTAGATCTCGTACTGGCCCGATTCATTGGACGCGTACGCAACGAACTTTGCATCCGGCGACAGCGACGGCTCGACCTCGTCGAACTTCGTCGTAACAATCGCGACGGCCACCGTGTCCTTGCCCGGGCGCCACGCGACGATGTCGCCTATCGGGGCCGAGTTGATGCGAGCGACTGCCCACGCACCATCGCGCGACCACTCGACCTCGTTCACAGCAGTCTTCGCGGAAAACACTTGCGTCGCGGGTGCGCTGCCGTCCGCCCGCTTTGCGAACGCAGCCAGAACGCCTTTCGAGTCGGAGGTAAACAGCACGTCGTGACCGAGCCCCATCCAGGCCGGGCGCGCGTTGTTGCGGCCGTCGAACGTCAGTTTTGAAAACGGTCCGTGGTCCAGCTGTTTGATCCAGATGTGGTTCTCGGCCTCCGCGACCGTGAGCGCGAGGAGTTTTCCATCGGCGGAGACCGCCGGATTTCGGAACGGCCCTTGCCAGTCGGGATCGACCGCCGTGACCTTGCCGTCCCGGGTGATCCATACGGGCTCGAATTGCCGGCTCCCGCCGCCACCCATCGCGTAGATGAGCGTGCCGTTGTTCGATAGCGCGATGTCCGATGTCGCGAGCACTTCGACGTCGACGCCCTCGAGCAGCGGCGTAGCGGGGCCGGTGAGCTTCAGACTCTTTGGATCGAACGGCGCGGCAACGAGCGCGCCATCCGCGCGCACGACGATCAGATGTCCCGTCGGTGACCAGCGCGCGATGATTCCTTCGAGAAGCTTCGTGTGCTTGTGCGTACGAATATCGATGACGGCGATTTCGGACTTGCTGGCATCGTATTGCACATCGTGCTGGACCGTCACCACGAGCCCGCGGCCGCCGGGCAGCCATACAGGTTGGTTATGCACGATTTCCTTCGTGCTGCTATCCAGACTCGAGACGCGCTCGAGCTGGCCGCCCCGCTCGGCGACGCGCAGGATGCCGCGGTTGTCGACACCTGTCTCGCGCGATCCGCCCGACAGGTAGATGTACCCGTCTTCGCCCCACGCGCCGCCGCCGCGGACGATGCCCGTGTCAACAAGAGTTGTCGGGGGCTCGCCAGTCAGCGAGATGACCTTGAGCCGGCGATCCCACGTGAGGAATGCGACTTTGGATCCGTCGGGCGAGAAAAACGGCTGATGCGCCTGCTCGGTTCCGGGAATGATCTTCGGCGCCAGCTCGTTGCGATTGAGCATCCAGAGCTTGGGCGTGCCGTCTTCCGCCGTAGCGTAAACGAGCTTGCTCCCGTCGGGCGAAATGGCGATCTGGCTGCCGAAATCGTTGCCAAGCCCGTTTTCTATGGGAAGCGGGATACGCGCGCGATACGCGATCGTCGGTGCCGTCATTGCCGGTGAGCGCGTCCATCCCCAGGCTGCGATCGCGGCAAACACGAGCGTCGCGGCGGCGAGCAGCGGTGCGTATGATCGCCGCTGCTGGGCTGCGAGCGCGCCCCTCGCACTGGTATGGGCATGCGTCTGCGCGGTAAACCGCGCGTCCTTGAGCGCGTCGGCAAATGCGTGTGCCGTCTCGAATCGGTCCGCGGGCAGCTTCTCGAGTGCCTTCGCGGTCGCCGCCGCGACATGCGGCGGCACCGAACGACGAAGGTCCGTCACCGGTCGCGCATCGTCGGTGAGGATCTTCATGACGATCGCCTGCGCCGTTGCTCCCGTATGCGGTGGTTCGCCGGTGAGCATCTCATACAACACGCAACCGAGCGAATAAATGTCGGATCGCGCGGTGAGCTCCTTGTCCGCCGTCGCCTGTTCGGGACTCATGTAGAACGGCGTGCCGAGCGAGAGACCGGTCTCGGTCATGCGTCCGCCGGCCGCCGCGCTCACCGCGAGTGCAATACCGAAATCCGCAACAACGGGCCGGCCGTCGTGCAAGAGAATGTTTTCCGGCTTGATGTCGCGGTGGATCACGCCATGGCGATGCGCGTAGTCGAGCGCGTCGGCGACATCGCCCGTGAGGCGCACGGCCTCGTCGATGCCGAGCTGGGTGTCCCGTTTGAGCTTGTCACGCAGCGTCTCACCTTCCACGTACGGCATCACGTAATACAGAAACGTGCCGCCGTCGTCGCCGCCCGTGGTGCGCCCGCTGTCGAAGAGCGGCAGGATGTGCGGATGCTGCAGCGCCGCCGTCGTCTTGATTTCCTGCACGAAACGCTCGGCACCGAGCACCGCGGCGAGCTCGGGACGCAGCACTTTTACGGCGACCTTTCGGTCGTGCTTGAGGTCGTGCGCCAGATACACCGTCGCCATGCCCCCTTCGCCGAGGTGGCGTTCGATGCGGTACTGGCCCGCGAGTGCGACGGTGAGTCGTTCTGTTTGGGTGCTCATGTGGCCGGGTTGCGCAGCCACGACGATACGATTTGTGATGGCGCTCCGCCAGAGGAACGCGCGCGAGGGAGCATTCAGCGCAGCACGAACTCGCGTGACGACAAGATGGGTTTCGCGCCGGGCTTTGTCATCGAGACTTCAAGTGTGTACGACCCCGCGGGCAACTGTGCGATGTTGACGATGACGCTTCGCATTTCGACAGGAACGGCGCCGTTGATGACGCGCGTGGGATGCCCGCGGTCCGGCTCCTTCCACGAAAACGTCACCGCGTTCGAGCCACCCGACTTTCGCTGTACGCTGATGGTAACCACGACCGAATCGCGCTGATTGAACCCGTAGGCTTCCCAATACACCCCGATCGCGTTGGTGCCGGCGGACATCGTGGTCGAGCCGCGCATGAGCGTGATCGCGGAATCGGCGTCGAGCGGGAGCTCGGTGACGTTCGCCGGCACGACGAGCAACACGGGGTCCGACATGGCCAGCGTTCCGACGGCCATCGCCGAGAGAGGTTCCGGCGGCTTGGCGCCGAAGCGGGATCTCGCGCCGCGCTTCTCTCCGTCCCACGGGATCTCCGCGGAAACGAGCAACGGGCCGCGCGGAAGCGCGCCGAGGAACGTCAGCCTGTCGTGCGCTCCAACGCGCTTGTCGCCAATCCAGCGGAAGACATCCGGGTGCGGCGACGCAATAAGCACCGCGCGCACCGTGTCGCCGAGTTTCCGGTCGAGGTCCGTCTGCGCGAGGTTGGTCGCGTACGCGATCAGCGTCGTGGTATCGCGCCTGAGAAACGCGAGCTGCTGGTCTGCGAGCGATATCAGCGGGTGAAGAGGAACGTAGTGCTCGTCGGGCCACCATTTCATCATGTCAGCCCCTTCACCGCCGGGCCCGTTCATCGTCCAGTCTGTGGTCTTGATGCCGAACGGATCCGTGATCATGGACCACGCGGGAATGGCGTGCACGCGGCCGAGCGAATATTCGAACGTGCTCTGCCACCCTCCAACCTTTCGCGCTTGTTCGATCGGATCGGGAAGCGGTGGACCATCAGGCTGCGGCGCGTACAGCAGCTGCACGCCCCAGCTCGGAGGGCGCGGTGCAGGAAAGCGGATTGGACGCGGCGCCGTGTCCTTTGCCATGGAGGCGTACGCGTAGCTCATCCACCCGTATCGCGCGATCATCTCGGCGAGCGCATCGCCTCCGCCTCCCGGCATCCAGTTGAATCGTTCATCTCGTCCGGTCGCTGCGTGCAGATCGATGAGCACCCGGCGACTGAATTGCTCCGTGCGCCGGTCGTTGCCAGGCACGCTCCAGAGAGGATCGGCAAGCCACCAGGTGGTGGCGTTCAGGGAATCGCGCCCGGCGCAGCCGGCTTTGACATACGCCTCCTGCGCGTCGCCTGCGAACAGCATGCCGATGTTGGAGTACCGGCACCGCTCCGTCTCCGGCATGAGCGCAACGCTCGCCGCAAACAGAGAATCCGATTCGCGGATATCGCCGCGCAGATTCTGCACGTACCCGCGGAGCGCGAGGCACCACCACCGGTCCGCGGCACACCCGCGCGCGGCGCTCAGCGCCCCGGCGTAGTCTTTCGCGTCGACGCGGAGACGCACCAGCTGGCCGATCGTGGCGTTGTTCTTCGGATCGCTCTGCAACGCCTGCTGAAACTGCGCGATGAGAAGCAATCGCTGGCGCTGAAGTGCCGCACGGTACTTGGGCTCGAGAGCGGCGTCGATGCCCGAACGTTCGTCGGGCAGGTGCGGACCGGTGAGGTAGAAATCACCCGGCGGCAACCAGTTCGGACACACGAACCGGCGCGAGTTCACCTGGCTCGCAATCATGCGCTTGCCGAGCGGCACGCCCCAGGCGAGCTCGGGAACGACCACCTGCGCCGTATCGAAGCCCACGTAGCATTCGAAATCCGCGAGTCGCGGATCGACGGGCTTGATGAATGTCGGCCCGTCCGGCGTGCAGCGGAAGATCGTCGACATGCAGTTGTGCGGCGCCACGCGTTTGAACGTCGCCGAATCCAGATCGTAGTACGCTGAATTGCGCGTTCTCTCGCTTGCCGCCCAGTACGCGCCCCACAAGTCGAAGAACTTGCGTTCCGCGGCAAACGCCAGGGCAACCGGCGGGTTATCGGCGTTAACACCCGAGAGCAGCGAAGGCACGAGCGACACGAGTCCGCTGCCGAACGAGTTCTTCCAGTTCAGAGGCTCGTGTCCACCCGCAAACTCGCTGTACGCAACGTCGTACCCTTTCGCCACGAGCGCCGCGCGGAACGTGCGATTTGATCCGAGCAGATTGAGCGGCGGGAAGGTCTCGAACAGTCCCGCTTCAAGGAAGAACTGGATGGGCTTCTTGTCCGTGGCGGCGATCTGCTTCGCGAACCATTCGGTCTGCGTCGAATCCGGCGGTGCCGCCGGCCAACCCGGATAGAACCAGTACGAACCCGACTGCGAAAGAACTTTTCCTATCGCCTCGGGGTGGCGAAACGCCGCACACGCAGCGGCAAGCCCGCCAAGGCTCGAGCCGGACGCGACCACGTTCGACGGATCAGTGCTGACGTGATATGTGGTGCGCGCGTAGTCGACCACGTCCTTCGCCAGAAAATCGCTGAACGAGTCCGAACACCCGAGCTCCTTGTTGCGCGTGTCCTGATCGATGTTGTCCACGAACACCGCCACGAGCGGCGTGATGCGCGACGTCGCCAGCAGGTTATCGATGATCGTCGGCACGGGAACGCTCGTGCGATAATCCTCGCCGTCGAGCGCGATCAACAAGCCGTACGTGACGCCTTTCGTCGGATAGCCGGGGGGCGTGTACACGCTGATCTTCCGCCGCTGTCCGAGGATCCTGCTCGGAATCGCGGCGGGCATCACGCGTCCATGCGGATTTCGCGCGACCGGATGCGTCAGATTTGACCGGGGCGCGAGCGGCAACTCGAGAACCGACTTGTCCGCGTCACGCGACGGTGGATTGAGCGAATCGATCAGCTCCTTGCCGCCCGGCGCCTCGAACGCGTACGTGAACCGCGCGTTGGCGAGAAAATCCGCCGTGAGATACCAGATCTCCGTTCCCGGGACTCGCGTGAGCTGATGGTGCGTCGCCGGCGGCAGCATTGGGCCGATGAGCTGCGGCGCGGCTCCCTCGGTTGCGCGGACGACGAAGGTGACGCGACGCAGCTCCGGATGGGTCGGTACCTCTTCGACGATCGGCTCTTTCCGGTTCATGTAGAGCGAATTCCAGAACGTCTGCACCGCGTTCGGCGTGCCCTTCTCGACGTCCCGAATGAGCTGCGCCATGCGCGGACTCACTGGCGTCCCGCTTGCCGTTTGTGCCGAACTGGTTGTCGCCGCGAAGAACCCCGCGACGAGCAGCAACGCAGAGAATCGGTTCACGGGCTCAGGTCGTCGGTCCGAGTGGCTGCACCAAGGCCTTCGCATGCGTCGCCTTCTCGTCCGCGATGCGATGGTAGCCGAGGGATTCGTAGAAAGCGGCGGCTTCGGCGGTCACGGCCCGAAGCCGCAGCCGCCGGTACGCGGCGGCTGCGCGCGCTTCGAGGCCGCCGATGAGCTCGCGTCCGATGCCCGACCGCCGGTGGCGCTGCGCGACGTACACGTGCCTGACGCGCCCGAGCCCGGGTTCTCGGAGATACGGATCCGGCGTCACACCGCCAATGCCGACCAGCACGCCGCCGTCGTACGCGCCAAGCACGAAGCTCCCGTCCGCGTCGAGGTAGCGGGCGTCTTCCGCGACGAGCTTCGGAATACGCTTGAGGAAATCGAACCCTTGCGCGGCGCTCTCGGCGATCAGCGCGTCGAGTCCCTGGAGATCCGGTGCCACGAGCCCGACTTGAGCCATGACGGATCATCGGCGGACAAGGCCGCCACGGCAAGGGCCGCGAGGCTCGCCGGACGTTCACGAGTACCATACCTTGTCTCCATGAAACGCCATCTTCTGACCGCTGCTCTCCTCATGGCCTCCAGCCTTCCGTCAAGCGCGCAAACCGCGCAGCGTCCCACGCCGATGGTCCTCACGGTGAGTGGTTGGGCAGACGGTGCGCTGATCCCGGTCAAATTCACCCAAGCCGGTGAGCAGGTCTCTCCGGAGCTCAAGTGGACGAACGTTCCGGCGGGCACGGTTTCGTTCGTCGTAAACATGCTGGACCCCGATGTCTCAATCCAGCGCGGCACGGAGACTCAGCCGCACTGGATCGTCTGGAATATTCCTGCGTCCTCCACCGGCCTCGGCGAAGGCGTGAAAGCGGGCGGCGAATTGCCCGACGGAATGCGTCAGATCAGTGCATCGGGGCCGCAGTACCGTGGTCCCGGCGCCGCCGCGAACGGTCCGCTCCATCACTACACGTTCGAAGTGTACGCGCTCGACACGAGGATCGAGGTTGCTGCGTCCACAAACGCCCAACCGGTTACCGCCGCGCTCGAGACCCGCGCCGCGGTCATGAAAGCGATGCAGGGGCACGTGCTCGGCAAAGCCGTGTACGTCGGACTGTTCAAGCGGCCGGAGTGACCGTCCCTCTGATCACGTTTGATCACACGTAACGGGCGGCCGTGACAAGGCTGGTGTAGAATTCGGCCCCCTCAATCGTGAGCACGAGAGCATGCCCGGCGTCGAGACCTATCTGACCTTCAACGGCAACTGCGCCGATGCAGTGCGATTCTACGAGAAGACGCTCGGCGCGAAAATCGAGATGATTTTCACGCACGGCGAATCTCCGATGGCGGACAAGGCGCCGCCGGAGTTCAAGAATCAGATCATGCACTGCACGCTGTCGATCGACAATAACAAGCTCATGGCATCGGACAACATGCCGGGCGCGCCATACAATGGGATGCAGGGCTTTACCCTGTCGCTGTCGTATCCCAGCACCGCCGAGGGAGAGAAGATCTTCAACGCACTCGCGGAAGGCGGCAAAGTGAACATGCCGTGGCAGGAAACCTTCTGGGTCGAACGCTGGGGAAGCGTGACCGACAAGTTCGGCACGCCGTGGATGGTGAACGCGGGCAAGTCGAAGATGTAGACGAGCGCCGGCGCTCAGAGGTCGAGCACGTAATCGATGAACTCTTTCTCGTGCCTGTACCCGGCGCGCTCGTACAGGCGCCGGGCCGGCGCGTTGTGCGGCTCGGTTGTCAGCACGACGTACTTCGCATCGGTCGCGACTGCGTGCTCCTTCGCGGCGGCGAGCAGCGCCGCGCCCACACCGCGACCGCGTGCCGACTCCGACACAAAGAGATCGTTCAGCATCCATACGCGCCGGCAGTGCAGCGAGGACCACACGGGATAGAGCTGCGTGAAGCCGACCGCCTTGCCATCGAGCAGCGCGATCCACACGAGTGACTCCCCGCGCTCACGCCGTTCTCTGAGAAATTCGCGGCTCCGCGCGAGATCGGGCGTCACGCGGTAAAAGGCTCGGTATTGCTCGAAGAGATGCGCGACGGCATCGTCGTCTTCGGCGGTCGACCGGCGCACGATTGGGGTGACTGTCATCAGCAGACACTACCGCGTGAGCTTGACACGGAGAAGGCCGCGGGGCGATAACGTCTGATCATGCGCGATTTCCAGTCGGTTGCCCGTGCGAGCGCCACCGCCCTGTCCGTGCTCCTCGTCGTGAGCGGATCCGTGGTGCTGATCTTCGGCGTCGTGAAAAGCACGGGCGCCTGGCGGCCTTTGGTGAACGGTACGATCACCATTGCGGCGGGTGTCGTGCTGTTCCGCGCGGCGCGGTACGGCCGCGGGCCCGGCTGGCTGGCCCGCTTGTTCGAGCTCTAGATCCGCGCCGTGCTTGACCCCGTCCCGGGCGCGCCCAATCTTCCGGTCCTCATCCCCGGCCGGAGTATTTCGTGCGCCATACCCTGAAAGCGCTCGCATTTCTCTTCTGCATCGCCGCGCCCCTTGCCGCGCAGCAGCATCGCTTCACGCTCGATGATTTCTCGCACGTGAATCGCGTGAACGACCCGCAGATTTCTCCCGACGGCAAGAGTGTCATTGTCGTCGTATCGAAGCCCAATCTCGACGAAGATCGTTACGATCCCGAGCTCGTGCAGATCGATATCGCGAGCGGAAAGTCGAAGACGCTCGTGACTGGGCTGCCGGGACTTTCATTCCCGCGTTATTCGCCCGACGGCCAGACGATCGCGTTTCTCGCGAGCGTCGGAGCGACCGGACCCGCGCTCTCGGTGCCGGGTGGGAATGGGCGGCTCCAGATCCACGTGATGAAAGCCGGTGCTGCGCCACGAATGATCACGAACGCCGCGTCGGGAGTGCAGCAATTCACCTGGTCGCCGGACGGAAGCTCCATCGCGTTCGCCGCCATGGACGTGCCCGAGAAGAAGAACGGCCCCGAACGCTTCAACGATTCGTTCGAAGTCATGGTCAACGATGATTTCCTCACGAATGCCGACAAGTATCCAACGCATCTTTGGCTCGTGTCCGCCGGCGGTGGCGGAGAGAGGCGGCTGACGAACGGCAGCTGGAGTCTGCCGGTGAGTCACCCGCCAGGCCCGCCTGCGTCGGCAATCACGTGGACGCTCGACGGCGCCGGAATCACGTTCGCGCGCCAGGAGAGTGCACACGGGCGCGGGAACGAGCTCTTCACCGTCAACGTGAAGGATGGTTCGCTCACACCGCTCAAAAAGTCAGGACGCAACCTGAGCGGAACGTTCCCGATGTATAACGCCGCGACGAACACGCTCGCATTCATGTCGAACGGCGTGTCGGTATGGACGCCGAGTGATACGGCTGGACGCCCGATCACGCGCGACATCGATCACGGCATGGACCGCGCGCTCTGGATGCCCGATGGAAAGTCGATGCTCGTGGGCAGCAACGACTCGATGCGCGTATCGCTCTACATCCAGCCGGTTGACGGCAAAGGTGCGAAGCGACTCGAGCTCGGGGGCGTGAGCCCCGCGAATTCGTATTACGTGGATATGATGGTCGGGAAGAACGGCGGCATCGCGTTCACCGCGAGCTCGCCGACGCGGCCGTCGGAGCTCTACTACATGTCGTCGCCAGACGCGGAGCCCAGGCGGCTGACCGACGTCAACGGCGCGACCGCCTCGCTGTCACTCGGCAAGACGGAAATGATCGAGTGGAAGAACGACAAGTTCTACGAAAACGGCACGCTCACGTACCCGCCGGATTTCGATCCGTCGCAGAAGTATCCGCTCGTGCTCGTGATTCACGGCGGACCGCGCGGCGCGTCGCTGCTCTCGTGGAGCTCGCAGGCGCAGCTTCTTGCCGCGAAGGGCTGGCTCGTGTTTCAGCCCAACTATCGCGGGAGCGACCACTTGGGCAACGCGTACCAGAGCGCGATCCGCAATGACGCCGGCGCCGGCCCGGGGCGCGACGTGATGGCCGGGATCGACGCGATCAAGGCGAAGGGCATCGTCGACATGGCGCGCGTTGGCGTGTCCGGCTGGTCGTACGGCGGCTACATGACCACGTGGATGATCGGGCACTACGACATCTGGAAGGTCGCGGTGGCGGGTGCCGCAGTGACCGACCAGCTCGACCAGCAGATGCTCGGCGACGGTGCGAACCTCCGCGGCGAGAATTCACCGTGGGTGAACAAGGACGCGATGGACCGCATTCACGAGCAGTCGCCGATCAGTTATGTGTCGAAGATGAAGACGCCGACGCTGATCATGTCGAACGTGGGCGATTACCGCGTGCCAATCACACAGAGCTACAAGCTGTTCCACGCACTCAAGGATTACGGCGTGACGACGCAGTTCATCGCGTATCCGATCGCGGGACACAACGCCGCCGACCCCGTGCGCCAGCGCGACGTGCAGCGGAGATGGATGGGGTGGCTGGAGCAGTACCTGGGCGCGGCGGGGGCGACACAGAAGCCCTGACTGCCGCTGAAAGGCGGGAACTGCGTGAAGGCGGTACTGCGTGAAGGCGGTACTGCGTGAAGGCGGTACTGCGTGAAGGCGGTACTACGTGAAGGCGGTACTACGTGAAGGCGGTACTACGTGAAGACCGTACTACGTGAAGACCGTACTACGTGAAGACGGTACTGCGTGAAGACGGGACTGCGTGAGAACGCCGTTCGCCTTCACGCCGTTCGCCTTCACGCCGTTCGCCTTCACGCCGTTCGCCTTCACGCCGTTCCGCCTTCACGCCGTTCCGCCTTAACGCCGTTCCGCCTTAACGCCGTTCCGCCTTAACGCCGTTCCGCCTTAACGCCGTTCCGCCTTAACGCCGTTCTGCACTTCGAACTCGCCGAAGCTGGGCCGCACCTTCGCTTCCCTCGCGGGTACCACGCTCTCCACAGCGTCTTCACCCGGAGGGATTCATGGGAAAGAACAAGGCAGCGTTCGGCATCTATAGCACGACCGACCAGCTCCGCGCCGGCGTTTCGGCACTCGAATCGGCTGGTTTTCGGACCACCGACATCTCGGTGCTCTACCCGGAATCACTCGGCACCAAGGAGCTGGCGACGGAGAAGCACTCCAAGGCGCCCGAGGGTGCAACCGCTGGTGCCGTGACCGGCGCGGTGGTCGGGGGTGGACTCGCGTGGCTCGCGGCGGCCGGTACCATCGCAATTCCGGGCATTGGTCCGCTGCTCGTGGCGGGACCGCTCGTTGCCGCCCTTGCGGGCGCCGGCGCCGGCGGCGCGGCCGGAGGCCTGATCGGCGCGCTCGCGGGCATGGGAATCCCGGAGTTCGAAGCGAAGCGCTATGCTGGGCGCCTCAAGGACGGCGGCATTCTCATGTCGGTCCACTGCGACGACTCCGACTGGGCGGACAAGGCCAAGGACGTGCTCGAGGCGACCGGCGCCGTGGACGTCGCGTCAACGACAGAGGCGAAGGCCGACTACCAGCCGTAACGACTCGGGTCTTGAGGCAGAATGCGGGATGCCCGGGCCGGGCATCCCGCTTTTTTATTGCGCTCCCGCAAGAAGGAAGCGCGTCACGCGCGCAACGTACTCCTCGGGCTGACTGAGATGCGGAACGTGGCCGGAGCCCGGAAACACATCGGTCTCGGCGCGTGGCATGTGCCGGGCAATGAGCTTCACCACAGTCGGGAAGAACGGTGGGCTCGTGCCTCCATGCGTCAGCAACGCGGGCGCCGGAAAGGCGCCGAGCTTGTCGAGGTCGAGCCTCAGCGCGTCCGGATCACGGGTCTCGTCGAGCCACGTCGACGCGTTGAACGTGAACGTCGCCCGCTGTGTTGCCGAGAGTTTTTCCCAGCCACCGGGGCCGAACGCGACGGTGTCGACAAAGCCGCGCGCGCCCCCTGCGTCATCCCCCGCTTCGAGAGTCTTCACGACCGCGCCGACACGCTCCGCGACGGCGCGCAACGCATCCGCTGCTTCGGGCACATTTTCGAGCAGGCGAAAGAGCGGCGGCTCGTGCGCCACAAGGCTTTCGAAACGTTCGGGCTGCTGCGTCGCGAGCTTGAGCGCGATGGCCGCGCCGAAGGAATTGCCGGCCACGTGCGCCTTGCCGTCGCCGAAATATTCGATGAGCGCGGCGAGGTCGTCGACATCCTCCTGCGCGTACCCCTGGCCCGCAGGGCGCTCGCTCTCGCTGTGTCCTCGGCGGTCATACGTGAGCACACGAAGCGATTTCCCGAGCAACGGGGCAACGAAATCCCAGTTGTGATGGTCGCCCCACGAACCGTGAACCATCACGAGCAGCGCGCCCCTTCCCGTCAGCTCGTAGCGAAGCCGCAGACCATTGATGGTGACGAACGGCATGCGTTCAAACTAGCTGAGTTCTTTCGCCGCCAGTTTGAGGAAATCGGCCGTCGCGCGGACTTTCGGATCACGCCGGTGGTCGGGATGCATGACCAGCCACACATCCTGTTCGCCCACGGCGTCGCTCACCTCGGTCAGATCCGGGTACTGTCGGGCCATGAACGCGGGCAGCATCGCGATTCCCGCTCCTGCGCGTGCCGCGTTGAGCAGCGTGTGCGTGCCGTTCGATTCGAGCGCAACTGTCGCCGCCGCCTTGACCGGCTGAAACCATGCGGCGCTCTGCAGAATGTTCAGTGACGCCGGGTAGGTGAGCAGCGCATGCCCGGCCATCGCGTCGGCATCAGCGATCCGCATCCGCTTGCGTCCGATCAGCGCGCGCGACGCGTAAAGCCGAACGGAGGTGTGCGCAATGCGCGCCGTTACCAGCCCCACTTGTTGCGGGCGCGGCGATCGGATCGCGAGCTCCGCTTCACCCCGCGAGAGGTCGAGTGTGCGCGTCCCCACGAGAATCTCCAGCTGAATCTCGGGATACCTGGCGCGAAAAGCCGGCACGTGCCCCGCGAACCAGTCCGACGCGAATTCCGGTGGCATGCCGACGCGCACCGTCCCCGCCAGCCGCCCCGTTATCTCCCGCACGCCCACGCCCATCGACAGCGCGGCGCGTTCCATCGCCTCGGCCATTGAGAGAATGCTCTGCCCTTCCGCGGTCAGCACGTATCCGCCCACTGTTCGGTGAAAAACCGGGGCGCCAAGCTGCGCTTCGAGTGCGGCCAGACGGCGGCTGACCGTGGTGTGCTCGACCCGGAGCCGCCGCGCAGCGGCGGCGGCGCGGCCGGCCCGGGCGACGGCGAGAAAGACCCGCAGGTTATCCCAGTCGAGTTGTGCGTTTTTGCGCATCATGATGTGCAGAAAACTACATTCGCCGCAGGGTCCCGGGAGCGCATTTTGAGTGCGACAGGCGCGGCAATCCGACTCAAGGAGGCTCCCATGGCGGTCATGGTCGTTGCAGACGTCCCGAACCAGACGCAGCAAGGTTACGATGGCATGCTGGCGATGCTCGAAAGCGGCATCCGCAAGGCGCCAGGTTTTGTCATGCATTCCGCGCACGCAACCACCGACGGATGGCGCGTGATCGAAATCTGGGAATCGTCCAGGCACGCAAGCGAATACTTCGCGCAGTACGTTCACCCCAACCTTCCACCCGGCATCAAGCCCAGGCGCACCGTGCAGGAACTGCACAGTCTCGTGAGACCATGACGCGCTCCGTATGATGCGCGACGACTGGAACGCGGTCGCCGCCGCGTGGAACGCGCACTACGACACGTACGTGCGCGATCTCCGCGGTCTCGCCGACTGGTGCGTGAACGCGGCTCGCGTGCGGTCCGGCATGCACGTGCTCGACATCGCCGGAGGGTCAGGCATGCCCGCCTTCGATCTCGCGCGCCGCGTCGGACCCGATGGCCGCGTCACCAGCGTAGACCTCTCGCCGGACATGATCAGGCTTGCGGGCGCGCGCGCCACCGGGCTTGGGATACGGAATCTCGCGTTCGCCGAGATGGACGCGGCAGCGTTGAGCTTTCCGGACGGCACGTTTGACGCCGCAACGTTCTCGTTCGGTCTCATGCTGTGCCCCGATCCCCCGGATGTGGTGCGCGAGATGCGCCGTGTGCTCAAAGCCGGAGCGCGCTACGCGATCACCGTGTGGGCCAAACCGACGCTCAACCCGTTTCTCGCCATCGCCGGACGCGCGGCACTGGAGGTGCTCGAGCTGCCGAAGCCCGAGCGCACGGACCCAGGACCGTTTCGGCTCGCGGATCAGGAGGCGCTCGAAGCAACGCTCCGCGATGGCGGCCTGACCGACTTCACGATCGAACAGAAGGAGTTCTCGATCGCCTATGAGTCCGTCGATGCGTACATCGAGCTCTCGAAGAGTCTGTCCCCCGGACTCGGCACAAAGCTGCGCGCACTTCCTCCCGCACGCGCGTCCGCGTTCGACGCGATCGTGCGGGAGGCCGTTCAGCCGTACATGAGCGACGGAGGACTCAGCTTCCCCTCGACAGTGAACTGTGTCAGTGGGTCCGCCCACTAGCCCACTAGCCCACTAGCCCTTCATTTCATGATCCGGGTCCGCTCGATGACGAACGTCGATTCCGGCGTGCGGGACACAAGGTACACGGCACCGGCTTTGCCGAACGCGGCAATCGCTTTTCCCGCCGGCACGCGCACGCGCTGAAACAACACGCCCTTGGCGTTGACGACGTCGTACACGACACCGCTGTCGGCGACGTTCCCGGGAATGTTCGGCAGGATCCAGACATTCCCATCCGAATCGGCGAGAACTTCCGAGGCGGCGTTGGGCGCGATCAATACCGTGGTGTAACGCTCAACGGCCTTCGCGTACATGTACGATGCTGTCGAGTCCAGGTACACCCACGGCTTTACCCTGACGGCCCCGAGAGTGTCGCGCAAGTAATTCGACGCGACCTTTCGATACCGCACGTCGAGCGCGGTGTCGAGCTGGCTCTTGCTCTCAGCCGCGAGCTGCGCCCAGTCATACGGAAGCTTGTCCGAGGCACTTCGCGTGCCGTTCGCGCGAACCCACTCGATGTGATAGTCGTGGCCGCGAACGATCGCCACCGTGCCATCCGGAAAGACGGTCCATGCGTCGCGGCTGGGCACGATCGAACTGGCGGGATTGATGCCCCACAGCCACGTGGCCGCTCCATCGCCCTTCCGGGTGACCGCGAGGTCGTACGCGCCTCGCGACAACACGCGGGCGATACTGTCTACCTTGCCCTGGGCGACGTCGACGCGCACGATCATGATGGAGTCCGCGGGTGTGTTGAACCACGGCCCGCGCACGGCGTAATAGAGCCGCCCTTTTTCATCGGCATACGCGGGATTCGCGGAAATCTGCAGACCGTCCGGCACCGTGATGGAACGTGCAATTCTCCCCGCGCCGTCGAGCACGCGAAGTGCGCCGTTCGCGCGATCCGGCAGCAGCGACGAGTCGCCCGCAAACGGAATGAGCGCGCTTCGCCTGTCAGTGCGCCCGTTCGCAGAGTCCAGCGCCACGGTCGACGCTGACAGATTGGCATCGAACAGGCGCACCTGAAGCCCGCGCCCATCGTTCACGAGAAGCCGGCCGCCGGCAACTTCCCGAACTCCGGCAATCGAGCCGAGTGGCTGAGCCGTTCTGGCGGACGGCGACGCAAGCGTGAAGGTTGGGATAACCTGCTCGAGAGCCGTGGAATCAGCGGGCGCCGTGAGCGCCGTCCACGTCTCCGAAATCGCACGGCCCACCGGCATTCGCTGCATCGGCGTGCGCGCGGCCGCCAGGCGAGAACGCCCCTGCGCGATATCGAGCTCGATTCGCTGCGCCGTCTGCTCCATCGACTTGAGCTCCGACTCGGCCGCCTTGAGTGCGTCGCGCGCGTCGCCGGTCGCCCGCGTGGCGCGTTCCGCAATCTCCGTACGCACGCGCATCAGATCGAAACGCAGCACGGACAGCTGACTCGATACCTGCGGCGCGCTCGTGCCCAGCGTCGCCTGATGCGTGTTGTCGACCTGCGCCGATGCGTAGCCCGTTGTTGCGCCGAACACGAGGCCCACCACGAGCACGGCGAGCGTGCCCGTCACGGACGCGACGACAATGCCGAGCCGCCTGGCCCATACCTCGCTCGCTCCGGGCGCAAACCGCGCTTCATGACGGATGGCGCGCGCGAGATATTCACCAAATTCCTTCGTGGGCACGTGAAGATCCGTGGAGTCGCTCATGCGAGTCCTCCTTCTGCTTTCAGTGTGATTTCGAGCTCGCGGCGCAGACGCTCGCGCGCGCGCCGCAGTCGCCCTTCGATGGCGCGCTCGGACACGCCGTACTCTTCGGCGATGTCCGCGACCTTGTGGCGCTCAAAATGAAATGCCTCGATCAGCTCCGATTCGCTTTTCGAGAGTCGTGACATCGCTCGCGTCACCGCCGTGACGACGGTCGCGGACTCGATGGGGTCGTTCCGCTCGACCGCGTTCAGCAGATCGGACGCGCTCACCGAGTCGAGCGGCAACACGGTCGCCCGGCGCAGCTGGTCGATGATGAAATTCCGCGCGGTCATGACGAGCCACGCGAGCGGTTTGTCGGGAATGCCCTTGACGCGCCACGCCCGAACAGCGCGCACCCACGTTTCCTGCGTTACATCTTCCGCGAATTCACGATCGCCGCCGCAGCGGCGCGATGTGTACGCGTAGAGCGGCTCCAGCGTCGCCCAGTACACACGGATGAGATCCGCTTCGGATGCGGCCATGTCTCAATAACGGACAAGGCTGCAAAAACCCACGCACTCATGCCGCCGGAGCCGCGCTCCGGGATTTTCGAAGCATCCAGCCGTAGAGCCAGACGATGGCACCGATGAAGCCGAGCACGCCGAGCCAGGGCGCCGGGCCGAATTCCTCGGGGACGAGCCCGATTGGCGCATCCTTCGAGAGCGCCACGATCAGCCCGGCGTTGATCACGCCCCACAGACTCTCGCCGACGATGAGCCCCGACGCGACGAGCGTGCCGAGTCGTTCCGCGCGCGCGGGATTGGGCATCGTGCGCGCTCGCTTGTCGTACCAGTGTGAAATAATCGCACCAACGACGACCGCGAAGGTCGCGGACATCGGGAGATAGATGCCGATGCCGACGGCGAGCGGCGGAATGCGCAGCTTGCCCATGGCGCCGAGCGCGCTGTCCATGAGAATGAGTCCCACGCCAACCAGCGCGCCGATGCCGAGCATTTTCCAGTTGAGGCTGCCGCCAATGACACCCTGCGCGAGCGCGCTGATGAGCGTCGCCTGCGGCGCCGGAAGTGGATTCTGGGAAACCACGGCCAGGTTCGGCGCACCGGCGAACCCATATGCCTTGGCCAGCAGGTTCAGCACGAACGGGATAACCGCAGCACCGGCCGCCACGCCCACGATGAGTGCGATCTGCTGCCGCATCGGTGAGGCACCCACGAGCTGTCCGGTCTTGAGATCCTGGAGGTTGTCGTTCGAGATCGTTGCACACGCAAACACGATCGCCGTGATGAACAGCGCGAACGCGACAAGCGCGGGGCGCGTCTGCTCCGTGGGCGTCACCGCGAGAATCAGCGCTGACGCCGAAAGCACGATAGAGAGAATGCCCACGCCCGACACGGGACTGTTCGACGCGCCAATGAGTCCGGCCATGAACCCGCAGATTGCGGCGATGAGGAACCCGCCAAGGAGCACGAACGGAATCGCGATCAGCGTGAGCGTCATGGCGTTCGGCGCCAGCACCGTCGACTTCGCGAACGACCACGCGAGCCACCCGGCGAGCGCGAGACACGCCACGGTGAGCCCGATGATCCACGGCGCGGGAATGTCGCGCTCGCGATCGTCGCTGGACGTGTTCTTCGACGCGGAGAGGGTACTGACCAATCCGCCGATCACCGGCTTCGACAGGCGGGCGAGCGTGTAGATGGCCGCCACGGCAATTGCGCCCGCTCCAATGAACCGCACTTCGGTGCGCCACACCGTCGACGTGTGCGCCGCGAGTGTCACGCCCGCCGCCGCTGGCGCCATCGACGTGAGAATCGGAACCGCGATCACCCACGAAATGATGAGACCGGCGAGCATCGCCATGCCCACCGACAATCCGACGAGGTGCCCCGCGCCGAGGAGCGCCAGCGAAAACGCCACGTTGTACCCACTCGATGCCGTGCCCCCGATTGCGAAAAACTTCGTGACCTCAGCGGCGGCGACACGTGTTGCGGTGATGATCGCCAGGCCGGCGGACGCGACGGATCCGAGTACGACGGCGACGAGCCCTTCGCGCGCTTCGCCCGTGTCATCCTTCGTTTCGCCGCGCGTGCCCGAACCGACCCTCAGCACCTCAGCGGCGGCGACGCCCTCGGGATAGGGCAGGTCCGAGTTCGTCACGAGTGCGCGGCGGAGCGGAATCGTGAAGAGCACCCCGAGCACGCCGCCGCTCACGCAAATGAGAAACGACTGCCAGAATGGAAATCCGGTCCACCATCCAACGATCACGAGACCGGGCAAGACGAAAATGATCGCCGAGAGCGTCCCAGCCGCCGACGCCACGGTCTGCACGATGTTGTTCTCGAGGATCGACGAGTCCTTGACCGCGCTCAAGATCGCCATCGAGATCACCGCCGCGGGAATCGACGACGCGAACGTGAGCCCGACCTTGAGTCCGAGATAGACGTTCGCAGCGGTGAAGACGGTCGTGATGAGCGCGCCCAGGACCAGGCCGCGGAGCGTGAGTTCTTTGGGTCTCATGGCGGCCAATGTTAGCGCGGAGCGATTCACACCGCGAGAACCTGAAAAAAACCGGAACCGCTCCGCACGACTCGTGTACGGCTTTGTGTGAGACCCCCACAGTGAGATACGTGAATCCGCTCGGGCGCGGCGCGATTGCCGTTGCCGTTCTGTTGCTATTGCTGGCGACGATTTCCTGGGTCGGAATCCTGAGCGTCGCGGCCTATTTCTTCGTCATACCTGCGTTCCTGATCATCGTCGCGCTGGTCTTCGCAATGGTGACCGCCGGATCACGGCGTTTCGTCCACCGGCTGGACAGTACGCTCAGCGACTTGCCCGAAACCCGTGTTCAAGACCCTCGTCATACTCCCGGTCCGTAAATCCGGGGCAGCGGCCCCGCAGCTCGGCGCATAACTCGCGCCACTGCGCGCTCCATTCCGCCCGCTCCGACCCGAAGCGTCCGCGGCGGAAGTCATCGGCAACCTGGTACGCGTGCTGAGCGAGCTCGCCCGCGCCGTCGTCCCGCAGCCGAAAGCCGAGCGCGAGTGCGTTTGCGTACTCCTCGTTCGCGAGACCCGGGTAGCGCTGCTCGAGGCGCGCGAACAGCGGCGACATCTGCACGGGATTCCGGGTCAGGGCATTGCGGTCCAGCTCCGGGTGCGCACACGCGAGCTCCCGCGCGAAATCGCGCACGCCCGCCGCGCTCGCGAGATCGGCGTACACCCACGCATCCCGTCCCGAGACGAGGCGCGCGGCGATGCGCGCGTAGCCGTGCGGTTCGTACCGGTCCGCCGCATCGAGATCGGCGTCGCGGACGTCGAGCGCCGTGCCGTTCACACGATCGTGCTCGTTCCCGCTCAGCCGCACAATCGCATGCGGCGCGCGGCCGTCCGGGGCGGCGAGGTCACTGACCATCACCGTGTGCATGGTGAAACCGGCGAGCAGGTCGGGCTCGGCGCGTAACGCCCGGCCGAACAGCTCGCGCTGAACATGTTCGTGCTGCAGTGTGCCGTACGAAAACAGCAGCGGCATGCACGGTCCGCACACGCGGAAGTGGTGTGGCCACAGCATGGCACGCCGCGCGAGGATGCACAACGGTACCGTGACGAACAGGACAGATCAAAACGAACAGGAACCGCTCACGCGGCGCGTGTGTAGCTTCGACATGGTCCCTCCGCCTGTGCAAATGCAGAACGAAGTCGTGCTCAGCAATGGCGAGATCGATGTCGCGGTTGCCCGGGGATTCGGTCCTCGGGTGCTCGCGTACGGCTTTCGCGGCAGCGACAACATGTTTGGCAGCGCCTCAGGGGATTTCACGACCACGAAGTACGGCACGTGGCATCCCGTCGGCGGCCACCGGCTGTGGACTGCGCCCGAGTCCGACGAGAGCTACGCGCCGGACAACAACCCGGTGGACTGCGAAGTCCACGGAGCGCGCTCGGTGTCCGCCACGCAAAAGGCCAACGTCGCCGGCATGTGCAAGCAGCTGCACATCACCCTCGATCAGTCGGGCACGGGCGTGACGGTCGTTCACCGTATCACGAACATCGGCAGCGCGCCGGTCGAGCTCGCGCCGTGGGCACTCACGATTCTTCGTGCGGGTGGGGTGGCCATTCTTCCTCAGGAGCCGTATCGGCCGCACACCGAGGAGAAACTGCCCGCGCGTTCGCTATCGCTGTGGGGCTATACGGATCTGAGCGATCCGCGGTGGAGAATCGGCGCGCGCTTCATTCGGCTCACCCCCGATGCGTCCCACGCATCACCGCAAAAGCTGGGGGTTCTCAACAAGCAGCGTTGGTGCGCGTACTACGCGGGCGATGAGCTCTTCATCAAGCTTTTTCCGTACAATGCCCACACCGCGTATCCCGATTACGGGTGCAACAACGAGGTGTTCACCGCGGGGAGCTTCGTCGAGCTCGAATCTCTCGGGCCCATGGTCAGGCTCGGGCGCGGGGACGGTGTGGAGCACGTCGAGCGGTGGCACCTCCACCGCGGCGTCGACCTCGGAACCACGGAGGAATCGATCGAGCGCGTGCTGACACCGCTCGTGATGGCGGCCGAGCGGCGAGTCGACTGATCTGCCGAGGAGCCTGGGGCCTGCTGGATCGCCGGGCGCTCGCGCCAGGTCTCACCGGCAAGTGCATATTCCGCACGGAGCGGGACCAGCCTGGACACCCCCGGACGAGGCGACAAGGAAGACCGCAATGAGCCCACAGACGAACCGGTTGCGCGCTGGCGTTCACATGGAAGGGGGTTGGGGCACGTCAATCGCCATCGCATTCGCGGCCGCCGTTCTGACCGCGACAGCGCTCCCGGGGCAGCAGCAAAAGAACATTCCGATTCGGCAGACAAGAATCCTGGCAAGCACCGATTCCGGTGTGATCTCGAACGTGTACGTCGTGCGCGTCATGCCCGACGGGCGGCCAATGGTCAACGACGCGAACAAGCGCCGGCTGCTGCTCATCGACACGTCGATGAAGACGTTCAAGATCATTGCGGACACGGCGGGCGAAGCGAAGAACAATTTTGGCAACAACCTCGGCGGACTGCTGTTCTATCCGAGCGATTCCGTCGCCTGGGTGGACCGCGCGTCGCAATCGCTCACCATCGTCGACCGCGACGGCAATTTCGGCCGGACGTTCAGTCCCCCCAAAGCCTCCGACATGATCTATTTCCAGTATTCGTCGGCGGCCAATTACGGATTGCCCGGATTCGACGCGAAGGGCCGGCTGTACTACCGCGCGGGACTCCCAAGATCGCCGGCGGTGTTCGATCCAAACACGACGGATTCCGTCTTCATCGGACCCGATTCGGCTCCGCTTGTCCGAGCCGACCTCGAATCACGGCGCGTCGACACCATTGCATACCTGAAAGTGCCGATCGACATGTCGAAGCGCGTGACAAGCGAGGGCGGGTTCAGTGTGTACGGAATGATGAATCCGATGCCGTCGATGGATGACTGGGCATACTTGAGCGACGGCACCGTCGCCATTGTACGCGCGCAGGACTATCACATCGACTGGATCGCGGCCGACGGATCGCGTCATTCCACCCCGAAGATGCCGTTCGATTGGCGGCGCGTGACGCCGGAAGAAAAAATGCGCATGGTCGACTCGCTGCAGCACTATCGCGATTCGCTGAGCGCGGCGTCGCTGGAGCGCGCGCGCGCGGCGAACCCCGGCCTCAGGATTGCCAGCCCTCCGGCGGCGCTGGTCGTGCCCCCGAAGTACCTGCCGGATTACTATCCGCCGCTTCCGGTCGGGAGTCAGGTGCGCGTCGACCTCGATGGCAATCTCTGGATCATGCCCAGCACGTCCATTCAAGCGAAGGACGGACTCTTGTACGACGTCGTGAATAGAAACGGCGAGATCGTTGAACGCGTCCAGTTGCCCGGCGGCCGCAATCTGCACGGATTCGCCCCGGGGGGAATCATTTATCTGAGCATTCCCGGCAACATGAACGCGAAGTTCGGCTGGGCGCGACTGGAGAAAGCGCAGGTTATCCGCCCCTGAAAGGTCCGGTGATTCCGGGCGCGGTCCCGTCGCTGGTGAACTTGTAAACGATCGCCCGGTACCAAGAGGCAACACTCGCTCGAGGAACCCGATGCGCGGCCTTACATCTGTGGCGGCACTGGCAGTTTCCGTTGCGTTACCCCTGCACGTCATGACGGCGCAGACGTGTATCGGCTATCCCTACTTTTCGACCGGCCACGTGCAGCTCGGCGCTCACGCCGAGCTCGGCAACAATGCAACGGCCATCGGAGGTGAGGCCGCGACGGGGCGTGATCGCTCGCTGTTCGGCGGTGTGAACGTCGGATACGAGCGCGAGCATCCCGCCGGCGTCAGCACATCGAGCGATCCCCACGGCATCGTCTTTGGAGGCAGGGTCGGCTATCAGTTTCCATTCGGGAACGGAGGACGTGCGCAGGTCTGCCCCATCTTTGCCGGCGACTGGGGCAAGCTGACCTTCCCTGGCGACGTCAAGCTCAAGCGGTCGCACGTGCGACTCGGCGCGAGCGTCGGATTTGCGCGACACTCGAGCTCGGACTTTCATATCGTGCCGTTCGCCTCGTTCTCGGTCGCGCAATTCAGTCGCGACGTCGTTGCATCGGGAACGGAGACCACGCTTGCCACCGACACGTACTTCCCGCTCACCGCGGGCGTCGGGCTGCATTTCAGCAAGTCGTTCATGCTGATCGCCGACGCGACCATTCCGATCGACCTGGGCGGATACGATCCGTTTTTCGGACTGAGGGCCGTAATCCCGCTCGGTGGGAGCAAATAGGCCGGGTTGGTAACACCACCGCTCGGGCGGTGACGATACCAATCACTGCGCCGGTTCACGGCGATCCATGATTTTCGATATTGACGTGCATGCCCCGTATGCACGTTTGTCTCGCCGTCACCGTCGCCGTGATTCTCTCGGCGTGCACCGAAGCGTCCAGTTATCCGGCCGCCGTTCACGCCGAGAGCGCAGCAGGCGCGCGCCAGAATCACCCGCCATCGGTCTCGATCGGCTCGCCCGCCAACAATGCCGTGTTCGCCGCCGGCGCAGCGATTGCATTCAGCGGCAGTGCGCGCGACCAGGAGGATGGCGTGCTCGGCGGTATGTCGCTGATCTGGAAGTCGAATCTGAATGGCCAGATCGGGACGGGCACATCGTTCGCGCGGACCGATCTCGCGGCCGGGATGCACACGATCACGCTTACCGCAACGGACTCTCGTGGCGCCTCGACGTCGAAGTCCCTGCAAATCACGGTCAACGCTCCGCCGCCGCCTCCCCCTCCGCCCCCTCCGCCCCCACCGCCACCGCCGGGCGACGCCGGGTGTTCGAACCGCCAGCCCGAGTGGATCTGGTGCGATGATTTCGAAATCGACCGGCTGAGCGCGTACTTCGAGTACAACGACAATTACGGAGACTTTGTTCGTACCTCAGGCACCGGCGTCGCTGGAACCACGGGTATGCGTGCTGTGTGGCAGCCGGGTGAAGTGAGCGCGGGCAACCTCAAGCTCGCTTTCGGCCGGACACCGTGGTCGTACTTCCGTCCCGTCGACTCAGGCACCGTGAACTACCGCGAGATTTACTGGCGCATGTATGTCCGCAATCAGGCGGGATGGATCGGCGGCGGCGCCGACAAGCTCTCGCGCGCAATCGTGTTCGCGAACTCAAATTGGGCCGAGGCCGCCGTCGCACCGGTGTGGAGCATGGACGCGTTTCTTGGTGTCGATCCGGCGTCGGGGACAGACGTCACCGGCACGCTCATGACGACGTCGTACAATGATTTCGCGCACTTTCGCTACCTCGGCGGTGCGCAGGGGTCGACACCACTGTTCGACGCGTCGCATGTTGGCCAGTGGTACTGCGTCGAGGCGCATATGAAGCTCAACGATCCCGGCGCTTCAAACGGCGTGCACGAGATGTGGATCAACGGGAACCTCGAAGCGCAGCGAACGGGGCTGAACTGGCTCGGCGCCTATTCGGCGTTCGGCATCAACGCCGTGTTCTTCGAGAACTACTGGAACGCCGGCTCGCCAGTCACACAGGAACGGTACTTCGACAACGTCGTGGTGAGCACGAAGCGCATCGGCTGCTGAGCTCTGCCAGTTCTCTGATTTCATCCCGCGCATGGCGGTATAACGAATCAAACGCGGTAATTTGATCCGCAACCGCCACCCGCTGCCTGTGTCTTTCACATACCCGGTTCTTCGCAACCTTTCGCCGCGTGCGATTCTCGACGGCTCCATCCGCGGCCACTACGCACACCTCCCCGGCATGACCATCGGCGAGGTGCACCTCGACGCGAACACCGTCGTACCGATGCACGAGCACCCGCACGAGCAGATCACCTACGTGGTCGAGGGGCGATTCGAGTTCACCGTCGGCACCGAAACCACGATTCTCGAGCCCGGCACCGCGGCCATGATCCCGGGGGGCGCGAAACACGGCGGAAAGACGCTCACAGCCTGCAAAGTGATCGACATCTTCGCGCCGGCGCGGGAGGACTACCGCTCCTGACGGTCGTCGCAGGCGAGCCCTTGGGCCTTTGGCCCATCGGCCCTGTAGTTTTCACGCATGTCTGCTCCTGAACACTCGTCCGCGCCGCGCGAGCGTGGCAAGGACTTCATTCGTGAAATGGTCGAGGCCGATGTCGCGTCGAACAAATTCGGGCGGCCGGTCAAGACACGCTTTCCTCCCGAGCCCAACGGCTTTCTGCACATCGGGCACGCGAAGTCGATCTGCCTGAATTTCGGCCTGTCGCAGGAATACGGCGGCACCACGAATCTGCGTTTCGACGACACGAATCCGTTCACGGAAGACATCAAGTACGCGAACGCCATCAAGGAAGACGTCCGCTGGCTCGGGTTCTCGTGGGACCGGGAGTGTTACGCCAGCGACTACTTCGAGAAGCTCTACGAGTTCGCCGAGGTCCTCATCAGAAAGGGTCTGGCGTACGTCGACTCGGACAGCGAAGAAGAGATCCGGGTGAAACGCGGGACAGTCACGAAGCCGGGCACGCATTCGTCGTATCGCGACCGTACCGTCGACGAGAATCTCGGCATGCTCGCGCGCATGAAGTCCGGCGAGTTTGCCGACGGCGCGCACGTGCTTCGCGCGAAGATCGACATGGCACACCCGAACATGATCATGCGCGATCCGCTGCTCATCCGGATTCGCAAGGCGCACCATTATCGCCGCGGCGACGCATGGTGCATCTATCCGCTCTACGACTACGCGCACGGCCTGTCGGACGCCATCGAGGGCATCACACATTCGCTCTGCACGCTCGAGTTCAAGGACAACCGCGACATCTACAATTGGCTCGTGCACAATGTGGGCTTCGACAAACCGCCGGAGCAAACGGAATTCGCGCGTCTCGAGCTCGACTACACCGTGCTCAGCAAGCGCAAGTTGCTGCGCCTCGTGAACGAAGGGATCGTGAACGGATGGGATGATCCGCGGATGCCGACGATCGCCGGCATCCGGCGGCGCGGCGCGACGCCCGAAGGGATTCGCGCGTTCGCCGAATCCGTCGGCGTGGCGAGAAAACCCGCGCGCGCGGAGCTCGCCGCGTTCGAGCACCACGTTCGGAACGACCTCAACATGCGCGTGCCGCGCGTGATGTGTGTGGTGAGGCCGCTCAAAGTCGTGCTCACGAATTATCCGGAATCGCAGGTCGACGAGCTTTCGGCGTCCTATTACCCGCACGACGTGCCGAAGGAAGGCTCGCGCATCGTGCCGTTTTCGCGCGAGCTCTGGATCGATCGCGACGACTTCATGGAAGATCCGCCGAAGAAGTTCTTCCGCCTGGCGCCCGGACGCGAAGTGCGTCTCCGCTACGGCTACTTCATCACGTGTACGGAGGTGATCAAGGACGCGGCGGGCAATGTCACCGAGCTTCGCTGTACCTACGATCCTGCGACCAGGGGTGGCGATGCGCCCGACGGCCGCAAGGTGCAAGGCACGATCCACTGGGTGTCGGCGCGGCACGCATTGAGCTGCGAGCTCAGGCTCTACGACAAACTGTTCTCGGTGGCGAATCCCGACGATCTTCCCGACGGACAGGATTTCACGGCGGCACTCAATCCCGAATCGCTCACGCGCGTGCACGACGCGAAGATCGAGCCAAGTGTGGGCATGGACCCGGTCGGGACCCGGTATCAGTTCGAGCGCACGGGCTATTTCATCAGTGATCCTGATTCAACGGCGGAGAAGCTGGTGTTCAATCGGACGGTGACGCTCCGCGACAGCTGGGAGAAAGTGAAAGGGAAGAGCTAGGGATCGTGGACCGATCTGAGCTCAACCGGCGCGAATTCGGCGCGGCGTTGGCGACCGTCGCACTCGGCGGCGTCTTGCCCCGGATGCGTCTCGATGGTGATCCGCGGATCACGGCGCGGCCGCGCTCCGGCGTCACCACGTCCGTCGCCGGAGAACGGAAGCTCGGGTTTCAGGGGTTGATGGACGATCGCGACGGCCTGCTGCATCTCCCGGCGACGCCGCCGAACGCGCCGATGCCCCTCATCGTGCTCTTTCACGGGGCTGCGAGCTCCGCGGACACCCAGCTTCGGCGATTCGGCTCCATTCCTGACGAGCTCGGCGCGGCCGTGCTCGTGCCAGATTCGCGTGGCGGCACATGGGACGCGATTCGCAACGAGTTCGGACCTGACGTGCGATTTCTGGATCGCGCGCTTGCGTACGCGTTCGGCGTGGTGAACGTGGATCCGAAGCGAATCACGGTCGCCGGTTTTTCCGATGGCGCTACCTATGCGATCGCGATCGGGCGTGCGAACGGCGATCTCTTTTCACGCATCGTCGCCTTTTCGCCGGGCTTTCTCATCGACGTCAAGCCAGCCGGCAAGCCGAAGATGTTCGTGTCGCACGGGACGTCGGACCACGTGCTCCCGATCGACAAGACGAGCCGAAAGCTCGTCCCCGCGCTCAAGTCGGAGGGATATGATGTGACCTACCGGGAGTTCGACGGGGACCATGCCGCGCCGATGCCGGTAGCGCGGGAGGGGCTGGCGTTCGCCGTGGCTGTCGGCTGAGGGGGGCTGACTCTACCAGCTACCAGCTATCAGCCACCAGCTACTCCGTGTCATTTCGTATCTCCCATGTCCTCCCGCGGACCCACTTCGTTGTGTTTTTTCGCCAAAGAGTCAGGCACAATTCTCGCACCGATCACGCCTATCGGGTGGGACCAAAACGCGAAATATTCCGGTTGTGCTCTGGTCTGGGGGCCTTATGAGACAAGCGCGTTTCTTCGCAGGAGTCGTCCTCGCCGCCGGCGTCAGCTCCGGCGCCGCCGCACAGGGCAACGGGCCCGGGTTTCTCTTCGGGCCGCCGCGCGGTGCGGTGACGATTCGCACCGGCTGGTCGCTCGCGAGCGCGGGGAGCGACGTGTTCTCGTTCACCACGAATCAGCTCACGCTCGACCGCCGCGATTTCAGCGGTGCGATGCTCAGCGTCGACGCCACGTGGCGCGTCCTGCCGCGAACGGAGCTCGTCGCGTCAGCGGGCATCACGGCCACCGTGAAGCGCTCCGAGTTTCGCGACTTCGTCGACAACAACGAGCTCCCGATCGAGCAATCGACCGAGTTCGCGCGCGCCCCACTCACGATCGGCCTCCGCCAGAATCTGGGCGGGACCGGACGGCAGGTTGGGCGTTTCGCGTGGGTCCCGTCGCGCGTCACCCCCTTCGTGGGCGCCGGCGCGGGTGTCATGTACTATCGTTTCAAGCAGTACGGTGACTTCATCGACTTCGCGACGATGGATGTTTTCCCGAGCCAGTTCGTCTCGGAAGGATGGACGCCGACGGCGTATGCATCGGCCGGCGTCGACTATTCGCTGAGTGCGCGCATAGGCCTCACGGCCGAAGGACGGTATCATTGGGCGCGGGCAAATCTCTCGCGCGACTTTTCCGGGTTTGACAAGATCGATCTCGCCGGCCTCGCGACAACGGTCGGTGTCTCCATTCGCTACTGACACGGGACGACGACCATGACTCGTGATCTTCGCTGGACTCGTTGGGCTGCGTGTGGCGCGGCCGCGCTCGCGCTCGTCGCGGGCACACACCTCGAGGCACAGACGAACGTGCCCGACGTGCGATGGGAAGCGTGGGCCGGCTGCTGGCAGTCGGTCGCCGAACCGACCGCATCGAGGAACGGCGTCGTATGCGTCACCCCGCTGAGCGGCAAGTCGGCAATCGAGATCGCATCGATCGCCGCCGGCAAAGTGACCGCACGTGACACGGTCGACGTGACCGGTCAGCAGCGCGCCGTGAAGACGGAGAGCTGCACCGGGTGGCGTCGCGCCGACTGGTCGGAGGACCGGCGTCGCATCTACATGACATCCGAGGTCGATTGCGGCAGCTCCGGCAAACGGACGTCGACGGGACTCGTCGCCATCACCGCGAACGGCGATTGGCTCGACATTCAGTCGGCGAGCATGGGCGGATCGGCCGGACTTCGGACGGTGCGTTATCGCGAACTGGGACCGTGGTTCACCGACCTGCCGCAGGAGTTCGACGCGATGGTGTCGGGGCGCGATCGCGTGCCCTATGCCGCGCGTGCCTACGCGGGCGCGGGCATTGGACCGAAGGAAGTGATCGAAGCTGCGACACGCGTCGATTCGGCCGTCGTCACGGCGTGGCTGGCGGAACGCCGCCAGAAGTTCAACCTCGACGCGAAGACGCTCACCCGTCTCGCTGACGCGGGCGTCGCGGGTTCGATCACCGACATGATGATCGCGACGACGTATCCATCGCGGTTCGCACTCGAGCACGTCGGCCCGGACGCTGAAGCGACACCGAGCATGACCGGCGGCGGCGGCGACAACCGGCCGGGAAATCAGGCGTACGCACGCGCGCAGGTGATGTCGCGCTGCTCGAGCGCGTGGGACCCGTACTGGTATCCGCAGAGCGCGTACGATCCGTGCAGCTACTCCGCGTATCGCGGCTACTACGGCTACAGCCCGTATGGCTACGGCGCGTACGGCTACTACGACCCGTATCTCTATTCGGGCTACGGCTACGGCTATCCGTACTACGGGCCGACGTACTACACGAGCTCGGGCCCGATCATCATCGTGAAAGATCCGCGTCCGGAGGTTCCGCACGGGCGCATGATCAACGGTCAGGGATATACGCGCCGCGATGGTGGCGGAAACAATTCCGGCTCGCAGGCGTCGTCAGGCGAATCGTCGTCGCGCGGTTCCGGATCCTCCTCGGGATCATCGTCGTCGGGTTCGCGCACTTCGGGCAGCAGTTCGTCAGGCTCATCGTCGTCAAGCGGACGAACGGCGCAGGCGAAGAAAGGCGGTTGATTACTGCTATGGGAGATGGGAGATGGGAGATGGGAGATGTAACTGACATGTGAGATGGCGGATGGGAATGTGAGATGGCCCATTTCCCACCCGCCATCTACCCTGTCAGTTACATCTCCCCTCTCCCATCTCCCCTCTCCCATCTGGAAGTGTCCGCTCTTTTTGACCCGCTGAAGCTGCGCGACGTCACGCTGCCCAATCGGATTGTCGTCAGCCCGATGTGCCAGTATTCGTCCACCGATGGGGTGGCGAATGACTGGCACTTTGTGCATCTCGGCAGCCGCGCAATCGGCGGCGCGGGCCTCGTGTTTACCGAGGCCACTGCCGTCACGGCAAACGGACGCATTTCGCCGTTTGACATGGGACTCTGGCGCGACACACAGATCGAGCCGCTCGCGCGCATCGTGCGATTCATTCATGCGCACGGATCCGTCGCGGGTATGCAGCTCGCCCACGCCGGACGAAAGGCGTCCACGGTTCCGCCATGGGAAGGAATGCGCCTCGCGCCTCCCGCCGAAGGAGGGTGGACCGACGTCGTCGCACCCAGCGCGCTCCCCTACTCCGATGCGAGCGCCGCGCCGAGGGAAATGACACGGGAGGATATCTCCACCGTCGTCGCGGCATTCGCGCGCGCAGCGCGCCGCACACTCCAGGCAGAGTACCGCGTGCTCGAAATTCACGCCGCTCACGGTTATCTCCTGCACGAGTTCTTTTCACCACTCAGCAATCTCCGCACCGACGAGTACGGCGGATCGTTCGAAAATCGCACGCGCATAGCCCGCGAAGTCATTGCCGCCGTGCGGCGGGTCTGGCCCGAGCATCTCCCGCTATTCGTGCGCATCTCGGCGACAGACTGGGCCGACAATGGCTGGGACATCGAGCAGAGCGTCGAGCTCGCGCGCACGCTCAAGTCGCTCGGCGTCGATCTGATCGATTGTTCGACCGGCGGCAACGTGCACGGCGTGCGCATCCCCACCGAGCCGGGCTACCAGGTGCCGTTCGCCGAACGCGTACGTCGCGACGCGGATATCGCGACCGGCGCCGTTGGGCTGATCACCGAGCCGCGCCATGCGGATGAGATCGTTCGCGAAGGCAAAGCAGACGTCGTGCTCCTCGCACGCGAAATGCTTCGCGACCCGTATTTCCCGCTGCGCGCGGCACGCGAGCTCGGCGTACCGATGCCATGGCCAGTCCAATATCTCCGCGGCGCTCCCCCCGACTCCACTCGGCGATGATTTGATGACACCCGCAATGATCGGGTGACGGCCCCGGCACCGGGCGCATGCATGTTGGGGGCATGTCTTCTGAGCAGCTCCAGGCGCGCGCCCTTGCCGTTCTGAAATCCGTTTTCGGTTACGACGCGTTTCGCGGCCAGCAGCTGGACGTCGTCACCCACGTCGCCGCAGGGAACAGCGCGCTCGTGCTCATGCCCACGGGCGGCGGGAAGTCGCTGTGTTATCAGATCCCCGCCCTGCTGCGCGATGGGGTCACCGTCGTGATCTCCCCGCTCATCGCTCTCATGCAGGACCAGGTCGCGGCGCTCGAACGCCGGGGTGTCGCATGTGCGCTGCTCAACTCCACGCTCCCCGCAGCCGAGCAGCGACGCGTCGAGGCGCGCGTGCGCGCGGGTGAGATCAAGCTCCTCTACGTCTCGCCCGAGCGGCTCGCCACCGAGCGATGCAAGACGCTGCTCGCCAACTCGCGCGTCGCACTCTTTGCAGTCGACGAAGCGCATTGCATCTCGGAATGGGGCCACGACTTTCGCCCGGAGTATCTCGCACTTGGCATCGTCGCGGAACGGTTTCCGGACGTTCCCCGCATGGCGCTCACGGCCACTGCCGACATGATCACGCGGGCGGAGATCGTCCGGCAGCTCGCGCTCGATGGCACACGCCAGTTCGTCGCAAGCTTCGACCGCAGGAACATCCGCTACGTGATCGTCACCAAGCGCAACGTACGAAAGCAGCTGCTGTCATTCATCCGGAAGCATCATCACGGCGAAACCGGAGTGGTGTATTGCAGCTCGCGCGCCGGCGTCGACGAGACTGCCGCGTTTCTTTCATCGCACGGCATCACCACGCTTCCGTACCACGCCGGCCTCACTCCGCAGGAACGCGAGGACAACCAGGCATGGTTTCTCGCACACGCGGGCACGGTGATCGTCGCAACCATCGCATTCGGCATGGGCATCGACAAACCCGACGTCCGGTTCGTCGCGCACGTCGACATACCGAAGAGTGTCGAGGGCTACTATCAGGAAACGGGGCGCGCCGGCCGGGACGGACTCGAGTCGGAGGCCTGGATGGCGTACAGCCCTTCGGATGCGGCGCCGATGCACGGCCAGATTTCTCGCTCCACGGTGTCGCCCCAGCGAAAGCGCGTGCTTGCCGCGAAGCTCGACGCCATGCTCGCGTTCGCCGAGTCCTCGCAGTGCCGCCGGACGCGGCTGCTCGCGTATTTCGGCGAACACAAGCCCGCGTGCGGAAAGTGCGACGTGTGCAGGCGGCTCCCCTGGACCTACGACGCGACAACGGTCGTGCAGCAGATCCTCGCGGCGCTGCACACACTCGGTCCCGCTGCATCGGCGGACCGCCTGATCGCTGAGCTCGATCCGAAGCGGGCCATCAGTGAGTGGCAGTCCATTCTGCGACAGTGCGTTGCGTTCGGCGTGCTGGCGCGCGACCACGAAACCGGATTGCTGCGGCGCACCAGCGAGAGCGTGCGCGTCGCATGCGGCGAGCGTCGCATTGTGCTGCGCGTGTGGCGCGGCGAAGGTCGCTCGCGAAAAACCTCGCGCCGCCACGTCAGCGCGCGTGACGGTGTGCCGGCCGCGGAGGGGATCCACGAACGCATACGGGACTGGCGAGCCACCACGGCGGAACGCCAACGCGTGCCGGCGCACCTGATCCTGCACGACACCACGATGCTCGAAGTCGCGTACCGCCGGCCGCAATCGCGCTGGGCGCTGCGCCGAATCGTCGGTCCGGTCGTGACGCGCGCACATGGGACTGGACTGTTGCAACTGTTGAATGATCCTGGCCAAACGGTGGCGATGCCATGAGCATCGCCGCCGCATCATGCAGCGACCTGCGTGCTACTTCGCTCCCTTCGCGACGACGCCACCTTTCATCACGAACGTCACGCGCTCGAGCTCGGTCACGTCCTTGAGCGGATCGCCCGCGACAGCGATGAGGTCGGCAAACGCTCCGGCGGTGAGCTCGCCGATCTTCCCGCGCTTACCCAGCAAATCGGCGGCGTTGATCGTGGCGGCCTGAATGGCCTGCAATGGCGTCATTCCCCAGCGGACCATGTGCGCGAACTGTTTTGCATTCCACCCGTGCGGATAGACGCCCGCGTCCGTTCCGAACGCCATCTTCACACCGGCCGATACGGCCTTCTTGAAGTTCTCGCGCTGCGTACGGCCGACGATCCGCTCCTTCGCCATGATCTTCTCGGGATATCCCATGCGCGCGTACTCGGCAAGGATGTAGTCGTCGTTGTAAATGTCCATCACGAGATACGTGCCGTGCTCCTTGGCCAGGCGGATCCCCTCGTCGTCGATGAGGCTGGCGTGCTCGACACTCGCGACGCCCGCCTTGATGGCGCGCTTGATGGGTTCGGGGCCGTGTGCGTGCGCGGCGACCTTCCGCCCCCACATCGTCGCTTCGTCAACGAGCGCGTTGAGCTCTTCCTGCGTGAACTGCGGGCCGCCAACCGCTTCCTCCTCGGAGAGCACGCCACCGCCCGCCAGCACCTTGATCACCTCCGCGCCGAACTTGACGTTGGTGCGCACGAGCTTGCGAATCGCGTCGGCGCCGTCCGCGATGTTGGAGAGCCCTTCGATGTGCACGTACGGCGAAAAGCCCGTCAGGTCCCCATGGCCCCCCGTGCTGGAAATGGCGAGGCCGGCGGGCACCATGCGCGGACCGATGACTTCACCCTTGTCGATGGCGCGCTTGAGCGCGATGTCGATGTATTCCGATGCGCCCACATCGCGCACCGTGGTGAATCCCGCCTCGAGCGTACGGCGTGCGTACACGTGCGCCGTGATGGCGTAATCAATGGGACTCTTGCGGAATATGTCCTCGTAGTAATCGCTCGGCTGCGCCGTCATGTGCGTGTGGCAGTCGATAAGACCCGGCAGGATGGTTGCGCCCTGCAGATCGATGACCTGCGCCCCCGCTGGGACGGCAAGATTGGAACCCGTCTGCTTCACCTTATCGTCTTCGACAATCACGACTGCGTTGTCGACCAGTGTCCCCGTTTTCGGATCGAGGAGATGCGCCGCCTTGACCACGACAATTTTTGGGGGTGCCGGCGGCGCGGCAGGCGTTTGCGCGGCCACCGGTAACGTGAACAGCAGGGCGAGTGCGGTGAACTTGCTCATGGTTGATGTCGTACGGTACGAGGGTCGGACAAGGGCCGTAAAAGTACCGTGCCGAGAAGCGTTCCGCTCGCGGTCACGACGGCTGAACTTGCGCAGTCTGCGTCAGTGAGCCATGCTGGGGGCCGACATCACACCGGCCCCCAATGAAGTCCTCAATTCGCCGGGCGG
>Ga0134121_10000361_pt1 | contig 53259 bp, 38 predicted proteins | sample KB301_FD_96463 | JGI IMG/M metagenome (GOLD analysis project Ga0134121, IMG submission 96463) | Terrestrial soil microbial communities without Nitrogen fertilizer from Kellogg Biological Station, Michigan, USA - KB3-0-1 | ecosystem: Environmental > Terrestrial > Soil > Unclassified ...
AGGATCGCCGGGAGGCGCTGCCTGCGCAGCGTGCGCGACGCGAAACGAATGTCCTGCCCGAAGTCATGCACCATGCTGGCGCGCCGTTCGCTGCGTGCGTGGCGCGCGTCTTCGCCCAGCGTCGCCGCGCGCGCGCGCATGCGATCTCCGAAGCGGGCCTGGGCTTTCGCGCGCGCTTCGTCCGGGCTCATGCCCGCGCGTTCATACTCCGCCGCTCGCGCTTCGATATGAAAGTCGAGCTCATCGTCGACGTCGCGGGCCGGGTCCGCCGGAAAGAACCTGAGCACCCGCCGCCACCCCACCGGTCGTTGTTCGCTCATGCTCACGCCCTCGCCGACGCGGCAATCGGCGCATCGATCGCTGCCACGAGCGCATGCACGAGCTTGCTCCAGCTCGCCTGCTCGCTGCGCATCGAGCGCCGGCCGAGCGGCGTGAGTCCGTAGAACCGCGCGCGACGGTTGTTTTCGGACACGCCCCATTCGGCGCTGATCAGCTTCCGCCGCTCGAGCCGGTGCAGCGCGGGATAGAGCGTCCCTTCCTCGATGTCGAGCATGTCCGCCGTGGAGCGCTCGATCCACTGCGCGATCGTATAGCCGTGCGCCGGGCCGGCGGCGAGCGACTTCAGAATGAGCAGGTCGAACGTTCCACGCAGCAGATCGAGTGATTGCGCCGGCACATCCACATCCATATCGAAGGATGCGGGGAGTTATCCGCCTCTCCCCTATGCTGTCAAGGGGAACGGTGATGAACCGCCGATCGCTGCGCTACTTTCGCTCGAGTGGAATGCGAAATGGGCCCTGCTCGACGATCGCGCCAGTGGTCTTTCCCTGACCATCGAGCTGGAACTCGATCACGAGTCCGAAGGGGCCCTGGAAACGCGTTTCCGAGCGCGCGACGATGGGGCCTTCCGGAAGGTTGCCCGAGATCTTCATGAGCATCCTGTCGCCGTCGCGGCGGAAGGTCACGGTCTGCCCGGATGCGACGTACTTGTACTCGCCCACATAGCCATCCAGAACGGCCGCGGCAAGCACAACGGCGGGCGGCTGCGGCGGCTGTTGTTGCGGCTGGGGCGGCGCGGGCGCAGGTGTCGGCGGGAATGAATCCACGAGCTCCGCCATTCGCTTCCGCTGGGTGTCGTTCGGCAAACGGCCGATGCCGCCGGCGATGTTGTCGAGCATGTGCTCGGCTTTGGTCGTTCCTGTGCGCGCGACGATGACGGCCGGGTGGCTGATGACGTACTTGAGGAAGAACTGTGCCCAGGTCTTCGCGTCGAACTCCGCGGCCCATTCCGGGAGCGGCATCGTACTCGCGCGCTGGAAAATGCGGCTGCGGTCGAAGGGGAAATAGGCGAGAAAGCCGATCTTCCGTGTCTGCGCGAGCGGCAGGAGTGTTTGCTCGACGCGCCGATCACCGACGGAATAGTCTGTGCCCACGAAATCGATTTCCTCATTGCGCATGATCGACTCGAGTCGGGCGGTCGCAGGCGCTGGCGCGGGAGCGTTCGGCGGAAAGAGGAGGTCGTGCACACCGATATATCGGACGCGCCGCTCCTTTTTCATTTCTCTGAGGACGGCGAGGTGCGTCGGGACATCGGCGGCGGAAGACACCATGACGAGGTCGATCATGGGCACCTTGAACCTCGCGAACTTCTCCTCCATCGCGGCCCTGACCGCGGCGGCGTCCGGTTTTACTGGAGGACCCGAATATCCTGGCAGCACAGGGACGTCCACCGAGAGCGGAGTCGTCCAGAACAACTTGTTCTGAATCCCCAGCTCGGCGGCGGCCGTGCGAGCGCCTTGTTCGCCCGGAGGTCCGCCGTGCAGCACGTCGACCATCTTGCCGCCGTTGTCGACGAGAGTCTTCAGGACCTCCTTGATGGCGGCCCCGTCCGTTGGCCGCGGGCCGAAGCTGATCACCGGAAGCATCTCACCGGTCGACGGAATGGCTCGCTGAATGAGCTTCTCGCGCTGCGGAACGTTGAGCGCGCTGAGCAACTCCGGCTTGAGCGCCAGCGTGGCGCCGGCCCCGAGTGACATGCCAAGCCATTCACGACGTGAGATCATGCGTTTCCCCTGGGTGTTCACCGAACCTACTCACGCCCATTTCAGATGTCTAACACCACGCATCGTGGCGGTCCGTCCCACCCCTAGTTGACATAGGGGAAGGCCATTCGTATTCGTTCACGAAGCACACATGCCACGGACGAATACAATGAAAATGAATCGACGCGATGCGTTGTTCGCGGGTGGATTGTCACTGCTCGGCAGCACACGGCTGCGCGCACAGCCCGCCGAGACTCCTGCTGCGCAGGCGCAGACTCCGCAGCAGGCTCAGTTTCTCGCCGCGCTGCAGCGAAACAGAATGCCGCTCACCATGGGCGCCGCGCCCGGGGGCGTGGGTTGGGATTGGCTGGTGCGCGAGGCCGGCAAAGCCCGGTTCACACTCATCGGCGAAGAACATGGCGTGGCCGAGACGGCCGCGTTTTCGTCGGCGCTCTTCCAGGCGCTGCGTGCTACCGGCTACACCCGGGTGGCGGTCGAGCTTTCTCCGCCGATTGCGGAGGATGTCGAGGCGGCCGCGCGGCGTGGCGGATATGACGGTATCGCGCAACTGCTGAAGAACCCCGACATCCTCACCTTCTCGCACCTGCGTGAAGAGATACAGTTTCTCGCAGATGTCGTGAAAACCGCGCCGCAAGGCGAGCGCGTCCTGTGGGGATTCGACCGCGAGGTCTTCAGCGACCGTTACCTGATCGCGAAACTCGAGGCGAAAGTGCCGGCCAGTGCACGCGACGCGTACGCTCGTCTCAAACAGGCGTCGCTCGCTGCGTTCGAGAAATCCACGCGCACGAAGAACCCGGACGACTTGTTTCTCCTTGCGGAAGACCCGGCGTTGGCACGAGCAGTGATGGCGGCGTGGCCCAACCGCGACCGCGAAAGCGACCTCATCTTGCGCACGCTCGAGGGTTCGCTCGCCATCGAATCGGCTGAACGCGGGGGAGGCCTCTGGCCGTACGCGGCGGCGCGCGCCGGCTGGTTTCGGGAGAACTTCGCCAGCCGGCTGCGAGAGGAGCAGGATCGCAAGCCGCCGGTCAAGGTGCTCATGAAATTCGGGTACAATCACGTGATTCGCGGCGTGGATTATATCAACGTTTTCGAGGTGGGTTCGATGGCGGACGAAGTCGCCGCGCTGACCGGCGACAGCGCGTTTCATGTCATCGTTCTTCCCGGATCCGATTCACACCAGGCCGTGCTCGGCGGGAACCGCCACTTCAACGCGGTCGCGACCGCCGATGTCGATGATTTTCGGGCCGGTGAGAATCGCTTGACGCGCGTGTTTCCGAACGCGAGCGCGTCAGGTCACGAAGTGATCGACCTGCGTGCCGCGCGGCCCTTCGGCGCGCGCGGCCTCGAGAGCTGGAACGCTGATGTCGTCAAGACCGTATACGGTTATGACGCCGCGGTGATCTGGAAAGGCGGACATGCGTCAACGAGTCTGGAGTAGCATCGCCGGGCATGCTCACGGACGACGCGGAGAACAGCGCAATCGCCGGGCCTGCCGCGAACGCCCACGACCTCTAGTGAATGCGTGCGCGCTCGAGCCGCGCGATACTCGAGCTCGCCATCACCGCCATGTAGATCACGCCGGGGCCGAACCCCGCAATGACTCTGTTCGCTGGAAGCTGCACCCGATCGATGACCGCACCGGTGCGACTGACGACGTCATAGATGGGACGATCGCCCTTCATCGTCGACGTGCGGATCCAGATGTTGCCCTCAGCGTCGGCACGGACTGCACCTGCCGTGAAGGGCGGCACGTAGTCCGCGATTTGGTCGAGCGGCATTGGAATCACAACGTTCGGCACGGGTTTTCTCAGACCTACGACCGGTGCATCGCCGCCTCCACCTCCGCGACCCCCTCCCCGCCCGCCGCCGCCACCGGGAGGTGGCGTTGGCGTCAGGCGCTCGTTGCGAGCGAACTGATCGCGCATCGCGGCCTCGACTGAGTCACGCAGCTGCGTCTTGCGGCCGTCCGTGACGCGCTGCCATTCGAAATCCATTTTCGGCGTCGATGTCCACACGCCGTCGCTGCCAAGCCAGTCAACGTGGTAATCGCGTCCGCGTACGACCGCGAACGTGCCGTCAGGAAGCATCGCCCACTGGTCGATCACCGGCAGCGGATCGAAACTGTTCTCAATTGCCGTGACATTGCCTTCCGCGCGCCGGACGCGCAGGATTCCGCCGGCCATCTTCAGAGACGCAATCGTATCCGTTTTACGTGTAGCGAGATCGACACGAAACGCAAACGTCGAATCTGCGTACATGTTGGGCGAAACAGTCGGCGGTTTGGACGGATCGCCAGGGCGGCTCGATCCGAGCAGCATCATGCTGCCCGGCGGGGCCGAGCCTTCATTCACGTACACCAGGCGTCCCTTCGCATCGAAACCCGGTGGCCCCGACTCTCCGCCGGTGATGAGCTGGCCCCCCGATTCCTTCACGGGAGGCGGGGGAAATGCCATCACGCGCCCGAGCACGCCCGACGGCGGCACGAGAAACATCGTCAGCGACGCCTGATCGATGTAGAGCGCTGAATCGCCCCGATAGCGCATGATGGTGCCACCGCGATGCATCCCGTACGCGTTCGCTGTCGCACTCGTCGTGTCCGCGACGATGATGGGATGCGCGAGCGTCGAGTCCAGCAATAGCACGCGCTTCGCCCACGCGTCGTTCACCAGCACACGGCCGCCGGCCATGTGCAGCGCCTCGGTGACGCTACGCAGCGAATCCGTCGTTGTGCGCTCGAGCCTGCCAATCTCGCGGATCGGTATCTTCGATTGCGCGTGGGCGGCTGATGCAACGGCCGTACCGAGCAATACGCCGTGAACGATTCGCATGCGCGACCTCTAATGGATGCGTGCGCGCTCGATGCGCACGACGTTCGAGCTGTCCTGAACAGCCATGAACACGACGCCCGGCGCGAATCCCGCGATGACTCGAAACGCGGGCAATTGCACGCGATCGAAGAGTTCGCCCTTTCGGTTCACGACATCATACACAGGCCGATCCTTGATCTTCGTGGACGTCCTGATCCACACATTGCCCTCGGCGTCACCGCGCACGTCGCCGCGGACAAATGCCGGCACGTATTCCGGCATCGCGGCAGCCGACGGTCTGACGGCAACGTTCGGCGCGCGTGCCACCGGACTCGCACGTCCGCCCCGACCGGTGTTTGCATTTGCATTTCGGTCGAATTGCGCCTGCATTTCTTTCACGGCCGAATCGGCGATGGCATTTCGGCGTTCATCAGACAGCCGCTCCCACGCGAAAGGCATCTTTGGTGTGGACGTCATCCGTCCCGACCCGTCGAACCAGTCGATGTGGTAGTCGCGTCCGCGGACGACAGCAATCGTGCCGTCGCGAAGGGTCACGAAGTCGTCCACGGTCGGGAGAAGATCGGGTACGAGCTCGATGGCCGTGAGACCGCCGCTCGCATCCGTCTTCAGGTTCGTCCGAAACATCGGCACCTTGATCACGGTCAGCGTGTCGAAGTGCCGCGTCGTGAGATCCACGCGCCAGATGGGCAGCGAATCGGTCTGATGCACGGTCCGCGCGAGACCGGGCATCGTGGCCATGGCGGCTGAATCGATCTTGAATCCGAGCGGGAGCATCATGATGCCGAATCCCGTGCCACCACCGTCGCTGAAGTACACGAGACGGCCGCGCGCGTCGATGCCCGGTCCGTCACCGCGACCGCCCATCACCACCTGCTGGCCAACGGGATGGCCGGGCGGCGGCGGGAACGCGAGCACACGCGCCACCTTGCCATCCGGCCCCACAACGAGCCCGACCAAGGTCGAGATGTTCACGAGCAGCGCGCTGTCGCCGCGGAAGCGAAACAGTATTTCGCCGGAGCCGCGCGCGTACTCATCCGCGTTCGCACCCATGGTGTCGGCGATGACCGTCTCGCGCGACAGCGTCGAATCGAGCATCACGAGGCGTCGGCCGCGGCCGTCATTCACGAGCACGCGTCCATCCGGCATCGCGAGCACCTTGCTCACACTCTGAAACGGCGGCGTCGATACGCGTTCGAGTCGTCCGATCTCGCGCACGGCGACGTTCGATTGCGCCGCGACTCCGGTGCGCGCAGCGGCAATCAGCGCGACGATGAGAGCGAGCTTCACGGTCCACCTCCTCGGGCTCGGCCACCGGTCTCGCCGGCAGTCCCGGCTGGTGGCGGAAAGACTGGCGCGGAAAGTCCGGGCGTGCGCGAACGCAGCGCGCGGAGATAACGAAGGTCGAGAAACTGCGCGGTGAGCGCGGGCAGCTTTCGCCGCTGGTCGCCGCTCAGCAAATGATTGACCGATGGCGCAACGTGAATGAGAAGATCCACCGACGCTTCTCGCGCTTTCACATACCGTGCGTACGCCGCGCCTTTGGGATAATGGTCGGGGAGGGCCGCAAGCTCGCGCGCGACCGGCGTCCAGATGGAATCGAGACGGACCAGCACCCAGCGGTTGAGCGTCGCGAGACTGTCTGCCTGCGTGCCGTCGAGATGCAGGGAATCGGCCGAACGGAGAACGATCGCGACAGGATTCAGGATGCCGGCGGAACTGTATGTGGATCGGAGGACACCGGCCGTCACCTTGTCGCCCGGTGTCGTTCGTCCGCGGTCGAGGGTGCGAGTCAGGTCCTGGCGTTCGCGCGATGGGCCGAGGTCAATGCGCACGAGCGCCGTGACCGCGACGGGACTGCGAAGCGCACTGTTCTGCGGATTCGTGTTGCCGAACCGCGGATTTACCTCGTAGCGGTAGTGCTGCTGCACGGGATCGAACCCGCGGACAAACAGCAGGTTTTCATCCGGCGCCTTGAACTGGCCCCACCCGTGCGTGTGGTTCGTGCCGTGCAGGAGCAGGTCGAGCCCGGCAAGGGGATTCGACACGGACAGACTGATCATGGTGCGCTGCGGCATCCGCACGCGAATCGGATTGAAATCGATTCTGAGCGCCGCGGTTGATGTCCACGGCGCTTCGCAGCTGCTGCGGGATGCGACGCGCCCGAGTTGTCTCTGGAGGCAATCGCGGACGCGTGAGGATGCAGTGCTGAGCAGCGACGACATCGCTGCTGCGAGCGACGCGTCCGATGTTCGCGCCGGATCGAACACGAACGCCCGGTCGTTGACCGGACTTCCGTCGCCATTGATGTCACCGACGACCATCGGCGTATAGGGCACGCCCGAAACGAACGAGTGAAACCACTGCACGCGTACGATGTCGAAGAGGTTGTACCCGAAGCTCAGCTGCCACTGATGGCGCCAGTCGTACGCGGACCGCCCCGCGCTCATGTCGAGGGGGCTCGCGCCCGTGCTGCTGAATCCATTCACCGCATCGTGCGTGCTGTTCAGCGTGTAGTTGATGCCCCAGGTATAGTGCGTGCTGGCCCGGGTCGGCGTCAGCATGAACTGGAACTGCCGCGCGGTCGATGTGAGCCGCGACTGGAGCATCGAGATCCGGCTGAAGGCAGAAGACACACGCCCACCGCGTGATGCAATGACACCGGTCGACGGCGTGATGCTCGCGGCGTCGACGAACACCGGACGTTCACCTTCGTCGCCGAGCGTGAAGCGCGACTGTGGATTGAAGTTGAGGTCGACGAAGCCCGGCTGGTGCTGGTTGCGCGAGTACACACCGCCGATCGTGGCGCGCATCCGATTGCCGAACACGGCACGCGTGGCCTGGAGATTCGACCGGATGCTTCGCGGCGCGGAAAAGTTGCGGTCGAACAACGTCACGCCCGGCGCGCGATCGGAGAACTGCGTTCCTGCCGAGCCGTCCGCACACACATCGGGAATCGCAGATCGATCTGCGCCGTAGGCATTCCAGTCGGGCACCGGCACGGCGGCGCCCGTGCACCGCAGTTGCTGCACGCCAGACGGGAGCCCCGTCGTTGCCATGGCGCTGAGCGGAAGCTGCGCGCCGGGCACGCCCTGAAACACGCCGATACCGCCGCGTACGATCACATCGGGGTTTCGGGCGGCGCCGGCGAACGCACCGATCTCCTGCGCCGTGCGAAACGTCCACGAGAACCCAAGGCGGGGGCTGTAGTAAAGCCTGTTGGGCACGACGTCATTGCGCACGCCGAAGACGCGATCAACGTCAGGATTGCGTGCGGGCTTTGCGTCGAAGCGATTGCCGTCGAGGCGCACACCCAGCACGAGCTGCAGGTCGTCCGTGACGCGATATGAATCGCCAAGGGCGATCCCGCCGACAACGGCGCCGCTATTCGCATGCGCGGGCGTGAGCTGTCTCGAGAACGCCGACGCCCGGGCGTTCGCAAAATCGTCAAGTGACTGGAACGCGAACGTGCCGAGGAGATTGTTCGACTGCTCGGCGCCATAGGAATCGCGGCGCAGATCGGTCGTGAGCTTCAGCCGATGATGATTGCCACCGCTGAACCATGACAGCTGATTCAGCAGCTGGATTGAATTGGTGGTGCTGCTCTGCTCCCCCTGGGCGCCGCCGAACGTGATTGACGAAATGCTGCTCGTCCCGTCGTCAAACTCCGAGCCGATGCGCACGGTTCCTCCCGGAAGCGTGAGGAACGGCGTTGTGTACCGCCGCGAGCGCGTGAAGGCGAGCCCGGTCTCGCTGAGCATCGAACCGAAGTAGCCCATGTGGTGCGCCTGCAGCGAGCCATTCCAGCTCGTGTTGTCAGAGAGCGATGCCGGCACGGAATTGGCGAGGGCCCCGGCGGGCTCGGCGCGGTTCCAGCCGGCGCTCACGACAAGCCGAAACGCGTTCCCGCTCGCGGAGAACGGCGACGCCAGGTCGAACGCACCGAGCAGCGTGCCTTGATCCGAATGCCGTGTCGCCGGGAAGCCGTGCACCGTCGCGGGGATGTGCGCACCGGCGAGCAGGTCCATCAGGCGCGCGACGGAGTCGCTCGCGATGCCCGCAGCCTTGAGACCCAGCGGATCCGTGTTTAACAGCGTGCGCATGTCGTTGCCCACGCGCCCGGCCTGATACGACAGGTTGTAAAACGACGTGTTGAGCGAGAGTGGGCCCGACGCACCGCCACCCGCGCTGAGATTGGAGTATTCCTGTCCGAGTACGCGGCCGGCGTGATCGGTCCACTCGAGCGACGGCGTGTTGAGCACGAAACTCGAGAGCGAGCGCGTGTAGTTGGTGCCCGACGCCACGCGCACGTTGACGCGCCCGCCGCTGAACTGGCCCTGCGAGACGTCGTATGGTGAGAGCGCGACGCCAACCCCGTACTCGCCGTCGCGAGGGAGATCGGTCGCACCGCTGTTCATGCCGTTCATGGCCGTGCTGTTCTGCGACGGATCGAGCCCGAACGCGGAGAAGCCGGCGGGATCGCCGTTGACACCGGGAAGGAACAGGAGGCCCGGCGTGGTGGCCGCCATGAGCGCGAGGTTGCCCAGCTGTTCGATCACGATGTTCGAAGTATTCACGCCGCGATCCATGCCGCCGATATCGGCGAGCGTGTCGCGCCGCGGAGGACGATCCCGCCGGCCGACGGTCGACACGGTGTCGAGCATCGACGAGCTCGGCGTCATCCGGACATCGGCGACGAGAATATCCTGATCGGCGGTGCGCTTGAGCTCGAAGCGGCGTGGAACGTAGCCCACCGCAATCACGGAGATCCAGTAATCGCCTTCGCCGTTGGCGAACGTGATCGTGTAGCGTCCGTTGCGGTCGGTTCGCGTGGGCCGCGTGACGCCGCCGGAGAGGGTCGTGGCGGTGACGGTTGCGCCATCGAGCGCGGCGCCGCTCGTCGAGGACGTGATCCGCCCGCGAATGACATCAGCTTGCTGCGCGCCGGCGTGAACGGAGCAGGTCAGCGCGCCGACGAGCGCAACAATCGCGGCGAAAAGGGATGCGGGTCCCCGGGCGCCCGCTCCGAACGGGCGCGTGTGAATGCGGCGCATGTTCGATCAGCCTGCGTGGCCGCGCTCAGGCCTGCGCACGACTCCGCCCTGGCCCACGCGCGCTCCGGGCCGCGCCGGAACCTGGAACAACGCATCCGGAGACGTCGCAACGCGGGACCGGAGCGCCGACAACTCGCGCGGATCGAGCCATCGCGCAACGCCCGCGGGGAGTCTTGCGCGCTGGTCGCGAGTGAGGACGCCGCTGACCAGTGGCGCGAACCGTGCCAGAGCATCGACGGAGGCGAGCGGCGCGCCACTCAGCGGATCGCCCGTGGGTTGCTCGTCCTCCACCGCGTGCGTCGCGTAGTAACGCAGGACCGGCCGCCAGAGTTTGTCGAGCGCGACGAGATACGCCCGATTGAGCATCGCCACGCTGTCGGCTTGCGCCCCATCGAGCGCGAGAGAATCAGCGTACCGAAGAATCAGCTGCAGCGGGTTGATCACCGCATCCCGGCCGGAACGCAGCAGCTGCACCTGCGCGGCGTCGGACAAGCGCGCCGGAAGGCCCGAGCGGCGTACGCCCGTTTCCACCGTCACCCTCATCGGTGCGGGTGCGACAAAACTCTGCGCGACTGAAGGGTCCGTAACGGTGTCGTTGTCACGCGATGTAGCGCGCGGAACGGGCACCACTGCTCCCACTGAAATCGTCAGCGCGCCAACGATGCCGAACATGGCGCGGTGACGAAACTTGTCGGGCGCAGCGCGCATGCGCGCGCGATCGAGGATCGCCACGAGCCGGCCTTCGAACTCACGCGGCCGCGCCATGGCCAGCGCTTCCCTCGGCGCTCCATGACGAATGGTCGTCACCAGGTTGAGCAAGTGCTGCGCATAATCCGCCGGACGCACACCGCTTGCCAATACCATGTCGTCGCTGGCAAGCTCGCTCTCGGCATGGAGACGCCGAGCGGCACCCCACACGAGCGGGTTGAACCAGTACATCGCGCACGCAATCGTCGCCGTCGTCTGGCTGAGCAGATCCCGTCGTTTGATGTGCGCAAGCTCGTGCGCGAGTACCGCGTGCCGCATGTCATCACGCCACTCTTCCGCGGCCGCTGGAAGCACGATCACCGGCGTCAGCATGTTGCACGTGAACGCGACATCGACCTCGGCGCTGATGGCGATGCGCGGCCGCGTGGAGACGCCGACGCGTTGCGCGGCGTGGTCGAGTGCGCGCTGCCAGACATCGGCGTCTACGGTGCGTGCGCGGTGCGCAATGCGGCGTACCGCAACGACGCCCGCAACGAACCGTGCAAGGATGAGCAGTGCGACGCCGAGCCAGAGTGTCAGCGCGACGTCTTGTGGCGACCATGCCTGACCATCGCCGGACAATGCCTGCGTCGTCGTCACCCGCCGAGTGGCGGCGTCGTGACTTGCGGCCACCGGACGGGGCGTCGCGATCGGGCCGACGGCCGCAACGGATGGAGCAGGCTCGATTGCGAGCACGGGCACTTCGATGGGACCGAACCGGGCGAGCGCTGGCACGATAACCGCGCCGATAATCACGCCGAGCCAGAGCGTGTGCCGGGTGACGGGCGACTTGCGTCTCAGCAGGACCGCCAGGCACCAACCCGCAGTGACCAGCAGAGTGGCCTTGAGTGCGATCGCGGCGAACCCACGCGCATCGAGCTGCAGCAGCAGTGCGTTCATTTGTCGCCTCCCCCTGCCTTGCGTGCCTTGTCGATGCGTTTCTGAAAGGCCTCGATTTCGGAGTCGCTCAGTTTCGTATCCGACATGCGGAGCATCGCGGCCATGGTCTCGCTCATCGAGCCGTCGAAGAACGTGCGAATGACGTGCTTGAGCGCCTCTTCGCGCACCTGCTTTGCGTCAGCCGCGGGAACGTACACGTATCGCAGGCCTTCCTCGCGATGAAGGACCTGTTTCTTCTCGACCAGAATCTTGAGAATCGAGCGCACCGACGAGTACGTCGGCGGATCGGGGAGCTCGGCCATCACTTCCGCGGCGGTGGCCTGTCCCCTGCGGAACAGGATGTCCATGACCTGGCGTTCGCGTCTGGACAGCGGAGGGAGCGTGGTGGTGCGCTTCGGCATATGCGTTTACGAGGTGTGGATTTTTCCGCCGACATGCGGATTATTCCGCACAAGGTCGGATTTGTCAAGGGCGCGTCGTCCATATGCCGCAATCGCCTGATCCCATTCAGTGGTGGCCGTTGTCCCTTGCGGCAACTGGCTGGTCACCGCGTCCCGATCTATTCTTCGGGCACGATCGCCCTGATGCCTCGGTGGCCGACCTCACAGGACAACTGACAGCCGCGCTTGGCGCGACCTACCGCATCGAGCAGGAGCTCGGGGGCGGGGGCATGTCACGCGTGTTCCTCGCGGTCGAGACCGAGCTCGGCCGGCAGGTGGTCATCAAGGTCCTGCCGCCCGAAATGGCGGCCGGGGTCAATCAGGAGCGCTTCCGCCGCGAGGTGCAGCTCGCCGCGCGCTTGCAGCACCCGCACATCGTGCCTCTCCTCACCGCTGGCGCGCAGGGCGACCTCCTCTACTACGTCATGCCCTTCATCAAGGGCGAGTCGTTGCGCGCCAAGCTCGCGCGCGAAGGCGAGCTGCCGGTGAACGAGGCGGTGCGCATTCTGCGCGAGGTCACCGACGCGCTCGCGTATGCGCACGGCGAAGGCGTCGTGCACCGCGACATCAAGCCGGACAACGTCATGATTTCCGGCGGCCACGCACTCGTGACCGATTTCGGCGTGGCCAAGGCTGTGTCCGCATCGGCGGGCGACCATTCACTCACGTCACTCGGCCTCGCGATCGGCACGCCGGCGTACATGGCGCCGGAGCAGGCGGCCGGCGATCCGCACGTGGATCATCGCGCGGATCTCTACGCGCTCGGCGCCATGGCGTTCGAGATGTTGATCGGACGTCCGCCGTTCCAGGGCGCGAATCCGCAGGCACTCCTCGCGGCGCACATCAGTCAGGCACCCGAGCAGGTCACCGCGCTGCGGCCAGCGGTCCCGCCCGCGCTCAACGCGGTCGTCATGCGTTGCCTCGAGAAACGCGCGGCCGATCGCTGGCAGTCTGCCAGCGAGCTCCTGCCGCAGCTCGACATGTTGCTTACGCCGGCAACGGGCGGCACCGCGCCGTACATGATCTCGTCCGGCACGCAGGCGGCGCTCGCACGTTCGCATCCCGTGCGCGCATTCACCACCTACGCGCTCGCATCGGTTGGCGTGCTCGGCGTCGTGTGGGCGCTCGTGCATTTCATCGGCCTCCCCACCTGGGTGTTCTACGGCGCCATCGTTCTGCTCGTGATCGGCGTTCCGATCATCATTCTCACCGCCCGGCACGAGCACCAGCGCGCCATCGCCCGCACCACGAGCACATATCTCGCCGCGCCAACGGGCATCAAACGATTTCTCACGTGGGAGCGTGCGCTGGGCGGCGGCGCGCTCGCCTTCGCGGGACTCGGCGTACTCACCATCGCGTACATGGCGATGCGCCTCCTTGGCATCGGCGCCGTGGGCACCCTGCTCGCGAAGGGCACGCTCAATGAGCGCGACCGCATCGTGCTCGCGGAGTTCGAGAACCGTACGCCCGATACCACGCTTGGCGCGACGATTACGGAGCTCCTGCGCACGGATCTCTCGCAGTCGCGATCCGTCTCGGTGTACGACGTGGGCCAGTTGTCCGAGGCGGTCGCACGCATGCAGCTCCCGCGCAACACGAAGGTGACGTTCGACGTCGCGAAGGACGTCGCGACGCGTCAGGGACTGAAGGCCATTCTCGCAGGCGATATCACGGCGCTCGGCGGCGCGTACATCATCTCGGCCCGGCTCGTCGCAACCGGATCCGGCGACGTGCTGTGGGCACGGCGTGAGAACGTGGAGAACGCGTCGAAGATCTCGGGGGCCGTGGACAAGCTGTCAGGCGCGCTGCGCGAGAAGGTCGGTGAGTCGCTTCGGTCCATCCGCGCCGACCCCGCGCTCGAAGACATGACGACGGCCTCCACCGAAGCGCTCCGTCTGTACGCTCAGGCCGACCGCGCGAGCAACATCAACGATCGGGACGGCGCCATTACGCTGCTCGAGCGCGCAGTCGCGCTCGATTCGAACTTCGCGTCGGCGCACCGCCGCCTTGGTATTCAGCTACGCAACAGATCGGTCAGCGATTCGGCGCGCTACAATCCGGAGTTCCGGAAGGCGTACGAGTTGCGCGATCGGCTCACCACGCGTGAACGCTATCAGGCCGAAGCGACGTATTTCAGCTCCATCCCCCACGACACGGCGAAGGCGGTGGCGGCGTACAAGGCGCTGCTCGACCAGTATCCCGACGATCGGGTGGCCCTCAACAACCTCGCGCTCATCTATCAGGCGCAGCGGCGGAGTGCGGAAGCGCTTGGGCTCTACAAGAGTGCCATCCGTCTCAAGGTTGCTCCATCCAACATCTATACCAACGCGCTCAGCATCGTTACCGACGTCGAGGGCGTGGACTCCGCAGGCGCCGTCATTGACGAATTCATCGCCGCATATCCCGAAAACCCGCTGGGAATGCAGGCCAAGGTGAACTACCTGCTCTCGAAGGAGCGATACGATTCGGCGCAGACCCTCGCGGAGAAGCAGCTCGCTGCGACGCGCGGCAACGCCCCCGCCCAGATCGGCGCGCTGAACCAGCTGATTTCGCTGGCCGTGCTGCACGGACGCTTGAACGATGCCGCGTCGCTCGTCACCCAGTTGACGCAGGTCCAGCTTCAGCTGTCTCCGGTCAAACCGGGGAGCCCGGTGACCACGCAGGAGGTCCAGACCATTGGCCCACTGGATTTCCGCGCGCGCATGCTGCTCGGGGTGGCGGACGACACGGCGAGTGCATTGAAGCTCATGGAGCAGTCGCTGGCCGGCGTGCCCGCGGAGCGAAGAGCGCAAGGCGATCCCTACGTGTTTCTCCAATTTGTGCGGTTCTACGCGGCGGCGAATCGACCCGCAATTGCCGAATCGTACTGGAAGAAGTGGGAGGCCGCCGTGCCGCCGGCGCAGCGTGCGGATCCTGGCCCGAACCCAGTCTCGGCGCGCGCCGATCTTGCCGCCGCCGAGCATCACTTTGACGACGCGCTGCGTGACTACCGCCGGCTGAAAGACAAGAATCCAAACTGCAACCTGTGTTACGTCGGCAACATCGCCGCCATTTTCGCGCAGGCAGGCACGGTCGACTCGGCGATCGTGTACGCCGAGCGCGCGGTCAGCGCGCCCCAACTCGGCTTGCGCGGAACCGCTGAGGTGTACGAGCATATCGCGCAGCTGTACGAGAAGCGCGGTGACAAGCAGAACGCGGTCAAGAATTACCGGCGTGTGGCGGAATTCTGGAAGAATGCCGACCCCGTGCTGCAGCCGAGGGTAAAGGCAGCCGAGGCGAAGATTGCAGAACTGACGAAGTAGCCAGGGGCCGCAGGAACGGAAACAGCCTTGAGTCAGGCCGATCGAGAGTGGTGACGCAGGGATCGATCCGTCAGGTGCATTCGCCGAAGAATGTGCAATGCAGCACGATGATCCGCGTCATGCTTTGCCTCACAGGCGCGTTCGATGATGCACGTGATGAATCCGTGATCGAAGGCATCGAGGGCACTCGCCAGCACACAGTCGTGCGTCTCCAGTCCGACAATGTGGACGTGCGTAATTCTGCGTCGCTTGAGATCCGCTGCGAGGTCGGTGCCGTTTCCGAAGATCGACCGCGTGGATTTCGTAATCGTCAGCGCGCGCTCGGACTCGAGTAGTCCGGCGATCTCTGGGGTCGTTTCGTCGGAGCGTACGTTCGATTTTCGGCGTGACAGCAGCCGTCCCTGGAGCCGGCCCTTTGTGTGTTCCGCGGCCATCACCACGGCGTATCGGCCGTCGGCTATGAGGCGCCTGATGTGCGCGATCACGCGGCGCGTTCGGCGGGTGAGAAACCGCGGCTCTACGTCTATGATCAGCAGTGCGCGCCGGCTGCGCGGGTGCGGCACAGCGGGCCGTCGCGGGGTTCTTCGGGAAGACCGCATTGTGTTCGTGGGCGAAGATGGCGGTACACAGCGCCGCCGGTGCTGTTCCGGACGGCGGCCCTCGCTTGCGACGAATCGGGCGAGAAGATAATTCCAAAGTGGGATGGCGATGCCCGAGTACCCGCATACCGGTTCAATCATGCGCCTGTCACTCATAGCCGCCGCGGCGCTTGTCACGCTTTCGCCGCTCCCCGTGGTTTCGCAGGAGCACGGGCAGTTCGGCACCGTGCACTTCGCAACCTCCTGCAAGCCTGCCGTCGCGCCAACGTTCGATCACGCCGTTGCGCTGCTGCACTCATTCGAATTCGGCGAGTCGATCCGGACGTTCAATGAGGTGCTCGCGGCGGATTCCACGTGCGCGATGGCGTACTGGGGGATCGCGCTCAGCCGCTGGACCAACCCGATGGCGGCGGGCAACCGGCCCACGCAGGCCTTGCAGCAGGGGCGTCAGGCGGCGGATGCGGCGACGCGCGCCGGCCTTCACGCCACGGCGCGCGAGCGCGACTACATCAGCGCTGTCGGTCAGCTGTACGACGATTTCGAGCACAAGGATCAGCGCACCCGCGTCATCGCCTACGAGCGCGCGATGAACGATCTCGTGATGCGGCAGCCCTCCGATACCGAGGCAGCAATCTTCCACGCGATCGCGCTTATTGCGTCCGCGCCTCCGACCGACAAGACATACGCGAACCAGCTCAGGGCGGGGAGCATTCTCGAGGCCCTGTGGGCGAAGCAGCCGGATCATCCGGGACTCGCGCATTACATCATTCACGCGTACGACTATCCCCCGCTGGCCGACAAGGCACGGGCCGCGGCGCAACGCTATGCGAGCATCGCGCCGTCGGCCGCACACGCGCTGCACATGCCGTCACACACCTTCACGCGCGTCGGTCTGTGGGAAGAATCTGTCGACGCAAACAACAGATCCATGAAGGTCGCGCTCGACAACGGTTCGCTCGCCGAAGCGCTGCACGCCTCCGACTACGCCATGTACGCGTATCTGCAGATGGGCAAGGAATCCGAGGCGAAGGCCATACTCGATCGATTGCCGTCGCTCGCGGCGCGCTTCGATCCGGGCGCGGTGACGGGCGCCGCGCCAGGTTCGGCCGGCGTGTTTGCCCTCGCCGCGATTCCGGCGCGCTGGGCGCTGGAACGGAGCGCGTGGGCCGAGGCCACCGCGCTCGAACCAAAAGCAACCGCGTACCCCTACGCCGAAGCGATGACGTATTTCGCGCGCGCGCTGGGCGCGTCACATACGGGCAAACTCGCGGCGGCGAAGACCGCGATCGATTCGCTCGCGTCCATTCAGCGGCGGCTCGTGGCAATGGGCGAAGGATACTGGGCCGAGCAGGTGGCCATTCAGCATCTCGCGGCAGACGCGTGGCTCGATCTCGCCGAACATCGCGAGACCGACGCGCTCGCGCACATGCGCGAAGCGGCCCTGCGGGAGGACGCCACCGAGAAGAATGCCGTGACACCCGGCCCGCTGGCGCCGGCACGCGAGCTGCTCGGCGATATGCTCATGCAACTCAACCGCCGCGAGGAGGCAATCGCGGCGTACCGGGCAACGCTCGAGAAGGAGCCGAACCGCCGGCGAGCGCTCCAGGGCGCTACCGGTGACCGAAGGTGAATCCGGTTATGGCGTCTGCAGTTTGTGCCACGCCCAATAACTGCCCGCGTTGACCTCGCGAATCGCGCCGGTGCTGTCGGCGCTGAAGACGATGTAGCCCGTGCCTTGCTCCTTCACGAAGCGCAGCGAATCCACCTGAATCCAGCGTCCTCCGGCGAACGTGAGCGTGCCGTCGGGATTTGCGGTCACCGGCATGACCGACGAGGCGCGAATGGGCGTGCAGCTGAAACACGATGTGAGCGGGATGTACCGGCCGGCGAACCGCTCCGCATGCACGACGTCCGGCGCGGGGAGTGGCGGCACCGGGAAGCGCGTGTGCGTCTCGGGAAAGAACCGCTCGAGGAGCGCCCATTTGAGATTGTCGCGAAGCCTGCTTCCCTCGAGCTGATTCGCGACAAAGAAACCGGCGTCGGCCTCCGGAATGAGCAACATCTCGGTGCTGAATCCGGCCACATTTCCGCCGTGCTCGATCACGCGCAGCGATCCCGCGAAGTCTTCGTTGAAGCCGATGGCGTATCCGGGCATCGACGGGTGCATCGTCACCTGCTGTCGCTGCATTTCGCGCGCGGTGCGCTGGCTGAAGAGCCGTCCATCACCCTTGGCGGCGCCGAGGTGCGCGAGCATGAATTGCGCCATGTCCGAGACGGTGGCATTCACGGACGACGCCGGCGTCGTGTGATACCACTCCCAGGGCTGCGGCACGAGCGTATCCGCGGCGATCTCGTATCCCATCGCGACATCGTTCGCGAGCGCGGGCGGCACGTTGATCGATGACCGCGTCATGCCGAGCGGTTGCCAGATGTTTTTCTGCAGATACGTCTCGAACGGAAGGTTGGCGACTTCTTCCACGAGCTCGCCCGCGAGCGTGACCCCGTACGTCGAGTACGCAATCGTGTGACCCGGCGCCCGCAGGCGGACCAGCCGCGTCGCGAGAAACTGGTCCAACGGCAGCACCCCGTCCCGCGTCGCTGCCTGCGTGCCGGGCCGGATTTCGTCGAACCCGGCCGTGTGTGTGAGGAGGTGTCTCAGCGTTACCGGAGCCGGGTACGTGGCGGGGATCTGTACGCGCTTCACATACCGATCGATCGGCGCATCGAGATCGACGAGACCGCGATCGACGAGCTGCATGGCCGCCGTCGCCGTGAACAGTTTCGAAATGGATCCGATGCGCCAGATCGTCGACTCCGGCACGACGCGTGTGTTGCGGGCGACATTCGCGGTGCCGAATCCCTTCATGTACACCACGCGCCCATGCTGCACGAACGCGAACGCGGCGCCGGGAATGTGCTCGCGGCTCATTTCGGCGCGTATGACCGAATCGACGAACGCGGCAAGCTCGGCGCGGGGAATGGCGGGTGGCGACTGCGCGAGTACGGCCGTCGAGGCGAGCAAGAGAGCGCCGGGGAGCACGCGGGGGTTCATGGGTCCATGATACCGGCGCTCCTACTGGCAAACAAGAGGTGAGGGGCGAGTCGTCACGCCATATCCTTCATCCGTGACTCTTCTTTCCGTTTCCAACGTCGGCGTCTCGTACGGCGCGACTGATCTCTTCCGGAACATCACGTTCACCGTCGCCGAAGGCGAACGGTGGGGCATCATCGGCCGCAACGGCGTCGGCAAGACGTCGATCTTCAGCGTTATCACCGGTGATCTGCAGCCCACGACGGGCAGCGTCGCGCGAAAGCCGGGACTTCGGCACGCGTTGCTCGACCAGCATCGGGCGTTCGAGGGCGCCACGACGGTGTGGCAGGCCGGCGCTGCCGCCTGGCGCGAGGTGGTCGCCCTCGAGGAGCGTCTGGCTGCACAGGCAAATACGCTCGGCGAACTGGGCGAACGCGTGAGCGAGGAATTCCTCACGAAGTTCGGGCGCGATCAGGAACTGTTCGCCGAGCTTGGCGGCTACGTCTATCACGCGCGCGTGGACGCAGTGCTGCAAGGTCTGGGGTTCGACGCCGAAGAATCGAAGACGCGCCTCGTCAGCACGCTCTCCGGCGGTGAGCGAGGCCGGGTGGGCCTCGCGGCGCAACTCATCGCGCCGGCGGATCTCCTGCTCCTCGACGAACCGACGAATCATCTCGATCTCGACACCACTGCGTGGTTGCAGGAGTGGCTGCTCGAAGCGGACGAGACCGTGATCGTCGTGTCGCATGATCGTGCATTCCTCGACGCCATCTGCACGAACATTCTCCACATCGAGGCGAAATCGAGCGAGGCGTACAAGGGCAATTACAGCCAGTTTGTCCCGCAGCGCGCCGAACGGCGGCTGACGCGCGAGCGCGAGCTCGAAAAGCAGCGCGCGTTCGTGAAGAAGGAAACGGACTACATCATGCGCAACATCGCGGGCGCGAACTCGTTTCAGGCAAAGGGCAAGCGCAAGCGCCTGGAGCGGCTCCCTCGTCTGGCGCCTCCTCCGGGCGATCCGGCAGCGATGTCACTGCGACTGGACATCGCCGAGCGCGGGGGCGACCAGGTGATCGCCATCGAACACCTCCGCGTCGAGGTCCCGGGCCGCGTGCTCGTCAACGATTTCTCCGCCGTGCTCAGGCGCAATGACTTCGTCGCGCTCGTCGGGCCCAATGGCGCAGGCAAGTCGTCGTTCATTTCCACGCTGCTCGGCGATCGCCAGCCGGCGGGTGGGTCGGCACGAGTCTCCACTTCGATCACGGCCGCATGGTTCCGGCAGGATCTTGCCGACCTGCCGCTCGATAAGTCGCTGGAAGACGCCGTCATGGAGCAGCGGCCGCTCTGGAACCGTGGACAGATGCAGAATCACCTCGGCGCGTTCGGATTCAGCGGTGACGAAGTATCGCGCGTGATCCGCTCCCTCAGCGGCGGCGAACGCGCACGCGTGGCGCTGGCGCTGATATCGCTCGCGCGAGCTAATCTGCTCATTCTCGACGAACCGACCAACCACCTCGACGTCGAGAACATCGAAGTGCTGGAAGACGCATTGGGCGAGTACGAAGGCACCGTGCTCCTCGTAAGCCACGACCGCGCGTTCCTGCGGGAGGTGGCGACGCGCGTGTGGGCGTTCGACGGCTCGCGGCTCGTCGACTTTGACGGCCCGTTTACGGAATGGGAGGTCGCGCGCGCAAGAAAGGCCTGACAACGGTTCTCGCTCTCCCTGTGTCTACCTCTCGGCGGCCGAGAGGTAGCTGACTCGAGCGGCGCCGGTATCCGCGACGGAGGGGAGGATGAAGCGAAAACTTGTCATACTGCCGCTCGGCGTCCTCCTGGTGGCGAGTGGTTCCGTCGCCGCACAAGAACGAGGCGCCGGCACGGTCACGGTGTTCACGAACGTCAACGTGATACCGATGGATCGCGAACGCGTGCTCGCGGGACAATCGGTCGTCGTCGAGCGCGGGGTCATTATGCGCATTGGCCCTGGCTCAGGTGTCGCGATTCCTGGCGGCGCGACCGTTGTCGACGGCACGGGCAAGTATCTCATCCCCGGTCTCGTCGACGTGCACGTGCATCTCTCGTACAACACGCTCGCCGAGCAACAGCAGATCCTCACGATGTTCGTCGCGAACGGCGTCACGACGGTCGTGAATCTCCGCGGGTCGGCGCAGGTCCTCGATCTCAGATCAGCCGTCGCGGCCGGACGTACGCTCGGGCCGCGCATCTACTCGGCCGGCCCGTACGTGAACGAACCGTTCTTCACGACACCGGACGAAGTCGAGCGCGCGGTCGTCGAACAGAAGCGCGCGGGCTACGACTTCATCAAACTCCACGGCTCGCTCTCACGAGCGGCGTACGCGAGGCTCAACGCGGTGGCGCGCCGCGAAGGTATACGCGTGGTCGGGCACGCGCCCCGGAACCTGGGCATTGAACCGATGTTCACGGAGCATCAGTACATGCTTGCGCACGCCGAGGAGTTTCTCTACGACACGACGAACAGTTCCACTGATGCATCGCTGCCGCGGATTGACTCGCTGATTCCCGAATTCGCCCGTTCAACTGCGCGGGCAGGCATGTGGGTGTCGCCCAATCTCACGGGATTCAAGTCCATCGGGCGAATGGCTGACAATCTCGACGCGGTGCTCGCGCGTCCCGAGATGAAATACCTGCCGCGCAGCAATCAGATCGGCTGGGGGCCTGCGACGAATCCGTACACGGCGCGGTTCGGCAAGTCCGCTGTTCCGGGAATCCTGGCGCGGTACAGACTGCTCGAGAAGATGGTGCGGGAATTTCACGCTGCGGGCGTGCGGCTGCTGATTGGCACGGATGCAATGAACACCGGCGTCGTGCCCGGATGGTCAGCTCATGACGAGCTCGAAGATCTCGTCGCCGCCGGACTGTCGCCGTTTGACGCGCTCAGAGCCGCCACGTCAAACGCAGCGGAGTTTCTCGGTGAACCTGGCGACAAGGGGACGATCGCAGTCGGGCAGAAAGCGGATCTCGTTCTGCTCGATGCCAATCCGCTCACCGACATCGCGAACAGCCGAAAGATCGCGGGCGTGATGCTTCGCGGACGCTGGATGTCCGGAGCAGACATCGCAAGCATGTTGCGCGAGATTTCCTCCGGCTCCAATTGAGGCGATGAAACGAGCGACGTCTCAGCCCTTGTCTTGCGGAGGTGTTTCGCTCGCGAGCGTTGCGACACGCCCAGCGACCTCCTCCATCTGCTGTTTTCGCGTGCGCGCCCATGCGCGGAGTGGAAGCAGCGCGTAGCCGATCGCCGCGACGCCGAACGCGCCAATCATCGACAGCGGGACGATGCGGCCCAGGTCCGCGCCGTGCCTGAGCACCGACGCGGCGAGGCCAATCGCACTCATCCCGACGAAGCTCGCCCCGAACAGGAGGCCGGTGATCGCCTGGCCTTTCGTCGTTCGCAACCGGAGCTGCTGACCCGTTGCCGTCGGCTCGAGCAACGCCTGGAGGTTCCCGTTCGTCCACTCCCGCAGCGAACCTTCCGAACGCGTACGGCCGCGCGCGTCGAACGTCTGGCGAAGATCGACGACAACGTGCTCCCATTCGTCGTCCGTCAGTTTGCGCGCGAGCGGCACCGTGCGGCCCACGCCGAGCGGAAGCCCGAGAACGCGGCGCTCGGACACGTTTCCTGACAGGACAACGGCGCGCGCTGCCTCCTCGACGGCGTCGGCGCTGATGCCGACTTCACGGCCGATCTCGCGGATCTGCGCGAGCGTCATGCCGTCGGTCGCGCGAGCTTCCGGCGCACCGGCGTCCTCGCGTCGCGCGGCGCGCTCGAAGATCGCGGCAACTTCGGCCTCGGTGTACCGGCGTTCGCTCATCGCCCAAACTTGGCGAAACGCCGGAGCTTTGTCAGCCGGTGAGGCCCGTTACAGTCGGTCGGTCACACCCTCTACTGTCCGCGCATGACTGCCACCGGCGTGTAGCTGGCTACGGTCGAATTGTTTCCGAGCACGCCGCGGACGTTCAGCCCCCAACAGTACGCTTGTCCGCCGGCGACCAATCCGCATGCGGTATTGCCCGCATTGGTGATCGTCGTGAACGAGAGATCGCCGGGCACGAGCGCGGGTGTCCTGGCGTTGCAGCCCGAAGCGTTGTTCGGACACGCCATCTGCAACCAGAGGTTGCTCCAGCAATAGGATTGCCCCGTTGTCGCGATACCGCATGACGACTGGTTTCCGCCCACGAATTCGCGAAACAGCACGCCAGTGCCGCCGGGCGTTGGCGTCGTCTTGATCGTGGTCGTGCCGTCACCGAACTGTCCCTGGGAATTGTAGCCCCAGCAATACAGCGCACCCGCCGTATCGAGCCCGCACGTACCGAATGCAAGCGACGCAACGGCGGCAAACGAAACCGTGCTGGACACACGCACGGGCGTCCTGCTGCACGCTGAGCCTTTCGTGAAGTCGATATAGGACTTGAGCGACCACGCCTGCGGTGTGTCGCACTGATCCCACTGAACGTTGCCGGTCCCGAGCTCGCCGAACACGCCCATCCCCCAGCAATACACATCTGGAGCCTCGAGACCGCAGATCACCGCGTATGCAGGCTTGCTGATGACGGTGAACCGATGACCGCCCGCGACGCGAACGGGCGTCGTGCAACCCGAATCGCACGCCTGCGCGCTTCCGCCGCCGAGCGACGGGCCGTTCAGACCCCAGCAGTACGAGTCGCCATCCAGCGCAATGCCGCACGTTATGTGGTCGCCCGCAGTGATCGACCGAAATGACAGCGCCGCGGCTGCCCGGACCGGGACGCTCGAGTTGGTGAAGCTGCCGATGCCGAGCTGGCCGTACAGGTTCTCGCCCCAGCAAAACGCCGCGCCGTTCGCGTCGAGCGCGCACGTGTGGTTGTTGCCAACGGATATGCTCACCAGCGGGGGTCCACCGATGACCGCAACGGGTGTGTGTCGCTCCACCGTCGTGCCGTCGCCAAGCTGGCCCCAGCGATTGTCGCCCCAGCAGTACGCTTCCCCGCTCGACGTGAGCCCGCACGCCTGCACTGCGGCGACCGATATCGCCGTGAAGAGCAGCGGCGGCTGGACGACGCCGTTCGTCGTTACGAACGCCAGCTCGACCGCCTGATCGAGCGCGCTGCCGCTGACCCCGGTGACGCCAGTCGAGATATCGAGTGTGTATTGCGTCGACGTCGTGAGCGGAGCGTTCGGAACGAGCTCGGCCGTGAACAGATTGCCACTGACCAGCTGTACCGTTGCGGGCACACTCGCGGTCCCGTCCGACAGCGTCACCGTCGTCGGCGACACGGTCGGCGGCGCCACGGGTTCGCTGAATACGATCGTGATGCGCGCGTTGACCGGGACGTCCGTCTGTCCGCGTGGAGGATTCGTGCGGACGACGCGCGGCCGCGTGGTCAGATTGACCTCGACGTACGCCAGCACGGAATCGCCGGAAACCTGGCGCACAGTGATGCGCATCGTGTCCCCGACAGTGGCGCTGAAGGCTTGCGGATCAAACCCTCCGCTCAGCATGTGCACGGTCCGCGCTTCCGCGGTGCGCAGATTGGTGATCGTCGCGTCAACACCGTCGGGAACGGTTCCGGACACCAGCGAGACGTACGTGTAACCGGTCGACGTCACGGAGCGTCGGTCCTGCGCCGCCGCCCCGGCACCCGCCCCTGCCGATGACACTGGTGGTGAAACGACGGAGCCGTGAGCCAGCGTGGCATCGGACTGACGCGCGGGTTCTGCCGGCCCTGCCGGTCTGTCCGCGCCGCCGCACGCCAGCGCAACAAGCGCAGCAAGCGCGCCGGCCGACGCCACGATTATTCTCGCGCGCATGATCGCCGTGCTCCGTTGTTGACCCCGTTTGAAGATACGGAGCCCGGACGCCGGAATTGCTCAGGAGGTGCTTCCGGTCAGCTACCAGCTGGCAGATAAGCAGCGAACGAGTCCCGCGCCCGCGGGTAAAGGAACTGAGCAGAACTGGACACTCCACGGAGGCGCGAATGGCGAAGGTGCTCGTCCGCGCGATGCGCCGTGCTGCCCGGACCACCCTCTCGCTGGTTGCACTCGCAGTCGCGAACAATGCTCAGGCCCAGTACTTCGGGCGCAACAAGGCACAGTACGAGCATTTTGATTTTCGCGTCGCTCACACCGACCACTTCGACATCTATTTCTATCCGGCCGAGTCGCTCGCGGCGGCCGACGCCGCGCGCATGGCCGAGCGCTGGTACGTGCGACACGCCGCGCTCCTCCCGCTCACGTTCGAGCACAATCCCCTGATCTTTTACGCCGATCCGCCGGACTTCCAGCAGTCCAACGTGATCGAAGGCATCATCGGCCAGGGCACCGGCGGCGTCACCGAGGGACTGCGCGACCGCGTGATCATGCCCTTCACCGGATCGTACGCCGAGATGGAACACGTCCTCGGCCACGAGCTCGTGCACGTCTTTCAGTATCACCTCGCACAGGGCCACAAAAACGGCGGGCTTCCCGGCAGCAGCCGTGTGGAGAGCATTCCACTGTGGCTGATCGAGGGCATGGCGGAATACCTGAGCCTCGGCCGTGACGACCCGAACACCACGATGTGGCTGAGAGACGCCGTGCTGCACAAGGATCTCCCGACCATTCGTCAGCTCACGTCGAGCGGGAAGTATTTCCCGTACCGCTACGGCGAAGCGTTGTGGGCCTTCATCGGCGGAACGTGGGGCGACGACGCCGTCTACCGGGTGTACCGGGCGGCCATAGGGTCAGGGTGGGAAGCGGCGCTCAAGTCGTCGCTCGGCGTGAGCTCGGACTCGCTCACGAAGTTGTGGCATGCGTCGATCCGCACGCGATTTGCACCGTTCGACGATCGCACGCCGCCCGATCGCGTGGGACGCGAGCTCATCAAGGTTGGCAAACACAACGAACAAAACGTGGCGCCGGCGCTGACACCCGACGGGCAGCGCGTCGCGTTCTTCTCGAGCCGCGGCCTGTTCGATATCGATCTGTTCATCGCGGACGTCGCGACGGGGCGGATCGTGAAGCAGCTCACGTCGGTGAACCGGGAGCGGCACTTTGAAGCGCTGAGCTTCATCAGCTCGGGCGGCACCTGGTCGCCGGACGGGAAGCGGCTTGCGTTCGTGACGTACGCGCGCGGCGACAACGAGATCGAAGTCGTCGACGCGGACGGCAAACACGAGCGCACGATCAAGACACCGGGGATCGGCGCCGTCGCCGATCCCGCATGGAGTCCCGACGGGAACACGCTCGCGTTCTCCGGCCTCAAGGGGGGACTCAGCGATCTCTATTTGTACGATTTCTCGAACGGCGCCATCACGCAGCTTACGAGCGACCGCGAAGCGCAGCTGCAGCCTGCGTGGAGTCCCGACGGCAAAACGCTTGCGTTCGTGACCGATCGCGGTGACTCGACGGACTTTGCGGCGCTGCGCACGGGACCGATGCGTCTCGCGCTGATGAACGTTGCCGACCGTTCCGTCAGGCTCATTCCGACGGTTGCCCGCGGGAAGGAAATCAATCCGCAGTTCAGTCCGGACGGCCGCACACTGTATTACGTCGGCGATCCCGACGGTATTTCGGATCTCTACGCGCTCACGCTCGCCACCAATGAACGCCGAAGGGTGACGCGCATTGCAACCGGCGTCAGCGGCATCACTGCGTTGTCGCCCGCATTTTCGGTCGCGCGTACTTCCGGTGACATCGTGATGTCCGTGTTCGACAGGCAGGGATACGCGTTGCGTGCGATTTCCGGCCGCGACGCGCCGGCAGTGACCGTCGCCATGGGAACGGCGGACGGAAGCGGCGGCATCCTTCCGCCTGTCGCGACCGCGCAATCGAGCAAAGTCGAGCAGTCCCTGAACGACACGCACCAGGGGCTCAGGCCGCCGCAGCGTCTCTCGGCGCGACGCTATCATCCCGGACTGTCGCTGGACTACGTGGGTGGGCCATCGCTTGGCGTTGCGACCGGGGGCGCGTTCGGCACGGCGGTAGGCGGCGGAATCGTACTCGGCTTTTCCGACATGCTCGGAAATCACCTCCTGCAAACGGCCGTCGATTTGCCCGGCAACATCCGTGACGGCACCGCCGATCTTCTCTACATCAATCGCGCGCACAGCTGGACATGGGGAGCCGAGGCGTATCACGTGCCGCTCGCCAACGTGTTCGTCTCCGCTGCGGACGGCACGTTCACGCTGACCGACGGCACGCAGGTCCCGGGCTCCATTTACACGGAGATTCTCGCGCGCACGTACTTCGATAATGTGCAGCTGCTGGCACAAAAACCCGTCTCGACCACGCGACGGTTCGAATTCAGCGCGGGCGTGCAGCGGGTGAGTTTCGGCAATGAGGTCGACAGCCTGTTTGTCGTGGGAGGGCAGATCGTCAACGAGGTCGACCACAATACGAGCGGCGGAAAGTCCCTCACGCTCGGCGCCACCACGGCGGCGTACGTCACGGATTATTCCTACTTCGGATTCACGTCGCCCGTCGCGGGCGCCAGGTACCGCGTCGACGTGACGCCGGTATTCGGGGCGCTGCAGTTCATGTCCGTGAATGCCGATTACCGTCGCTACTTCTTCATGCGGCCGTTCACGCTCGCTCTGCGTGGCGAGCACTTCGGGCGTTACGGCTCGGGCTCGGAGAGCAATCTCATGCAGCCGCTCTACCTGGGCTATCCGTCGATGGTGCGCGGCTACAACGTGGAGAGCTTCGATCCCTCAGAATGCACGGTGGTGAGCAGCACCAACTCGTGCCCGCAATTCTCGCGGCTCCTTGGAAGCCGCGTTGCGATCGCCAACGCTGAATTTCGCATTCCGCTTTTCGGCACGAGCCAGTTCGGCTTGCTCAACGTACCATTTCTCCCCCTCGAGATTGCCCCGTTCATCGATGCGGGAGTGGCGTGGACGAGCACCGAACGACCCTCGATCCGCTTTGACCGCAACACGGCGGATCGTGTGCCCGTCGTGAGCAGCGGGATCTCGGCGCGCGCGAACGTGCTCGGCGCGATCATCGTCGAGCTGTACTGGGTGAATCCCTACCAGCGGCCGGGCAAGGGCCGCTATTTCGGATTCCAGATCGCGCCGGGTTGGTAATTACTTACTGCGCGTGAACACGGCACGATCGATCGTGCCGTTGTGCTCGACGCTCGTGATCTTGCGAATCGTTCCGAAATCCGGGGTGAATTCGCTGATCATGATCGGCAGCGTCACGCCGTCGACCGTTCGGTAGTTCTCATAGTACGTATCGGTCGTGAATGAGCCGAAGAGTCCTTCAGTAACGATCGAACGTCGGACGAGCAGGCCTGTCGCCACGTCGAAGTACAGACGTTCCGCGCGGCCGGTGACGACTGATTTCGCGGAAAGCACAATAGCCGGCGCGTCATTCACCGGTTCGATTCCCGTGACGGTCAACTCCGCGTAGAGTTTCCGCAGGTTGAGCTTGTCCTCGAACTGCGCGTTCATTTCGAGTTGCGCTTTCGCCTGGCCTGCCTGCGGTGTGAAGCCGCGGTTGTCGCTGTTCCACCCGGCCGTGCCGTCGAAGCCGGTCGCAAAATCGCCGAGCGAACCACCAAAATGCCGGATGGAGAGCGTGCTTGCCGGGGCAGCGGCCCAGGTGTCTTCAAACGGTACGATGGCGCCCTCGCCGGTAATCATGTTCCCTCTGGTCGCGCGACTCCTGATCTTCGACAACGCATCGGCGCCGCCGATGGCGGCGATGTATTTCGCAAGGACGTCGTCGACCGCCGGCAGCACCGGTGATGGCTGTGGTTGCTGCGTTGGCCGCGGGCCGAGCATCTCCTGAATGCTGGTGCGTTTGCCAACGATGTCGGTCTGCGGCTTTGGTAAGCCGCGATGGCACGTCATGCAGTTGACGGCGACCTTGCCGTCGAAGTGCGACTTGTTGATGTCGAGCACCATGCGCAGCATTTCGCGGGCTTTCAGCTTTTGCGGCTTGTCGTCCCTGGCCCACTCCGCGCCGACGTGACAGTAATTGCATGACACTCCCAGCGAGTAGCGCTGGAAGAACATGGTGTTCATGAAGATCGAGGCCGGCACGTCCTTGAGGACCTGGACGTTCTTGTACGTTTCTCCGGCCGTGCGTTCGGTCTGAGCGTGCGCGCTCACCGCCGGCACGAGCAATGCGGCGAGTGTCGCGGTGACGCGCAGACCCGGAGTGTGTGAACGAGTCATGGTGCACGAAGTGCCCGGGACGCGCCGCGGGCACTCATGGTGGGACGATACGGGCTGTGCTGGTGGCTGAAGGGTTATCCAAAGAGGTCAAATGCGAACGCGCCGAGCTGCGATCGAATCGATCGCGGGTCGACGCGCAACGCGGCGCCCTGCTTCGTCAGCATGAAATTGCCGCTGAAGTCGCCAAAACGCGCGAGCACGCAAATCGCTTCGCCATCAGCGAACCCTTCGATCACGTAATCCCGCTCGATGTTCGCGCGCAGATCGAGCGCCTGTCCCGTCAGACGGATTGCGCCGCTCGCGCGGTCGAACGTTCCCCGTTCCACCGGCGCCATGTTGTGCGGCTCGCCACCCATGATCCGGCCGGTAACGCCGTGATCGCCGTCGTAGCGGAGATGCAGGAACACCACGCCGTCCTTTCCCCAGCGCCCGGACACGGGATCCGCCGGGAGCGCGGGAATCGCGGGCGGCGTCCAGCCACGTTCTCGCGTCAGCGCATCAATCTCAGCCGGGCTGAGCGCGCGGTCATAGAGGCGCACGTCGTCGATGGCGCCCTTGAAAAAGAAGTACGGCTCGTCCGTGCCTTTGCGTCCGATATGCAGCGGCTGCTCCGGGTGCGTCCAGAACGGGTGGCGCACCTCGTCGGCGAGCGCGCCGTCGACATACAGCCGATGCACGTTGTTCTCGACGACCGCCGCGACGTGGTACCATTGCCCGAACTGCACGCGTGCTTTGCACATGGGGTCGCGCGCGCCAATCATGCGATGCCAGATGACGTGCCCGTGTTCGGTGCTCAACTGGAAGACCCGGCGCGACTGATCCTCGTCGTTGCCGTCGTCCTGTGCGATGATGCAGTTGGTATAGCCCTCGAGGTCGCGCGGCGCGTACCGCGCCCACAGCGACAGAGTGCACGTCTCGCGGATGGCCGGCGGCGGTGCCACCTCGACGTAGTCGTCCACTCCGTCAAACTCGAGCGCTGTGTCCGCCTCGCCGAAGCGGTTCGCCGTGGGCTTCGCACCGTGCACGACGCCATGATGGACGTGGCCGCTCGCGTCCGTCGCGTTGGCGTCGAGCGGGTAGTGCGCGATGAGACCGAGAGTGGTCATGTGAGCTCGCGGCCCCGCGTCTCCGGAATCCAGATCCACATGATCGCTGCCGACAGGAACGCCGCACCCGAGACACTGAACGCCACGCCGAATCCGCGTGATGTCGCGAGGGTTCCCGCGATGAAGGGCGCGGCGGCACTCGCGATGCGTCCGATGTTGTACGTGAAGCCCTGGGCGCGCGCGCGGATCGCCGTCGGGTAGAGCTCGGCCGTCAGCGCGCCGAAACCGCTGAAGTAGCCGGTGCCGAAGAACATCACGAACGGCCCCAGCACGAGAAGCGGCGTGGGCGCCTGCGTGAAACCGTACACGGGAATGAGCACGCTCGCGATGAGCAGATATGCGATATACGTGCGCTTTCGGCCGACCGCGTCGGCGATATAGCCGAACGTGACATAGCCGAGCCACATGCCGAGCTGGTTGACGAGAACGAGTTTCGCGACCGCACCCGTGCTCATACCCAGGCCTCCATCTTTCGGCGCGAGCGACAGACGCGCCGCCACCCACGCGTTCATGCCCCACCATGCAAAGAGCGTGAACGCGTTCATGAGCGTCACGGCGGCGGTCACGCCCGCGCGGCCATCGCGAAACACGTCGGCGTACGAGCCCGTCGCGCCGGTGGTGCGGTGCGACAGCCACAGCGGGGATTCTTCGACGCGTCGCTGAATCCACACAATGAGGAAGGCCGGGAGCACACCGACGAAGAACGCCACGCGCCATGTCAGGCCGAGCTGGTCGAGCACGATCCACGTGACGAGCGCGGCCACGCCATAGCCGATGGCCCAGGAGCTTTGCACGAAGCCCAGCGCTTTTCCGCGCTGCGCCGCCGGCCACGTTTCCGAGACAAGCGCTGCGCCGCTCGCCCATTCTCCGCCCATGCCGAGTCCGAGGAGCGCGCGCGCGACGGCCAATTGCCAGAAGGAATTCGCGAAACCGCAGAGCGCGGTGAACACCGAATAGAGCAGCACGCTTCCCATGAGCGCGCGCGTTCGCCCGTACCGGTCCGCGAGCGCGCCAAACAGCAGCCCACCGCCTGCGGCAAAGAGCAGCGTGACGGATCCGAGCGCGCCCGCCTGCGCTTTCGTGATCCCGAGCGCCGTGATCACGCTCGACGTGAGCAAGGCGAACAGCATGATGTCGAATGCGTCGAGCATCCAGCCAAGCGATGCGGCGACGAGCGCGCGATGCGCGCGCTGATCCCCGGCGTGCCACCAGGCGGTCAGACCGTTCACGGTCCGTTCACGTGTTGTACCAAACCAAACCCTCGGTTGATTTATGGCCGCGAGAACATACGGCACCGTGCCTTGACGAATCAATCAGAACCGTCTACCATCCGACCTTCACGCCCTGCTTCGAGTCGCCTTGTGAGCACGCTGCTTCGACCCGCCACGCTTGTCGCCGCCCTGGCATTCCCGGGCGGGACGCTCGTCATGTCGAGCGTCGCCGACTCGCGTACCGACACAACCGGAGCAGGCGTGTAGCACCCGATCAATTCTGATCAGCGGACCACCGCCCCACCTGCACCGGATACGCAGATGGGGCGATTTCTTTTTCAGTGAACGCGAAATGACGGGAGAACGAGAGAACGAGAGCGTAGCGCTCGCGGGCCCGGCGCCTGGTCGCATGGCCACGCTCTGGACCGACTTCAGGCTCGCCGCGCGCGGCACGCGCCACGATTACACCGCGGGCTCGCTCGGCCGCGCGATTTTCCTGCTCGCCGTGCCGATGGTGCTCGAGATGCTCATGGAGAGCCTGTTCGCCGTGTGCGACGTGTTCTTCGTCGCGCATCTGGGCGCGACAGCGGTCGCGACGATCGGCCTGACGGAATCCGTGATGATTCTCGTGTACACGGTTGCCGTGGGTCTCAGCATTCCGGCCACGGCGTTCGTGGCGCGGCGCATCGGGGAAAAGGACCCCGAGGGCGCCGCGCGCTCGGCCGTGCAGGCCATCGCGCTTGGCGTGATCGTGTCGTTCACGCTCGCGACGGTGTTCAGCCTGCTCGCGCCGTGGCTGCTGCGCACGATGGGTGCCGATCCCGAGGTGATCGCGGGCGGCTCGATGTTCGCGCGCGTGATGCTCGCGGGTAGTCCGACGGCGTTCATCCTGTTCAGCATCAATGCATCGTTCCGCGGCGCGGGTGATGCCGCGGTTGCGATGCGCGTGCTGTGGCTCGCGAACGGCATCAACATCGTGCTCGGGCCGATGCTCATATTCGGACCGGGGCCGTTCCCCGCACTCGGCGTGACGGGCGCGGCGATCGCGACGACCATCGGGCGCGGCACGGGCGTGCTGTTCGCACTGTCGCGGCTCGCGAAGGGCAGCGGACATTTGCGCGTCGAGCGCAAGCACCTCGAGCTTCAGCCGGCGACGATGTGGCAGATGGTGCGCATGTCCGGAAGCGCCACGTTCCAGGTATTCGTGGGATCGACGAGCTGGATCGGCCTCATCCGGATCATGTCCAGCTTCGGCAGCATTGCGATGGCGGGCTACACGATCTGCATCCGCATCGTGCTGTTCGCGCTTCTGCCTGCGTGGGGGCTCGCGAACGCGGCGGCAACGATGGTGGGCCAGTCACTCGGCGCGAAGGATCCGGACCGTGCGTCGCGCGCGGTCGCGGCCGCCGCGCGGTACAACGTGATGTTTCTCGGGTCGATGGGCGCGCTGTTCGCGCTGTTTGCGCCGCTCATCATCGGCGCGTTCACGAGCGACGTCGCGGTGCAGCCGGTCGCGATCTTCGGGCTCCGCGCGATTGCGATCGGATTCCCGTTCTTCGCGTACGGCATGGTGCACGCGCAGGCGTTCAACGGCGCGGGCGACACGTGGACGCCCACCAGGATCAACATTGCGGTGTTCTGGCTCTTCGAGATTCCGCTGGCGTGGATACTCGCCGAGCGTGCGGGCCTCACGTACCGCGGCGTGTTTCTGGCCGTGCTCGTGGCGTACACCGTATTTGCCATCGTGAGCACGGTGCTGTTCCGCCGCGGTCACTGGCGCGTCGTGAAGGTGTGACCGGTCGGTAGACTGCAACGCGGCCAGGTTACTGTGCCGGCCCCGCGCCCCAGACGTTGTTCGTGCGATCGAGATCAACGAGCCGGTGGTCGGGATCGAGCTCGATGCGCGTGACCTTCTTCCCGACGAACGTGTACTGCCGGATGTAGTACGTGGTATTCGTGCTCCAGACTTCGGCCGGGTAATCGAAGTTCTGCGTCGACCCGTCGGAGAACGTGAAGCGCACGTGCAGCGGCAACACGCCGCGCGCGCGGTTCGCGTAGCGAACGGCGACCAACATCGTGTCGGTCGCTTTTTTCGTGACCGGGTCGGTTTTCATGCGGGACGCCACGGTATCCACGGCCTGGTCGAAGTGCGGATTTTCGAAGAACCACTCGCGCCAGAAGTAATCGAGGCGGCGCCCGCTCACGTCTTCCATTGTGCGGAAGAAGTCCTGCGGCGTGGGATGCTTGAACGCCCAGCGCCGCGTGTACTCACGAAATGCGTCGTCGAACGCGGCGGGGCCGAGGATTTCCTCGCGCAGCAACGAAAGTCCCACAGCCGTCTTCACATAGGCGTTCTCGCCGAGGACGTCCGGCCGGATGCGGTCCGGATTGATTTCGAGCGGCGCATCGACACCGAGCTGCATGAACTTCGTGACCGCCGAATCGCGATCGAACGCCACGCGCTTCGCGTAATCACCCTTCTCCGGATAGCGCCGCGCTTCGGAGAAGTAATTGATGAACGTGTTGAAACCCTCGTCCTGCCACATGTGCATGCGCTCGTTGGATCCCACGATCATGGGATACCACATGTGGCCGATCTCGTGCGTGACGACGTTGTAGAGATCGTATTTGTCGTCGCTCTTGGTCTCCATCGCGATCATCGGATACTCCATGCCGCTGATCGGCCCTTCGACGGCCGTGATGTGCGGCCATGGATACGTGAACCACCGCTCGGAGTACTCCATGATCGACATGCGCGACATGTCAGCCGCGTCCTTCCACGTCTCGATCGCAGTGGGCCGGTAGAACGCGTAGGCCATGTGGCCCTGCCAGCTCGACGCGTCCCACATGTACTCGGGTGACGCGGCCCAGACCGCGTCGCGCACGTTCTTCGCGCGGAACTTCCACGTGAGCCACGCCGCCGCCGTCTTCGGGCGCGCATTTCCGTTTTTGAGCTCGTCCTGCGTGATGATGTGGATGGTCGTGTCCGACATGCGCGCGCGCGTGAGCCGCGCAACCTGCACCGGTGTGAGCACCTCGGCAGGGTTCTGCAGCTCGCCTGTGGCGATGGCGATGTAGCCCGACGGAAGCGTGATCTCGAGCGAGTAGTCGCCGTAGTCGAGATAGAATTCGCCCTGGCCGAGATACGGCTCCGTGTTCCACCCGCGGAGGTCGTCGTACACGGCGACGCGCGGATACCACTGCGCGAGCTCGAAGAGCGCGCCATCGTAACCCATGCGGTCAGCGCCGTGCTCCGGAATCATGAAGTGCCACGCGACGTCGAACGTCGCCGCCTGTCCGGGCGGCAGCGGCACGAGGAGATCGACTTTCATCATCGTGCCTTCGACGCGCGTTTTGAGCGGACGCTTGATGGGGGCGGCAGCGGTACCGGTGACCTGATTGAAGCGCTCGATGACGTCGCCGCCCTCGAAATTGCGCGCACCAAAGCGTGACGACGCCGCGAAGACGTACGAGTTGAGTGAGCCTTCCCTGAACGCGTTCTGTTCGACCTGCATCCAGATGAAGCGCAGTGTGTCGGGCGAATTGTTCGTGTAGCGCATCGTCATCTCGCCCATGAGCTTCTTCGCGCCGGTATCCAGTTTCGCCTTGAGGTCGTAATCCGCTCGCTGCTGCCAGTAGTGCGCTCCGGGGGCACCCGATCCCGTGCGGACACCGCTCGCCGGCAACCAGTTGACCGGCGCAAATACGGACGTGTCGCCTGCCCCGGTGGGATCGAACGACTTCTGGGGCGCCGGGGGCGGGTTTACCTGCGCGCCGGCGGCGGCGGCGAAGACGACCAAAGTCGAAAACAGCAGACGTGCGTGCATGGGTTGGATCGGTGTGTGAGGGACCGCCTCAACGTATACCTCGTCAGGAGGAAAAAGAGACGGTGCGGGGCCAACGGACCGCCAGGCCCGTTGATCCGTATCAGATCGCCTTGAATTCCTCGAACGGCTGCGTGCAGTCGCTGCAGACGTGCAGGGCCTTGCACGAGGTGGACCCGAATTCGCTCGTATGGCGGGTGTTCGTGGATCCGCAGAACGGACACGTGACCGGCACGGCGCGCCGCGTGAGCGGCACAAGCTCCGTGGTGGCAGCGCTCGCCCGCCCCGGCGGCGCGATGCCATACGCGCGAAGCCGCTCGCGCGCGTCGTCGCTCAGCCAGTCCGAGGTCCACGCGGGCGCGTATACCGTGCGCGTGCTGACGTCATCGTATCCGCGCGCGCTGAGCGCCGAGCGAATGTCGTCTTCGATGACCTTCATCGCGGGACACCCCGAATACGTCGGCGTGATGACGACGGTGACGTGATCACCATCGATCTCAACGTCACGCACGATACCGAGGTCAACGATGCTCAACGCGGGAACTTCAGGGTCGAGCACGTCGCGCAGCACGTCCATGACCTCCTCCGACCCTTTGGCCCGTTGGCCCTTTCCCCCTGCTACCATTTCGCTCCCGGATACGCCCTCGGCACACTCTGCATTTCCGCTAGGAGGTAGCCGAGGTGCTCGGTGTGCCGCCCGCTCCGCCCTCCGCTTTGTTGATACACCTCGCCGGGCACCGTGAGCGTCGCGCGCCCGAGCACGCTCTTCACGTCGCTCTCCCACGCCGCGCGCAACGTGGAGCAATCGACCGCAAGGCCCTCCGCGGCCAGCGCGCGTTCAGCGTCATCGGCCATGAACAGCTCGCCGGTGAAGCGCCACAACTCGTCGAGCGCATGTTGCGCGCGCGCGTGACTCTCTTCAGTCCCGTCGCCAAAACGGACCAGCCATTCGCCGCTGTGGCGCACATGATAGCGCGTTTCCTTCTCCGCCTTCACCGCGATCCCCGCGAGATCGGCGTCCTTGCTCGATGCCAGCGCGCGCCATTGGTGCAACGCGTAGATGCTGAACAGGAACTGCCGCACGATCGTGAGCGCGTAGTCGCCTTTCGGAAGCTCGACGATCAACGCGTTCCGGTAGTCGATGGAGTCGCGCAGAAACGCGAGTGCGTCCTGATCGCGCCCCTCCCCCTCGACTTCACCGGCCCGCTTGAGCAGCAGATTGGCGTGTCCAATGAGGTCGAGCGCGATGTTGGCGAGGGCAATGTCTTCCTCGAGTACGGGACCGTGCCCGCACCACTCGCTCAGCCGGTGGCCGAGCACCAGTCGGTCATCGCCGAGCCGAAGGAGGTAATCAAAGAACCGCGCGGACATGTCTGGATGTTTCAGAAAACCCGGACCCCCTGAGGGACCTTATAGAACTGCGGGTGCCGGTATGCCTTGTCGTTGCCGGGCTCGAAGAACGGGCCCATGTCTTCCGGCGTGCTCGCCGTAATGGCCTCCGACGGAACAACCCAGATGCTGACTGCCTCACCGCGCCGCGTGTAGACGTCGCGCGCGTTTTGGAGCGCCGTTTCCGCATCGGCCGCGTGCAGACTGCCGGCGTGCTCGTGGGGACCGCCGCCCGGCGGTTGCATGAACACTTCCCAGAGTCGGCCCTGTGAGTCGGCCATGTTACGCCGCCTGCGTCCGCTCGCGCTGCTTCGCGGCGTACGCATCCGCCGCGGCGCGTACCCATGCGCCATCGTCGTGCGCCTTGTTGCGCGCAGCGAGCCGCTCGCGATTGCATGGGCCGTCGCCCTTCACCACACGCCAGAATTCACTCCAGTCGATCTCACCGAATTCCCAGTTCCCCGTCGCGTCGTCGAACCTGAGCGCGGGATCGGGCAACGTGAGATCGATCGCCTTCGCCTGCGCGACCGTGAGATTCACGAACCGCTGGCGCAGCTCGTCGTTGCTCTTCCGCTTGATGCCCCATTTCGACAGCTCGCCGGAGTTGGGCGAATCCTTGTCGTGCGGGCCGAACATCATGAGCGACGGCCACCACCAGCGGTTGAGCGCTTCCTGCGCCATCGCTTTCTGCGCGGGCGTCCCGGCGGCGAGCACGCACATGATTTCGTAGCCCTGTCGCTTGTGGAAGTTCTCTTCCTTGCAGATCCGCACCATTGCGCGCGCGTACGGGCCGTAGCTCGCCTTGGCGAGCATCGTCTGGTTCACGATGGCAGCGCCATCGACCAGCCAGCCCACGCACCCCATGTCCGCCCACGAAAGCGTGGGATAATTGAAGATGCTCGAGTATTTCGCGGTACCGTCGAGCAACTGCAGGATGAGGTCGTGGCGGTCGACGCCGAGTGTTTCCGTACCGCAGTAGATGTACAGGCCGTGCCCGGCTTCGTCCTGCACTTTCGCGAGGAGCGACATCTTGCGGCGCAGGCTTGGCGCGCGCGTGATCCAGTTGCCTTCGGGCAGCATGCCGACAACTTCGGAGTGCGCGTGCTGCGACATCATGCGAATGAGCTGCCGGCGGTATTTCTCCGGCATCCAATCCTTGGGCTCGACGGTCTCGCCACGCGCGATGCGCGCTTCGAACTCGGCGAGACGCGCAGGATCCTCAGCCGGAACGCCCTTGTCCCGCGCCGGCGTTCCCTTCGGGTCGTGGATCTCGTAGGGCATGGTGTAACTTACCCCGCCATGGACGGTTCTGTAGAGTCGGCGGTCGAGGGTGCCGTGGCGACGGTGACGTTCGGTCATCCGAAAGGCAATTCGTTGCCCGCCGCGGTGCTCAAGGCACTCGCCGAGACTATCGGATCAGCGGGTCAACGGCCCGATGTGGGCGTCGTCGTCGTGCGGAGCACGGGCACCGGGCCGTTCTGCGCGGGTGCATCGTTCGACGAGCTCGTCGCCATCAGCGACGCGGCGGCCGGGAAGGAATTCTTCCTCGGCTTCGCGCGCGTGATCCTCGCGATGATCCGGTGTCCGAAGCCGATCGTCACGCGCGTGCACGGCAAGGTGGTCGGCGGTGGAGTGGGAATCGTTGCCGCATCCGATTACGTGCTCGCGACGGACGCGTCGGCATTGCGCCTCAGCGAGCTGGCGGTGGGAATCGGTCCGTTCGTCGTGGGGCCGGTGATCGAACGCAAGATCGGCGCGGGTGCGTTCAGTGCGATGGCGCTCGATGCCGACTGGCGTTCAGCCGAGTGGGGACGCAGCGCCGGTTTGTACGCGCAAACGTTCGCGTCCGTCGACGCGCTCGACGCCGGCGTTTCAGCGTTCGTTCAGAAGCTCGCGCGGTCGAATCCGGAGGCGACGGCGCTCATCAAGAAGATCGCCTGGCAGGGCACGGAGCACTTCGATGCATTGCTCGACGAACGGGCGGCCATGAGTGGCAGACTTGTACTTTCCGAGCATACGCGGTCTGCCATCGCGAAATTCAAGGCTCGGTGAGCGTTGGACGTGTTTCGCGTTCTGGAGGCACATAACTCCAAGGAGCCTTTTCTTACACTTCTGCTGCGCTGACGGCGACGGCAAAGTCGACGTCCAGCGCGGTGAAGTGGCGTAGGCCGCATGTCACCTTGTCAGCCTCGCTCGAGCGCAGTTTCAAGAAATCCTTGGTCCCTTTGGTCTCGCGCACCAGGTAGAGCGCCCTCCCGTCATCCTTCAGCACCGCCCAATCGGGATTGTACTTGCCGAGTGGCGTGTCGACTGTGAACCATGACGGAAGCTTCATGAACAACTTGATGTCCTCGCGCGCGTCGAGCTGTTCGGCGAAGCGGCGCTCGACTTCGGAGTCATACACAACTCGCTCGTAAACCGAGTGCCTTACCTCGAGCGTGTTGAGATAGCTGACCAATTCTTCGTTGCGAAACAGCATGACTTCCCACTCAGCATCGGCGCTATCCACTGGAAGTCGCTCGTATTTGATCCCGTCGACGAGCAGGCGTTGCCGCTCGAAGCTGATGACCGCGCTGACCTGATCGAGGAAACGCTGGGGGTCGATGAAGACGTCCTGGAGTCGTCCTGATCCAAGGAGGATTCGCGCCAGGGTACCACGGGTGAGCTCCGTTTCGTTCTGGAGGTACGCCAGAATGTCGGGGAGACTCGGTCGGCGGTAGATTGGTGTGTCCTGGGCGACATTCACCGGCGCAGCATCGACGCCCGCCGACGAGATGTGAATCCGGGCCGCCGCGACGCGCACGCTTGGCGCCACAACGCGCGGGCTGGCCCTGACGGCATCTGCGGCTCTGCGCACAAGTGCCTCTGTATCAAACTCGACGCGGTACGACGTTCGCGGCTTGATCCGATTCCAGAGCGCTACGAATTCAGGCGTGAGCAATACTTCCTTGCGCAGCCGGTTCGTTGTCTCGTCCCGTTGGCGCCGGATGTGCCGCTCCATCTGATAGGTCCCCAGCAGGTCGATCACGGCGGATGCCAGATCGCCAAAGGGTGCTGGAAGCTCCAGCGAGAATCCGGCGCGCCCCGGCTGAAACGCCGGAAGAATTCGGCCGTCGTGGTCCATCATTCCCGCCGAGATCAGCGCAGACCGAATCACCTCGGCGCCTTCGCGCCCGATTGCCTGTTCGGTTCCATCCACGATGCGCGTCAGCTTCGCAAGGGCCGTCGCCGGCAGCTTTCCGAACGTGACGCCGCAATCGTCCTCGTACTCACGCTGCAGTGCTGCCGCGAAGTCTTCGTAGCTCTCGTTCGCCATGACGTACAGGCGGTTGACGGATTCGTCGAACACCCGCGCTCCGTTCTGATCGACGGGGAGCCGCAAACCGCGACCGATTTCCTGACGCTTCTTCAATGCGCTTTGCGTTTCGTTGAGCGTACAGATCTGGAAAACGTTTGGATTGTCCCACCCCTCGCGTAACGCCGAATGACTGAAGATGAATCGGAGTGGCTCATCGATTGACAGCAACCGCTCCTTGTCCTTCATGATAAGATCGTAGACGTCGTCATCGTCCTGCGTGTTGCCGCGCGTGTCCTTGAGCACGCCTTTGCGATCCTGCGCGAAGTAGCCGTTGTGCAAGCGCGCGGGTTGCTCGCGAAGCCAGGTGAGCTCGCGAAATCGAGGGTCGTTCGCAATTTCTGCGAGCAGCTCCTCGATCGCGACGGCAAATTTTCCGGCGGCGGGCGCTCCATCCTCGGTGTATGCGCGATAGTTCGCGACCCGGTCGATGAAGAACAACGACAACACCTTGATCCCGCGGCCCTGGAGTTGGAGTTCCTTTTCAACGTGCTGGCGCAGGGTGTGCCTGATCTGTGCGCGCCAGATATCATCGCGCATACCGCCCGTCTGTTCGCCGAGGCGCAGCGTCAAGCCGTTTGCGAAGCGGACGAATTCGCCGCCGGGTTCTGCGTTGATTTCGGCGACTTCAAAACCGTCTCTGTAGACCGGCCGTTCCCCTGAAAGCGCAAAAAGGTCCGAGCCCTGTTTTACAGCCACGGTCTTTTCGCGCGGGCCGACGGCGCCCTTTGCATGAATACGAACGCGCGCCTTGATTCCGCGCTCGTAGTCAACCTTATCGATGCGGACGAACGCCGTGTTGGCGCCGCCGTGCGCCTCCGCTCCGGCAACGACAATCTGTTTCACGAGCCTGAGCGAGTACGCGCGCACCGGATCCAGTCGATACACGAGGTTGTACACACTCCGGTGCGTTGCCGAGTAGCGAAGCGTGCATAGCGGGTTCAGTGCGCGAATCGCGTCCTGTGCCTTGTCGGTCGCGTCAACGCTTTGCGGTTCGTCGATGATGACGATTGGCCGGGCAGCGTGCACAAATTCGATGGGCCGGCGGCCGGACAACGTGTCGCGCTCGACGTAGATCACGTTGCTTTTGCGCTCGTCGTCCGTGCCCGTAAAATTGCGGCGGAACGCGTCGATGTTGATTACGAGTACCTGGAGCGTCGTCCCCGTGGCGAACTGCCTGAGCCTGCTCACGCGTTTCGCGTCGTATACGAAGTGCTCGAACGGCGGGTGGTTGTACAACGCCCGAAAGTGGTCGGCCGTGATCTCGATATTCTTCAGTACGCCTTCGCGGATCGCCACACTTGGGACGACGACGACGAATTTCTGGAATCCATAGCGATGCGAGAGCTCGAAGATGGTGCGCAGGTAGACGTACGTTTTTCCGGTGCCGGTCTCCATTTCGACGGAAAAGTGCGGGCATTTGCGTGGCGTACCGGTGACTTCATCGACGATGTCCCACGCTTCCGGTTCCGCGGTGTCGTCGACGAGATCGATTTCGTTTCGTTGCTGTACCGCACGCAGGTTGGCGCGAAGGCGGTCCTGCGAGATGGCCAGCTGATTGCCGACTCCTGTAATCCGGTCCGCGATGTCCGACAGCAGATCATCCGCCGGGTATTGGCGAATGACTGAATAGTCTGGCGCACTCTGCGGCTGGCCGTCGAAAAGATCCGCGACGGCGTTGACGGCATCGAGCTGGAACGGCTGGTTGGGATCGAATTGCAGCTTCAAGAGCGCTTCACACCGGTCAGACGGTCTTGAAGCTCGTCACGCCTTTACTCTTGAACGTCTGTGCGGCGTTGACCTTGAGCTGGTCATTGCCGTGGAACCCTTCGTCGAGACAGACGACGCGCTTTGGCTTTTGCGCGGCCATTTCGCGAACTGCGTCGATGGTGAGATTGCGTTCGAGGCACACGAGCAGGGTGTCGCCGTCGCGACCGCGCACCAGATGCGCCCGCTTGCCGGCGAGAGTCAGTTCCTCAACGGGCGCTGTCAGGGTGAATCCGCTCTTAAGAAGCACTTCGAAAAGCAGATCATCGGCGGAGCGATCGTCGCGAACGTGATGCACATGTAGCTCGAGCTGCGCAGCGAGCGCGTCAGCGGTCGTTGCGGCTGCAGCGTCCCACGCCTTGAAGTTCGACTCGGCAAGCTTGAAGACGCGGAAGCCACGATCCTTTCCGGTGGCGTTCCCAAGATTGAGGCTTTCTGCGTCAGCGTTGTTGAGTCGATTGCCGACCCGGCGGACACGCTCTTTCGTGATGTCTGAAATGGTCTTGTAGTCGTCGCGACCAGTGGGCTCGGGGAGTTGGACGAGAATGAACCGACGTTGCCCGCCGTCGCGGCTGTTGAGATTGAGCACCGCGTGCGCGGTCGTCCCCGACCCGGCGAAGAAGTCCAGAATCAGATCCGTTCCTTCAAGGCAGAACGACGCGAGATGGCGGATCAAAGCTGAAGGCTTTGGATGCGTGAAGACCTTTCTATCTTCAAAGAGTTCGCCAAGTTCATTCGCGCCGACTCTGCTGTCCAACTCTATGAGGCTTGAGAGCTTCGCCTCGAAGTCAGCCAAATACTCCTTGATCTGAATGATCTGAGTCTCGTCGTCTCCAAAGAGTATTTTGCCTGAAGCGACGAGCTCGTCCATTTTGGCTGGCGGATAGCGATACCCGTTAACCGGTGGCACACAGACTTTGCGCGTTCGCGGATGCACAACGTCGTGCGCATATCCGCCGGGCTTGGGGTTGTGCACTTTGCGGCTGCCCGTGTATGGACCGAATTCGTCAACTCTGTTGTAGTGGGTGAGAGGAGCCAGGGCCTCCCCGTGTTCGCGGATCCATCTGCGAAACAGGACCTGCGTCTCTTCCGCAGCCGACGCGCCCACCTCCGCTCGGATTTCCGCGTACTTTGCGAGCATTTTGCGCTTGACTTCGTCGGCGTGGTCTGTCCACACAGGCGCCGCGGCCTTTGTGTCGCGTGCAAAACAGACGATGTACTCATGTTCGACGGCGATGCGCGTCGGGTTGTTGTCTGTCGCGGCGTTCCAGACGATGGTGCCGAGCCAATTCTCACCGCCGAAGACGCCGTCGAGAACCGCACGCAGTCCGACGAGTTCAGCGTCGTTAATGGAAACAAAAATTACTCCATCGTCTCGCAGCAGATTTCGCGCCAGATAGAGGCGCGGATACATCATGTTGAGCCAGTTGGAGTGGAATCGTCCTGCGCCTTCCGGGTTGTCGCCGAACCGTCGTCCGTGCGCGTCTGTTTGACCGGTGTAGGCTAGATACGTCCGCAGGGTGTCGTTGTAGTCGTCAGGATAGATGAAGTCGTGGCCCGTGTTATACGGCGGGTCGATGTAGATCATCTTCACCTTCCCGAGATACGACTTCTGCAGGAGCTTGAGAACCTCGAGGTTGTCGCCCTCGATGATCACGTTCTCGGTGGTGTCGAAGTTGACTGACTCATCGCGCGCGGGCCGAAGCGTTCCCAGACTCGGGGTCTGGATAGCGCGGAAACACTCGGCCTTGCCAGGCCACGTGAGACCGTAACGCTCCCGGCCCACATCGACGCGGTCACCCAACGCGAGCCTGAGACGCTCGAAATCGATCGCGCCGCCTTCCGTACGCGCTTCCGGAAACAATTCCAGCACGGATTCACGACGGTCGGCAATGACGTCGTGCGATCGCAGGTCCAGCCGCTCGGGCGTCTCGGCGGTCATCCAGAGTGATCCAGCTTCCTCGCCACGCCCGACCGCGCGGGAATGCGCGTACGAACGAGGAATGGCGAGTGCGTGCCACAATGTGATACGACGTGAGACGGCGCGCAATCCAACCCGTTTCTACTTTCTGCCGTGGACCTCCCTCATCCTCGCGGCCACTCGAGGGCCATGGCGAAAGACAAGTTCCTGCAAATCCGCGTGAGCAAGGACGAACGCGAGCGAATGGAGCAGGTCGCGAACGACGACAAGCGCGATTTGTCGTCGTGGGCTCGGATCGTCCTCATGGATACGGTCGAGAAGTGGGAAGCACGGCGACAGAAGCTGCGCGTGGCCGAGCGTCCGCGCGTGCCGTTCGAGGGACGGGTGAAACCGGACAAGAAGTAGCAGCGCCGGGCGTGAGCGTGGGCAGTCTGACGCTTGACTGCTATCTTCCCGGCCATGACTGAGCCACTCGTCATTGCCCAATGCGCCGCAGGTGAGCTGGCCCTCCTTCCCGAGCTCGCCAACCGGCACGGCTGCATCACGGGCGCGACCGGCACCGGAAAGACCGTCACGCTGCAGGTGCTCGCGGAAAACTTTTCGCGCATCGGCGTGCCCGTGTTCATGGCCGACGTCAAGGGCGATCTCTCCGGCATCGCGAAGCCGGGAGCGCCGAACGACAAGATCCAGGCGCGGCTCTCGCTCCTCAAGCGCAGCGCGCCCGAGTGGCGCGGGTGTCCCACGACCGTGTGGGACGTCTGGGGTGAGCAGGGCCATCCCGTGCGTGCCACGGTGTCAGACATGGGACCGCTGCTGTTCGCGCGGCTGCTGAATCTCAATGACACGCAGGAAGGCGTGCTCACGCTCTGCTTCAAGATCGCGGACGACAACGGGCTCCTGCTGCTCGATCTCAAGGATCTGCGCGCCATTCTCACGTTCGTCGGTGACAATGCCGCGCAGTTCAAGACGCAGTACGGGAACGTGAGCGCCGCGAGCATCGGCACGATTCAGCGCGGACTGCTCCAGCTCGAGGAACAGGGAGGCGACAGGTTCTTCGGCGAGCCGATGCTCAACGTCGACGACCTGATGCAGACGACGGACGGCCGCGGCGTGGTGAACATTCTCGCCGCCGACAAGCTCATGCAGAATCCGCGGCTCTACGCATCGTTTCTGCTGTGGCTGTTGTCGGAGCTGTTCGAGAATCTTCCCGAAGTCGGTGACCGCGACAAGCCGAAGCTCGTGTTCTTCTTCGACGAAGCGCACCTGCTCTTTTCAGAAGCACCCCAAACGGTGCTCGAGAAGGTCGAACAGGTCGTGCGCCTCATCCGGTCGAAGGGCGTCGGCGTGTACTTCGTGACGCAGAATCCGCTCGACATTCCCGACAAGGTCCTCGGCCAGCTGGGCAACCGGGTGCAGCACGCGCTCCGCGCATTCACGCCGCGAGACCAGAAGGCGGTCGATGCCGTCGCGGAAACGATGCGCCCGAATCCCGGCCTCGACATCAAGGCGGCGATTCAGGAGCTCGCGGTGGGTGAAGCGCTCGTGTCGCTGCTCGACGCCAAAGGGACGCCGGGCATCACGCAGCGCGCGTGGGTCCTTCCGCCGGCGAGCCGCATCGGCCCCATTACGCCTGACGAACGTCGCGGATTGATCGAGAGCTCGGTCGTCGCGGGGGTATACGAAAAGACCGTGGATCGCGAAAGCGCGTTCGAGATTCTGCAGCAGCGTGCGCAGGCTTCGGCGGCCGCGGCGCAGCAGGTACCGCCGGCCCGGTCGCCGTTCGGTGGCGGACAGCAGGCGCCGCCCGCGCAACCGAGCGGCGGCGGCGGCGTGCTCGGCGGACTTGGGGGAATCCTGTTCGGGACGACCGGTCCGCGGGGCGGCGTTCATCCGGGACTCCTCGACGCATTTGCGAAGAGCGCCGTGCGTTCCGCCGGATCGTCGCTTGCGCGCGGCGTGCTCGGATCACTGCTCGGCGGAAGACGACGGCGATAGCGCCCGGCGCAACGCCAACCCGGCTACACGACCGTGCCCTTCCATCTCGATACCCACTGCGCCGGTCTGAATGGCGGGATCGCGAGCGGTTCAACGATCGGCTGGCCGTCGCGCCAGAAACTCTTGAACTCGCGCTTTTCGCCGGTGCGGTAGAAGTGCTCGAGGTAGGCGTAATCACACGCCGCAAAGTCCGATAGCCACTGATCGAACTCGTGCAGCCCGGCATCGTGGAAGAGCTGTACACTGTAGCGGCATGCTTCGTGTTCGTACGCGCGAATCTCCGCGAGCTCGGCTTCGGACGGGTTCTTCGGGATCACGGTGCCGATCTCGCGCGCGCGTTCGCTCAGGCACCATTGCACCGTGTGCCCGAACAGATGGGCGATGATGAACACGGCATCTTCGATGTTCTGGTCGTAGTCGATCTGGATCTCCGCGCCGTCCAGATCGCCGGTGAAGGGGTTCGGCACGTCGGTGATGCGCACCGGGATGCCGTAGCGCCGCTCGATGAGGGGCTCGAGCGTGTTGAACGCGGCGCGAAAGTCGGGCATGGCGGGGACCGGAGGGGAATGGAAATTGACGTTCGAGCTCGAGCCAAGTTCGAAAAATCGCCATGCCCGCGCCAGCCCCTGCCTCTCGTGCCGCTGCTACACGGCGCGTTAACTTGGCGGTCGCGCTTTTACGGGCTCGGCCTGAACTTGATGCTTCCACTTCCGCTTTTATTTCGTTCTTGGCATGTCGCGTCGCCGAGCTAAGCCCGAAGCACCGAAGAAGCGCACGCGTCACCGCCCGCCGGCCGAGCCGCGGCCTCCGATTTCCATTCCGGCATTTCTTGCGGCGGCGTCGTTCGCGCTGATCTCCGCCGCGGCGTTCGTCATTCCCACGAGCCCGTTCCCCGCCGGCATCAGCAAGTACTGGCTCGTGGGCACGCTCGTCATCGGTCTCTCCGCGGGGTTTGCCGCACGGCTTCCCATTCGCGAATTCCCGTCGAGGCTCGGCGCGTTTCTGCGGCGCCCGTCGTCCGGCGTGTTCGGCGTCATCGTCGGCATCACGACCGCGGCACTGGGAGTGCTGTTCGCGTTCAATCTGTTCAACGGATTCGCGACCACGTCCGACGAAATCGCGCAACTCTGGCACGCGAAAATGCTGGTGCACGGACACCTCGCGCTGCCTGCGGATGCGAATCCCGAGTTTTTTGCGATCGATAATGTCGTCGACACCGGGCGCTGGTACTCGGAATATCCGATCGGCGGTCCCGCTGTCGTGGCGCTCGGACTTCTCTTGCACGCGCCATGGCTGGTGAATCCGCTGCTGGCGGGGCTTGCGGCCATCGCGATGTACCACTTCGGCCGCCGCGCATTCGGGGAAACCGAGGGCCGCGCGATCGGCGCGCTGTTCGCGGTGAGCCCGATGATCGTGATGATGGCGGGCTCGCGCATGAATCACGTGCCGGTGCTGGCGTGCGCGGCAGGCGCGCTCGCGGCGCTGGTGGAGTGGGACAGTGCGCCGACGCGCGCGCGCGGATTCTTTTTCGCGACGCTCGTCGGACTCGCGGTCGGCATCATGGCGACCATTCGTCCTGTGGACGCGCTCGTGGTCGCGGCGTCGATCGGCGTGTTCCAGCTGTTCGCGGTCAGACGCAGGCCCGAACGGTGGACCGAGCTGGGCGCAGTGATCGGCGCCGGCGTGATCGGGGTGCTGCCGCTGCTCATTGCAAACGCCCGCACTACGGGCAGCCCATTCCGCTTTGGCTACGAAGTGCTGTGGGGCAATGCGCACCGGCTGGGATTCCACGCGGATCCGCAGGGCGGAGTACACACGCTCGGCCGGGCATTCGAGTACGCGGTCACGTACGTCAATCAGCTCGATCTCAACGTGACGCTCTGGCCGGTGCCGATTCTGCTGGTGATCATCGCGGGCCTGCTCACGGCCCGAAGACTCACGCGCTGGGACGGATTGTTGCTCGGGCTGTTCTGGCTCCAGGTCGTTGCGTACGCGGCGTACTGGTTTCAGGGAGAATTCCTCGGTCCGCGTTTTCTCTTCACGGCGCTCACGGCGGTGATCGTTTTCGTGGCACGGGCGCCGATCAGCATCGGACGGCGTTACGGACCGTACACCGGGCGCACGGCACTCGTGTTTGCACTCGTGTGCATCGTCATCGCGTGGGGTGCGCCCAACGTGCGTTTCGGCGTATGGGGAACGGCCAAGCTCGTGCGGAGCGCTCGCCCGGTCCTTCAGGCCGACTTCGAGGGTGCTGTCCGCGACGCCAACGTGCACAACGCGCTCGTCTTCATGCGCGAGCCGTTCCGCACGCGCCTGTTGCGACGGATGTGGGGGGTAGGCATTTCGCGAAGCGACGCCGCGCAACTGCTGGAAAAACGCGACGCGTGCTCTCTCCTCACGGCCGTGCGTGCGGCCGAGGGAGATTCGTCGATGGCACCCGCGGCAAAGGCCGCGATGATTGCGCGCGACGCTGCGCCGTATGTGCCGACGGACTCGGCTCTGCGGGCGTCGTTTACCGTGCACATCTCGTCGGTCAATTCGCTGACGCCGGCGTGCCGCCAGGAAATCGACGATGACGCGCGGATGGGCGGCGGTCCGTTCGGACCCGTGCTCCCGCTCGAGCCCATCGGTCCCGACGGTCGCTTGAGCGGCGACGTCATCTATGCCGCCGATCTGGGCGAGCACAACGACGTGCTCCGGAAACGCTTCGGGGATCGCACCTGGTACCGGCTGCTGGTCAAGCGTGCGCCAGACCGTTCACTGCATCTGGTTGTCGAGAAGTACTAGGCGCCTCGCATTTGCGTTTTCGAGTCTTTTTCCCTTTCGTAGTACCACTCCCACCCGCCTACATGCTCGCCTACGCACGCGCACTCGTCCTCCTCACTATCGCTGCCGTCACCGCAACCCACGTTCCCGCAAAAGACTGTGAGGAGCTCAAGACGGAGATCGCCGCCAAGCTCGACGCCAAGGGCGTGAAGGGCTACACGCTCGACATCATCGCGTCCGCGGACGTGAAAGACAGCATGAAAGTCGTCGGGAGCTGCGGCGGCGGGACGAAGAAGATCGTCTACACGCGCAAGCAGCCATGATCGACGCCGCGGCTGTGCAGCACTCGAGAGAGCCGGTGCGGTTTCTGGTCTTCTCCGCCTCCCTTCGTGCCGATTCGCACAACACGCGGCTGGCCGCACTCGCTGCCGCGGTCATCACGCGCCGGGGCGGGAGCGTCGATCATGCGACCATGGCGGAGTTCGATTGTCCGTCGTACAGCGAAGACGCCCAGGACGCTTCGGGCCTCGCGAGCGGCTCCGCTGAATTCAGGCGACGCCTCGAAGCAAACGATGCCTTCGTGATCGCGTGTCCCGAGTACAACGCGTCGATACCGGGCGCGCTGAAGAACGCGATCGACTGGACGAGCCGCTTCCGTCCGCAGCCGTTCAACACGCGGCAGGCCTTGCTCCTCTCCGCCTCGCCGTCGATGGTCGGCGGGAATCGCGGCCTCTGGGCTCTGCGTATTCCGCTCGAGCATCTCGGAGCGCGCGTGTTCCCCGACATGTTTTCCCTCGCGCAGGCGCACAAGGCGCTGGGCGCCGACGGTCAGCTCACCGACGCCGCGATCGCGGGGCGGTTCGACCAGACCATCGGTGCATTCATGGACCTGGTCGAAGCCCAGAAGCATTACCCGTGCGCGAAGAAAGCGTGGTACGAGTTCCTCGGCGAGCACGGGACACCCGTGCTCGAGCGCGTGGAATAAAAAAATCGCAGTGTGGCGGTCCGGCTTCGTCAGACCGCCACACCCTCCCGCGCTTCCGCCACGAGCGGAATGACTTCTTCCGCGAACCGTTCCATCTCTTCGTACTGCGGGCTGCACTGCAGCAGGAGCAACGACACACCCGCGCGCTCGAACTCCACAATCTTCTCCGCCACTTCTTCGGGCGTGCCGACGAGCCCCGCGCGCAATCCGCGGTTCGATACCGAGTAGTCCTCGAGCGAGACGCGCTGTTCGAGCTGCGTGTTTGAAATCCAGTCCTGGTAGTTGTTGTAGCCGGGCGACCCTTCGGCGACGTTGGTGATGCGCTCGAGCTCGCGCTTTGCGGCCGCGTCGGTGCGGCGCACGATCACGTACGCGGCCATGCCGCACTCCATGGGCGCGAGGCCGTGCTCCGCACGCCGCCGCTGGATGTCCGCGACCTTCGGCTCGATGCGGTCCGGCGGGTCGCCGTGCATCACGTACGCGTCGCACGCGCGCGTGATGAGCGACTTCGCCGCTTCGGATTCGCCGCCGGCGTAGATCGTCGGGCGCGGCCGGTGCACGGGTTTCGGCTCCACCACGAGATCGTCCACATCGTAGTACTTGCCGTGGAATGTCACCGACGGTTTGCGCCACGCCTCGCTCACGATCTCCAGCCATTCGGCCGTCCGGGCGTAGCGATCGTCGTGCGCGTCGAACCGCACGCCATACCGCCGCGCTTCGTCCTTCCACCAGGACGAGACGACGTTGAGCGCCACGCGCCCGTTCGAAATCACGTCGATGTTCGCCGCCTGCTTGGCGAGCAGCGCCGGGTTGTGGAACGTCGGGCGCACGGCGACCATGAGCTCGAGTCGCTCGGTGATGGCCGCGAGCGCCGCCGCGGTCGACCACGCGTCGAGCGCGGGCGCTTCGACGCCCTTGATGTCGTTGAGATAGAGCTCGGCGATCAGCGTGAGATCGAACCCGATCTGCTCGCTTCGGCGCGCGAGCTTGCTCACGTAGTTCCACGACGTCTCCATCTTTTCGTCGGGGACGTTGCGCAGCCACCCGCCAAATACCGGCAGCCAGTATCCGTATCTCATGACCGTGCCTCCGACAGCCTGCGGGATGACGAGAAGACGTGATGACGGGACGACGCGCTCGGCTCGGCGCTCAAGCCCGCCCTGAACTCGAGGTAGTCGACGAGTTTCGCGAACGGATCGAACCCGACCACGTTCACGGCGTCCGCGACGAAATTCGACAGCGCGTTCACGTCGTAGAAGTAGTGTTTGCCGTCGCGATCATCGACGAGGAACTCGATACCACCCACATCGAGCTTCGCCGCGTGGGAGATGGCTTCCACCTGCTCGATGATTTCGCGCGGCGGATCGGCGCGCTCCACCCGCATCCCGGTCTTCGGTGCGTCGATCGCGCATGCCCCGCGCACGAGCTCGACACCGCCCGTGGTCTGGCACGCGTCGGCCGGACAGAGATCGAACGACCCCACGGCGGGATACACGTTGATGGCATACAGGTAGTTACCGCCCAATGTCTCGACTCGTGTGATGTGTCCGTCACGAAGTGGTGCGGATTCCTGCACGAGTGCGACACCATCGATGCCGAGTGCGACGGTTCCCGCTTCGACGGCCTCGGCGAGCGCGGCCGACGTGTCGTAGCGCACGATGCCCGCTCCGCTGCCGCCGATGTTCGCCTTGACCAGCACCGGGAAGCGGAGGCCCCTCGTCGCGGGAATGACCTGCGAGACATGATTCACCGCGCGCGCTTTCGGAAACGGCAGGCCGAGGGACGCGAGGAGATCGAGTTGTGAGGCCTTGGACAGCTCGTACGCGTACACGTGCGAGCCGTTCACGACGGGGACGCCGATCCGCTCGAGATGGCGGAGCCAGTGCAGCGTGTGGAACGTCGATTGCGCGTGGCCGCGCAGATAGGCCGACGGACTCGCTCGATTGAACACGAGCGAGTACGGCGCGACGCGCTCGCCGGGATCGAAGATGTGCGCGCCCGCATCGAGCCGTTCGTACGGCAGCTCGCGACGGTCGAGCTCGGCGAAGAGCGGCTTGAACCAGTCGGGGTGCTCGTGGTAGATGGCGAACGGTCGGTCGGGTCGGTCAAAGCTCGCACTCATCAGCAGCGTCTCCAGTGAAGAAGAAAAAGCCCGGCCCCTCTGAGAGAGGGACCGGGCGAAAGTCGAGCGAGTGGTTCTGCTCTTCTTACGGCAATGTGCGCGCGTGGGCGTGCAACACCGGACCGCTCTCCCTGAGGAGGCCGCCACAGCGTGTACACATGCAGACCTGCGTCGCGCGCATCGCGATCATCGGTTTGACAGTGACTCCAGAAAACGAAATGCGCCCGGGAGATGGAGCCACCGGACGCGTTACGCTTTTTAGCACCTTGTTTAACGTGGCGGCAATAGGCGGCAAATCACCACGAGTCTTCAGTTGTGAGGAGAGAGACTACAGGCGGAGCGCGGGAACGTCAAGAGAGGGCCAAAGGTCTAAAGGGCCAAAGGGCTAAAGGGGACAACATCGTGACACAACGTGATCTCCTTTGGCCCTTTGGCCCTTTGGCCCTTTGGGCCTAGCTCCACGGCTCATCCGCACTCGGTCCATAGATCGACGGCACTTTTCCGCCGGCCATACGCACATACACGGAGTATTGGCCGCGGTGATGGATCTGGTCGCACAGCATGAACCACGCGAGCTCGATGATCGGGTAGTCGGCCATGTGCCCCGGACCTGCGAAGAACTTCGCGGTCTCGAAGAAGCGCGAGTCCGGCGTCTTCTTCATGAGATCCATGAGGCTGCGGAAATCGTTGTCGAACTTCTCGATGATCGACTCGAAGTTCTCCGGCGGCTTCGGGAATCCCTGCGAAAAATCGAGCGTGTTCGTCAGCGCGCCGGTGATGACGCCCTGCTCGACCACGAACGTGTTGGCGAGCTCGCGCGCCGACTGCGAGCGTGGGTGCGGACGGAACTCCGCTTTGTCAGCCGGGAACGCGCGCAACACTTTCAAGGTCGTAGCGTGTTCGCGCTCGAACTGATTCATGAACTGCTCTTTCGGTGAGGGCATCGCGTCGGGCATCGCTCGCTCCGCATGGGTTTCGGGGGCAGGAATAATGCGCGATTGGGGGGCCCGAGCGCCATTCGTCCCGCGGCCGGAACCAAAGCGCGCGCAATGGCGAACCATGAGTGATGAGGCGTTCGGCATTTGCCCTGATCACGCTGTTCTGCGCGGCGTGTTTTCCGATCGCACAAACGGCGCGCATCGACCCCGGCCTGCGGCTCGATGGCGGCGTCACCGTGATCGGTGACCAGACCAGGCATTCGACGCGGCAGGGCACAGACTTCATCACCTACGCGGTGCCGTCGTACGGGTTCGGGCATCGATTCGAGATCGGTGCCCCGGTTGGTTTCTATGCCGAAGAAGGTTTGTCCGGATCGGGGTGGTTTGGCAGCGACAAGAATTCCTTCGTCGTGCTGCCCTACCTCAAGCTGGCGATGCTGGATTCGCACTCCCCGAGTCACCTGGCGCTCGTGACGCAGGCGTGGTTGTTCGTGCCCGCGAACGTGGGACTGCGCTTTTCGCGGGATCTCGGTCGCTGGGAGCCCGAAGCAAGCTTCACATACATTTTTGCCGCCGGCCCTGCCGGGGATGATCCCTACATCACCCGGTACCAGGAACGGAACCAGATGATGCTGTCCTGGTCCGTGGGCGCGACGATCAAGGGCGCGCGGCGCACAACGATCGAGGTTGGTGTTCTGCGGAACGGCTACGACGAAGTCACCGGCTTCGGCCAG
>Ga0134121_10000362_pt1 | contig 53100 bp, 56 predicted proteins | sample KB301_FD_96463 | JGI IMG/M metagenome (GOLD analysis project Ga0134121, IMG submission 96463) | Terrestrial soil microbial communities without Nitrogen fertilizer from Kellogg Biological Station, Michigan, USA - KB3-0-1 | ecosystem: Environmental > Terrestrial > Soil > Unclassified ...
ACAAGGAGGCCGCGATCGAGGCCCAGGAGTTCGAGAAGGCCGCGAACCTGCGCGACTCCGAGCGCCAGCTCACGCAGAAGAAGAAGGAGCTGGAGGAGCAGTGGGAGGCCGGCGAGTCCGGCGACCGCCCCTCGATCGGCGAGGAGGAGATCGCGGACATCGTCTCGATGTGGACTGGCATCCCCGTCTTCAAGCTGACCGAGGCCGAGACGGCGAAGCTCATGCGGATGGAGGACGAGCTGCACAAGCGCGTCATCGGGCAGCACGCCGCCGTCGAGGTAATCTCGAAGGCGATCCGCCGCTCGCGCGCCGGGCTCAAGGATCCGAAGCGGCCGACCGGCTCGTTCATCTTCCTCGGCCCCTCGGGCGTCGGGAAGACCGAGCTCGCCCGCACGCTCGCCGAGTTCCTCTTCGGCGACGAGGACGCGATGGTGCGCATCGACATGTCGGAGTACATGGAGAAGCACGCGGTCTCGCGGCTCGTGGGCTCGCCTCCCGGCTACATCGGCTACGACGAGGGCGGTCAGCTGACCGAGGCCGTGCGGCGCAAGCCGTACAGCGTCCTGCTGCTCGACGAGATCGAGAAGGCCCACCCGGACGTCTTCAACATCCTGCTTCAGATCCTGGAGGACGGGCGGCTCACCGACGCCCAGGGCCGCACGGTGGACTTCCGCCACGCGATCGTGATCATGACGTCGAACATCGGCGCCTCCGAGATCGCTCGGAACACGCCGCTCGGCTTCGCCGTCTCCGACGACGAGACCGGGATCACGTACGACGACATGAAGAACCGGATCATGGGCGAGCTGAAGAAGGTCTTCCGGCCCGAGTTCCTCAACCGCATCGACGACGTGATCGTCTTCCACAAGCTGGCCAAGGACGAGATCAAGCAGATCGTCGAGCTGCTGCTGCTGCGGATCCGCGAGTCGCTGCGCGAACGCGAGCTGCAGCTCGAGCTGACCGAAGATGCGCGCGACCTGCTCGTCGACAAGGGCTGGGACCCGTCGATGGGCGCCCGCCCGCTGCGGCGTGCGATCCAGCGCTACATCGAGGATCCGCTCGCGGACTTCGTGCTGCGCAGCGAGCTGACCCCGGGCGCCACCGTGATGGTGGACAAGGCGCCCGAGGGCGACGACCGCGAGGTCTCGATCGAGATCGTGCAGCCGAAGCCGGCGCCGACGCCGGTGGGCGTCGGTGCGAAGGGCGGCGACGACGAGGACGCCTCCGGGGACGAGGGCGAAGCCCCGGCGGAGGACTCCTCCTCCGACGACAAGTAGCGCCGCGGCACCCGTGGGCGAGCGGGTCGAGATCAAGGTTCGCGACGACGGGCCGTACAAGGTCACGGGGCCGGTGCGGTTGATCGACGCCGAGGGGAACGCGATCGCGTACGACGACTCCCGGCCGATCGTGCTGTGCCGCTGCGGGCAGTCGCGGACGAAGCCGTTCTGCGACGCGTCGCACAAGGAGGCGGGCTTCGCGTCATGCGTGCGGGCCGATGGCTGAGCAGGGCGATCCGCTCCTGCCGGGGCCGGTGTTCGCGACCGGGTACCACCTGAGCGGCGACGACCTCGACGTCACGCCGTACGGCTACGCGCGCTACGCGAACCCGACGTGGACCGCGTTGGAGGCGGCGCTGGGGGAGCTGGAGGACGCCGAGGCACTCGTGTTCGCGTCGGGATCGGCGGCGATCGCCGCGGTGATGTGCGCGACGCTGAATGCCGGCGACGCGGTCGTGGTGCCGGGCGACGGCTACCCGGCGGCCCGCACGATCGCCGCGGAGCTGACGCGGCTGGGCGTGGAGGCGCGCGAGGTCCCGACGGACACCGAGGCGATCGTGAACGCGGCGAAGGGCGCGGCGCTCGTGCTGGTGGAGACGCCCTCCAACCCGCTCCTCGACGTCGTCGACATCCGCGCCATCGCGTCCGTCGCGCGGCGCCTCGTCGTCGACAACACGCTCGCCACCCCGCTCGGCCAGCGCCCGCTCGACCTCGGCGCCGACGCCACCGTGCTCAGCGGCTCCAAGCACCTGACCGGCCACAGCGACCTGCTGCTCGGCAGCGTCGCCACCCGCGACCCGGAGCTGCTCGGCGCCGTCACGCGCTGGCGCAACGGCACCGGCGCGATCCTCGGCCCGTTCGAGGCCTGGCTCGCCCATCGTTCGCTGGCGACGCTCGATGTGCGGCTGGAGCGGCAGTGCGCCAACGCCCGAGCGCTGGCGGAGCTGCTCGCGGCCCGCGCGGACGTCGAGGAGGTGCGCTATCCCGGGCTGCCGGGCGATCGATCCCACCCCCTCGCCGCCCGGCAGATGACGCGCTTCGGCTCCGTCGTCTCGTTCGACCTGGGCACCGCGCAGCGGGCCAATGCGTTCCTGCAGGCGACCGACCGCGTCACCGAGGCCACGAGCTTCGGCGGCGTCCGCACGACCGCCGAGCGGCGCGCGCGCTGGGGGATCGACGCGGTCTCGCCCGGGCTGGTCCGTCTCAGCGTCGGCATCGAGGGCCTCGCGGACCTCTCCGCCGACATCGCTCGCGCGCTCGACGCCGCGCGCTGAACCGGCGCCGCGCCACTACCGCCGACGTAGCATCGGCCGATGGCCGTCTCCACGCACGTCGCCGCGAGCGCGCTCACGACACGCTCCGCCACGCAGCTCGCGGCCGCGATCCGCGCGGGCGACTGCACGGCGCGCGAGGTCGTCGAGGCGCACATCGACCTGCTCGAACGCGTCAACCCGACGCTCAACGCCGTCGTCGCCGACCGCTTCGCCGCTGCGCGCGCCGAGGCGGACGCCGCCGACGCGCGGATCGCCGCCGCGACCGACCCGGCGACGCTCCCGCCGCTGCTCGGCGTGCCGTGCACGATCAAGGAGTCGATCGCGCTTGCGGGGATGCCGAACTGCACCGGCCTCGTCGCGCGTGCGGGGCTGCGCTCCACCGAGACCGCCCCGGCGGCTCAACGCCTGATCGACGCCGGCGCGATCCCGCTCGGCGTCACGAACACCTCCGAGCTGTGCATGTGGATCGAGTCCGACAACCGCGTCTACGGGCGCACGAGCAATCCGTACGACCGCTCGCGGATCGCCGGCGGATCCTCCGGCGGCGAGGGGGCGGCCGTCGGCAGCGGCGCTTCGCCGATCGGGCTCGGCTCCGACGTCGGCGGCTCGATCCGCGGCCCGGCGTTCTTCAACGGCGTCTTCGGCCACAAGCCCTCGCCGGGGCTGGTGTCGATGACCGCGACCTATCCGCCGGCGAGCGGGGAGATCGTGCGGATGGTCGCCAACGGGCCGCTCGTGCGCCGCGCGGAGGACCTGATGCCCGTGCTGCGCGCGCTCTCCGGGCCCGACGGGATCGACCTCGCCATGACCGAGCAGGAGCTCGGCGACCCGGCCTCCGTGAGCCTCGAGGGGTTGCGGGTCGTGATCAGCGAGGACGCGTTCGTGAGCCCGATCGCGCGTGAGCTGCTCGCCGCGCGGGAACAGGCCGCGGGTGCGCTGGCCGCCGCCGGCGCGCGGGTCGAGCGCGTCTCGATGCGGTCGATGCGCGCGATCTACGAGCCCTACCTCGCGACGCTCGGCGACGGCGACGGAACGCTGCACGAGCTGATCGTGGGCGAGGGAGCGGATCCGGTGACGTGGCGGGGCCTGCTGCGCCGCCGCGGTCCGCACACGACGCAGATGCGGCTGCTGCTCGGCGCCGAGCGCCTCTCGGCGCGCGCGCCGGCCAAGCGCGCGCAGCGCGCGATCGCGGCGGGACGCGCATTCGCGCGGGAGGTCGTGGAGACGATCGGCGACGGGGTGCTGCTCCACCCGCCGTACCCGAACGTCGCCCCCCGCCACGGCCGCACCGTCGGCCGGCTGTGGTGGGTCCACCCGATGGCCGTCTTCAACCTCGCCGCGGTCCCGGTCACGCAGGTCCCGCTCGGCCTCGGCCGCGAGGGGCTTCCGCTCGGGGTGCAGGTGGCGGCCGGCCCGGGGCGCGACCATGTCGCGATCGCCGTCGCGCTCGAGCTCGAGCGCGCCTTCGGCGGCTGGGTGCCGCCGAGCTGAACCGTCCTGACGCGCGCGTAGCCTGAACGGCCGATGGCACGGCCGACCTCGATCCACGTCTGCTCCGACTGCGGACATGAGACCCCTCGCTGGCACGGGCAGTGCCCGGGTTGCAACGCGTGGAACACGCTCGTGGAAGAGGCTGTCGCGCGGCCGGCGCCGGGGCGCGGTAACGGCAAGGCGGGCGGCGGGGCGAGCGCGCTGAAGCCGGTCCCGCTCGGGCACGTCGAGGCGGCCGACGTCGCGCGCATCCCGACGGCGATCGGCGAGCTCGACCGCGTGCTCGGCGGCGGGATCGTCCCCGGCTCGCTCGTGCTGATCGGCGGCTCGCCGGGGATCGGCAAGTCGACGCTCACGACGATGGCGCTCGCGAACCTCGCCGGCGCCGGGCGGCGCACGCTCTACGTCTCCGCGGAGGAGTCGGCGGCGCAGATCAAGCTGCGCGCCGAGCGGCTCGCGCCCGGGCCCAGCGGCACGAATGCCGCGCTGGAGATCCCCGTCATCGCCGAGACCGACCTCGGCGCCGTGCTCGCGACGCTCGAGCGCGAGCGCCCGGAGGTGTGCGTCGTGGACTCGGTCCAGACGCTGCACGCCGCCACGCTGACCGGCGCGCCCGGCTCCGTCGGCCAGGTCAGGGAGGTGGCCGGCGAGATCATGCGCGTCGCCAAGACGCACGGGGTCGCGGTCCTGCTCGTCGGTCACGTGACGAAGGAGGGCGCGCTCGCCGGCCCGCGCGTGCTCGAGCATCTCGTCGACTGCGTGCTGCAGTTCGAGGGCGAGCGCGAGCGCACCTACCGCACGCTGCGCTCGCTAAAGAACCGCTTCGGCTCCACGAGCGAGGCGGGCGTCTTCGAGATGCGCCAGGACGGCCTCGTCGAGGTGCTCGACGCCTCCGCGCGCTTCGTGGGTGAGGCGACGCGGGCACCGGGAAGCGTCGTGCTCGCGGCGATGGAGGGCACGCGGCCGCTGCTTGTCGAGGTGCAGGCGCTCGTCTCGCCCTCCGAGCTGGTGCCGCCGCGGCGCGTCGTCTCCGGGATCGACCGCAACCGCCTCGCGCTCGTGCTCGCGGTCCTCGGCCGCCACGGCGGCGTCCCGCTCGGCAGCGCCGACGTCTTCGTCAACGTCGTCGGCGGCGTGCGCGTCGACGAGCCCGGGGCCGACCTTGCCGTCGCGCTCGCCGTCGCGAGCGCCGCGCGCGGGGTCCCGTGGAGCGAGGACGGCGCGCCGCCGCTGGCATGCTTCGGCGAGCTCGGGCTCACGGGCGAGCTGCGCACCGTCGCGCACCCCGAGCGGCGTCTCGCCGAGGCGCGCAAGTTCGGACTCGAGCGGATCGTGACGCCGGACGTCGGCACGCTTCGCAGGGCGCTCGCAGGGCTCCGTGAACGCAATCGTTCCGCCGAGTCTGCAGCATCCGTCGCGATCTGCTGAGCGCTTCCTGCGCTTTGCCGAAAATCCCAGCCAAACCCGGTAGAATCGGGTTTAGGATGGCGCCGCGTACCGGGGAAGAGCTCAAAGAGGAGCTCGAGTCTCGTCAAGAGCCCCGGCTCGTGAAGGCACTCGAGATGGTCGCCCCCGGCACGTCGCTGCGGGAGGGAATCGACAACATCGTGCATGCGCGCACGGGCGGTCTGCTCGTGATCGGCGACGCCGACGACCTTGCGTTCCTGTTCTCGGGCGGGCTCAAGCTCGACATCGACTACACGCCCGCGTTCCTCTACCAGCTCGCGAAGATGGACGGCGCGCTCGTGCTCAACGCGCAGGCGACGAAGCTCGTGTGGGCCAACGTCCAGCTCACGCCCGACCCGACGATCCACACGCTCGAGACGGGCACCCGCCACCGCACCGCCGAGCGCATCTCCAAGCAGACCGACGCGCTCGTGATCGCGATCTCGCAGCGGCGCGAAGTCGTCTCGCTCTACGTCGACGGCGCGAAGTACATCCTCGAGGACATCCCCGTCGTGCTCGCGAAGGCCAACCAGGCGCTCGCCACGCTCGACAAGTACCGCAGCCGCCTCGACCAGGTCTCCACCCGCCTCACGGCGCTCGAGTTCGAGGGCGGCGCGACGCTCCACGACGTGCTCACCGTGCTCCAGCGCGCCGAGCTGGTGACGCGCATGGGCGTCGAGATCGAGCGCTACATCGTCGAGCTCGGCACCGAGGGCCGCCTGATCGAGATGCAGCTCGACGAGACGATGGTCGGCGTCGCCGGCGACAAGGCGGCGCTCGTGCACGACTACCTGGCGGAGGACACCGACGAGCACTTCGCGGTCGCGTTCGACCAGCTCGTGCGGCTCCCGCACACCGACCTGCTCGACTTCGGCCGCCTCTCGGAGCTGCTCGGCTACGACCGCAAGGTCAACACGCTCGACTTTCCCGTCTCGCCGCGGGGCTTCCGCATCCTCGGCCGGATCCCGCGCCTGCCGAGACTCGTGGTGCAGCGGATCGTCGAGGAGTTCGGCGGGCTGGAGGAGATGCTCGCCTCGAGCGACGGCGCGCTCGAGACCGTCGACGGCGTCGGAGAGATTCGGGCGAAGGACATTCGCGAGGGCCTTCGCCGGCAGCAGGAGATCAACCTCGTGGATCGGTATCTGCAGACCTGAGCATCGGGCTGCGGTCCGGCTCCCCCCGAAGGAGGACATCATCACTGAACTGACAGAAGAGCAGCTTGAGGACTTCGAGGTCGTCGTGGAGGTCGAGCACATCGACTTCGAGATCGGCGACAACGTCGTCTACCCGCACCACGGTGCCGGACAGGTGCTCAAGAAGGAGCAGAAGGATGTGCTCGGCGAGACGCGCGAGTACCTCACGATCAAGATCCTTCACAACGACATGACCGTCATGGTCCCGACGGAGAACGCCGCCATCGCAGGGCTGCGGCGCGTGATCGACGAGGAGACCGTGAAGAAGGTGCTCGCCGTGCTCCAGGACGAGTGCTCGGACATGCCGAAGAACTGGAACCGCCGCTTCAAGCACAACAGGGACAAGATCAAGACCGGCGACATCTATGAACTCGCCGAGGTGGTGCGCAACCTCGCCATCCGAGAGGCAGAGAAGGGCCTGTCGACTGGTGAGAAGCAGATGTTCACGCGGGCGAAGAAGATCCTCGCCTCCGAGCTGATGTACGCACTGGAGATGGAGGAGGAGCAGGCCGAGGAGCACCTCGACGAGCTGCTCTCGACGTCCGCAAGCGGCAAGGTCGCGGTCGGCGCCGAATAACGGGGGAGCACCGGATGGCGGTCGCGCTGCTGGTGGCGGCCGGACGTGGAGAACGCCTTGGCGCCGATGGGCCCAAGGCGTTCGTCATGTTGGCCGGCCGCCCGATGATCGAGTGGAGCCTCGCGGCGCTGCGTGCCGTGCCGGCCGTCGAGCGGATCGTCGTCGCGCTGCCGCCGGGATGCGATCCGCCCGCTGGGACGATCGGCGCGCCCGGCGGCGCGGAGCGCTCGCAGTCCGTGCGCGCGGCGCTTGCCGCTGCCGGCGACGGCCCCGACGACGAGCTGGTGATCGTGCACGACGCCGCGCGCCCGCTCGCCACGCCCGAGCTGTTCGCGCGGGCGCTCGACGCGCTCGCGGCCAGCGCGGTCGACGCGGTCGTCGCGGCCGCGCGCGTGACGGACACGATCAAGCGGGCCGGCGCGGACCTGCGCGTCAGCGAGACGCTCGAGCGCCGCGAGCTGTGGGCGGTGCAGACGCCACAGGCCTTCCGCCGCGCCGCGCTCGCGACCGCGCTCGCGGCGCCGGACGCACTGCTCGCTTGCGCGACCGACGACGCCTGGCTGGTTGAGCAGACAGGCGGCGTCGTCCACGTCGTAGAGTCCCCGGCCGAGAACCTGAAGGTCACGACTCCCGTCGACCTGCGACTTGCCGAGATTCTGCTGAGCGAACGCTGACGATGCTGACCGACTACCACGTCCACCTGCGCCCCGACGGCGACGGCACCCCCGCCGCCGAGTACTTCACGCCCGCGAACGTCGCGCGCTACCGCGAGGCCGCCGACGAGCGCGGGATCGCCGAGCTGGGCGTCTCCGAGCACGTCTACCGCTTCCGCCAGGCGCTCGACGTCTGGCAGCACCCGTTCTGGCGCGAGAACGCCGTCGACGACATCGACGCCTACTGCGAGTTCGCGCGCGGGCAGGGCCTGCGCGTCGGCGTCGAGGCGGACTTCGTCGCCGGGCGCGAGGACCGCATGGGAAGCCTGCTCGAGGCGCGCGACTGGGACTACGTGATCGGCTCGGTGCACTTCGTCGGCGAGCAGGCCGTCGACCATCCCGACTGGGACATCTGGGAGACGCGCAGCGCCGACCCCGAGAAGGTCTGGCGGCGCTACTTCGAGACGCTCGGCGAGGCCGCGCGCAGCGGGCTGTTCGACGTCATGGCCCACCCGGACCTCGTGAAGGTGTGGGGCTCGGAGCGCCCGCAGCCGGACGGCGACCTGCGCCGCTTCTACGAACTTGCGCTCGACGGCATCGCCGAGGGCGGCGTCGCGATCGAAGTCTCGACCGCCGGCCTGCGCAAGCCCGTCGGCGAGCGCTATCCGGCGCCGCCGTTCCTCGCCATGTGCATCGACGCCGGCGCGCCGATCGCGCTCTCGAGCGACGCCCACCGGCCCGAGCACGTCGGCTGGGAGTACGCGTCGACCGTGGAGTGGCTCGCGGAGCAGGGCGTGCGCAAGCTGTGCGTGTTCGAGGGCCGCGTGCGGCGTCTGGAGCTGATCGGTTGACGTCATGATCGCGACCGGGATCGGCTGGGACGTCCACCGCCTCGTGTCCGGCCGTCCGCTCGTCCTCGGCGGCGTGACGGTGCCGAGCGAGCTCGGGCTCGAGGGCCACTCCGACGCCGACGTCCTGACCCACGCCGTGATCGACGCGCTGCTCGGCGCCGCCGGCCTCGGCGACGTCGGCGAGCACTTCCCCGACACCGACGAGCGCTGGCGCGGCGCCGACTCGCTCGAGCTGCTGCGCCACGTCGACGCCCAGCTGGCCGAGCGCGGCTGCGCGGTCGTGAACGTCGATGCGACGGTGATCCTGGAGCAGCCGAAGCTCGGCGAGCACAAGGCCGCGATGCGCGATGCGCTCGCCGGCGCCCTCGAGCTCTCGCCCGAGCGCGTCAACGTGAAGGCGACGCGCGGCGAGGGGATGGGCTTCATCGGCCGCGTCGAGGGCGCTGCTGCGCTCGCCATCGCCACGGTTGAGCTGCCGGGCGCAGGCTGACGGACCGGCGCCTACGTCCGCCGTCTATGCGATAAACGCGTTGCCGGACCCGGTGTAGTCTGTTGGCCGGCTCTCGTACGGCGAAAGAGCCCCTGGGCTCTGCTCTGATGAGCTAGCTGTGCGGGGGCCGGCTGTTTTCGCGGCAACTAGTAGTAGGCGACGTTGCCGACCTGCCAGACGTCGAACTCGCTGTGGATCTTCGACGCGATCAGCGCGTGCGAGCGATCGTCCTGGCGTTCCCATTTGCGCTGGATCGCCCACGTGCAGTAGTCCGCCGCCTGAAGACACGGGTCGCTGTCCGCGGGCCAGAAGGCGACACGGTGCGACCGGCATGGCGAGACCTGTCGAACCACGTCGTCGACGGCCTCATGGAAGGCATGGCGCGCCTTCTTGGTCCCGAGGCTGGAGGCAGCGACGAACATGCGGTCATCGGCGCTTGCGATGCGGGGCGCGACGTGCTTGAAGTGCAGGAACCACGCCAGCTTGTAGAGCTGCTTGTCGTCGCGAAGATGTGGCCGCGCCTTGCATTTCTCGAGGATCGTCGCGTCCACACGAAAGTCGATGTCGCCGAGCAGAGCGAACACCTCGTCGCGAATCGCCTGGGGATCCTCGGTCGCATGGAACACGCTGTCGAGATGGAGCCCCTTCCATCCCAGCTCGCGTCGGAGCTTCAGCAGTTCGTCGCCGACACGGCACTCGTCGGCCGCGACGGTGCAGATGATGAAGTAGCGCGAGGCACCCGGGTTTCGCGAGAAGTCGAAGTTCCCCGCCTCATCGGCGAATACGTACCGGTCTCCCATGGGCGCCGGATGTTGACGGTCGCGCGTTCCCGGATGCGGCACTTCTCCGCGGCGGCGGAGTCAGGGCTCATGCCCGAGCAAGGTAGGGTCCCGGCGTGCGCGAGATCACCCTTCATGACACGAAGACCGGCACGCTCACGCCGCTCGCTCCGCGCGACCCAGGAAGGGTCGGGATCTACGCGTGCGGGCCGACGGTCTACGGGCGGATCCACGTCGGCAACGCCCGGCCGTACGTCGTCTTCTCGCTGCTGAAGCGCTTCCTCGTGCACGAGGGCTACGACGTGACGTTCGTCGCGAACGTCACGGACGTCAACGACAAGATCTACGACGCGGCGCGCGCGGCCGGCGTCGCGAGCGATGCGCTCGCGCGCGAGATGACGGCGGCGTACCTCGCCGACACGGAGGCGCTCGGGCTCGGTCGCCCCGATCACGAGCCGCTCGCGAGCGCGACGATCGATGAGATCGTCTCGCTGATCGCGACGTTGATCGAGCGCGGGCATGCCTACGCCGCCGACGGCGACGTCTACTTCGACGTGCGCTCCTACCCGGCCTACGGCGAGCTGTCGCATCGCGACGTCGACCAGATGGACCAGGGGGAGGGGATCGAGGGCGCTTCGCTCAAGCGCGATCCGCTCGACTTCGCCCTGTGGAAGGCGCAGAAGGAGGGGGAGGACACAGCCTGGGACGCACCGTGGGGGCGCGGACGGCCGGGCTGGCACATCGAGTGCTCGGCGATGGCCGAGACGCTGCTCGGCGCCGGCTTCGACATCCACGGCGGCGGCTCGGATCTCGTCTTCCCGCATCACGAGAACGAGGCGGCGCAGACCGCGGCGGCGCGCGGCATCCCGCTCGCACGACTGTGGATGCACAACGGGATGGTGCGGCTCGAGGGCGAGAAGATGGCAAAGTCCGTCGGCAACATCTTCCTGCTGCACGAGGCGGTCGCCGTCCAGGGACGCGACGCGTTGATCGCCTACTTCTGCGCCGGCCACTACCGCCAGCCGATCGCGTACTCCGAGGAGCGTCTTGCGGAGGCGGCACGCAGCGTCGCGCGCATTCGCGAGGCGGGGCGGAAGCTGGTCCCCGGGCCCTCGCCGGCCGAGCTGGCGCCGCTGCGCGAGGCGTTCTTCGCGGCCCTGGCGGACGACTTCAACACGCCCAAGGCGCTCGCCGTCGTGTTCGACTGGGTGCGCGAGGCGAACCGCCGCAGCGAGCCGACGGGCGACGCCGACCTCCGCGAGATGCTGGATGTCTTCGCGCTCGAGCATCTGCTCGACGCCGATGCGGACGGCGGCGCGCCGGACGCGGCGGCACAGGAGCTGCTCGCCGCGCGCGAGGCGGCACGTGCCGCACGCGACTTCGCGGCGGCGGATCGCCTGCGCGACGAGCTGGCCGCGCTCGGTTGGGAGGTCCGCGACAGCGCGGACGGGCCCGCGCTCGTGCCGCGCACGTGATGGTCCTCTACGGCCGCAACGCCGTGCGCGAGGCGTTGCGCGGCCCGCGCCAGGTGGCGCAGGTGTGGGCGAGCGAGCGGGCGGCGCGCGAGCCCTGGCTCGCGGGTGCGCGGGTCGTGACCGCTGCAGGCGAGGAGCTCGAGCGCCGCTGCGGATCGCCCGACCACCAGGGGATCTGCGCCGAGGTCTCCGACTTCGTCTATGCCGACGTCGACGAGCTGCTCGCGCGCCCGGACGCGCTGATCGTCGCGCTCGACGAGATCCAGGACCCCCAGAACCTCGGTGCGATCTGCCGCACGGCCGAGTGTGCAGGGGCATCCGGAGTCGTGATCCCCGAGCGCCGCAGCGCGGTGGTCACGCCAGCCGTCTGCAAGGCGTCGGCCGGCGCGGTTGAGCATCTGGCGATCGCGCAGGTGCGCAACCTGGCCGACTTCCTGCTCGCCGCGCGCGAGGCGGGCGCTTGGAGCTACGGCGCCGACGGCGACGCGCGCGTCTCCTACACCCAACCCGACTATCGCGGCAAGGTCGTGCTCGTGCTCGGCTCCGAGGGCCGCGGGCTGCGCCCGCGCGTCGCGAAGGTCTGCGACCAGCTCGTCGCGCTGCCGCTCGCCGGCCGGATCGAGTCGCTGAACGTCAGCGCCGCCGCTTCCGCGCTGCTGTACGAGATCGTGCGGCAGCGACAGACCACTTGACAGGGGATGCATAACTTGGCATTCTGCGCCCGGTCATAAGGGTGGACTTGAGCTTGAGGCTCTCCATCCGGAACGAAACGGTGCGCGCCAGGGGAGGTGAAGCGCCACAGAGCACGGTTCGCGAGCGTCGCGGACCGATGAAAGGACACGCTCGTGGCACGGATCTCCCAGCAGTCTCAGTCTCAAGCTCAGCTTGATGACGGCTTCCTGATCGCCCTTGCGAAGCAGGGAAACCCGGATGCGTACGACCGTCTCGTGCGCCGCTACTACGGCTTCGTGCGGCTGAAGGCCTCGTCGTACTTCCTCGCCGGCGGCGACAGCGACGACATCATCCAAGAGGGCCTCGTCGGCCTCTACAAGGCGATTCGCGACTACCGCACCGATCGCGAGTCGAGCTTCCGCAACTTCGCGGAGCTGTGCATCACGCGCCAGATCATCACCGCCGTCAAGACGGCGACGCGCAACAAGCACACGCCGCTGAACCAGTACATCTCCTTCTCCTCCTCGCCGGCTTCCTCGGCGGGCGACGGCGAGCCGACGCTCGACGAGGTGATTCCCGGCCCGAGCGTGCACGACCCGGTCAACCAGGTGATCTCGACCGAAGAGCTCAACGCGCTCGTCGCCTGCCTCTCGACCGTGCTCTCCGAGCTCGAATCGCGCGTGCTCTCGCTCTACCTCGACGGCCACTCCTACGAGGACGTCGGCACGAAGCTCGGGTGCGATACGAAGACCGTCGACAACGCGCTCCAGCGCGTCAAGCGCAAGGTCGGCACGCACCTCGCCGCGCGCAACGTGATGCTGTAGGAGACTGTCCGGAATGTCGATCGTGCTGCTGATCGTGCTCGTGGTGCTCGGGATCCTGCTGCTGCTCGCGCTCCTCGGCAGCGTCGCCGCCTCGCGCCGCAACCGCGCCGGGGCGTCGTCCTTCACCGAGAGCCTGCGTGCAGTCGATCGCCAGCTGGCGGCCGCCACCGCGGCCGATCGCGGCTGGGAGCGCGGCACGCTCGAGGCCGCCGCGCGCACGGAGTTCGCCACTCTGCGGCCCGGCAGCGAGATCTCCGCGCTGGAGCTGACCGAGATCCGCGACGAGCCCGGCACCGACGAGGATCTGGCCGTCTTCCGCGTCGTCACGCCCCAGGGGCCCAACCGCCTGACGCTCGGTCGGCGCGACGGCGCCTGGTACGGCGCGGCCGTCGAGGACGAGCGGTAGCCGGCAGCCGATGGTCACGAACGGCGCGACGCGGCCGAACACCGCCCGCCTGCTGATCTCCTGCGCCGATCGGCGCGGGATCGTCGCCGCCGTCTCGCGCTTCCTCTTCGAGCACGGCGCGAACGTGCTCGACGCCGACCAGCACTCGACCGACCCGGAGGGCGGCACGTTCTTCATGCGGATGGAGTTCCACCTCGAGGGGCTCGACGTCGGGCGCGCGGAGCTGGAGGCCGCGTTCGCAGCGCACGTCGCCGAGCAGTTCGGGATGGAATGGTCGATCGCCTACGCCGCCGATCGCAAGCGGATCGCCATCCTCGTCTCGCGCGAGGACCATTGCCTGCTGGACCTGCTGTGGCGCGGGCGCAGCGGCGACCTCGACGCCGACATCGGACTCGTGCTCTCCAACCACCGCGACGTCGAGCGCGACGTCGCGAGCTTCGGCGTCCCGTTCGTGCACGTGCCCGTCGTCGCGGGGGAGAAGGCCGCGGCCGAGGCGGCGATGCTCGAGCAGCTCGCGGGGCCGTTCGACCTCGTCGTGCTCGCGCGCTACATGCAGATCCTCTCCGGCGAATTCCTGGCAGCCGTCGGAGCGCCGCTGATCAACATCCACCACTCGTTCCTGCCCGCGTTCGCCGGGGCGGACCCCTATCGCCGCGCGAGCGAGCGCGGCGTCAAGATCATCGGCGCGACCGCGCACTACGTCACCGAGGAGCTCGACGCCGGGCCGATCATCGAGCAGGACGTCGCGCGCGTGAGCCACCGCGACGAGCTCGACGCGCTCGTGCGGATCGGGCGCGACATCGAGCGCACGGTGCTGGCGCGCGCGGTGCGCTGGCACCTCGCCGACCGCGTGCTCGTGCACGAGAACAAGACGGTCGTCTTCTGAGTCTCGTTGCGCCCCGTACGGCCGCGCGCAACGATTGACGGCGATGGCCTACCGTCTGAGCATCGCCGACGACGTGCCGAGCAGCGTGCGGGCGTGTGCCCGCGAGCAGCTCCAGGGCGCGATCGCACGGCTCGAGCAGACCCACGGCGATCCGGTCGACGCGATCCACGACGCGCGCAAGCAGCTGAAGAAGACGCGCGCGCTGCTGCGACTCGTGCGCCCGGCGATCGGCGCACGCGCCCACCGGCGCGAGAACGCCGCGCTGCGCGATGCCGGCCTCGCGCTCTCCGACGCGCGCGACGCCGACGTGTTGCTCGAGACCGTCGACAAGCTCGCCGCACATGCGGCGGGGCGCCTCCCGGCCGCGACGTTCGTCGAGCTGCGCGCGGCGCTGGAGGCGGAGCGTGAGCCCGGATCGGTCGATCGCGCGGCCGTGGCCGCGACCCTGCGCGAAGCACGGACGCGCGTCGCGGAGTGGCCGTTGCTCGACGCCGACTGGGATGCGGTGCTCGCGGGCGTGGGACGCGTCTATGAGCGCGGGCGCGACGCGTTCGCCGACGCACGCGAGGACCCGTCGGTCGTGCGCCTGCACGAATGGCGCAAGCGCGTGAAGGACCTCTGGTACCACGAGCGCCTGCTCGCACCGGCGTGGCCGCTCGTGATCGGCGCCCACGGCGAGCAGGCCCATCTGCTCTCCGAGCTGCTCGGCGACGACCACGACCTCGCCATGCTCCACGGACGCCTCGAGGCCCGTCTCGCGCTTGGACCCGAAGCCGGCGCCGACCTGCCCGCGCTGCTCGGGCTCGTCGCCGAGCGCCGCGCGGAGCTGCGCGCCGCGGCGTTCGCGCTCGGTCTCCGCCTCTACGCCGAGTCGCCGAAGGCCTTCACCCGCCGCCTTGGGCACTATGTGCACACGGCGCGCGCCGCGCAGCGCGACGGGCCGTCCGCGTGAAGCCCGTCTGGCTCGCCGCCGCGGCGGCATTGATCGGCTACCTGCTGTGGCGTCGGCGGCGCGGAGGGATGGAGCCGACGCTGCTCGTGGGCGGCGTGGTCGCCGCGGTGGGGATGGCCGTGTACGGGCTCGGCCTGGTGCATCCGCCGAACCTCGACACGGTCCTGAAGGACGTCGGCGGCACGCTGGGGGCGTGGACGTATCTGCTCGTCGGAGGGCTGTGCTTCCTCGAGAGCGGGGCGTTCGTCGGGCTCGTCGTGCCGGGCGAGACGGCGATCATCGTCGGCGGCGTCGTCGCCGGGCAGGGGCACCTCGACCTGATCCTGCTGATCGCGATCGTGTGGGCCTCGGCCGTCGCCGGGGATCTCTTCAGCTTCATGCTCGGCCGCCGGCTCGGGCGCGGGTTCCTCGTCCAGCACGGGCCGAAGGTGTCGATCACCCAGGCGCGGATCGAGCAGGTCGAGCGCTTCTACGACCGCCACGGCGGCAAGGCGGTCTTCCTCGGGCGCTTCGTCGGTCTCGTGCGCGCGGTCTCGCCGTTCCTCGCCGCCTCGTCGGGCATGCCCTTGCGGCGCTTCCTGCCCTACGACGTGCTCGCGGCCGGTGCGATGGGCACCGCGCTGTGCGTCGTCGGCTATCTCTTCTGGCACTCGCTCGACAAGGTGCTCGCGATCGCGAAGCAGGGGACGCTCGCGCTCGCCACGACGATCGTGCTCGTCACGGCGATCGTCGCTGCGGTGCGCTGGCTGCGCGTGGAGGAGAACCGCAGTCGGCTCGACGCCTGGTTCACCGCGCGCGAGCGCACGCCGCTGCTCGGGCCGCTCGTGCGCCTGACGCGGGCGTTCGGCCGCCGGCTCGCGCGGCCGGCGCGCTTCGCCTGGGACCGTCTCACGCCCGGCGAGCTGGGGCTCGAGCTGACGAGCCTGCTCGCGGTGGCGAGCGTCGGCAGCTTCGTCTTCTTCGGCTACATGATCGTGCTCGATCCGATCACCCGCCTGACCGCCGGCGACCGGCGCGGCGTGCGCTGGGCGATGGACCTGCAGACGGGCTGGCTCGAGGACCTCGCGAAGGTCGTCACGCAGCTCGGCACGCTCGCGGTCGCCGGCGGCGCGCTCGCGATCACGGCGGCTGTGCTGATCGCGCGCCGGCGCCGGATCGAGGGGATCGCGCTGCTCGCGGGCTTGGCGGCGACGTGGATCGGCGTGCACGCGACGAAGGCGCTGCTCGACCGCCCGCGCCCGTCGCACCAGCTCGTCGAGACGAGCGGCTCGGCGTATCCCTCGGGCCATTCCGCGTACGCGATCTGCTGGGTCGCGATCGCGGTCGCCCTGCGCTACGCCTTCCCGCGTCTCGCCACGCGCGCGGTGCTGCTCGTCGCCGCCGTCGTGGTGGCGGTCGCCGTCGGTCTCACGCGCATCTACCTGCGCGTGCACTGGTTCTCCGACGTGGCGGGCGGCTGGGGGCTCGGGGCGACGGCGTTCGCGCTCGCCGGCGTCGTCGCGCTCGTGGTCGCGTTCGTGCGCGGCGAGCGCGCGCTCAGCGAGCGCTGAGCGTGCGGCGCAGCAGCACGAAGCAGACGACCGCGAGGATCGCCGCGAGCACGGGGATCGTGCCGCCGATGACGTTCGCGATCGCGAGCACGATCCCGACGACGGCGATCACCCCGAGCGCGCCGGTGGCGAGCACGAGCCGGTAGGCGCGCTGCTCGCGCTTGCGGCGTGGGACACGGGAGGGACGACGTTCGATGTCGCTCATGCCTCCATCATCGCAGGGTGTGCCGCCGGCTCCGGTCCGGCGCGGCGCGTCGGAGCCGTCATTACACTCCCGCCGGTGAGCTGGTTCGCAGTCCCGCGCGGCTGGGTGGAGAGCTTTGGCGACATCGCGCGCTTCGCTGCGCAATGCTTCCGCGAGGTCTACGGCGGCCGCGTCTTCCGCTTCTTCGGCGAGGCGCTGCGGCAGTCGGGCCTGCTGATCCTCTCCTCGACGATCGTCATCTGGGGCCTGGTGTTCCTGATCGGCCTGCAGTGCGGGATCGAGGGCGCCTACTTCACGCGCGCCTCCGGCACGCCCGCGTACTCGGGCGTCTTCACGGCCTGGTGCGATCTGCGCGAGCTCGTCCCCTACGCCTTCGGCTACATGATGGCGGCGAAGGTGGGAACCGGCATCGTCGCCGAGATCGGCTCGATGCGCATCACCGAGGAGATCGACGCGCTCGAGGTGATGGGGATCAGCTCGATGACGTTCCTGTGCGGCTCGCGCCTGCTGGCCTCGTGGATGGTGCTGCCGTTCGTCTACATCGGAGGCGTCGGCGCGGCGTTCGTCGCGAGCTATCTCGCGGTGGTGATCCAGATCCACGAGGTCTCGCCGGGCGGCTACGACTTGATCTTCTGGGCCTTCCAGAATCCGACCGACCTGCTCTACAGCATGATCAAGGGCGCCTTCATGGCGACCGGGATCGTGATCGTCGGCTGCTACTACGGCTACACGGCGTCCGGCGGTCCGGTCGGCGTCGGCACGGCGACGGCGAAGTCGATGGTGCTGAACATCGTCTACGTGCACTTGATCGGCATGATGGGAACGCAGCTCTTCTGGGGCGCGAACCCGCGCGCGCCGATCGGGGGGTAGGCGGGGCGGCTCACGGCCGCAGGACGTCGAGCATCACCGGCTACCACACCGCTGTGCGTGCGTCGAAGCGGTGCAGCGCCCGATCGCGCGTGACGAGCTGCGCGCCTGCGGATCGCGCGGTGGCGTAGATCAGCCGGTCGGCGGGGTCGCCGGGGAAGTCCTCGGCGTCGAGCAGCGCGGCCGCGACGGCGACGTCGGCGCTGGGCGCGAGCGCGACCACGCGATCGAGCGCGAGCGCCTGGCGCACCCACGTCCCGAGCTCGCGATCCAGCGAGATGCGGCGCTTGCCGACGAGCATCGCCACCTCCCACGCGCTCAGCGTGCAGATCCCGATCTCCTCGGCGGAGTCGATCGCTCGGGCCGCAGCACGGGAGAGCCTGCCCGGCTGTGCGACCCACCACAGCCAGGCGTGCGTGTCGAGGACGATCACTGCTCCGCGTCCCAGGCGACGTCGATGGGCGCGAGGAGATCGTCGTCGGCGACGAGGAACGTCACGGAACCGGTGAGCGGTGCGGGCTCGCCGATGGCGACGAGGCGCGCGACCGCGCGGCCGTGCTTGGTGACGACGATCTCCTCGCCCGTGAGCGCGACGTCGTCGAGCAGGGCGAGGCAGCGTGCCTTGAACTGGCTGGCGGAGATGGTTTTCATGACCATGGTCACATTACCATGGTCAAGAGATGGAGTGAGTGCAAGTGCGGTCATGCGGGCTATGAGCGGTCACAGGCCGATCTTCGCCCCCGACCGGCCCGACGTTCACCGCAGCGTTACGCGATGTTCCCGTCCTGGTCACCGGAACAAGGTCGCTTGCAGGGAAGTTCTGCACATGAACACGAACGAACTGCACGACGCGAACGCGTCTCGCTCGACCGCACGGGTCGACCTCCACTGCCACTCCACCGCCAGTCAGCTCTCCAAGCTCGGCATCCAGCGCGCCGTCGGCCTGCCCGAGTGCGCCACCCCGCCCGAGGAGGTCTACGCGCTCGCGAAGCGGCGCGGCATGGACTTCGTCACGATCACCGACCACGACACGATCGCCGGCTGCCTCGAGATCGCCGACCGGCCCGACGTCTTCGTCTCCGAGGAGCTCACGGCCTGGTTTCGCGGCGAGCCGCAGGCCGTGCACATCCTCTGCTTCGGGATCACGCCCGACGACCACGACTGGCTGCAGGCCCACGCCCGCGACGTCGAGACGGTCGCCGCCTACCTGCACGAGCACGAGATCGCCTGCGCGCTCGCGCATCCCTTCTACGCGGTCGAAGCGCCGCTGACGCCGCGCCATCGCCGCCGGCTGGCGCAGCTCTTCCCGGTCTGGGAGGTGCGCAACGGCGCCCGCGCGCCGGCGCTGAACGCACCTGCCGGCGTCTACATCGAGACGCACGGAGGCACCGGGGTCGGCGGCTCCGACGACCACGCCGGCGTCGACATCGGGCGCACGTACACGGAGGCGCCGAGCGCCGCGACGCCGGCCGAGTTCCTCGCCCACCTGCGCGCCGGAGACGTCGCGGCGGGCGGCAAGCAGGGCAGCGCCGCGAAGTGGGCCCACAGCGCGATCGCGCTCGCCGTGCGGGCGCTGATGACCCCGGGCCCGCCCACCCCGGCCGAGCCGCCGGACCCGGCCGCGGTGCTGCGGATGGCCGAGCGGATGATGCTCGAAGGCGACGCGCGCAGCGGCGCCACCGGCAGCGACGTCAGCCCGGAGGACGGGCGCCGGCTCGTGCGCGCGTGGCTCGACGCGATCGACCTCGACCTCGATGCGCAGACGCTGATCGCGCAGCTGCAGGCGGAGGACTTCTCGCACTCCGACCTCGCGCGCCGCGCCCGGCGCGTGCACGAACGGCGCCTGGCGGGCGCGGTCGACGGCGTCCTGCGCGCTGCCGCGGAAGGCGCCGATGCCGGCATCGCGGCGTTGGAGCTCTTCGCCGCGTGCACGCCGATCGTCCCGTACGTGCCGGCGCAGGCGTTTCTCGCGCGCGAGAAGGAGAAGCTGATGGCGCGCGAAAGCGATGCCGTGCGGGTCGCGCTCGTCGCCGACGGCGTCGGGGGGATGCACGGCGTCACGCACACGCTCGACGAGATCCGCGAGCGCGGCCTGGCGGGCTTCGAGGTCGAGGTCGTCGGGACCGATCGCAACGTCGACCGTCGCCTGTCCGTCGTGGCCGAGGTCGACGTGCCGTTCTACCCCGGTCTGCAGGTCGGCGTCCCGAGCCTGCCGGCGGTGGCCGAGACGCTGACGGAGGGCCGCTACGACCTCGTCCACCTCGTCTCACCGGGGCCGGCGGGGATCGGCGCGGCGCTGATCGCAAAGCTGCTCGGCCTGCCGGTCGTCGGCTCCTACCACACCGAGCTCGCCGCCTATGCGCGCGTCCGTGCCGGCGATCCGCGCATCGAGGCCGCGATGCGCGGCGTGCTCGCCGCCTTCTATGGGCAGTGCGGCAGCGTGCTGTCGCCGAGTGCCGCGGCCGACGCGTCGCTGCTGGCGCTGGGGATTCCGGCCGAGCGGATCGGCCGCTGGGATCGCGGCGTCGACGTCGGGCGCTTCTCGCCCGAGCTGCGCGATCGCGCCGAGGAGGACACGCGCATCGACGTCCTCTACGCCGGGCGGCTGACGCGCGAGAAGGGCGCCGACCTGCTCGCCGACGCGTTCCTGCTCGCGTACGCGCGCGATCCTCGCCTGCACCTGCTGCTCGCCGGCGGCGGGCCGGAGGAGGACGCGCTGCGCGCCCGGCTCGGCAGCGCCGCGACGTTCCTCGGCTGGCTCGACGGCGACGCGCTCGCGCGCGCCTACGCGAACGCCGACGCGTTCCTGTTCGCGAGCGAGACGGACACCTTCGGCCAGGTGATCCTCGAGGCGCAGGCGAGCGGCCTCGCGGTGCTGGCGGTCGACGCCGGCGGTCCGCGGGAGCTGATCGAGGACGGCCGCACCGGCCTGCTCGCTCCGCCCGACCCCGAGGCGCTCGCCGCTGCGCTCGCCGGGTTGGCAGGTCGGCCCTCGATGCGTGCTCAGCTCGGCGCCGCGGGCGTCGAGGCCGCGCGCGGACGCTCGTGGGAGCGGGCGCTCGGGCAGCTTGCGGACGGGTATGCGCGAGCGCTCGGCGGCTCCCGCCATGCCGCCGTCGCAGCCTGAACGGCGGTGGTGGGCGCACTCCGGGCAGACACCGGCGTGCGCCCTCGACCCGCGGCGGCCGGGTGGGGATCGTGCACGTCGTGCACCGACGAACGCTCGCGCTCGCGGCCGTCGCCGCGATCGGCATGGCGCCCGGCTGCGGCAGCAGCAAGCCGGGGTACTGCTCCGATCGCAGCTCGCTCGAGAGCTCGGTCAAGGGCCTGACGAACGTCAGCAGCCTGAGCTCGTTGCAGTCGCAGCTCAAGCAGGTCGAGGCCGATGCGAAGGCGCTCGTCGCCTCCGCCAAGAGCGACTTCCCGAGCCAGACCAGTGCGATCGACTCCTCGGTCTCGGCGCTGGCGAGCGCGCTCGACGCGCTCCCGGCAGCGCCCTCAGCGAGCCAGCTCGCCGCGCTCGTGCCCGACGCGCAGGCCGTCGTGAGCGCCGTCGGCGCCTTCGACGACGCGACCAGCTCGACGTGCGACTAGCTGTGCGCGGACGACCCGTCGAGACCCCGAGAGCCGGGAACGGGGATCGAACCCGTGACCTCCGCTTTACAAGAGCGGCGCTCTGCCAGCTGAGCTATCCCGGCGTGGGGTCGAGTCTAAGGCCCAGATGCCCGTTCGAGGTGCCGTTGCGACTGTAACGCGCACCCCACGGCCGGGTACCTGTGGTCGATGGATCTCGACGCCCGACACCGGCGTGCACGCGAGCGCGGCGTGAACCCGATCGTCTACTGGCTCGTGCGAGCGGTCATGCAGCCGTTCTTCCATCTGTACTTCCGCCTCTCGCGGATCGGGCGCGAGCACATCCCGCAGGAGGGGGCCGTCATCTTCGCGGCCAACCACCGCAGCTTCCTCGACCCGTTCGTGATCGCGACGATGGTGCGGCGCCCGATCTACTACGTCGCGAAGAAGGAGCTGTTCCGCAACCGCGTGCAGGCGTGGTTCCTCAACTCGCTCGGCGCCTTCCCCGTCGACCGCGGCCACGCCGACCAGGACATGATCGAGACCGCGAAGGCGATCCTCGCGCGCGGGGACTGCGTGCTGATGTTCCCCGAGGGCACGCGCGTGCGTCCCGGCCCGCCCGGCAAGGCCAAGCGCGGCGTCGGGCGGCTCGCGCTCGAGAGCGGTGCGCCCGTCGTGCCGCTCGCCGTGATCGGCACGACCGACGTGCGTCGCGGCTGGCGGATCCGCCCTCGCAAGATCCGCATCCGCGCCGGGCGCCCACTCACCTTCCCGTGCGTCGAGGCCCCCTCGCGCGAGCTCGCCGCCGCCGTCACCGACCGCATCTGGCCCTGTGTGATGCTCCAGTGGGAGTGGCTCGGCGGCGCCACCCCGCTGCGCCGTGCGGCCGTCATCGGCGCCGGCGCGCACGGCCCGGCGCTCGCCGCCGCGCTCGCGCGCGGCGGGCTCGACGTCGAGCTCGAGGGCGAGTCTCAGCAGCAGCCGTCCGACGTCGCGCTGCCCGAGCGCGTGCGCGTGACGCCCGCGGCGGAGCTGGAGCTCGGCGTCCACGACCTCGTCTGCCTCGCCGTCGCCGAGCAGGATCGTCCAGCCGCGCTCGCCTCCTACGGCGGCCGCATCCCGGCACGCGCCGGCGTGCTGACGGTCGAGCACGACACGTCGGTCGTGCTCGCCTCCAACGACAGCGCCTTCGCGCGTGAGCTCGCACGCGTGCTGCGGGGATCCGGCTTCGACGTCGACGCCCAGCGCGACGGCGAGGACGACGCGTCGCGCTGGCCGCGCAGGGCCCGGGCCGCGTAGAAAGGGGATACTGGACGTGCGGTGTCGGATCCTCAGCCCATGTCCAAGCAGGAGCTCGATCGCGAGTTCTCCGAGCTGTACCGGACGCACCTGCGCGACGTCTACTCGTACTCGTACTACCGCGTCGGCAACCACCACGACGCCGAGGACCTCACCGAGCAGACCTTCCTGCAGGCATATCGCCACTACGAGCGTGCGCTGCGCGAGTCCGACGGGCGCCCGCTGCGGCCGTGGCTCATCCGCATCGCGCACAACCTCGCGGCGAACTTCTACCGCGACCGCGCGCGCAAGCCGGAGGCGGCGATCGAGGATGCGGCCGTGATCAGCGCGCCGCACACGACCGAGACGCTCGTGGAGGGCCGCGAGCAGCTCGAGGAGATCCTCGCCGGCGTCCAGCAGCTGCCGGACGATCGCCGCGAGGCGCTGATCATGCGCTTCGCGCTCGACATGGACAACCGCGAGATCGCACGCGCGCTCGGGCGCACCGACGGCGCCACGAAGGTCCTGCTGCACCGCGCGATCAAGCAGCTCGAGGGGATCGTCGGCATGGACGGGCAGGCCGCATGAGCACGATGGACTTCGAGTCCCGCCTGCGTGCCGCGCTGACCCCCGTCGAGCCGCCCGAGGAGCTTGCGGTGCGGCTCGAGCGCACGCTCGTCAACCTGACCGAGCTGGCCGCCGACGAGCTCGAGGCATGGGAGCTCTCCTCGATGCGCGACCCGCGCAACTGGGTGCGGCCGGCGGCCGCGGCGGTCGTTGGCGCCGGCGCCGGAACGGCGCTCGTCGTGCTGCGGGTGCGCAGCCGCCATCGCCGTCGCGTCGCGCAATCGAGCGGGGTCATCGACCTCGCCGAGCGCACCATGCGGGATCTGGCCGACGAGGCCCGTAGGCTGCTCCCGTAGTCCAGGGACCGACCTAGTCGTACACGCTCCGGTGATCCGGAGCGGCACAAGCCGCGTAGAGCTGATTGACGCGATGCCGCTCTCCAGCAAACACCCACGTGCCACGTTGCGGGACCTCGCCGACGAGGACCTGATGCAGCTCGTGCAGCGCACCGAGCCGGCCGCCTTCGAGGTGATCTACGACCGCCATGCCTCCGCGTCCTTCTCGCTCGCCTACCGCATGTGCGGCACGCGCACGCTCGCCGAGGACATCGTGCAGGAGGCGTTCCTCTCGATCTGGCGCAGCGGGGCCCGCTACGACCGCGCCCGCGGCAGCGTCCGCACCTGGATCCTCGGGATCACGCACCACCGTGCGATCGACGTGCTGCGACGTGGGACCGTCGCCGAACGCTTCCGCGCCAGCGACGAGGGAATCGAAGAGCGCCTCGAGGCGCACGAGCTCACCGACGTGGAAGTCGCGCGCCGCGAGGAGGCCCAGGAAGTCCGCGGCGCGCTCGAGGACCTGCCCGACGACCAGCGCCGCGCGATCGAGCTCGCGTACTTCGGCGGCTTCACCCAGAGCGAGATCGCCGACATGCTCGGCGTCCCGATCGGCACGGTGAAGGGCCGCATGCGTTTGGGCCTGGAGAAGATGCGCGGACGGCTCGCACCGGCCGCCGAGGTGATGTCGTGAGCGACCGCTGCCAACACGCCGACACCGTCGCCTCGTACCTGCTCGGCGCCCTGCCGCAGGCCGAGTGCGCGAGCTTCGAGCAGCACCTCGCCGACTGCCCGGCGTGTCGCGAGGACGTCGCCGCGCTGCGTATCGTCGTCGACCGCCTGCCCGCCGCCTCGCCGCCGGCCGAGCCGCCGCTCGAGCTGCGCGAGCGGATCGTCGCGGCCGTCTACTCCGAGGCCGAGCTGCTGCAGGCCGCCGGTCCCTCGGCGGACCGCGTGCGGCGTCCGACACGCGAGCGCGGCCGCTCGCGCCGCTTCGCGCTGGCCGGCTCGTTCGCCGCCGTCGCGCTCGCGGCGGTTGCGGGCGGCTTCGGCCTGCGCGCCGCCACCGACAACGGCACGACGCGCACGGTCGTTCAGATCCGCACCGTGCAGGCGACCGTCAGCGGTCCCGCCGCAGCCGGTGGTCGAGCGGCCGTCGTGCTGCGCAGCGGCGTTGCGACCCTGCGCGTCAAGGGCCTGCCGGCTCCGCCACGCGGCTACGTCTACGAGGTGTGGCTGCTCAAGCGCGGCGCGACAGCTCCGTCGCCGACCGACGCGCTCTTCAGCGTCAACCATCGCGGCGACGGTCGTGTCGCGCTGCCGAGCACGGCTGGCGTGAAGACGGTGCTCGTGACGGCCGAGCCCGACGGCGGCAGCCCGGCTCCGACCACGACGCCGTTCATCACCGCGCCGCTGTAGCGCGCGGCCGACGGGCTTCACCGTCGGCTGATCGTCCCCTGAGCTGGCCTGAACCTTCGGCTGATACGGTCCGCGCGCGATGCCCACCTGCTATCGCCATCCGACGCGGGAGACGGGGGTCGCGTGCTCCTCCTGCGGGCGCCCGATCTGCCCCGACTGCATGACGTCGACCCCGGTCGGCATGCGCTGCCCGGAGTGCGCACGCCAGCGCACGCGGGTGCATCGGCCCGCGCTCGGCCAGGCCGCCGCGCCGATCGCGACGCAGGCGATCGTCGCGCTCAACGTGATCGCCTACCTCGGCGAGATCCTCAGCGGCAACGGCATCAGCAACGTCAGCTCCGGTGACGTCTTCATCCACGGCGCGCTGTTCGGTCCGTCGATCTCGATCGACCACGAGTACTGGCGGATCGTGAGCTCGGGCTTCCTGCACCAGGGCATCCCCCACATCGGTCTCAACCTGGTCTTCATCTGGCTGATCGGCCGCACGCTGGAGCCGGCGATCGGCACTGCACGCTTCGTCGCGCTCTACCTGACCGCGCTCGTGTGCGGATCCTTCGGCGTGCTGCTGCTGGAGCCCAACGCGATCACGGTCGGCGCGTCGGGCGCGGCGTTCGGGCTGCTCGGCGCGCTGATCGTCGAGGCGCGCTCGCGCGGCATCGACCTGTGGTCCACGGGCCTGCCGCAGCTCGCGCTGATCAACTTCGCCTTAACGTTTGCCCTGCCGAACATCGCGATCGGCGCCCACGTCGGCGGCTTCGCCGGCGGCGTCCTCGTCGGCATGCTGTTCGTCGAGGCCGATCGGCGCCGGGTGCCGCGGATGGTCTCGCTCGGGGCGTGCGTCGCGATCGGCGTGGCCGCGTTCCTCGGCGGCATCGCAATCGCCGGCTGAGGCTGGAATGCCCTGACGGGCGGGCCGCCCCGGGCGGACCGAAGTCCACCCGGGGCGCGTGCGCTGCCCGTTGCTACATGACTACGGCTTGCAGACGATCGTTCCGTCGTCGCCGGCCGTCGAGCCCACGAACGTGGTCGAGTTCGGGTCGTAGTTGCCTGCTGCGTCGACACGGCGCTTGAACGAGAACTCCGCGTGCATCGGCGCCTTGCCGCTCTTCGGGCACTTGACGCCCTCGATGTAGCCGCGCGTGACGCCGTTGACCTTGGTCGTCGCGAAGATGCTGAAGTCGATCTTGGTGGCGACGATGTCGCCGCCGATGATGGTCTTCAACGTGTCCGGCACGCCGATCTTGGAGCGGTAGCCGTACTTTCCGCTCGTCTTCTTGAGCGGCACCTTGAACGTCTCGTTGATGATGGCCGGGTGCTCGATGTCGATGTTGACGGTGATGCTCTTGCCGCCGGGACCGTTGAACATCGTGATGTCCCCGTGCGAGCTGATCCCCAGCCGGACGGCCGTGCCATAGGCTTTGCCGGTGCCGATCTTCGAGCCCTTCGGGCACGCGCTGAGGACGCCGCGCGCGTTCTTCAGCTTGCTGACTGAGCACGACTTGAACAGCTTGCCGTTGGCGACAGCGCCTTTCGGCAGCTGGTAGTCGATGCTCTGCAGCACGAAGTTCGCGTCAGACGGGACGTCCTTGATCGTCGTCTTGAGATGGAGCTTCAACGGCTGATGCGGCTTCGTGAGGTGGTTCGGGGTGACGTCCCCCGTGAGTGTGACGACTACGTGCGGCGCGTCGGCCGCTGGAGCGACGGCGGCGAGCAGCATGGTGGCTGCCGCGGCGGTCGCTGCGATTCGAACGGTGCGGATGGATGGCATTCCACCATGATAAACGCCTGTGTACCGGTGGTCCACCGGAAACCGACCGCTGGTCAGAGCTCGACCGTGAGCGCACAATTCGACGTTTGAGCTACGCAGTCCGGATGGAGCACGTGCGCGAGCAGCTCGAGCCCGTCGATCAGCCGTGGGCCGGGGCGGGAGAAGTAGGCCGCGGCATCGACCGCGACGACCTCGCCCGCGCCAAGTCCGGCGAGCCGGTCGCGATACGCCAGCGCCTCGGCGTGCGAACGTGGCGCGTCGTAACCACATGGCATCACGACCACGACGTCCGGCTCGGCGGCCGCGACCTCCTCCCAGCTGCGGCGCTCGGAGTGCTCGCCCGGCATGCCGAGCACGTCGAAGCCGCCCGCGAGCTCGATCAGCTGCGGCGTCCAATGGCCGGCGACGTAGAGCGGGTCGAGCCACTCGAGCGCGGCGACGCGCAGCTGACGTCGCCCGCGCACCGCCAGCCGCACGCGGTCGATGCGCGCGGCCGCGTCCTGCACGAGCGCGACGCCCGCGTCCTTGCGCCCGGTCGCCTGCGCGAGTGTGCGCACGTCGCCCAAAACCTCGCCGAGCGTGCTGGGATCGAGCGAGATCACCTGCGGGCGCGACTCGATCCGCTCGGCGATCGCGCGCACGTCGTCGTAGGAGACGGCGCACACCGCGCACAGCGCCTGCGTGACGATCAGGTCCGGGCGCAGGTCGTCCAGCGCGTCGGCGTCGAGCTCGTAGATCGACTCGCCGTGATCGGTGCGGGCGCGCACTGCGGCGTCGATCTGGCCCGTCGTGAGCCCCGCGGGCAGCGTGTCGCGCGTGACCCGCGGCAGCTCCCGAACCGCGGGCGGGTAGTCGCACTCGTGCGTGACGGCGACGACCTCGGAGCCGAGCCCCAACGCGAACAGGATCTCGGTCGCGGAGGGGACGAGGCTCACGATGCGCACGGCGACTCCTCGGGTAAGGTCATCTCGATGAGGACGATATGCCACTGCTGAGCGAAGACGAGATCTCCCGACGCCTGGAGGGCGGCGACTGGCACCGCGAGGGGGATGCGATCGTGCGTGACCTGCGGCTCGCCGACTTCGCGGCGGCGATCGGGCTCGTCGAGCGCGTCGCGGAGCTGGCCGAGGCGGCCAACCACCACCCCGACATCCTCGTCCACGGCTGGAACAAGGTGCGGCTGACGCTCTCGACGCACTCCGAGGGCGGGATCACGGCGGCGGATTTCGCGCTCGCCGAGCGGATCGACGCGCTCGCGTAGCGACGCCGCCCCGCCGCCGACGCCCACGGCGACTGCTACGGTTCGCGCCCAGTCGATGAGCGACGAAGACGACCTGTCCCGAAGTAGCGGCGCGCGACCCGGGGCGGCGCTGTGAGCGCCCTGCTGCTGCTCGCCCTGCTCGCGCTCGTCGCGGTCAACGGCTTCTTCGTCGCGGCCGAGTTCGCGCTCGTGCGTGCGCGCCGCTCGCGGATCGAGGAGATGGCCCAGGAAGGGCAGGCCGGCGCGCGCATCGCGCTCGCCGAGCTGGAGGAGATCACCGAGTACCTCTCCGCCTGCCAGCTCGGCATCACGCTCGCCTCGATCGGCATCGGCTTCCTCGGCGAGCCGGCGATCGCGCAGCTGATCGAGCCGGCGTTCGGCGGCCTCTCGCACGGCGTCGCGGCGGCGATCAGCATCTTCATCGCGTACGTGCTCGTGACCGTGATCCACATCACCGTCGGCGAGCAGGTGCCGAAGGTGATCGCGATCCAGCGCGCCGACGGCACCGTCAAGCGCATCGCCCGCCCGCTGCAGCTGTTCGCGCGCGCGTTCCATCCCTTCGTCGTGGCGCTCAACCGCGCGTCGATCGGGATCCTGCGCCTGCTGCGGATCGACGCGAACCTCGCCGAGGACGCCGGCGGCACGCCCGAGGAGCTCAAGCAGCTGATCGCCGAGTCCTACACCGGCGGCAAGCTGGACGAGGGGGAGGCGGGGATGCTCGCGGGCGTCTTCCACCTGCACGAGCAGGAGGCGCGCCAGGTGATGACGCCGATCCCGGCCGTCGTCACGGTCGACGTCTCCGACACGGTCGCGGCCGCGATGCGCCGCTGCGTCGAGACCGGCCACACGCGGCTCGTCGTGACCGAGGACGAGAACACCGATCGCATCCGCGGGCTCGTGCACGCGAACCGGCTCGCCAAGCAGCTGATGGAGGCCGGCGCCGAAGCGTCGATCGAGCCGCTCGTGCGCGACGCGCCGATCGTGCCCGAGACGAAGCCGCTCGACGACCTGCTCGCCGACCTGCAACGGCAGCGCAGCTCGATGGCGATCGTCGTCGACGAGTACGGGCGCACCGCCGGGGTGGTGACGGTCGAGGACATCATCGAGGAGATCGTCGGCGAGATCACCGACGAGACCGATCCGACCGCCGGCTCGGTGCGACGGCTGGCGAACGGCGACTGGTTCGTGCGCGGGCATGTCGCGGTGACCGACCTCGAGGACTACGGCCTCTCGCTGCCCGTCGACACCGACGCCTACAACTCGGTCGGCGGCTTCGTCTTCGCCGAGCTCGGCCGGCTGCCCAAGCGCGGCGACACCGTCACCGCCGACGGCTACTCGATCCGCGTCGAGTCGGTGCGCGAGAACCGCATCGAGGCAGTGCGGATCTCGTCACGGCACGTGGCCTGAACCGCGCAAGACTTCCTCATTGCTCACATAGGTGCGCAAATGCTCCTGACGCGCTACGGTGCCCGGCGGCAACCGTCCGGCACGCCGGTGGTTGAGGAGGAGAGAGAGCAGTGGGGTGGACCGGTGGGTCCGCAAAGCGAAGCCGGCCCGCTTGGACGGGCCGGCTTCGTTGCTTCTGGGAGGAGGTGCTGCTGTGAGGTACGTCGCGGAGCAAGTATCGGACCGTGACGTGAGCCGAGGCTAAGCAGCCCCTGAGAAACCTCTCATCAGGAGTAGTCGTGCAGTCCCTTGCCCGTCTTCTTGCCGAGATCGCCCGCGGCGACGAGGTCCCGGACACGCTGGGGAACGGTCGCGCCGATCGCGTCGCCGATCGCCTGCGAGACGTCGAGGCCGACGTAGTCGAGCAGCGCGAGCGGGCCCATCGGATGGCCGGCGCCGAGGCGCATGCACGTGTCGATCGCCTCCGGCTCCATGCCGGTCTGCTCCATGAAGGCGACAGCGCTGAAGAGATACGGGAACAGCAGGCGGTTCACGACGAAGCCCGCGATGTCCGGCACCTCGACGGCGGTCTTGCCGAGCGCGGCGCACAGCGCGCGGCTGCGCTCGCGCACGTCCTCGACGGCCGCGGGCGCGAACGCCAGCTCGACGAGCGCCATCTTCGGCACCGGGTTGAAGACGTGCAGGCCGGCGAAGCGCTCTGGCCGGCCGGTCTCCTGCGCGAGCGCGGCGACCGAGAGGGAGGACGTCGTCGTCGCGAGCACCGCGTCCGCGGCCGCGATGCGTCCGAGCTCGCTCAGCACGGCCGCCTTCGTCGCGTGGTCCTCCGCGACCGCCTCGACGAGGAACGTCGCCGGCGCGAGCTGCGCGAGCTCGGCGACGACGGTCACGCGCTCCGCGATCGGCTCCTCGCTCAGCTTGCCGCACCACTTCGCGACGGCGCCGCGCGCGCGCTCCGCCGACGTCTCCGAGCGCGCCCACAGGAGCACCTCGCCCTGCTGTGCCGCCGTTGCGGCCAAGCCGCATGCGATCGCCCCAGAACCTGCGATCCCCAGCCGTTCCTGCACCTCGGTTGCTCCTTTGGTTGACTCGCCAGTCAGCGGCTACAGAGTAGGGACCGGCGGGCGGCATCGTCGCACGATCGCGCAGCCGGCAGCTCGATCACCGCATCCGCGGCCCGGCAGGCGCGCACGCGCCGCGGCCCCACGCCCCGATCGACGCGCACGACGCGCCCCGCGCGGTCGAGCCAGAGCAGATCGAGCGCGAAGCGCATGCCGAACGTGTGGATCGAGCGCGTGCGCGGCAGCAGCAGGGCGGCGTCGGGCGGCAGCGACCGCAGCCCCGCGAGCCCGAGCAGCCGCGCGAGCGGGCCGTTCGCCAGACAGACGTCGAGCCCGGCGCGCTCGACGCGGGGGAGGCGACGCAGGCGGGGCGGCAGCGGCATGGCCGCGCTGACCCCGGCGGCGACCGGATCTCGCCCCTCAGCCCTCCCAGCGGAAGCCGGTCGTCGACGGTCGCGGCGCGAGCGGGCTCGGCGGCAGGCCGTCGGAGGGGTCGGGCAGGTTGTAGCCGCCCGGGGCGATGTCGTTCGGCGTGTCCGGATGGAAGAGCGAGGCGAGATACTGCGCCTGCCCACGACCCGGCCCGAGCTCGAACTGGCCGCCGCCGTAGGCGCGGATCCCATGCTCGGCGCAGTAGTCGTAGCCGGCGCAGAGGCGCTCCAGGCCGCCGAAGCGCGACGGCTTGACGTTCACCATCCGCGGCGCGAACGGCAGCGCCTCGATGTCGGCGATCGAGTGGATCGGGGCGTCCCAGGTGATGCGGTCGCGGTGCGGTGCGAGCAGCTCGTCGATCCCCGGCGCGCTCAGGTCGGGGTCCTCCAGCCACGCGTCGGGGAAGCCCTCCGCGATGCGGCGGTAGAGCTTCGGGTCGGCGGGGTTGTCGACGACGGTGCCCTTGTAGTGGCCCTTGAAGTCGAGCGAGTCGATCGCGCCGGTCGCGGCGAGCGCTGCGACGAGCGCCTCGTCCCAGCCGGGCGTCGGGTCGAGCTTGAAGCGCAGCGTCGGGTAGCGCGCGAGCAGGCGCTCGATCTCCTCGGCGGTAGGCGGGACGCCCGCCTCGGGATCCTCGTGCAGCCGCCGCGAGGTGACGAACGTCACCGGCTGCGGGGTGCGGCCCAGGACCTCGTGCAGCGCGCGGTCCGCCTGGCGCAGCGCGAGGTCGAGCGCGGCGGAGTGGAACGCCCAGCGGCGGTAGAGCCGCGATACCTCGCCGCGCACCGGCTCGACCGGGAACAGGTCGAGTGCGTCGACGCGCGCGCAGAAGTCGCCGAGCGTCGTCTCGCCGGCGAGGTCGAGGATCGCGCCGGCACCCTGGAGCACCTCGTGGTCCTCGGCGTCGTAGACGACGTCCTCGCCGACGCCCTCGTGCCCGGCGCCGTGCAGGTGGATGACGGTCGTCTTACGCGTGAAGCCGCTGGAGACGTCGCGCACGAGCCCCTCGAGCGCGTAGGACTCGACGCGCAGCGGCAGCTCGGCGAGCAGGGCGTAGGTGCTCATCGGGCTGGAGCCTACGCGCCCGCGTCGAGCGGCGGCTGCTCGCCACCGCGCTCCAGCCGCGCGACGAGCTCGTCGAGGCGCAGCTCCTCGAGGCCCTTGCCGACCGCCTCCAGCTCGCCCGCGCAGTACTCCACGAGCGCGCGTCCCTCGGCGACGAGCTCCAGCGTCTCGCGCAGGCCCGCCTCGCCGGAGTCGAGCCGGCGGACGATCTCCTCGATGCGCGCGCTCGCCTGCTCGTAGGAGCGCGGCGCGGGCGGCTGCGGCGTCGGGTCCCCGCTCGTCATCGGTGGGGATCCTCGACGTTCGCCCGGACGCGATCGTCGTGGAAGCGCAGCGTCAGCGCGCCGGCCGCGCGCGCCCGCGCGGCGGACGTGACGAGCTCGCCGCCGGCGTCCTCGACGAGCGCATAGCCGCGTGCGAGCGTGCGCTCGGGATCGTGCGCGCCGAGCGCGAGCAGGAGCCGTTCGAGCTCGCTGCGACGCCGCCCGTGGTCGATCGTCGTGGAGGCGGACCTGCGTTGCAGGACGAGCAGGCGGGTGCCGGTGAGCTCACGCTCGCGGGCGCCGCGCCGTCGGGCGCTCGCGCGCAGCTCGCGCAGCTGCTGGTGCAGCCGGCGCCGGTGGCGCGCGACATGCTCGACCGGGGCGCGCGCCAGCCCGGCGAGTGCCCGGGCGCGCTCCAGCACGGCACGGCGGCCGTGCGCGTCGAGGCGGCGCGCCTCGCGCAGCAGCGTCGCATGGGCGGCGCGGCAGTCGATCTGCACGGCGGCCTCGGCGGCGTGCGTCGGCGTCGAGGCGGTGACCGCCGCGACGTCGTCGATCAGCGTGCGGTCGGTGTGGTGCCCGACGGAGGCGATCACCGGAACGCGCAGCAGCGCGACGGTGCGGCAGAGCGCCTCGTCGCAGAAGGCGAAGAGGTCCGCGAGCGAGCCGCCACCGCGCGCGACGACGATCGTCTCGACCTCCTCGATCGCGGCCAGCTCGCGCAGCGCCCGGGCGATCGCCGGCGCGGCGTGGCGATCCTGCACCGGCGCGAAGCCCCAGATCACGCGCCCCGCCCAGCCGCGGCGCCGCAGGCCGGCGAGGATGTCGTCGCGCGCCTTGCCGCCCTCGCCGGTGACGACGCCGATCGTGCGCGGCAGCAGCGGGCGGGGGAGCCGCTTCTGCGGCTCGAGCAGTCCCTCGGCGGCCAGCAGCTTGCGCAGCCGCTCGACCTGCGCGAGCAGGTCGCCCTCGCCGGCGACGCGCAACCCGGTGGCGCGGAACGAGAACGACGGCGAGGAGGTCGCGCTGCCGGGGTAGTAGTCGCAGCCGCCGGCGATCACGACCTGCGCCCCGTCGACGGGGTCGACGCCGAGTTGGTCGAAGTCGCTGCGCCACATCGAGCACGGCAGCGCCCCGCGCGCGTCGCGCAGCTCGAAGTAGACGGTCGTGCGGCTCGTGCGCAGGTTCCACACCTCGCCGAAGACCTGCACCCGCGCGAGCGCGCGCAGCCGCTCCCGCAGCTTGTCGGCATACGCGCCGACGGGGAACGGCCCCGGCAGCGCGCTGCCCGCGATCCCCGCAGGCGCCGAAGCTGGCTCGCTCATCGCGAGCGAGCGTAGCTCACGGCGCGGCTGCGGCCGGCTGCTGCGTCAGGCCGCGTCGTCGGCGACGCTGGCGAGCGTCGCCATGTCCGGCGTTGCGGGCTCGCCGCGGACCTCGCCGGCGATCGCGAGTGTGTCGAGGCGGGCGATCTCGCGCTCGCCCTCGAGGCGGGCGGGATGGTCGGACGGGAGCGGGGCGATCAGGCGGCGGATGCGCTCGCGCAGCTGGAGCGCGAAGTGCGGCGTCGAGGCGCCCATCAGCTGGCGCACGTCCTCGACGGTGACCGCGTGCTCGGGACGGAGGCGATCGGGGCGCTCGGCTTGGCTCACGGTTGGGCGGAGGTCGAGGTGGTGGCGACGGGGGCGATCTCGAGCAGGCTGTCGATACGCGATTGGACGGGCAGCGAGATCGCTGCTTCGTCCCCGATCAGCCAGCCGTGATTGTAGACCCCGCGCACTGGATCGCGCGTGTAGCCGGGCTGGATGTCGCGCAGGTACGCGCCGACCGCAAGCGGCAGCACGGCCGCGTCGTCGAGCAGCAGCAGCGGTCCGTAGGTCCCGCTGGCCGACAGCGGCGCGGCCGCCGCGGCGTCGAGCGGCCGCCCCGCGTTCGCGAACACGAGACCATGGCCGGGGTCGACGACCCCCCAGCCGAAGACGCCGTCGTGGAAGCGCGCGAACGCGATCGCGCTGTCGACCGGATCCTTGCCGGCGATGCGGGTCACCGTGCCGAGCCCGCGCAGCGCCCGCTGCACCCCGCGCCCGATGGCCGCGGTCGGGCCGAGCACGTAGATGCGCGGCCGGCGGTGAGCCTGCAGTGCCGCGAACGTCGGTCCCGGGATCGTGTCGCGATGGACGAACAGGATCGGGTCGCCGCTCTTCGCCGCCCAGGCGGCTGCGGGCATGGCGTACTGCGGCAGGTCGGCGGAGACGACCACGACAGCGCGGCTCGGACGACCGTCGGCCGCGCTCTGAAGGCGGTCGATCGCGGCTGTGAGCGCGATCGGGTCGCTGCCGGCGAGCGTCGTCGTGCGGAAGCCGGCCGGCGCCGGGGCGGCTCCGGCGCGCACGATCTGCGCGCCGCCGAGCGCCGGCGATCCAGTCGGCGCGAGCGCTGTGAGCGCTTCGCTGCTCGCCGCCGGCAGCGCGTCCCCATCGGACAGCAGCAGCGGCGCGCGCAGCGGCGCGCTCATCAGCACCGCTGCGGCGAGCCCGACCTGCCACGAGCGCTGGTCTATGAGCACCACGGCGGGCGGCCGGGACGCGGTCCCGCCCGCCCCGCCGCCCGGATAGACGGCGCGCGCGACGGCGGCGGCGTCCGCGACCGCGTCGGCGCCGCCGACGCGCGTCGTGTTCTTCGTCGCGAAGGCGGGAAAGCCGAGCTGCTGGGATGCGTCGGACTGGTCGCCGCGCTGGCCGAGCTGCGGCGTGTCGAGTCTGCGCGCTCCGCCACCGCCGCAGCCCGCGAGCAGCGCCAGCAGCGCGACGAGGACGAGACGGCGGGGCATCGCGCCGCACGATAGCCCGCTGCGCAGCGGATCGGGCCGACGCCCTTGTGTGCTGCAGATGAACGGAGACGTTCCGCGGGGCGCTACAATCCCGGTTGACTGACCAGTCAATCTGGTCCGGAGCGCCCGCCCGGGCGTCGCCGGCCGAGCGCGAAGCGAGGACACCGTGGACTTCCGACTCACCGACGAGCAGATCGAGTTCCAGGCGCACTGCCACCGCTTCGCGGAGGACGTCATCCGCCCGCAGGCCGAGCGCTACGACCGCGAGCAGGCGGTGCCGTACGAGATCGTCGCCGAGGCACGGCGCCGCGGCCTGCACGGCTTCGACCTGCTGACGAAGATGGCGACCGACGACCAGGGCCTGTTCGGCGTCATCTACGCCGAGGAGCTGCACTGGGGCTGCGCCGGGATCGCGCTCGCGATCTCCGCCTCCTCGCTCGCGGCCGCCGGCATCGCCGCCTCCGGCACGCCGGAGCAGATCCAGCGCTGGGTTCCCGAGTGCTACGGCCTCGGGGAGGAGATCAAGTTCGGCGCCTATGCGGTCACAGAGCCCTCCGCCGGCTCCGACGTCAAGTCGCTGCGCTCGACCGCGAAGCGCGACGGCGACGAGTGGGTCCTCAACGGCACGAAGGTCTTCATCTCCAACGGCGGGATCGCCGACGTCAACGTCGTCGTCGCGAACACCGACCCGTCGCTGGGCCACCGTGCGCAGGCGTCCTTCGTCGTGCCGAAGGGCACGCCCGGCCTCTCGCAGGGCAAGAAGGAGGACAAGATCGGCATCCGCGCTTCGCAGACGACCGAGGTCGTGCTCGAGGACTGCCGCATCCCGCTCGACCACCTGCTCGGCGGGATGGACAAGCTGGAGCGCAAGCTCGAGCGCGCCCGCTCCGGACAGGCCGGCGGCAGCTCGAACGCGCTCGCCACGTTCGAGATCACGCGTCCGCTCGTCGGCGCCGGTGCGCTCGGGATCGCGCGCGCCGCGTACGAGACGACGCTCGACCTGCTCGAGGGCCGCGCCGACGAGAACGGCCCGCTGCTCGAGCAGCAGCGCGTCCAGCAGGTGATCGCCGACGTCGCCACCGAGATCGAGGCCTCGCGCCTGCTGGTGCAGCGCGCCGCCTGGATGGGGCGCAACGGCGTGCCGATGAGCGGCGGCCAGGGCTCGATGTCGAAGCTGAAGGCGGGCGACGTCACGATGTGGTGCACGACCGCCCTGATGGACCTCGTCGGTCCCGAGGCCGGCGTCGCCGGCCATCCGCTGGAGAAGTACTTCCGCGACGCGAAGATCTTCCAGCTGTTCGAGGGCACCGCGCAGATCCAGCGGCTCGTGATCTCGCGCATGCAGGTCGCCGAACGGCGCCGGCAGCTGGCCGAGGCGGCCGAGGTGATCGCCGACCTCGCCGAGCGCGAGCGGACCGCGGTCCCCGCGTAGCCAACCGGCGACGCTATTTGAGCGCGGCGACGATCCGCACCGTGGTGCGGTCGCCGTCGCGCTTCGTGCCGACCGCGAGTGAGCGGTAGGCGCTGAGGTAGGGCAGCGCGGGCGAGAAGTTGGCGACGTCGATCTCGTCGAGCGCTCGCAGCAGCTCGACGAGCGGCGGCGCGATCAGCACGAACGATGGCGTGAAGCCGTCCCCCAGCGTCGCGATCGCCGCCTTGCCGGCGTCGCTGTCGTCGAAGCGCTGGTGCGGGTCGAGCAGGTCCTTCGCCGAAGCTGTGCCGTAGCCCACGGCGAGCTTGTCGGCGTGTGCCTGCACGACGATCGGCTGCGGGATCCTGGGGACCTGCAGCTCGAAGCCGCCGCCCGCGAGCGCATGGGCCGCTCCGTTGCTCGCCGCCCCCGCGATCGCCTGCAGGCGCGTGAGCAGCTTCTGTGCTGAGTCTGCGTCGCGCATGCGCAGCGCGATGCCGCCGCCGACATCGAGCGGCCCCGTTCCGCGCGCGAAACCCACGAGCCCGCCGAGCGGGTCGAGGATGTCGGCGTCGAGGTCGAGCCCGGTGGCCTGGCGCACGCCGGCCGCGGCGCGGTCGTGCACGCCCGCCTGCGCGAGCACCTGCTTGATCAGCGGCCCCAGCGGCGGCGTCGCGAGCGCGAGCCAGGCATCGCCCGGCACGTCGTGCAGCGAGACCGCGCCCGTCGAGGAGTCGCTGTGCGGGATGACGTTGGACCCGGCGACGAGCTCGAGCGCGATCCGGTCGGCGTGGGCGGTCAGCGCGAGCGTGACCGGCGGGCCGTCGGTGAGGTGCAGCGAGGAGAGGATGCGCTCGACGTTCGGGTCGAGGCCGCGCATGGCGTGCAACGCGGGCGCGATCGCCTGCGGGTCGGCGTAGAGGAGCGCTATCCGGTCGGCGGGGAGCGCGCCGAGCGCGTCGCGGTAGCGCGAGCTGTCCGCGAGGCTCGTGCCCTTCGAGGTGTCGACGGCGGCCTGCAGCGCGCGCAGCGTCGTCCCGGCGACGAGGAAGTCGCCGACGACGGCGGTCGGCGAGCCGTCGTGCTTGTCGCGCCCGTAGACGACGCCGCGATACGTGCCGCCGGGCTTGAGGTCGCCGTCGCTGCGCATCCGGTCGAACTCATGGCGCAGCGCCGTGCGGTCGCGCGCCGCCGCGACGAGGCCCACGTCGGGTTCGCTGTGCGCGCTGGCCGGCAGCAGCACGAACACGCCGATCCGCGCGCCGAGCCACGGCTCGATGTCCTGCGCGTACGTCGCCACCTCGCCGTCGCCGGCGTTGGCCTTGTCGATCGCCTTGCGCAGCGCGCCGAACGGGTCCGCCAGCCGCGAGACCTTGCGCGCCGCGGCGACGATCCCGCGCTGCGCGGCGCCGCTCGGGCGCACGAGCGCCTCGCCGTAGACGGCCGCGTCAGCCGGCGTCAGCGACGCGGGATCGGGCCCGGAGGCGCTTGAAGGGCCGCTGGCGTGACCGCTCCCACCGCAGCCGGCGAGCGCCAGCATGACGAGCAGCGCCGCGAGCGTGAGGAGGCGAGGGGGGAGGCGCCGCATCGGCGGCGAATCCTACGACAGTGAGCGGATTCTCATGGCCGGATCGGCCCAACGCTTGACGTTCCGCCGGCCACTTCGGCTAGGATGCCGCGCAACGCCGAATCCACGACCAGAAGTCGTGGACCGGGGGACCCAGAAGTTTGGGGCTAATTCCACGGTTTTCCGTGGGAGGCGCCGGCTCTTTCCGCGCCAGCCCGACAGCTAACCCCGGAGGCCGACGAAAGAGGAAGCTGTTGCGCGCACGGCCCCTGGTTGTGCTGGCCTTCATGCTGTTCGGCATCGCCTGCGTCCCGACGCTTGCGTCTGCGTCCTCGGGCGGCGCCGGCGCGCCGAGCGGTGCGCAAGCCAAGCAGGCCGCGCCCGCGGAACAGCAGCCGTCCGCCGACAAGGCCGGCGGCGCCAAGTACGGCGCCGTGCCCGCGCTGCTGCATCCGACCGTCCCCGGCGACGTCGGCGAGATCAAGAACGGCATCGCCTACGCCCCCGCCGCCGCGCCGATCGAAGTGCAGCGGGCGATCTGGGCGGCGAACAAGCTGCAGCACAAGCCCTACATCTACGGCGGCGGGCACCGCTCCTTCCACTCGCGCGGCTACGACTGCTCGGGCACCGTCTCGTACGCGCTCCACGCGGCCGGCCTGATCGACACGCCGATGGACTCCAGCGACTTCATGTCCTGGGGCGAGCGCGGCAAGGGCGCGTGGATCACGGTCTACACGAACCCCGGTCACGCCTGGGCGATCATCGCCGGGTTGCGGCTCGACACCAGCGGGCCCGGCGAGTCGGGTCCGCGCTGGCGCACCGAGACGCGCTCGACGCGCGGCTTCCGGGCCCGTCACCCCGAATCGCTCTGATCCCGCCGCAAGGCGCCCGCCCGCGCCCGGCGGAGATCGTCGCTCGATACGCTTGACCGTCCTGCCCCTCGAAGCTGCCCCAAGGAGGATGCGATGGCCGGGCTGTCCGGGCGTTTCTCCACCGTCGTGAAGGCGAAGATCTCCAAGCTGCTCGACCGCGCCGAGGACCCCGCCGAGACGCTGGAGTACAGCTACCAGAAGCAGATGGAGCTGCTGCAAAACGTCAAGAAGGGCCTCGCGGACGTCGTCACCGCGAAGAAGCGCCTCCAGCTGCAGTCCCAGAAGCTCGAGCAGCAGGTCGTCAAGCTCGACACGCAGGCGCGTCAGGCGCTCGCCGCCGGCAACGAGCCGCTCGCGCGCACCGCGCTTGAGCGCAAGTCCGCGGTGCAGACCGAGCTGCAGGGGCTCGACCCGCAGATCGCCGAGCTCGAGGGCCAGCAGCAGTCGATGATCGACAACCAGGCGAAGCTGCAGGCGAAGATCGAGGCCTTCCGCTCCAAGAAGGAGGTCATCAAGGCCCAGTACTCCGCGGCCGAGGCGCAGGTGCGGATCTCCGAGGCGGCGACGGGTGTCGGCGAGGAGATGGCCGACGTCGGGCTCGCGATGCAGCGCGCGCTCGACAAGACCGAGAACATGCGCGCTCGTGCGGGGGCGGTCGACGAGCTGGAGAAGGCGGGCGCTTTCGAGGACCTCACGCAGCTCGGCGGCGGCGAGGACGACATCGACCGCCAGCTCAAGGAGCTCAGCAGCGGCACGCAGGTCGACGGCGAGCTGGAGAAGATGAAGGCCGAGCTGGCTGCGGGCGGGAGCAAGCCCGCCGGCGAGCTGAGCAGCGGCGGCGAAGGCGGCGACGCGGGAGCGGGAGCATGATCGTCCGGATCTCCGGGGAGGGCCAGTTCGAGCTGGACGACGACGTCGCCGAGCGCCTCAACGCGCTCGACAACGACGCGGTCGCGGCGGTCGAGGCCGGCGACGAGCCGCGCTTCACCGACCTGTTCGGGCAGATCCTCGCGCTGATCCGCAGCGTCGGCAGCCCGCTCGCGGACGACGACCTGCGCGGCTCCGACGTGATCGTCCCGCCGTCCGACACCACCTTCGAGGAGGCGCGGGTCGAGTTCACGGGCGACGGGCTGATCCCAGGCTGAGCGCCTCGGCGCGCCGCGCGAGCTCGACGACGCCGTCGCCGAAGTCGCGCACGAACGGATCGTCGACGGCGCCGGCCAGCGCGCGCTTGTAGTTGCCCTCCATGAAGACGGCGGCCTTCCACAGCGCGAGCGCGGTGTACCAGCGCAGCTCGCGGACCGCGCGTCCGCTGCGCTCCTCGTAGCGCGCGACCAGCTCGGCACGGCATGGAAAGCCGGCGCCGCGCGTCACGGGGCTCAGCTCCAGCGGACCGGCGTCCGCATCGTCCGCCTCGCTCCAGGTCGCCACGAGGTAGCCGACGTCGGCGAGCGGGTCGCCGATCGTCGCCAGCTCCCAGTCGAGCAGCGCGCGCAGCCGCGCGGGCGCCCGCGCGTCGAAGATCGCGTTGCCGAGGCGGTAGTCGCCGTGCACGATCGTCGCCGGCCCCGACGCCGGCAGGTGCTGCGCGAGCCACTCGCCGACGCGCGCGACCTCCGGCAGCTCGCGCGTGCGGTTGACGTCCCACAAGCCGAGGAAGCGCCTGACCTGCCGCTCCAAGTAGCCGGTCGGATGTCCGAGCCATTCGAGCCCGGCGGCCCGCCAGTCGACCGCATGCAGCTCGACGAGCGCGTCGATCAGCTCCTCGCCGACGCGCCGTCGCTGTGCGGGCACATCGAGCGCCGCCGGCAGCGTCGTCGTGAGGACCGCGCCGTGCACGCGCTCCATCACGTAGAAGGGCGCGCCGATCACGTCCGGCTCCGCGCAGACGGCGAGGACGGCGGGGACCCGCGCCGCGGTCGGCGCGAGCGCCCGCAGCAGCCGCGCCTCGCGCACCATGTCGTGCGCGGACGGCGGCAGCGGCGGACGCGGCGGGCGCCGCAGGACCAGCTCCATGCCGTCGCGCTCGATCAGATAGGTGACGTTCGAGTGGCCCTCGCCGATCGGCGTCGCGCGCAGCGCGCCGCCGCCGAGCCCGCGGGCGTCGAGCCACGCGCGCAACGGCTCGAGCACGAGCAGGGGAGGGCGCGCGCAGCCGGCCGCCTCGGCGTGCGTCGCGACCTCGTCGTCGCCGGCGGCAGCCCGGCTCATCGCTGCGCGGCGGGGTCCGCGTCGGCGGCCGTGTGCCGGCGCAGCTCGACGCGGGCGATCGTGCGCTTGTGGACCTCGTCGGGGCCGTCGGCGAGGCGCAGCGTGCGCAGGTGCGCGTACATCGCGGCCAGCGGCGTGTCGCCGGAGACGCCGGCGCCGCCGTGCACCTGGATCGCGCGGTCGACGACCTTCAGCGCGATCGCGGGCGCGGCGACCTTGATCGCGGCGATCTCCGTGCGCGCCGCGCGGTTGCCCGCCGTGTCCATCAGCCAGGCGGTCTTGAGCGCCAGCAGCCGCAGCATCTCGATCTCGATGCGCGCCTCGGCGATCCAGTCCTGCACGTTCGCGCGCTCGGCCACGGGCTGCCCGAACGTGACACGCGCGCCGGCGCGGCGGCACAGCAGCTCGAGCGCGCGCTCCGCGGCGCCGATCGTGCGCATGCAGTGGTGGATGCGACCGGGGCCGAGGCGCGCCTGGCCGATCATGAAGCCGTCGCCCTCGCCGGCGATCAGGCTCGCGGCCGGCACGCGCACGTCCTCGAAGCGCAGCTCGGCGTGGCCGCCGGGGTCCTCGTAGCCGAACACGGAGAGCCCGCGCACGACGGTCAGGCCCGGCGTCTCGAGCGGCACGAGCACCATGCTCTGCTGCCGGTGCGACGGCGCGGCCGGATCGGTCTTGCCCATCACGACGAGGATCCGGCAGTGGGGGTGGAGCGCGCCCGTGATCCACCACTTGCGGCCGTTCAGCACGAGCTGCTCGCCGTCGCGCTCGATCCGCAGCGCGATGTTCGTCGCGTCCGAGCTGGCGACGTCCGGCTCGGTCATCGCGAAGGCCGAGCGGATCTCGCCGTCGAGCAGCGGCTGCAGCCAGCGCTCCTGCTGCTCGGGCGTGCCGAAGTGCGAGAGCACCTCCATGTTGCCGGTGTCCGGGGCCGAGCAGTTGCACGCCTCGGAGGCGATCGGGCTGCGTCCGAGCAGCTCGGCGAGCGGTGCGTACTCGACGTTGGAGAGGCCCGCGCCCCAGCGTGGATCCGGATGGAAGAGGTTCCACAGCCCCTGCTCGCGCGCCTGCGCCTTGAGCTCCTCCATCACGGGCGGGTGCGCGTAGGGGTCGCCGGCCGCGCGGCGCTGCTCCGCGTAGACGGGCTCGGCCGGGTAGACGTGCTCGTCCATGAAGGAGCCGAGCTGCGCGAGCAGCGTGCGGCAGCGGTCGCTCGGGCCGAGCTGCATCACGGCTTCGCGACGGCGCGCTCGCGCACGACCCGGCGCAGGACCTTGCCCGTCGCGGTCTTCGGCAGCGCGTCGACGAGCTCGACCTGGCGCGGGTACTTGTAGGCGGCGAGGCGCTGCTGCGCGAACGTCCGCAGCTCCTCGGGCGTCGCGCGCGCGCCGGGCGCCAGCACGACGAAGGCGCACACCGTCTCGCCCCGGTAGGCGTCGGGCAGGCCGACGACGCACGCCTCCGCGACGGCCGGGTGGGCGTAGAGCACGTCCTCCACCTCGCGCGGCCAGACCTTGTAGCCGGAGGCGACGATCATGTCCTTGATGCGATCGACGATGTAGACCCAGCCGTCCGTGTCGCGGACCGCGACGTCGCCGGTGTGCAGCCAGCCGTCCGCGAGCGCCTCCGCGCTCGCCTCCGGGAGGCCCCAGTAGCCGGGCGTGACCTGGCGGCCGCGCAGCAGCAGCTCGCCCGGTGCGCCGTCGGGCACGTCCGCGCCCGTCTTGACGTCGATGACGCGCAGCGCGGTGTCGCCGACCGCCTTGCCGACCGACAGCGCGCCGCTCGCCGCGTCGACGGGCGCGACCTGGCCGGGCAGGACGCCGATCGCGAGCGAGGTCGACTCCGTCAGGCCGTACATGTTGAGCAGGTCGAGGCCGGTCGCGGAGCGGAAGTCCTCGACCACCGGCGCGGGCACCGGCGCGCCGCCTGTGGCCACGACGCGCAGCGAGGAGACGTCGCAGCCCTCGCGCGCCGGGCTCGCGAGCATCGCGATGTACGCGGTGATCGCCGCGACGGTCACGGTGACGCGACGCGCCTGCACCGTCCGCCAGGCCTCCTCGGCGTCGAAGCGGTGGAAGAGGACGAGCGCCGCGCCGCGCGTGAGCGCGATCGCCATGTGCCCGACGAAGCCGGTGATGTGGAACAGCGGCGCGAGCGCGAGCACGACGTCGGACTCGTCGAGGTCGAGCGCGTCGTGCCACAGCCCGCACGAGGCGACGACGTTCGCGCCCGTGCCGATCGCGCCCTTCGGAACCCCGGTCGTCCCTGACGTGTAGGTCAGCATCGCCGGCGCCGCGGGATCGAGCTCGGCCGGCGCGAGATCGACCCCGCGTCCGCGCTCGATCGACGCGAGCAGGCGCGCCTCGGCGGCGGCGCGCGGCGGCGGGAGGTCGCGCAGCGGCGCGGGCAGCGGCGCGCCGTCGGGCAGGAAGTCGTGCTCGTGGGTCGTGAGCAGGAACCGCACCTGCCCCGCGTCGTCGGCGGCTTCGACGGTCGGCGCGAGCGCCTCGAGGCAGATCACTCCGCTTGCGCCGGAGTCGCGCAGGACGTGGCGCAGCTCGCTCGCTCCGAGCATCGGGTTGACGGGCACGACGACGCCCCCGGCCTTCCAGCACGCGAGCGCGGCGACGACGAAGCCGGGGTTGTTCTGCGTGTAGAGCGCGAGCCGATCGCCCGGCGCGAAGCCGCGCTGTGCGAGCTCCGCCGCGAGCGCGCCCGCCAGCTCGTCGAGCGCGCGGTAGCTGAGCGACGCGCCGAAGTAGTGCAGCGCCGGCCGCTCGCCGAAGCGCTCGACGCACTGTGCGAAGCCCTCCGCCGGCGTCGCCGCCCGCACGGTCATGCTGCCTCCAGGTGCCGATCGGCGACCGTGAGCGCGGCGTCGAGCGCCTGCGCGGCCTGCGCGAGCTGCTCCGCGGTCGCGATCAGCGGCGGGACGAGCCAGACGGCCTCGCCGCTGTAGGCGCCGACGAACACGCCGGCGTCGAGCGCGGCCTGCTGGACGAGCTCGGACGGCGGCGTGCGCCTGCCGTCGCCGTGCCACGTCCCCTCGGCGAACGCGGGCGGCGCGGTCAGCTTGACGATCCACAGCAGGCCCTCGCCGATCACCCGCTCCGCGCTGGGGTGGCGCGCCGCGATCTCCCGCAGGTCGCGGCCGAACGCGGGGCCCACGCCGGCGGCGTGCTCTACGAGCCCGTCGCGCTCGACGATGCCCAGCACGGCCGAGATCGCCGCCACCGTCAGCGGATGCCCGCGGAACGTGCTCGCCGTCATCCAGCGCCGCTCGCCGATCCGCTCCACGACCTCGCGCGAGAGCACGAGCGCGCCGCCCGGCGCGGCGCCGCCCGTCAGCCCCTTGCCGAGCTGGACCATGTCCGGTCGCCGCGCGCCGCGCTGGAACGCGAAGCCGTGCCCGAGCCGTCCGAAGGCGCTGACCGTCTCGTCCGCAAGCCACAGCGCGCCCGCGTCGCGCGCCATCGCGGCGAGCCTGTCGACGTACTGCGGCGGGGGACAGGCGCCGCCCTGCGTGACGTCCATGATCGCCGCCGCCGCGTCGCGCAGCGCGGCGGGCGCGTCGTGCAGGCAGCTCGCGGCGCAGTCGTGACCGTCGCCGCCGTCGCCCGCCCAGCAGTCGGGGACCGGCAGCCGGCGGATCGTGGCGAGCGCGGGCGAGCGCGGCGTGACGCCGCCCTCCGGCGAGCTGAGCGCGGCATCCCACAGCGGATGGGTGCTGGCCTCGCGTGCGAGCCCGACCCCGCCGTGGTAGCTGTTGGTGCGACAGACGATCGCGTCGCGTCCGGTGAGCTGCTGCGCGAGCAGCAGCCCCATGTCGGCCGCCTCGCTGGAGGAGACGAAGAACGCGACCGTGTCGGCCCACGGCTCCCCGGCGAAGCCGATCCGCAGCAGGTCCTGCGCGACCTGCTCGCGGGCCGCGTACCCGACGGTGTCGCCGACGTAGGCGACGTCCGCCGCCGCGCGGACGGCGGCGACGACCTCGGGTGCGCAGTGCCCGACGATGCAGGAGCTGAGCGAGCCGGCGTCGAGCACCGTGCGCCCGTCGCCCAGCGTCAGCTGCATGCCGCGGCCGCGCGCGATCGTGAGCGGCGGGCGCGCGCCGGCGCCGAGCATCGTGCTCAGCAGGGCTGGGCGTGAACGCGGCATCGCGCTCAGCCGCGCCCGGACCGCGCCGGTGCGCTCAGCCGCAGCTGCGCTTCGAGCGCGAAGCGCTGCAGCGGCTGGTCGAAGTCGACGGGGGCCAGTTCCGCAAGCCGCCGGATGCGGTACCGCAGCGTGTTGCGGTGGATCTTCAGGCGCTTGGCCGTGCGGGCGCTGTCGCCGAAGCAGTCGAGGTAGGCGGTCAGCGTCTCGACGTAGCGCGTCCCGTGGTCGCGGTCGTGCTCGTGGAGGCGCGCGAGCGGCTTGGACGGCGGTCGCGGGTGGGCGGCGACGTAGGCGGCTAGCTCGTGCAGGAGCGCCTCGCCCCGCACCTCCTCGATGTCGACGAGCAGCGCCTGCAGATCGTCGCCGCCGACCCGCAGCGCCTGCTCGGCGGCGAGGCGGGACGCGTGCACCTCCTGCGGGGCGGCGACCGACGTGCCGATGCCGCCGCGGACGGGGAGCTTGAGCATCGCGCGCATGCTCGCGACGCTCTCGCGCGCGATCCGCGCGAGCGCGTCGCGCGAGCCGTCCGGCTCGTCGGCGACGAGCGCGGTGACGCGGGCCGCGTCCGCCACCGCGAACGCGTCGCGGCGGTGGGAGCGGAAGAGCAGCGAGACGAGGTCGACGGCGCGCGACGCGGCGAGCGCGGCGCGGTCGCGATCGGGGCAGCCGAGGTCGTACGCGATCACGGTGTAGCGCGCGGGGACGCGCAGCTGCAGTCCGGCGGCGCACGCGTCGGCCGAGTCGCCGTCGGCGAGCAGGCGCGCCAGCAGCTCGGCGCGCAGGTCGCATTCGAGCTCGATGACCGTGCGCCGGCGCAGCAGCGTCGGCGCGGCGCGGCGCGCCGCCTCGCGCAGCGCGGCGTCGGCGTGCGCGCCGAGCGGCTCGCCCACCGCGGTCGCCCACGCGTAGCCGAGCACGGTCGTCGCGGCGCGGATCGCGATCGCGCGGCAGGGACTGCCGCCCGCGACGTCGACGCCGACGACGTCCGCCGCCGCGGCGGCGCGCGCGGCGATCGTGTCCGCCACCGCCCGCGCGGGCGCGTGCACCTCGCCACCGTCGCAGCATGCGAGCGCCAGCACGCGCAGCCGCGCGTCGAGGATCGTCACCGACCCGCCGGCGAGCGCCGCGGTGGCGTCGGCGAGCGCGGGCAGGTCCTCACCCGCGACGTCGAGCGCGTCGACGACGTGCGGCGCGTGCGGCGCGTGCGGCCGGCGGCTGGTGGCCGCGTCGATGAGCGCATGGAGCGGTCCCCATTCGCTCCCGTGCGGCGCCACGAGGATCGCGACGCCGAGTCGCCCGGCCTCGTCGAGGACCTCCGGCGACACGGCGCCGGGGGCGCGCAGCACGAGGCCGGCGCCGGCGCCGTCGGCGATCGCCTCGAGTACGCGCAGCGTCTCGCGCGAGCGGCCGTCGAGGCCGACCCCGAGCAGCAGCTCGTCGCGGCCCAGCGGCCGGCGGTCGAGCGGATCGAGCAGGCGGGCTCCGCTGAGGGGGATCATCACCCCGCGCGGGGCGATCGCGACGTCCAGCAAGCTTGGCCCGATGGCGGCGTAGAGCGTCTCGAGCGTCGCCGGCGGCTGCGGCGGACCGGCCGGTCGCAGCGGGACCGGGAGCCCGCCGGGGGCCCGCGGACGGGCCGGCGGGTCGTAGGTCGCAGTCGCGGCTCGCATCACGCGAACCTACGTAGATATCCGCCCATTGTCAAACAATCGATTGATTAGACAACTCTAGGCTCGGTGGATACGCTCTCGGTCGTGAGCTCCTCGCCACTGCGTCTGCCTCGTGTCGCCTGGAAGTCGGTCGTGGACTCGGCGTGCGATGCGCTGCGCGACGCGATCGTGCGCGGCGCCTTCGCGCCCGGCGAGCAGCTCGTCGAGCAGCGCATCGCGAGCAGCCTCAGCGTGAGTCGCGGCACGGCCCGCGAGGCGCTGCGGCGCCTGCGCGACGAGGGCTTCGCGACCGGCGCGCCAAACCGCGGGATCTTCGTGCGCGAGCTGACGCTCGACGACGTGATCGACCTCTACAACGTGCGCGCCGGGATCGAGGGCGTGGCAGTTCGCATCTGCGCGCGCCTGCGGCGTCCCACCGCGAGCCTGCGCGAGCTGATCGACGAGATGGACGCGTGTGCCGGCCGCGGCGACGTGGGCGGCGTCAGCGACGCCGAGCTCGCCTTCCACGCGGAGGTCTGCCGGCTCTCCGGCAACGAGCATCTGGCGGGGACGTTCCGCTCGATCGCGGCGCTCACGCGGCTCGCGTTCTCCGGCGAGTACGCCGCCTACAGCAGTCTGACGGCGGTGGGCGCCGAGCACCTGCCGCTGGTCGAGGCGATCGAGTCCGGCGACGAGGAGCACGCCGTGCAGACGCTGATCGCGCATATGGACATCGCGCTCACGCTGCGCCAGGCGCAGGTCGGCTTCCACTGGCCGGACGGCGCCGTGATCGGCGAGCACCTCGTCGCGGTCGCGGGCGTGGCGACGCACGAGGCCGCCGGCTGAGCGTTCTCAGGTCGTGTCGGGCTCGACGCGGGCGCCGGGGAGCACGAGGCGCGAGGGCCACGACGGCCCGTGGTGGATCGTGTTGCGGGCGTGCGCAGGCGTCGTCGCGTGCGCGGGCGCCTCGCCGTCGTTGAGGTTGCGGTCGTACGCCGGGAAGTCGCTGCTCGTGAGCATCAGGCCGATCCTGCCGCCGGCCGGAAAGCGGTAGCTCACCGGGGGCAGCTCGATCCTCACCGGGTAGACGACGCCCGACTTCATCAGCTGCGGCGAGCGCAGGCTGTGGCGGTAGCGCAGGCGCAGGATCGTCTGCGCGACGTTCCAGCAGCGGCCGTCGTCGAGCACGTCGAGCAGCTTGAGGACGAGGTCGGTGTCGGGCGCGTCGCTGCTGAGCCAGACGAGCAGCTCGGGCGTGCCGTTGATCTCGAGCGGCTCGTGCAGCACTGCGCCGAGGTACGTCGCGACGTCCGGGCGCATCCGCAGCGCGCTCTGGTCCGCACCGCCGCCGACGCCGATCTCGGGGTAGTCGATGATCACGACGCCGCCGAGGCTGGGGCAGGGGTCCGTCGGGTCGTAGGCATAGGTGTCGGTGGCGTCGCGCTCGGCCGGCTCGGCGAGCAGGCCTCCCGCGGCGCCCGGCCTGGCCGCATCGCCGTCGCTCGTGAGCGCCAGCTCGAGCGCGGCGGCCCGCTCCGGTTGGGGCGGCCATGTCTGCGACGTGCGCCATTCGGCGGCGCCGATCGTGTAGTAGGTGAACGGTGCCCAGTCGAAGTCGCCTGGGTCGGGGTTTTCGAGCCAGTGGCGGAACCAGGCGACGTAGAGCGCGTCGTACGGAAAGCGGGCGTCGCCGACGCGCAGAGCGCCCACCCGGGTGTCAGCGGTGGCGAGGCTCATCGCACAGTGCGCGCACGGAGCCAGCAGGACGAACTGGTTGCGGCGCGCGCGTTCCGAGCGCGACTCGCGGCGCAGGCGCTCGGCGAACGCGAACGTGGTGTCGGCGCGGTCATACCAGGAGTCGACCCACAGCGCCGGTACGTCGAAGCGGTCGTGGGGGGTCATCAGCCGTGTCTCCTGCAGCCACCACGAGTCGCCGGGCTCGCTCGCGACGACGCGCTCGTAGTCCGAAAGCGGGCCGCCGTTGGCCCGGATCGCGTCGATGGTGGGAAGCTGCCAGACCGCCTTTGCGATATCGACGCCCGGCTCCACGCTGCTGAAGTCGCGCGCGCCGTGGCAGCTGAACCAGCCGACCGAGTCCATCAGCGGGTTGGCGCCCCCGAGCTTGAAGCCCATCTCTGCGTTCGTGCAGCCGGCGCCGCCTTGGGGGACGGCGGCGACGTGCGCTGGGTGGCCGGTCGCTGCGAGCAGGAGTTGGACCTCGCCGAGGTAGGAGCAGCCGAACGTGCCGACGCGGCCGTTGGACCACGATTGGGCGACGGTCCATTCGAGCGTGTCGAAGCCGTCGTCACGCTCATAGCGGTAGACGTGGAAGTCGCCGCTGTCCTGTGAGCCCCACTTGCCGCGCACGTCCTGGACGAGCAGCGCGAACCCTTGCTCGACGAACACGGTCGTCGGGTCCCAGCCCTCGTTCTCACCGCCGGGGCGCCACTCACGGCGGTCGTACGGCGTACGGATCAGCACCGTGCCGAGCGGGCGCTCGGCGCCGACGGGCAGGTAGAGGTCCGCCGCGAGCTCGCGGCCATCACGCATCGCGACACGCACCTCGGTATCAAGCTCGAACGCGAACCGCGGCTCAGGCCGACCCAGCTCGAAACGACCGAATGCTGCACGAGAGGACACCGGGGCTCCTTCGTCGGGCACGGTGCGAGGACGCTAGCCGACGGCTGCTGGGCGTCCCTCGTCCTGAGCGACACGTTTCGCGCGCCGCTTGTGCAGAACGTCAAGCTTGGCGCGCGGCTAGATCGGGATGCCCCACAGCGGGAACCAGCGCTCCAGCTCGGCCTCGATCGGCAGCTCGGAGCCGACCTGGGCCTTCAGGCGCAGCTCGCGCTCGTTGTCGCGCTGCTGCTCGCCGCCGGCGGGCGCGAACGGGTAGAAGGCGCCGCGCTTGTAGTTGTAGATCCAGTAGAGCGGGCGCTGCTGGGCGTCCTCGAAGGCGAAGACGGCGCAGAGGATGCGCTCGCCGTAGCCGCCGGCCTCGAGCGCGCCGCTGACGGCGTTGACGCCGACGACGAGGTCGTCGAAGTCGGGGTCGCGCAGCAGCATCCAGCGGTAGCCGTAGGAGTCGTCGACCGTCTCGACCTTCGTGCCGGCATCGCTGGAGGTGCCCTGTACGACCTCGACCATGTCCTGCTCGATCTGCTCGAAGTCCGCCGTCGCGAGCGACTGGAAGACGATCCCCGCGACGCCGCGCGAGGCGATCGACAGCTCCGTCTGGAACGTGACGTAGGCGGTGCTGAGCGCGAACAGCCGGTCCGGCGCGGGCTTTGCGAGCTTGCGCCGGCCGGCGAGGACGTCGAAGAGGCCCACTACGCGGCGACGCCCTGCAGCTGCGACTCGAGCCGGCTCAACGCCGCGAGCCGCTTCTCCAGCGGCGGGTGGGTCGAGAAGATGCTCCTCAGCGAGTTCTTGACCTGCGGCGGGAAGATGTAGAACGCGGCCATCCCCTCCGCGGCGCGCAGATCCTGCTGCGGGACGCGGTCCATCGTGCCGCTGATCTTCATCAGCGCCGAGGCGAGCGCGCTCGGGCGTCCGGTGATGATCGCCGAGCCGCGGTCGGCGGCGAACTCGCGGTAGCGCGAGAGCGCCTGCAGCAGCAGGAACGAGACCGCGTAGACGAGGACCGAGACGAGGATCACGACCATCACCCCGGGGCCGTCGTCGTCGTTGTTGCCGTAGCCGCCGCCCATTCCGCCGCCCCCGAAGAGGAAGCCGAACTGGACGATGTAGGCCGCGACGGTCGCGAAGAAGCTCGCGATCGTCATCACCAGCACGTCGCGGTTCTGCACGTGCGTCAGCTCGTGCGCCATCACGCCCTCGAGCTCGGCGGGGGAGAGCAGATCCATGATCCCGGTCGTCGCGCAGACGGTCGCCTTCTTGGGCGAGCGGCCGATCGCGAACGCGTTCGGCATCGGCGTGTTCGCGACGGCGACGCGCGGCTTGGGCAGGTTCGCCTGCACGCACAGGCGCTCGACCATCGCGTGCAGCTGCGGCGCCTCCTGCGGCGTCACCTCGCGAGCGCCCATGGCGTGCAGCGCGAGCTTGTCGGAGGCGAAGACCTGGAACAGGAACATGCCGCCGACGACGAACAGCAGGAACGTGTACCCGGAGGCGAAGACGACGGCGACCAGCACGACGTAGACGAGGCCGAGCAGGAACATCGTGAGCGTCATCCGGAGCTGCAGTCCGGTGTCGCGTCCGAACGACGTGGGGCGTGCCATAGCGGCGATCCTCCTGGGATTCAGATTCCAGGACCCATCATGGCAGACGGGCTATGGGGCTCCTAAAGCGCGGCGGGCATCAGGGCTCGCCCCAGGCGAGCCGGCTGCCGGCGTGCGAGGTGGCGCCGAAGACGTCGTCGAGCAGCTCGTCGGCCTCGACCACGCCGAGCGTCTCGCGCAGGTGCGCGGCGACCTCGGCGCGCGACGATCCGCCGACGGCCATCTCGATCGCGACGAGGCGCGCGGCGCTCGGCACCTCGGGCGGGGCGGTGGGGAAGGGCGTGGGGTCGGACTGCGCGGGCTCGACGCGCTCGCCGCGCGACCACACCGGCTCGGGCTCGACGGTCGGTTCGACTGCGGGCTCGGGCTCAGGCTTGTGCTCGGGCGCGGGTGCCGGAGGTGCTGGGGCCGTCGCGACCGGCGTTGGTGCGCTCTCCGCCGCAGGCGACGTGAGCCACGGCGTGCGTGGGAGCGCGGCCGCGGCCTCCTCGTCGGCGCGGCGCAGCTCGTCGGTCAGCAGGGTGGCGGCGTCGGAGAGCTCGTCGGCGAGTCGTCGGGCGGCGGTGCTGAGCGACTCGAGCCGCGCGGCGCGCGCGGCGGCCTCGGCGTCGACGCGCAGGCGCGCGGCGGCGAGGTAGCGATCGACCTCCTCCTCGGCGCTGCGGCGGCGCTCCTCGATCGCGCGCTCGGCGGCGCGCGCTTCACGCTCGGCCGCCTGCACGATCGCCTCGACGTGCGCGGCGATCTCGTTGCCGAGCGGGCTTCCTGCCCGTCCCTGAGTGCTGTGGTGCGGATCGGCTCCCATGCCTGTCGGCCCGAGTATGACAGGCAGGCAGGAGAAGTCCGGCTTCGAGCGGATCTTTTGCGAAACGTGGTCGCGAGGGCCTGGGCGGGAGGCCTGGTAGGATGCCGCCTGCCGAATCCTTCGCGTGCGCGTGGAGGAGCGGGGGACCCACCAGTCCCTTGGGGCGAATCGCGACCTGATGGTCGTGTAGCGCAGATGCGCGAGCCCGACAGCTAACCCCGCAGGCGCCCGCATATGACGACGCTCGACGCACGCCCGCCGTCTCCGGCCGTCCTTCGGCTCGTTCGGCGATCCATAACTCTGAAGCTGAGGTTGACCCTCGGCGGGACGCGGGCCTAGACTCGCGCGCCGGCAATGCGACTGCGCCGCGTCCTGCTCATCTGCCTCGCGCTTCCGCTCGCCCTCTGGGTGACGCTGCCGCTCGTCTCGAGCGCCGATCCGCAGGGGCGGATCAGCTCGATCCAAGGCAAGATCCAGTCCAAGCAGGGCAAGCTCGACAAGGTCAACGGCAAGGCGCGAGTCCTCACGAGCGACATCTCCGCGCTGACGGCGCGCATCGACGCGCTGCAGGGCACGATCTCGACGCTGCAGGGCCGTGAGGACGCGATCCAGAGCGATCTCGACGCCAAGCGGCGTGAGCTCTCGCGCACCCAGACGCAGCTGCGCGCCGTGCGTGCGCGCCTGGTTCGGCTGCGGGCCCGCTTCGCGCATGCGCGCACCGTGCTCGCGCAACGGCTCGTCGAGATCTACAAGGCCGACGAGCCCGACGTGATCAGCGTCGTGCTCGACTCGCACGGCTTCGCCGACCTGCTCGAGAACGGCGCCTACCTGCGCCGGATCGGCGAGCAGGACCGCGAGATCATCACGGCCGTGCGCGACGCCAAGGAAGCGATGGCCGGCGCCGCGCGACGGCTCGGCCGGCTACTGGCTCGCGCGGACGGTGTTGATTTCGAGGGGCTGCGGATTCGGCAAGTGGGCTCAGACCGCGAGGGCGCGGTTTGGTCATTCGACCGTCCGGCGAAGTAATGCATGTTTCTGCGCCACGCGACTCGCGGACTC